>SDBV01001763.1_pt1 | contig 32360 bp, 63 predicted proteins | sample 2277081 | NCBI WGS metagenome assembly SDBV01 (sample SAMN10402039, study PRJNA504765) | marine sediment metagenome | isolation source: marine sediment core GS10_PC15, 223 cmbsf | place: Arctic Ocean: Southern Knipovich Ridge | collected 2010 | reverse complement strand
TCTGCTGTGAACGTCTTGGTTACAGTTCCAAATAATTGTGCGTCAACTGTGAAAGTCTTGGTGAATCTATCGACTACTATGGAGTCTGTTGTAAATGTTTTAGTGAATGTTGCTTGAAGAAATGCGTCTGTAGTGAAAGTTTTTGTGAAAGTTGCGGGGCCTAATCTATCTGTTAATTTATCCCATGTAACTCCTCTTGGGTCTGTGCTTGGTGTTGCGAAACTTGTGCTTACGCTGTTTGTGAATCCTGTAAACTTAGTAATTTTATCGTTTTGTACGTCTATTACAATTAAATCGGTTCCGTCCCAAGTAATACCACTTATACTAGTCATAGTTCCGCTTATGTCTATAGACGAAGTTATGCTTGCAGTAAATCCTGTATGTTTGTAAATTATTGGGCCTGCTGTTAATCCTCCTGTATAAAGGTCAGTTCCGTCTGTAGTCATACCTACAGGAATTACGTTTGGTGTTGCGAAAGTTGAATCTACTGAATTTGTAAATCCATTATATATTGTAACTTCGTCATCTGTATTGTCTAATGTAATTACATCATCTCTTCTCCAAGTGACTCCATTCGGGCCTGCTGTTGAAGTTCTTGCAAAGCTTGTGTCAATAGTCGCAGCGAAACTTGTATCATATCTAATTATAGTTCCATCGTCTCTATCTACAGAGATTTCTTGAGTTCCGTCCCAAGTTATGTCCTGTTCAGTATTTGCTGCATTGTGACTTGCGTGAGTTGCAGTTATTGTAGTTGTAAATCCAGAATGCTGATAATGTAAATCTGTATTTGTATCATTACTTAGTATATTTCCTTCGCCTAATGCTGCCATTTATTTCTTCTCCGTTAATAATTTCAATACATCAATTAAACTTACAGTTTTCCAGTGGTCGCAATTATAATCCCAATTTGCCCAAATTTCAAAGTCATTTCTTATTTTTTTACAGAAATTGAAGTCTTCTCCTAGTTTGAAGCTTCCATCTTCGTAAACGTCTTGAAACGGAACTGGGAATTTCTCCAGAACTCTACGTGCGATTAATATACAACCCGTTCCTACTGCATCTACTTTCTTCAGTCCACTCCGTTTTTTTGGTGGCTGAGGTTTGAATTTCTCTCCATCTTTATCCATGACTACCCAATACATATTTCCTTCTCTCCATTGAGGGCATGGCATTGAGATTACGTCCTTGTCAAGAGCTACTAAATCTAAAGGATTTCTTCGTGGCACTACATCTGAGTCTATCATAAGAAGATAATCAAACTTAGATTCCAAAAATCTTTCGACTATTTTATTTCTATTGTTAGGTATTGGTCTATCATTCGGATATTCAATATGTAACTCGTGTTCTGGTTGGTGGAACATTTGAAGAATCACATTAGATAACTCAGGTCTAATCCACCCTTGATTCAGTATCGCAATATATATTTTCATCTTTTCTCCTTTACTGAAGTTAATAAATCATCAAAAAGTTTAGATTTTCCTATTCCTATTTCAGGTTTATCAGGGTCAATTGCATCTAATTCTTTTGCTGTTAATGTTTTACCCGCTCTTAGATTTTTAATTATTTTTAACACTCCAACAGAATCTATTATTTTTTCTATTTGAGGTCTCCAGAGTCTTCCGCTTACTATTGCTTCTGAGTCTGTTATTTCTTCATAATCAGGTAATTCTAAAAATTGGGGTGCATCTGCATCAGATACTATTCCAATCCAATACTCTTCTTTATTTCCTCTTGCTCTTACGTCTTCTACTCCGCCTGCCCCTTCATAAGCAATAATCTCTATTTTTTCAGCGTCATATCCTTGTGGAAAAGAGTAAACTGTTTTTGTATGTTCTGCGTTTTCATTTCTTCCGATTTTTACTTTTAATATTTTTGCCATGTTACACCTCCTTTTCCTGTTGTATTAAATTAGGTGAATAATTTTCTTCACTCCATCTGTCTATTATCTTAAAGCTTCCATCTTCTTCAATCACGTGAATTTGTTGTGTGTTTTTTCCGTCTACTGTTTTCTGCCAGCCGACTAGGTAAATTACTCTTGTTATTTGACTTAATCCTCCCAAGTCTACTCTGCGTCTCCAGATTAATCTTTTCAAAGGGTCACTTAAATCTATTCTTGTGATTAATTGATTATTCCACATTTCAAAAGCAACAAGTTTAGCTCGGTCTATGGCAGTGTATTTATTCTCACTGCCATCATATTGCTCTAAGCTACTTCCGTCCTTGTATATTGCTTTCCAATTCATTGTATTGAACCTCTTTTACTACTGTATAGTGTCAGATTTCATCATAACGAATCGTAAACGTTTCGTTAGCCAAATCGCCCGGACTTGCTGTATTGATTACTTCCATTTGCAAGACGAAATAGTTAGTTGTTTCTCCAGTTGCGTTTATAACGCTTCCAGCTTCTGAAATTGTTGGCCCAGATAATGGGCTTCCAGTTGTAAAGCTGAATGCATCTGTAACTGCGGTTATGTCTGTGTGCGTTGTCATTACTGCGTTTGCGTCTGATACGTCGTAGCCTGTATTTGCTCCGCTGTTTTTAACCGGAAATTCGTCTGCTACGTTTACTGTTATGCCTGTGCCGAATCCTCCGGCGTCAGTAAAGAACTTTATGTTATCTATCTGAACGCTTGGCCCTGTATCTGCTTTTAAGTAGCATTGTTTCCATCTGCTGTATTCAGTTCCTGCTGCCGGTATAAGCATTGGGTCGATTGCGTCAATCGTTGCGTTGTCTCCTTGCTTGAACCTTAACGTCGGCGGTCCAAGAGCGTCTATGTCTTGTTCTGTTCCCGGATTATTGTCTGTTCCTCCGAAATCATAATATATACTTACTGTTGCTGCCATTTATTTTTTCCTCCTTTTTTTTATTTTAAATATTTTGACAACATAATTGCCAACTTTTAATTCTTTTTTAATTTCCCATTTTTCCATTAATATCACCTCTTAATTTACACACTTCCAATCACTACTCTTCTTCCTATTTGATTGAGTATTTTTAAATATTCTTCCTTTAGCTGGTTCATGGCCTCCCTTAAATTTATCCATGGTTCTCCTACGCTTACTATTTTCGAACCTAAAGAATAACTGCTGATGTCAACAAAGCTTCCGCCTGTTAAATTTGCTACTGCTCTCATAGCCGCTAATATTGTGCTTAGCTCCTCTATCTGCACCGGAACGCTTGAGCTTCCTGCTTTGTAAATTATCTTGATGTTATTAAATCCGTCAGGAAAACTATTTGCGTGTAGAAAGACTATTCCTTCTGACTCGAAATCGACTACGTTTGGCGGTATTTCTTCACCGATAACACTGTCTTTGTCGAAGAACATATATCTAACCGTCGGACTTGTGCTGTGAGCGGTTGTTACTCTTAACCTTACCCAGAAAGTGTTTGCTATTCCATTTACAGTTGTTTTTTCTATGTCGCTTGGAATCGTCCAAGTCATTTTTCCGCTAGCGTTTAAGTCGTCTGCGTCGGTTGTATCTTCGGTAACGCTGAGGGTAGTCCAAGAGCTACCATTCCAGTATTCCCAAACGACTACACCTCCAGCTCCTATAGTGGCCAAGTTAAAACTAACTCCGCCAAATTTAAACGAACTGCCAACGTAAAAAATATCCCCTATTCCTACTGTTGTTGCAAAAGCAGGGAAAGCTGTGCCTTCAATGCTGTTTGCTTCTGTTGTATTGTCCGTAAAAGTATTTTCACTTGTGTCAAAGCTAAATGCGTTGCCTATTTGTGCATCTCTTATAAGCTTAAAAATATTTGTTATTTCTGTAACTGGAAATCTTTTCAGTATTGCTTTATAGTGTCCGTCTATAAATGCCACACGGCCTGAAAGTCTGCCACCTTCGTCTATCCAGCGTTTGTCTACATCTAGCGTTTCGCCGTTTATAATTTCCGTAAAGCTGGCCACAGCTTCGTCTACTCGGCCAGTAAGTTGTCTTACTTCCTCGTCCGAACGGGTTATGAGCTCGTCTATAATTGAGCTACTAATATCTTCGCTAGTAATTCCTAGTTTATTGTAAACTTTAGTGGAAGTTGTATATACTGTCATTTCACTCCTAAAACTCCTGCTATGATTAGCAATAATGCTCCTACTATTTTAAAAAAATGTTTGTTAAGAAATTCTATTTTTGTGTCTATTTTTATTAAATTGTCACTAAGTAATTTTGTGTTATCTGCTACTTTTTCCATAGCATCAGCAGTGCGAGAACTATTATGATTTATAGTGTTCATACTTTCCTGTATTTTCTCGAACATTTGTTTATTCGTTGACATCTTTATCTTCCGCATTGTCAAAATTGTTGATAGCGGCGAAAGCGTTTGGATTTGCTCCCCAGTTAGCAGGAAGGTTTTCCAGTGCATTGTCTTTGATGTATTTGTATTCCGGAGCTTCAAGATATAGATATTCTTTGCCTTTGGCCTTATCGAATGCTTTTGTTATCTTGTTCATCATTCTGAAGTTATCAAGTCCTTTTGGTTGCTTTTCTGGAGCAATACTATTAATTAACATATTCAGTATGTTAATCGAATCTTGGTCAATTTCAATCGATTCTCCTTTTTCATTCGGAGCTTGTTCTTTCCACTTTACAAGTTTTATCTTTTTCATGTTATCACCTCAACATTTTGATTCATTTTTTTCAATTAAAGCTTTACGGTTTTTCTATGAATAGCCAAACTTCAGCTACTTTAGAATTTCCCATATTAGCTCCTGTAACTACAATCGGCCCTGCAACCAATGGCGGAGTTCTCGTGCTTAATGCGTCTCCATCTTCGGCTTTGTGTTCCAATTCAACAGGCCGATATTTAGTAATATCCGTTGCAAGCGTTGTTGCGTCTAGGAATATTATGTTATCTACTGCTGTTGTTTGTCCTGCCGCTACGTCTGCATGAGTTAATTGTAAATCCCAATTTGCTGAAGGTGCACTGTCTAAACTAGGGACTGCCCAGATTCCTACAAGTCGCCCTATATGAACTCCTGTAGTTGCTGTTGCTGTTGCTCCGCTACTTCCGCTTGTTAAAGTCACCTGTATCTTTTCTATGTTTGCCATTTTGACATCACTCCTAAAAAAAACTGAGAGAATGACCTCTCAAATTTCAATGTTTACAGTGTTGTTACAGATACTGCGCCCGCTGTGTCTGAATCATATTGTAATACTCTTGCTGTTCCGCCAGCGTCTACAAATTTTATCAGATTTACCACATTTCCAGTTTGATCTGTCAGTGTAGAGGTACTTGCGTCTATTAGACACTCATATCCTACAACACTACCACCAAGAGATGTTTCTGTGATATATATTGCACCTTCTGCAAGGGCTAATCCATTACCACCAACTCCTTCGTTAGTGATCAATACACCTGTGTGTACTCCGATAGATTCATCTCCTCTTGTTTGTAGATGTGCTTGAACTGCTGCCAGATTACCTGAACATGTTAATCCTGAACCCTGTGAAATGAATCCTGTCACTCCATAGATGTCAGTTGCTGTTGTTGATGCTCCGACATAGCTAGCTACAAATAGTCCACCTTGAAGTATGGCTGCGTATTTGCTTGCCGTATCGCTTAATGCTTGTGCATACATACCTCTGACATTTGGTCCTCCTGAAGTCCCTCTTAGTGTAGATGCTTTAAATCTACCTGCTGATAGGTCTCCGCTTGTTACACTTGATTTCAGTGTTACCCAAACTCCGTTGGTTGCTGCTGTTTCTGCTGCACAATTTACATATATTGCTTGTTCTCCAGATGCTAAAATTGCTGTACCAGATACTTCAATTTGAGCACTTGTACATGCTCCTGTTACTTTGATTCCGTCTGTACCGGCTCCTGAAACTAATATACCTGTTGTATAAGTTCCTGAAATAACCATTCCAGTTGTTGTATTTCCTGCAAGAGATATACCTGTTGTACATGCTGCTGCTAAATTTAATCCTACTGTGTAAGATGTAGTTCCTGACATGTCTGCATCGTCTAAAGCCCAAAATGCGTTTCCATAAGTTCTGCTTCCGCCATCCATATCGCCCATTTTAACCTGAACTCCGTGAATGTTTGTGTAATCGTCTACACTTCCGGATGTTACTTTTGCTCTAACACAAATAGCTTCTGTGCTAAGTGTATCCTGACTTCCGCCTGCGTCCCATGATAGTTCTGCCTGAACTGCGTACATTTGTCCGATAGTTACTGCTGCTGAGCCCTTTACATATGCGTAGAAGAATCCACCCCACAAATTACTAACTTGAACTGCATTTGTTACACCGTATACCTGCATTCCGTAGATGCTTCCGCTTGCGTTAGCTTCTTCGTTCTGCATCCTTAGATACATACCTTTAGCTTCTGTAAACGTTGCTACGTCCGACCAGTCATCCAGTGTGTATCTTAATTCAATACCATCTGGCTGCGTGGCTGTTGAGGCGTCAATACTAATTGAACCTCCTGCAACACTAACAGAAGATATACGACAATTAATAATCATAGTATCTTCAATAGAATCTCCCATAGTTGTGTCTTCAGTCAAAGAAATATTTGAAAGGATTTTTGTTGTGTCTGCTGCTTTTCCAAAAGTTGCCTCTATAGTATCGCCTTGGTCTGCTCTATTTATTGTTGTCATTTATTTTTACCTCCATTTATTATAATATTAATTATCCCGAAGGATTGAGGGTGCTATGTCCCTCTAAAGCCAAAGTTTATTCGCCCCATACTTCTAGAATCCAAGACTCTGTTCCGCTATTATGTCCAGCTGTAGTGATGGTGTTTGTTGATATTGTTACAGCTAAATCTGTTTCTTCAGTTCCGCTTACAATCGCTCTAACATAGTTGACTGTTGTCATCTCTGGTATGGTGATTGTATTTGAAGTTGCTGTTACAGATGCTGAAATAATCATAACTAATCCGTCACCGAATATTTTATTCAATACTGTGTGTGATATGCCTGCCATTTTGTCCTCCTTAAGTTATAGTATTAGCGTAAGTGTTGAACTTTTCCGCTTCTACAAACAAAGCTCCATACCATCTGATAAAGAACTTGTTGCTGTCGTTTACTTTTGCTAACCTTTCGAAGGTTATGTCCTGCAATATTGCTAATCCAAGAGTGCTTGTGTCCAATACATATAATTCTTTGCTTCCGCCTGTTACGTCCAAAAACGCAGAAGATATAATTGGTATTCCTTCGAACCAAACGGCCTGAACTCCCCATTTTAGGTTGTTAGTGTCGTTGTATCTTAAGAATGACTGTAGCAATTTCTTTATGTCGTCGAATGTTGCCAAGTCGACTACTATCAAGTCTGGATGTCCAGTACCTGTTACTGAACTTGCTGCACCTTGTTTTGCTCTTCTAATGTAGTTTCTTATTTTATCTATATCCAAAGCTGCACTAACAGTTATGCTGTTAGTTGTTAGCAATGTGCTCAAGCCACTGAATTCTTCAGAATTTGCACTTGCGTCGCCATTGAATATTTTGTCTTCAATTAGCTCTACTAGTGCTCTTGTGTGAGACTCTATTTGATGTCTTTCTATGTCTATGAAAGCTCTACTTGTTGCCATTATAGGCCCAGTTACTCTTCCAACTGCATAAGCATACTTTACACGAACAGTGACTCTTGTTACAGTGTCATCTTTAACGTCTTGAGCTGCATCATCGTTTTTGAAGGCTGCTGTGTTTCTTGTAGATAAAACATCTTTTTCGTAAGTCATACCTTTGATTGCTACTTTTTTTAGCATTTCAAACAAAGGTGCTTCTTTACGAACAATGTCCCTGATTTCAGGTTGTAAGAATATAGGTATTAATACATCGATGCTTCCGCTTGTGTCGTCGTATATAGTTCCAGTTGCGTAAACATCTGTTCCTGTTTGTCTTACTTTTTGAATCATACCATCATGAAAAGACTTACTCATGGCTTTTCTTTTCTCTTCCATTCTGTGAGGGTTTACGCTTTTACCAACACTGTAAATGTCAAGATAGTTTCCGCCGTCATAGATTTCTCCATCGTTTGGGCCAGCATAGATTCCTATTTCATCCCATTGGTCTGTGTTATAGGTTCCTAAACTAGCTGTTATTCCTGTTTTTATCATTTTTATTTACTCCTTTTATTTTAATTTATTATAATCTAAACCACGTTTCAAAGCTAGTAATTCAGACAAACTTCCATTACTTGTAACTTCAGCTACTGCCTTCGTTTCTGTGCTTTGTAGTGATTTTAATTCTGCTTTTCTGTCGTAAGATTTCTCTTCGACTACCTCTTCCTTTGGTTCTGCCTTTGATTCCTCTTTGGGTTCCTCAGGTTCGGATTTCTCAATTTTATCGATTCTTTCTGAAACACTTTTAATTGCTTCAAGAATTAAATCTGCTTTTTTATTTTCCATTTTTTCCTCCTTTTCAGCCGAAGCTGATTTAATTTGAGCATTACAAACCGCAAAGGCCGATTCCTTTTTCGTTTTGCCTTCTTTTGGTTTAAAGTCAGGGTCTGCCATTAAGTCTGCGACACACCTATCTAATTTAGCTGGTTTAGTCAGTTCTGGTTCTGCCTTTATTTCTTTCTTGTCGTCAGGATAAGCCGAATTGACTAAACTTTTAGCTATGTGAAATCTTGCACGTTGGTTAGTTGGTATTGGAGTTAAACTTGCTTCAAGAAGCCTTGCTTTAGTCCATACCGTAAACTTAACGTCATCTATCTTTTTCTCTATACTTTTTTCTGGAATTGCTCCGATACTTATTCCTATATTTTCGGCTCCGTCTACTTCCAGCATGTCCCTTGCCATCTTGGCCTTAGGGTTGCTTATCAGCCAGTGAGGTTCTGCTACCAAAGCCGAATGGCCATCACTTTCAATTACTCTAAAATTCTTCCAGTCACAAAGGTAACCACCGAATTCATTTATATGGTCAGTCAAACCGGGAAGAGATTTATTTTGAGCCCAAGATTCTAAAAGCTCTTTGCTCATCATTTCATTTTCTAAGTCTGGTAACGAGTCACTTAATACTGCTAAAAACTTTCCAGAATTAGATTTAATTAACGGTGCCCAAAGCACTCTTTTTTCTATTACTTCTTTCATTTCGGCTCCAATGTAGCTATTACTACCCTATTTTTTATCTTGCTTTGAATTTAAGCTTTTCGTTTCGGTCTCTGAGAGATTTTCAAAGAATTCTAGCTCAACATCACTTTCTTTCATGTCAAACTTGTCTGAAACTGCTTGGATTCTGAAGGCCTCATTTAGATTTGCCTTGACTTCCTCTGTTTTTAGGATTTCAGCGTAAAACGTAACGTTTGGTTCCATGAATATAAAAACTGTGTAGTTGTTGGCTCTCTCTAACCAATATCTAATAGTGTTTGGATAAAGTTTCATTATCCTTTCGAGTTGTGCTAATCTTATTTTTACGAATACCATTTTAAAATAACTCCTTCCATAGCAATGAACCTTTAAATGTAGCATCATTGACACTAATAACTGATAAAGTTACACTTTCTCCGGGCCCTAAAATTAATTTATAATCAGAGATGTTTTCTATCATTTTATCATTTTTCCCTGCTAAATCACCACTCATTAATTCCTTCCCTCCGGTTATAGTAGTGCCTGCAGTGTCTATCTCAACTATACTGTCACTTGTGTTAATATTACTATAGCTGGGTGTTCCACCAAGAGTGGCATCCTTAACTAATCTCCATTCGCCAAGATTGTTAGCTTGATTTGCTTCAATACCAATGCTTAATCTTTTTAAAACTAATTCCATAAAATTAGTTTTGCTTGCATAAGAAGCTCTATTTTTAATTGTAAACAAAGCAGCTTCCGTTGAAACTGAACTAATTGTTTGTCTTCCACTACTAAACTCTGGTTGGTGGGTTTCAAATATTTCTGTTTTTCCCTCAAGAAAATAAGCATAGCTTGAGGTTTTCATCACCATATTACTAGTAGTAGCTTTGTTATCCACGTGAAACATTACAAAAAAGTTAGGGTTATGGGTGCTTGGCGTTGTGTTAGCGTTGGCGTAGTTAATGGTGTGAAAAACAACCAGTTTGCCTGTGCTGTCGTCTTCTACAAGAAATTTAATTGATCCTGCCCCTAAATATTGATATTGAATGGCAAATACGTTTAATTTAGTTTGGTCTATTGTCATTCCGCTCTTGCCTGTGCCATCCAGTGGGTCATCGCAAGCCGAGAGTGCAACGAATGTTAAAGCATCATTTGCAAAACGAGCAATTCCAAAAGTGTCTCCGTTGTATCCAATGGCATATCCATTTTTAAAGTCAGCACCGCTTCCAGTCTCATCCATAATGCCAGCCCATTGGCTTGTGCTGGCTACTCCAGTAGTGTAAAGTGCTGTGAATCTCATTAAACCCCCTAAACCAGCTCTATATCTTGCATGTCTCTTACTTTCCAATCTGGCGACACTTGCAGTTGTTGTGGTGCTTGTCATTACGGCCATTCCGCTGGCTTGAGTTACAGTTCCTCCGTTTGTTTCAGTGTTGCTACTTAATTCTGTGTTGCTTACTGTAAATTCAAAACTGTTCTGTATAATAGGAGTTATTTCGGCTACTCTAATGTCTCCAAAAGCCGTTTTAGTGACATCGGTGTCGGATTCTACTCCATCACTACCCTTTACAGTAACGACTTGCTGATTAGTGTTCACTACTGCGGGCTGAATTGAGTAACCAAACTGGACAGTTCCTGCCGTATCCATCTGCGTGACGTGAAGTGCCTTGCTGGTTCCTCCGATTAGAGCTATGTCTGTTCCGTCAGTTAGCTTGACATGTGCATTGCCTATGGATGTAAATAATTCGTTTCCGCTTGAATCTTTTGAAGTTACAACCGCTTGGTTGGTATTTACCACTCCTACATTGGCAGCGAAGCCATATTGCAGAACGTTTCCTGTCTTGTTCTCTATAAGCAACCCCTTGCTCGTGCTGTCAATAAGGGCAATGTCGGTGCCATCTGTTAATCCAGTATTCAGGTAATTAATCGTGGCTGAGGTAACTACTGCTCGAGTGTCTGAAGTTCCATCCTTGATTTCTACAGCACCTATTTCTATGTCGCCAGTTTCTAATTCAACAAGGGCCGCACCAGTTGCACTAATGCTTAATATATTTGTTCCATCGGTTATTTTGACGCTTCCTATAGTCGCCGTGCTAGTGTTTAAAGCTACTTGGCCAATTCCGTTAGTGTCTATATCCCAGAAGTTTTTTCCTGTTTTATCACTGATTTGTGCTTCTGCCATTTAGTCCGCTCCTATAAAAGTCGACCTGCAATTTGGCCTGACAGGAGGAGTCATCCATTCCTCTCCGGTTACTTCGTCTTTGAACGTAGCTGTTACATTTTGCACTTGGCCATTTAGACGCTTACAAATATTACTAGTCCTTGAGTCTATTTTTGCTAGGAATTTCTTTTTTTTTACTCCTGCTTTCATAAATGTATTTAGCCTTCCTGTGTTGTTAATTCTAAGGGATTCTGTTCTTGCTATTCTCATAGCCGACGAGCGATTTACATCTTCGAATACTTCCTCTACTCGTTTAGTTATCTGCGGTATGCTTTCTGCGTTGTCTAAGCCTTCCAGCACTGCTTGGCGGATTTCTATTTCCAGCTTGTCGTTTATTCCTTTTATTCCGGGAAAGCGTTTTCCGTTTGGTAGCACGTATCCGTTAATTTGCTCGTTAGTCAGAGTTTCAAGTAGTTGGTTTTCTTGAGTTCCGAAGCCAAAGTCTAAGTTTAAGTCTCTTTCTGCTCCGTTAATACCTCTCACTAAGTCTTTCTTAACTATGGCCTTAAGACTTGCGTTTATACTATTGAGATTGAAGAAATTAATCAGCTGTGCCCAAAAGCTGTTAAAGGACTTTGTAAATCCTTTCTTGCGTGTGTGTATCTTCCTAAGCTCTCCTAACTCTTCTTTTATTATATTTTTTACGCTGACTTCTACGCTGTCGAAGTATTTAACAAACCAATCAGCTAACTGCCCATGGCTGGTTTGAATAACGGCTACTGATTTAAGCAAGCTTTTCTGTGGCTCGAAACCGAACTGCGGTTTAATTTGAGTCTTAAGTGGTGTATCTCCGTGTTCTACAGGTTCAAGTCCTCTGGCTATTCTAACCTCATTAATCGTCAGCACTCCTTGATCTAAGTCTTTTTCTTCGATTAATCTTTGTTGCTCTTTTTCGAACGTATCTTCAAAAAAGAATTTAAATTCGCACTCAGTTGGCCCGTCATAGAATTCAGTAACTATTTCGTTGGTGAATTTGTCCTGCAGAAGTTTCATCATAGGTTTTATTTGTTTTCTGATAAATATTCTGCTTTGCTCTTGGCTTGAGTGCTTGTTGGATTCATCCGTGAATCCGAGTTCCGTCTGTGTGACGTGATATAACGCCATTATTAATTTTCGATAAAATTTAATTCCATCTAACCATTCCATATCTCGGTTAGTCATATTAAGTGTCTTTACGTCTACCGCACTGTTTATGAATAACGACTTGTGTGCTTTGCCCTTGAATCTTTTGTCCCATTCTGATTGGAATCTCTTAACTTCTTCAGGGCTGTTGCCTTCAAGTGCTACCATAAGGTCAGGTATAGCTGAGTTCTCGAACATCTGTCGGTTGTATCTCGTAGAGTTTGTCAGCAACTCGATTACATTTACCATGCTTTCTATCTTGCTTTGGCCGTAAACGAATCCTGAGCGGTTGTTTCGTTTGAAGTAAACTATCTCTCGTCTAAAAAAGGGTATTGGTCTGGACATGCTGTGTCCGGTTGATGAGAACGGGAACTGAAAATAAGCTGGTTTATCGTCTGGAAGCAGTCCGAATCTGTCTGCGTTTATGGTGAAGGTAGCTCCATCCCGGGCATACATTTCTATAAGTCTTGGGCCTAAAACTTCTTGCTTTTCGATTTTGTTTCCTTTCTTTATTTCTTTATGGCCAGTTACTTCCCATTTACTTTCAAAGTTTGGCACTTTGACTTTCATAGATTCATGTATGTCAGATTTTAAGTCTAGTTTTCCGACCTTGAAAATGTTCTTTTTAACTTGAATGTTTTTGACTTCAAAAGAAGATGAGCTGAAGGTCTTGACGATTACTCCGTCATCTCCAGAAAGCAAGTCCCATAGCAACGCCCGTAATAAATTATCGAAAGTCTCCTGTCGGTTAGGATATTCAAAGAAGTCCTTTATTCTGTGTTTAACGCTTTCGTCGAAATTATCTTCATAAGTTTTTTTAGGCACTATATCCCACTCAAGTCCGGCCATCTCCTCTATAATCGTGTCGATACACATACGCACAAACGGTGTAAGTGCCAATGCCCGAAGGAAAAAAGGATTAACATGTCTTAGCTGTCCAAAGGTGAAGTTTGGTATAAAGCTAGTAAGCAAAGCGTGTTTGCCTGTTTCTACTGTTCCTACTCCGGCGAAGAACTGGCTGCGTGATGGTTCTGCTTTAGTAATTGGAGGCAAGTTAGTTGAACGCATTTTAACTGCTCTTTCAGTTCGGCCTAGTGCTAATGCTAGTTTTTCTATATCCAAAATATTGATATTGTTGCGGATGAATTCTTCTTCGGACTTTTTCCACTTTTTATAACTAGGACGTTTCTTCTTTGCCTTTTTGAATATTTCCACATCTATAACCTCGTTATTAATGTAGGAAGGGGGATATTCTGATTATTACAGGTATTGCCTGTTTATAAAGTGTTCTCCTACTCACTTCCGCTTTCGGAGGATAGACACCAAAACCTCATGGCTCAGACTCTTTAAATACACCCTTAACAATAACTTTATAAAGGTTAGGTCAGATGGTTAATTAATGAGGCTCCCAGTGTTCTAGAGGGAGGATGCCTCATTCTAATTATTATTCTCTATCTTTTAATAATTCTTTTATTCTTCTTGCTACATATTTAATCCCAGTTATATCTTCATATTCTTCTTTATCCATTTTATTTTCCTCCATTTCATTCTCCAAAAGCCCAAAACAGTTCTTTTTCATTTATTACGAATAACATTCTCATCATCATTGCGTCACCAAAATCTGTGCTTCTGCCGATGTTTTCTTTAATTTTATCTTTTGATACTATTCTAAGTTTCATGTCTTTGTCCATGTCTTTTATTTTAATCTGCTCAAGGTCTTCTATTAACATCTCTCTTACTTCAGGCTCTATGTCTTTATAACAACCTATCATGCCTTTGTTTACATAATCCGCTAGTCTAAAATAACATTGAGATTTTAAGTTGGAGAAGTTGTGTGTCTCATCGTTCTTTTTTTCTATTATCGCCCGAGAATTATTTACAAAACCTCTCACTCCGGGCAAATGGTCTACTACTCCTCCGCCTACTCCGTCTTCGTCTATTGCTACTCTGCGTCTGGAAATATTGTAAATACTTCTTATTTTTTCAATCTCTCGCTCTGTGAAATCCGTTGACGAAACGGCATAATGATAAATTTTTTCTATAAACAAACCTTTCCAAACCATAATTACTGTTTTGTCTTCACCAAATCTTGCAACGTCAACAGTCAGATAATATTTTTCACTCTCTTCTGGAAAGTTAGTAAAAATATCTAAGATTGCGTCGTAGTCAAATAACTTAGCTGGGTCGTCGTCGTATTCAAAGTTTCCGTAAAGTAGTCTTTCTTTTGTTACTTTATCTAGCTTCTTAAGATTCTCTATATAATGCTTTGAAATATATGGATTATCTTGAACCAATGCTTTTATAAATTTCTTGTAATGTGGAAGTTTTCCATCTCTGTGTGGTTTATAATATTCATAGTAAAGGAAGTTTTTGGAAGGATTGCTCGCAATTAGTAACTTAGGTATTAAATCATATTCTTCGAGTTTGTATCTCAAACGGCTCATTACTATGTTTTTGGCCTTTTCAGTTACTTGAGAACCTTCATCTATAAATGCTTGGGTGTATTCTGTCGAGCCCAAACTGTCAAACTCAGGGTCAGAAGGATAAAGCATAAGGTCTTTTAGATAAATATCCGAACCATTGTAAAAAGACACTACAGATTCAATAGTATTGTATTTGTAATCTTTGCCCTTAACCAACCCCCATTCTTTTAGAATTTGAAATAATGTCAGTAGTGTGCTTTGTTTTAGGCTTTTAAGCACCGCTCGGCCCATTAATACTCTTATTCCGGGATATCTAAGACAACAATATACTATCCAAACGCAACCGAGATAGCTCTTTCCTCCGCCTGCTCCACCACCATAAAATAATTCTGTTGTATTGTCATCTAAAAGATAATCAAATGCTTGTTTTTGCTTTGCTGAAGGTTCCCATTTAATCGTTAGTTGAGTCATCCTCAACCACATCTGGATTTGGACATTTATGTCTTCTTATATCGCTTATTGGTATTTTACAACCACTACATCTAACAAAATCTCTATATTCATTCATCTTCTTTCACCCATTTGATTTTACCACAGTCGCAGACCCATTTTCTCTCATCCTTTTTCCATATCGTTCTTGTTATTCTTACTGTTTTTCCTCTACGTTCAGTAGGCCACCATTTATGCTCATGTTCTAATTTCTCTTTTATAGATTCAATAGGTGATTTTCCAAATATTTTGCAATCGTTAGGACACATAAATTCACCATTTTTTTCAATTAAATAACTGTATAATAACTCTTTACAATTTTTACATACTCCAGTCCATCTAATTTTATTCATCTTTATCCTTCTCCTTAACAATCATTTCAAATCTTATTGATTTATCTGTGCTCAGTTCAAGTTTATTGTCTGTCGTGGCCAAAATACCTAATCTAGCTAATTTATCAAATAGCTCCTTGTTTGTTCGAGTCAGTTCATTAATCATTCTTGTTTTCATCATTACGTCTTCTGCGTCTTTAAGCATTTTCTGAAGCTGTTTTATACTCATTGTGTCGATTCTTAGAATCTTTCCTATCAGCGAATCTGTTTTTGCTCCTTTGTATTCCCTTCCCCATATTGCTGTTATTGCTAATTTGTCAGATTTAATTGTGCTTCTGCTTACTCCGATTTTTTCTGCAACTTTGCGTTCGCTTAATAAATCTTCAAAGTAAAGTTTTTTAACTAATTCTCTTCTATTTGCCATTTTCAGCGTTCGTGGTTTGTTCTGGTCTATCATTTGTTATCACTATTTAGTCCTGAATTTAAATCCTTCTACGGATTCTATTTCTTTTTTTAAGTTGTAGATTTGAGTTTTAGCCAAGTCAAGATTTGTATGTATATTGTTTTGTATTTTAATTAGTTTTGAGTATAGCTCTCTTAAGTTCACTGTGTTATGGCGTTCTAAATATTTCTCTGGGATTCTGTTTACAATGGAATCATCTACTACAAAATAATTGCTTAATTTTCCATTTGAAAATTCTCCATTTTCTTTGTTGTCATAAACACAAATTCTCCATCTTGTGTCTTTATAATATTCCTTCTTGTATTCTCCTTCGCATAGCTGTAAATCTGCTTCATCCATTGCTTTTTCTAACTTATCTTGTCTAATCAAATACATCCATTTAATCATACTAAAATCTTTGTAGATTTTTTCCTTATAACTTTTATCATCTATTTTTTCAATTTCAGTATATATCTTGTCATCTGCTTTATATGTCATACCGTTCCTGCCTCGTAGTAATTTGTTGTTAAGTCTTTTTGTTCTATTCTCCATAAAGTAACCGTATCTGAAATCATTTTTTTAATTAATTTATTTTTATGCAACTCTTCAAGATATTTTTTTGTAGTATTATAATTTAAATTTAATTTATCTGCAATTCTATTTGTGCTGTAAATATCATTATCACTAAGAATTTTTAATATTCTTTCATGTTTTTCTTTCATTTCTCGCTCCCTGCTATTTTATTTATTAATTCACATGGTTCACAAGGTATTTTATCTTCTTTACAATATTCAGACTTTAATTCCAATATCTCCTTCTGGAGTTTTTGAATTATCGATATTATCTCATCTATTTCTTCTTTATTTATTTCCGAATTCATATGACTTTTTTTCGTCTCAAGTTCATCAATCAGATTTTGAATGAGGCTCATTCTACCACATCCTCGAAGGCTTTGTCTATCAAACGGATAGTTTCAATACCATAAAGTTTTATTTCTTCCTTAACTTTCTCTTTCAGCCATTCTACTGCGGATTTTATGTCTTCTCTTTCAAAAAAATATTCTACACAATGATATTCAATATCACCATGTGAGTTAATTTTATTTACATTATCTTTATTTAATTTGTTTTTCAAAGGTTCGCTCATTTTAACTCCATTGGCTTCTGGCCCTTTAGGTGCAATGCTCGTGTAAGTATTAGGCATTTCTTATCCATTACCCGGCAGTTAATGAAATCTATAATCTCTATCACATTGTCGTGTGTGTGTCCACCGATTTCCTTGTTTATCTCCGTCGCTATATTGTAAGCGTTTTTTGCTATTTTGTCCCATTTTGTGTCTTTTATTATTTTTATACTTGTATTTTTATTTGGCGGGTCTGAGGATAACGATAATTCTAATTCCATGTCCTTTGTTATGTTCTTTAAAGCTACATCTATTTTACTTTTTTTGCTCGTTTTTTTTGTCATTCTTCTACCTTTCTGTAAAGATTAATATAGTTACTTATTTTTTGTTTATAAACACGAATACTAATATCAAATCCAGTATCTTTAATCAGTTCCCAGTTTGGATATTTTTCTTCTAGTTCTTCCCAGTTGCTAAATCTACAATCAAGCCAAATTCCACCATAACTTCAAAATTGTATTTGTATTTTTGGGTTACATTCACAGTTTGAACAATGTTTCATTTTTCCAATTCCTTGCAGTCGTCCTTTAGACTCTTTTCCATTTTATCGAGTTGTGCCAGTCTTTTTCTAAATGCAGTTTTTGTCTTTCCTTTCAGTCCTTTCAGTCCTAGTTGAAAGTCTTTGTTTTCTTCTTCAAATAAATACCCTGTTTTGATATTGTCGTTTGTATTTCTAAGTTGAAGCAATAGTTTCTTTTTTTGACTCAAAAGTTCTACTATTCCTGCTCTTATTCTTGTCCACTCGTTTGCCATGCTTTCGTCATTTAACGGCATTTCTTTGTGGTCTACTCTTAGCCACTTTGCGTCGTGTTTCTTTGCGTCCTTGACGCTCAGTTTTTCAATTTTAACGTAGTTTTTCATAATTTCCACCTCTTTAATTCTTCTTGCATTTCCTTTTTCATTCTTTTATTGTCATATATATGTAAACCGCCTATATCAATCTCTCTGATTTTGTTTATCTTATTTTCATCAATGAAATATTTTGTTTTAGTTGTTATTTTTATTTCTTTTGTTAATGGGCCAGATTCAAAATCATCTGCATTTAATTCAACTAATTTTCCGTTTTCGTCATAATGTTCAAAGTCTATATCTTCTGTTTCCCAAAATTCGTTCTTTATCATTTCTTTGAATATCTCTTCAATTTTTTTTTGGCCTTTTTTTAGAGTAGATTTATATACTTCAATAAATGATGACATATCTTCAATTTCAGATACTCTACCAACAAAACATAATCTGCAAGTTTCCCAAATATTACCTCTTAATGGAACTTTCAAACGGGATTTGAGTATAAATTTAACATATTCATCTGTTTTTGCTAACCACTCAAATGTTATTGTTTTTCTAAAATCTTTCAGCTTCATAATCTTCTCTCCTTTAATCTTTTATAATCTCTTACTTTTAACTTCCATATAATTTGTTCTCCATTTCTGAATAACATTTGTGGAACTGTTCTTGCTACAATTCCTTCTATCTCAAGTTCTTGCTCTGAAATTTTACTTTTTTGTTTTGATTTTATAAATGCCACTGCTTCTTCTATATTCATTATTCCAAGCTCAGGAACTGAATCAATATCTAATTTTTTTGCAATATCTTTTACATTATCTCTTTCTAACCAATAACCACCAATAAATACATCAAATAAAATAAATGAATTATCCTTTCTATATTTTTCTCCAACTTTCTGAATTTTCTGTCCATATCCTTCTCCAAACAAAATTATAGAGGGTATACTACAATCTTCATTTTTATCTTTAAAAAATATTTCATTAAGTTTTTCATCTGTAAATTTTTCTTGTAAATATTTAAGCAAAAATGTTGGTATTTGTGCATCATCTGTTCTTCCACCAAAAATCCATTTATCTATCTCTAAATCAAACATTATACGAATATTTGTTCCATCAATCTTTTCTGTTATATGCCATTTTTTTATCAAATCAAATTCAGGACAGGAATATTCTCCCTCAATTATTTTAAATTTATCTTCTTCATTTCTTTTCCATAATGTTTGGATTTTAGGATATTTTCTCATAATCTTCTATCTCCAAATGGTTTTTTAAGCTCTTCTATCAGAAAGTTTATGTAGTTGTTTATTTCCCAGAGTTTCATTGACTTCATGGTTGTTAAGTGATATATCATGTCACTGGCGTTTACTTTGTCCTCCAGAAATCCTAAATTCTGTCTTATTAGTTTGTTTATCTCGGCCGTCGAAGTGTGAGTAAAGCTAACGCTTCTAGGTTTTTCTCCTGTCTTGCTTATTCTTGCCATTACGCTTTCTTCTCCTTTGGTTTTTCCTGTGCGGTTTTTGATTATTTTCATTTTTCCTCCAAGAAGAAGTGTTTAATCCATTCTATTTTTCCTATTCTTCCATCTCTTTGAATCTTTTGTATTCCAAAAACACTTTCAGGAGAATGTTCCATTAATTTTTCTACTCGTTTATTTTTATTTTCAAGTTCTTCAATCCATTCTTTTGCTGATTGTTTTAATTTGTCATAATCTACTACATACTTTATTGCTCCTAAACGTATACTTTCTTCATCTTCTTTCCATTCCATTCCTGATTCTTTTAAATCTTTCAATGTTTTCATATTTTCACCTAATTATAAGTCGGCAGATTTCTCCACCGACGGAACTTTTTTGGAGCCGAACCCTAGAAGTTCTAATATCTACTGTCAGTTGAACCTTATAAGTATTTCTATTGTCAATTTATACATCTTAAAATGATTTTATCTATCATTGTTGGGCCAGTCATAAATCCTCTCTTTCGTAACTAAACAGACATTTTACTCCAATTTGGTTTTTTAACATAAATTTCTTGCATTTTTTACAAACTGGATTCTCTTGGTGTTTGCAATACATAATTACCTCATTGATTTTCATTTTAACTCCATTCTTTTTTTAATTCTGTCTTGTTCTTCCATCTCCTTTGGAATCCAAATATCTGCTCCAGATTTACTTTTACCTACTTTCTTAAACCCTGCTTTTGATATTTCTTCTTCTTCCTGTCTACTTCTTTCTAAAAAATGATAACCACATAAGTGAATCCAATTTTTACCATAATTATCTCCAAGAGAATATATTGATTTCATATAGCATGATTTTATTTCACATTTCATAATTTTTTAACTCCTAATATTTGTTTTTTAGGTAAATGATTTTCTGCTACATAATTTGAACCATTATATAATTCTTTTGTAATTACTAAACATTTTCCACTATCTCTTAAGACTTTCCATTCTCTTAAGAAAATGGGTTTCATTTTAATATCGACTATTTTTCCTATATATTTTTTATAATTTCCTTCATAAACTTCTTTCGTTGGTAAATTTCTTAATTTTTCTAAATCGTAATGGTGTGTCGATTTTTCTACTATTTTTGGATATCTTGGTTTATTCCACCATTCTTTGATTTTTTTAATCATTTAACCCACTCCCTAATTTCCTGCTCTCTGACTTTTCTTTTAGCCATGACTTCTGAGTCAGTTGGCGGATAGCGTCCTTCTTTGTTCTGAATTATTTGTCTCGTCCTGCGAATTGATTCCATACTGGGCATATTTAAAAACACTTCAAATGGTATTTCTGTAAATCTGCTCATTATCTTCCAGATTAAGTATTTGTCTGAGTTTCTGGCCTGTTCGTCTGTTGCTAATATCTGTTCTACCAGCCATTTTACTTGTCCTAATTCTTGGTCAATGCTCATTTTTTATCCCTCTCCTTTATAAAATCTTTTATTGTTTCAAGAACTTTATCATTACTCAACTCTAAATATCTTTTCAAAAGTTCATTTAATTCTTTGTCTGAAAGTGTTATAACAACAGAACTACCATCTTTTTCGTAGAAATATAGGAGGTTATTTTTATTTTTCATTCTGTATATCTCTCTTTCTGTCATGTCGTAAATTATATTTGGAAGTGAACGACCTACAAAATGTTTTATCCACTTTAAATTGTCTTCTGTTTCTTTATTTATAATAATCCTCATATCTTCATCCTCTGGTTAAATTCTGTAATTGCTTCTTCAGAGATTTTTTCTTTGTGTTTCTGTAACTTAGCTTTAGCCATATCTAAACATAAATTACAAATCCAATTAAATGTTATCTCTTGGCCTTCAACCAATAACCCTACCTTTTCAAGTTTATTTCTACATTGTGGACAGTTTAATTCATCTTTCCAAGTTTTTTCTTTTATTATATTCCAAATTGTATTTAAACTTACATTGAAGTCATCTGCAATTCTCTGCATAGTTATAGAACTATTTGAGTATAATTCTCTGATTTCTCTAACTTTATCCATTGTTAATTTAGATTGTTTTGTCATGTTTTTTCTATATTCCTTATCATGCCAACGTCTATGACTTGTCATTGATATCTTTTTTTCAAATGTTCTGTTGCAATAATCACACTTATTCATTCTTCTCTACCCTTTTCTATCATATATTCTTCTTGCCAAATCGCTTCAAGTATGTCTTCTTGCTCTGGTGTAAGTGTCATTTTTTCTCCATTCTAATTTTTTTATAATGTTTTTTCAATGCTTTTAATTCTTCACTTTGTAAATCAATCCATTTTTTGTATATTTTCAATGTTTCTTTTTTTGATAGTAAATATTCAGAACCAGTGTCCCATCCAAAATCGAATGTTTCTATTCTATATTTTCCTTTGTCTTTCTTTCTTTTAGGTTTTACGTTAAAAAAGTCAAGATTATCTAAATCTTCATCAAAAACTTTTAAATAATATTCCTGCGTCATCTTTCTAACTCCTTATACATTTTTTTATCTTCACTTAAAATTAATTTATTGTCTTTTATAATTCCCCATCCACCAAGATATACTAATTCTTTGGGTGGCTTTTTCATTTTTTCCGTCCATTTTTTATGACCTTCTTCAGCTTTTTCTTTATTGGAATATCTTTCAACTGGATAAGGACTTTTATTCTTGTCAATAATTGCTGTTTCGTAACCTTCATCAGTAGTATAAGCAGTTGAAACCTCAAATACTCCAACTTTATCTTTGCCTACTTTTCTTTCTTCATAATTTCCAATATCTTGTAAAAATTCAAACATTATTTCTCGCACTCCTGTTCGTGTCTTTTGATTTTCATTCCCATTGATCCTATCTGTCCAAGTGGAACTTCTCCCTTCCAACCGCAGTCCTTTGGGCACTTTACCCTAAGTGGCCTGGACCTTTGGTTTCTCATAAGTGCTTGTAGACTCATACTCCTACAACTCCATCGTTCCAATTTCCTCTAAATATCAATGGTGTTTCATAATTTCCATCCCAAGCAAAAATAATATCATAACCTCCATAACCTTTTCTCATTAATTTTATATTTTCAAAATCTTTTGGTTTTAAAGTTGTTTTTTTATCCCAATCATTGCCAGAAAGAACGTCAATAAGTTCTATTGGTTTCTTTTTGGTTTTTTCTATTTCACAACCCCATACTGAAACTTTTGTCAATACACTTCAACTCCTTCGAATTCAATTAGCTTAAACATTTCTCTTAGTCCCAGCCATGCTTCGTAGGTTATGTATTGCTTACTTCTCATTTTTGGTATTAGTTTTTTAATGTTCATTTAATTCACCTCAGTTGCTCTATACTATACTTATTTATATACTTAACTAATATGTTGTTAATCAGCACGGTTCGGCTAAGGTTTAATTCTAAGCATTTTTTGTCCAGATTTTTAATCAGTTCCTCTGACATTTGCACTACTATTGGTTTTCTTGACTCGTGGTAAATAATTGGTCTATTTGCTGGTCTCATTTTTGCCTCCGAATATTATTACTTCCAGTTCTCTTTTCTTTCTCAAGCTGAGCAATCCTATCCTCAAGCCATTTAATTAGCGATTTTCCCACTGTCTTGCACCTCCACTAAACACCATTCACATAAATTTGAATTACTATCAGCTAATTCAAAATCACACGATTCACATCTTTGTTTCATTGAACATAAAATACTGCAAAACTTCATGGTAACAAAATACCCAGTTTCAAACTCTTCCTTACAAGTTATACATTCCATTATTACTTTTCGCTCAGACATAGGTCTTACAACATTAACATACCATTCAAAAATATCCTCATTTTTCCTATTAATCTTATCTTCAAGATATTTAATTAAACTTTTTGTCATTGCTTCTCCTTAAATATGTTAGGAAGTTTTAATGTTTCACAGTTCTTACAATAATAAGCTTCATTCAAGATTATATATTTAGTTCCTTCTTTATGAAAAACTCTACTAAAATTATTACTACAACTTTTACATTTCATCCCAAACACTCCTTTTTACTAAAATTTCTCTTATTTCTTTCAATTTTATTTATTAAATCTTTAATGCACAAGTCGCAAATTTTAACTCCATTTAAATCATAATCTGAATAACTATTTAATTCAAGCTCTCCAATAATATATACATTTGTTTCTCCACAAATATAACAATTAGTCATTTCTCGCACTCCTTGTGTATTTTTCTCAAGAAAGGTATATCAACTAAATCTATTGAAACAATTTCTATTCCATTTTTAAGTTTCTTTCCAACTCGCACAATATCTTTACTGCTAAATTGTGTATCTAATTTATTTCTTAATTCTTTACTAATTGTTAAATCTTTATTAAGAAATACAAGAACTGCCACATCTTCTACTAAATCAAAATCATACATTATCATTCCGAACACTCCTTGAACATTTCATTTATTCTCTTTTTTGATTTTTCTATCTCTTCAATTGTTTTTCTTGCCTTTATCATAATATATGCAAAAATAAATATTCCAAAAATCACTAAAATATTATCAATTATCATTTCAATCTTTCTCCTTTACATCCCCATTCTTTTTTCATTTCAATCAAAGCATTTGGATTTGACCATATCTCTCTTAGTTCTTTAATTGTCATTTCCCACATTCACATCCGCAGAGTTGTTTTAATTCTTTTATCACATAGTATTGTTCAGTATCATTTTCAACCATAACACCTTTAACAAAACCATCATCCCATTCCTTTATAAATTCTTTAATCTCCCTTTCTAACTTCTTAATTCTCTCGTGAATCATCTCCTGAATTTGCACGTCTTCGTGGTTTGCTTTGCAGTTGTCACAAAATTCAATGCCTTTTATATTCGCTTTAAGACAAGATAAACCACCATCAAATGATTTGTAATTTATACACTTTCTGCCGTCAATTCTTTTCTGGATATTCATTTTAACTCAACAATCCTGTTCTTTGCATGAAACGAACAAAGCAAACGAGCTTTTTGTGTTCCTAACTTTCTATGAATATAAACTGCATCCATATTACAAGAATCGCACCATATATTTTCTAAAAGTGTTAAGGTTTCTAACTTCCCAAGTTTTTTGTGGACTTTTGGCTTTTTACATTCCTTCTTATTGATTCTTTTTTGTATGCTCATCTTCTTCACCCCCCATTATTCTTAATTCAAACGGTAATGTATGTTTTATGTAGGTAATCATTATTGAATTTTCTTTTATTTTATTACAATCTTCATGAATAAGATTACAACAAGGGTCGTCATCAAATAGAATAACTTCATCACAATTAAATAATTTCTTTATTTTCATCTTATCTACATAATCTATAACTTCTCTTGTTGTAGGTATTGCAATAGTAATATTCGTTACTTCACCAGTATCTTCACACGCAAAATTAAAAGATGAAGTTGTTCCCAATTCCAAACCTAAATACATAGGTTTTAACAACTTTATATTTTTGAATATTTTGTGTATTATATCTGATATTTTTGGTAATCTATGTGAAAACTCAATTTCATATAATTTAATGTTACTAATACATTCAGAACAATAACTACTATATTCAACGTCATTTCCACATTTCTTTTTTCCAATAATGCATATACATTTATTTTGTTCTTCGGTCATTTTTTGCTCCCTGCGATTTCTTTAATTGCTAAATTATAACCATCATCTCCAATAGGTAATTTATTTATCTCTTTCTGGAGTTTTTCGAGTTCTATAATTGTCAGGGCAAATGCTATTTTATGTATATTATTTTTTTCTAAAACTTTCATTTCTTTAAGTTCATTAATTTGCTCTTCAATTAAACTAAGTTTAGTCATAATATAACACCAACAATTTCAGAAATAAGCATAATACCAAAAAGCATAAGAACAATCCAAAAAACTATTCCAAGACTAATTAATGCAAATGTCTGTAATTTATCAATCCAGTCATCTTCATATCTTGGCGACATTAAATCACGTCCTCGAAAGCTTTGTCAAAAAGCCAATCTTTCCAAATTCCTGGAGTATATTTTTCAGTATACATTTTAGACAATCTAATATACTCTTTCCAAAATCTGGGAAATTCTCTTTTGATATTAGCATGGGCCTTTAAATCTCCTTGTTTATATCTTTTGTAAAATTCAACTGCGGATTTTAGTTTTTCAGTTTTAACCCAATAATATTCACAAGTCTCATATCCTTCATGTTTATATGGAGTGCAAAAGTGTTCTTTATCTTTGTTTTTCAAAGGTTCTGTCATCTCAATATCTGTATATTACACTTATTTATATACTTAACTAATTGGGATTATTCCAACGCCATCGTGAAGTTTGCCTCTGGCCACCAGTATTTATAAATGTTTCTTTTTAATTTTTTTAAACCAAAATTCAATTAATCTAATTAAGTAAAAATCGTCTGGGTCATACTGGTCTGATACTCCGATTATTTCATAATCTATTTCAGGATATTTTTCACTTAGAATTTTAGCTTGTTCTAAATCCATTATGAACACTTTGTCCGCCCAGTCTAAAATTTCTTTATTTACTTGATAAGGATAACCATAATGTATTCCTGCACTGCGGACTTCATACTCTGGATAATTCTTGAACCATTTTTCAAAAGTCGGACTACGATTTAAATTACAGTTACAGATAAATAATATCCTTTCTTTTCTTTCGTTTGGGTCTACTATACTAGCCATAAATTTAATTCAAATTATCTATTTATAAATCTGACGAAGAAACTTCTTCTCAATTTTAAAAATCAATCATACACCAATGGTTTAAATTAATAAAAAAGGCCTGAAACGTTATTTGCTCGTTCTATTGTAATGTTTTCTTTATTTATTATTATTATAAATTTATTATTTATATTATTTATATTTATTAATAGGTTTTCTCTCTTCTTCTCAGTACATATAATCTCTTGAGTTTCATGGCTCAAGAGAATACAATTTCAAAAATTCAGCTTATGGCAGGCAAATTAAGCCTTCTGAACAACTTATTCACTACATTTTTAAATTCTGCAGCGAATTGCCTTTTTTCTTTTGCTTTTTGTTCTGTTTTTTTCTGCATTAAAAAAATCTGTTTGGCTCTTCGTGTATAGTATCTTATCTGTCCGAGAACTCTCTGAGTTACTTTGTTAATAAAATACTTGACTTTGACCTTTCCGATTGGAACTCGAAGTATGTCTAGTTTATTCAACTGGTAGCTTATCGCTGCCGGCGTTACTGAGAACTTCTTGGCCAAATCGGTTAAACTTAGCATACCGAAATTATTATTAATGTAGTTTGTTATTTGTTTTCTTAGTTTTGTTTGATAAATGATTATCACCTCCTAGTGGTTTTTTGAATTAAACAAATCTAGTCTAGGCAAACCTATTTAAATCATTATCTCTTAAGAACACCTATAAAAGGTCGCTCACCGACAATCTATTTGTTCTTACGCAGAGTCAATCTGCAAATTTAAAATACTAGAGTCATTTATAAAACTTGCTGAGGGCTTTTGTTTTCGCAGAATGGACATAGTCTTTTGTTCACTTTTCTGTATTCTCTTCCGCAGAAGGCACATTTTACTCTAGTAACCATACCTATTTGCTTATTTGTGTTTTTATCCACTGTTACATACCTCTCATTCCTCGTTTTCGGCAGTTAAAACCACTTTTCCAGTTTTTCAGGAACTGCGTTTAGTCTTTTTTCTGCTATTTTGCAGTATTCTTCACTGAGTTCTATACCTATAAATTTTCTTCCTAAATTTTTACATGCAACTGCTGTTGTTCCTGAGCCGAGAAAACAATCTAAAACTATATCTCCTTCTTGTGTAGCTCTTTTAATAATCCAATTTGCCCATTCTATTGGTTTTGGGCATGGATGATTAAATGTTCCTTTTTTAGGGCTTGATTTTGTTCTAAAAAAATCATACATAAATAATTGATTTCTTGTTTTTCCATAAACTAAATGAGGTTCCCAATCATTAAAACCTACAAATGAAGCATGACCTGTTGAACCTTTATACCAACAAATTAACCAATCTGGTGGGTGATTATCATAAATCCATTTTAACCTTCTAATTTGACAAGAAGGCATTATAACCATTTTAGAAATTCTTTTTAATTCTGGAATAACTTTATCCATAAGTTTAAACCAATTTTCTTCTGAATCTTTATAATTATTGTATTCTAAATTAATTCCATAAGGTGGGTCAGTCAAAACTAAATCAACTGAATTGTCTGGAATGCTTTTCATAACTTCTAAGCAGTCGCCTTGAATAATCTTATTTATAAAATCTTCCGGGTATTTTAGTGCATTATATTGTTCAATCATCCCATCCCTCTCTCCATTTTCCTTCTTTATCTTCTTGCCTGCACGCCAGACACTTAATAATTCCTGCACGCCACTCAAATATAGTAACCTCGCCTTTAAAGTCTCTGGAGAATTCTCCTTTTTGTGTTTTTCTTTCGCCTGCTGTAATAGATTTGCAATTATCACTTCGACAGCGAGGCATTAGCTCACCCAGATTTTGAATCCCTTAACTCTTCTTGTTTTCTGTGGGCTGTAGTAATAACACCTAACAGGCATGTGTCCTAACTCGTCGTAAAAGTCTTCGAGCTGTCTGGGCAACTGGCTTCTTGCCTTTGCTTCGCCCTTGTAAGTATGTCGACCTTTTACTTCGTAAATTCTTACATGACTAGGATAAACGGCCAGTAGGTCTATCTCTGAGTTTTCAAGCTCCAAGAATTTTTCTGTGTGCAATGCGTTGAGTCTACCTTCTAAATCAGACACCGTTTTGTCATGCCTTTGTCTTTTCATCTACCTTGACCTTCCTCAGGCAACGAGGACACGTTGCATAATAAGGATTCTTTCCACCGTAGTCCCAAGCGTATTCGCATTTTTTACATTTTAGTTTCATTTTTCCCTCAATCTGTACTATAAGCTATTTTATTTTCTTTCAAAATATTTATTAAAGCATACGTTTGTGAACTGAACTCTGTGGTTGTTATCACAAATTTATTCCCATTAATTTCATAGAAATCGTCTCTATCCCAATGTTCAATTAGTCTATGGATAATCATCAAATCATGGTCATTTATTTTTTCTTCAAATACAGCTTCTTTATTTTCGATTTCTTTATTCTTTTTTGATAATTTATCTTTTATTCTTTTCCAATAAATCTTTGTTCGTTCATTTTCTGTTAAACCTTCTATCTTATTTACTTGCACTCTTATTTTTCGTGTAGCTTTGTCGTAACTTTTTTTTGTTTTGTCAATCTTTTTTATCAAGATACTTTCTGTTTTCTCTAAATCTTTGACTATTGTATTTCTTAAATTCCATTTGTCTGTAACATTATATTTTTCAATGAAATCCCAAAATGTTTCGTGGTCAATTAAAAATGTTGGTGTATAGCTCATTTCTTACTCACCTTTCTGATTATATATTCTCCACAATGTTTTCCAAATTGTTTAACATAAGTGGGATTGGAAACAATTTCATATCCTTCAGGAACTGTTATTCCTATGTCATTTGTGCCTCTTTTTCTTATAGTTACTGTTATTTCATCTATATCTATAAAGACTACATTCGACGCTACTGGTCTAATGCTGAATCCCCATTCGTCCCTTTTTATTTGTTCTATATTTGTTCCGTCTTTATTTTTAATTTTCATGATTGTTTTCATATTAGCTGGTAGTTAGTAGTAGTATATAAGCTTTACTAAATGAAATCTCCGCCATTTGGTTTCCTTTTCATTGTTTCTCTGTCTATTTCTTTTTGTGCTTCTATTGATAGCCTTTCTAAATATGCTTGGTGCATTGGATAAACTTCTTCCATAGGTAACGCCATAGGAATTCCGTCTTTGTTTATGAAATATTTATAATCTTGGTAGCTTACTGCTTTAAATGCCTCTGTGTTTGCTTCAAGAACTGTTACTAGCCCATATCTTCGGTTAAGTATGTGTTCCAACCAGCTGGGTTGCATAACTGTATAGTCTTTTTTGCTGATGTTTCCAAAGCTGGATTTTTCTACTCCAATGTCGTAAGCTTCCTGCACGTCTTCAATTAGATAACAGTAATTTTGCAGCGAAATCTGGCTTGGAAAAGAATTGTCGTAGTTAAAAACAAAATTGTCGAGAAAGTTTACTGCAATCTCTGTTACTTTTGGCATTCCTTGTTCTACATGGTTTAAGTCGAAATTTTCTAGGTCTGTAATCATAGTTATAGCTTTGCCAATTAGTCCCAACATGACGGTTCCGTATTCTTGGCTGTTTACTTCTTTAAACTTGCTCATAAATTGATATTCATTTTCCATTAAAAACACCTTATCCACTCCGGTCGGATTCTTCTCATTAACCCATTTTTTAATTCAAATTCTAATATCCATCCGCCTCCGGCAGTAGTCAACCCTTTTCGTTTAACGAAGTCATTAGTGTCTTGAAAAGTTCCTAAATACATGCCGATAGTTCCGTTGTAGTCTGAAAACAAATTAGAGTGGTAATGTCCCATGCCTAGAATGTCCGGCCTCTGTCCTTTGTGTTGGCCTCTAAGGTATTTCTGCAATGCGTAGCCAAGTGTATATGCGTATCCTTCTCCGTGAACCATATCCAGTTTAACTTGAGGCGTGATACTTATCTCTGCGTGATACATACCAAGATATTCTACATCCAGTCTTCTTTGTGCTACATGACGCACTAAGTCTACTCCGTCAGATTTCATAAAAGACTCGTCATGATTTCCGCCAATAATCAACTGCTCTAAGTCTTTTTTCTTTGGGAGTGTTTTAACGATATTGTCTACGTGGTTGTCAAATCCGAAGCTCGTCAAGTCGTTTAACTGACCACGATAAATTCTGCCGTTTCCTGCGTCGAGGTCTCCTGCATTAAGCACGGTTTTAATTCCTTCGTCTGCTAAAATGTCAAAATATAATTCGAGGGCGTCCAGTCTGTGGGCTTTGTCGTTGAAATGGTAGTCGCTGCTGAATCCAAATTTATGCCAGCCGTCCTCGAGATTCCACTCGATTGGTTCTTCGCCTTTAGGAATGCTGCTCGGCACGAAGAACTTTCCTTCAAGGCTTTCAACCCTAACTCCTCTTAGATTAAGTTCTCGCAGATATTGGTTCAGCTCTTTTCTTTCTATACTTAAGTCATCGCATAGCTGGTCTTTAGTCCACTGGCCACGTTTTAGTTTTTTTAATAAGTCATCACTCACGGCAACCTCTTATAACTAACCATATTTACTTTAGAATTGAGACAAAGTCTCATGAAGTTCTGAGTATTTTGTTAAATATAAATGTTTTGGGAGCAGTTTGAAGTGAATTAGAAAATTCCTGCCCTCTGGTTTTTATTCAAATTTCGTTTATATAATCTTTTACGAGTTTATCTTTCCACATTTTTACTACGATTATATTGCAATCTTTATACACTTCGTTTTTAAATCTCTCAGCCCTTTTAGGAGTCATTTCTATTTCGTATGAAATTCCGGTGTCAAGTGAAATTACATCATGTTGAAATCCTTTTGGACAAACAGCTTCTGTTATAAATGCCTCTCCTGATTTTCGGAGCCAATAGCAAAGCCTTGATTTTCCGAATACCTCGTGTTCTTCTGAGTTGTTACTATGCGGATATATTGCGTATTTAGAACGCTTCGTATATCTAGGCATTCCTGGCACGCTGTGTTTGTTCCAAATCGCTGTTCGTTTAGCGATTAATTCTTTTTTATTCAATGCAAGGTTGCGGTTCTGCCCCGCAATTCAAACACTCTAGCATTAGTATTATCAGTCAGAAACCGATTTGTGTCTTCCTTGCAATGCAAGAGGCAGGAATCGAACCTGCATTTTGAGATGAGTGTTATGCCCAACCTTGCGCAAGGCACCACACCTTTTAATGAGCTTCATGTGTTTCCATTACACTACTCTTGCATTTTCACCCAGCCACATAGTTTGGTCAGTTAGGAATTCCGAACTCCAGACTCTGTTTCGGTCGTGAAAAAACTATGTGTTTTAATTGCAATTTACTAACAACACTCTATAGAGTGAGTTTCGTTGCAAGTGCTGTTTAGTGAATTTTGCGGAATAGCCGTTATATTCGGCGTCCCAAATTGGAACACTTCACCGCAAAAAAACTAAAGGGAGCGACCCCTTAAATGTTTTCTTCTTTCAGCTTATTTCCGTCTGTGAATTCAATTCCTTCGCCAGTCGTTAAGTAGTGAGTGAATACCATTGCTGTTTTGATTACTTTGGTTTGGTCTGTTTCAATGGTTACTGCGGCCTTTAGGGCTACTGCTCTTGCAATTTGTAAGTCTTTGTTTGGTTTTGGTATTATTGGTGCTGAATTTCCTGAGGCTAGTTTAACGCTTCTGACTTGTTTGCTTTCAGTTCCTGCTGCATTTTTAACTAGTTCGTAGTCTACTATAATTCTGTCGCCTTTGTTGTAGGTTTGTGTGTCTACACTAGTAGGGCCACCATTATACCACTTGTCGTCTTCCAGTATCATTCCAAACTTGCTGAAATTTTTAATCGTTTGTTCAATTATTATCTTAATCACCTCCTTGTCTTAGTATTATTATGATTCTCATTCTTACTGCAAAATATTAATCCTCTGGCGTTTTCCCAGAGGTTAGCTCCGCAGAAGCACTTATCTTTCATGTCCTTCACTTTCCCAATTATACATTTCTTGATGGTCTCCACCACAAATAGGACATTTAAGTTCAGGTGTCATTCTATTCTTCTCCTAGAATGTTCATTTTGTATCACCAAAAATAACATTAGTAATTTTATTCTTTTCATTTGACATTACAGTTAGTCTCTTTTTGTCGTCTTCAGTCATTACAAACGGTTAGTGCATTTCAGTTACTATGTGAATAGCCAAATGATAACCTTGAACTTCCTATTTTAGTTTTGT
>SDBV01001762.1_pt1 | contig 32362 bp, 49 predicted proteins | sample 2277081 | NCBI WGS metagenome assembly SDBV01 (sample SAMN10402039, study PRJNA504765) | marine sediment metagenome | isolation source: marine sediment core GS10_PC15, 223 cmbsf | place: Arctic Ocean: Southern Knipovich Ridge | collected 2010 | reverse complement strand
AAGTTCCCCAGGACCATTATCAAAATAATCATATATGCCTTCAATCACTATCTTAAACCAACAAGGTAAAATAAAAGTAAGTTGATTATCGAATTTGTCTTTTGAGTAATTACAATACCTGGTGCTCTCCTGAGAATAGCTAGCAAGCCTATGTCTCACAAGTTCATGAGTAACACCACGGTCACATATAAATTTTACAGACAAACTAATATGTTCTATTACAGAATCGTGTTTTCTATCCATAATTTGATCAACAAACCTGGAAGCAGAACCTTCTGTTATCCTATCCTCGGATTTATAACAAATACGACCTATTGCTTCAATCCCTTTTAAAACATCTTCTCGATTTATTTGAGTTAAGATTTCGTATGATGGTTTAATCAATTTCATTTATTCCTCCTAGAATTTCTTTCCATCCCATTTTGCTCGAGGCAGCTTCTTTGCCAACCTTCTAACCTCTTTGAGTTTATCTTCTAACCATTTGATTTGATCTTCCATCGATACCCTGGTTCGTTTATCAGAAGCAATTCCAAGAATTATACCTGTTATCTTTTTTTGTCGCTTGGTCCATGTTTGTTTCATTTATTACTCCTTTGGTTTTGCTCGCCATCTAGGTCCAGGTCTTTCATTCTTTAATCTTTCTTTTTCTTCCTTACGCCTTTTTCTTACTTTCCAGAAACTCCACTTCCAGCACTTCCAACTTAAAATTTCTGCTTCCCTTACATCTAAAAATCCAATAATAAAAAGTGAAAACATAAGTCTCCAATACGACATAGTAATGAAATTCGTCATTACTCCTTTTATTAAGGAAATAAATGTAAGAGGTCTCACTTCATAAAGATCATTAATGGCTAGAAATCTACTTATATAAAATTTCTGAGGCCATGGTTGACAAGGTATGTCTCTTGCTCCATCTATTCTTTTAAATAAAATCTCTTTCATATTCAACTCCTTTTTTTTACCATTCTATAGCTTCCTTAAACCATTCTGGTAACATTTTTTTATACATCCCATAAAACATTTTAAAATTCTTATCTAAAATATATGTGTCGCACCAATCTTCTTTACTTCTTACACTTCGTCCATAACTTTGTACAATCTTTAATCCAGTAAGATATCCATAATAACCTTTGTCTACATCCATTCTTCTCTTTATCTGTTTGTCGCCCAAACTTGGATATGGAACCTTCAATATAATCTGGAAACGACTTAGATCATCTTTGAGATCTAATCCTTCATGAAAACCACTCGCCACAATAATGGATTTTTCTTTTCTCTCGTGGACTTTTAAAAGATCCCTTACATCAGGGAAATCATCCTTAAAAAGAAAACGACTAGAAGAAATATTTCTTCTTATATATTCAACGAGTTTATTAGTATGAGTATGAATAATCCCTTTCTCGTCTGGATACATATCTAAATATCTTTTTATTACCTTAGGAATTTTCACAATCTCTTGTGCCATTGTTTTCCATCTCAAATCTAATTCAGAAGTAATATGAATTTCTCTATTCTCAACAGGAAAGGTACTAGGAACATTTATATACTCATAATCTTCTAAAGGGATACCAGAATTTCTTGCAAACTGTTCAGCATTAAGAATAGTAGCACTCATCAAAAGAACCTTATCCGCAAAGTCATAAATCAAATGAGTATATTCACCAACTTCTATTGGCTTAAAAACTACTTTCTGACTAGGACCATCTTGTTTATATTCAAATACATATTCTTTGCCTTTGCCTCTTGAAGTTAAAAAGATACCTATTCGGGTAGCTATATTTCTCAACACATCATAAACCTTAATTTCTTCATGTGTCATATAATCCTCTGATTCATAACTAGCAACAAGTCTTAATATTACTGGAAAATAATCTTTTTTTATGAATGCTGTATATGCTTCCAAACTGTCTAATTCAGGTATTTTAATAGAGATTAATTTATTATCAATAGTGAAAGATATAAAATTCATAAACTTACTTTCAATATTATGACATTCATCAATAATCATTAACGGTCTTCGACTAAAGAATTGTTTCTGATGATAAAATGAATCAAAATTATGAAGAGTTTTTTCAGCTTTCACTGCTTCTAATTTAGCACTTTTATATGGACAGAAGTGATCCAAATCCTTGGTCTTGTCTTTTCTACATTCTCCTTGATTGCAATTTTCTCCATTCATCGAACATGTATAATTACTTCTCCCCTTCATTACGTAAATATCTTTAAAATCTCTTTTATATTGATCTTGTAACATCTTCTGAATGGTTAAAATATGAGTCTTAGGAAAAATCCTTGCTAACGTCATTCCTATCACTGACTTCCCACTACCAGTAGGAGCTTCTAAAACAACAAATCTCTTCTCTTTAAAAACCCTGAATATTTTTATGATGGTTGATTCCTGATGCTCCCTAAAACTATCAAAAGGGAAAGCTTCTCTTATCTTATTTAATATTTGTAAATCCGCATTCTTCATAATTTGACTTTCCGTTTGAAACCTCCAAAAGTTTATTATATAATTTTCTCTTTATATACATCTCTATTATGTGTTTTCGAAACTTTTGGACATTATCAAAGGCTATATGATGTTTCCTGCAAAAGCAAATTCCATTTTCAAGAATGTATCTTGTTTTCATTTTTCTCCTGGAAACAATATGACATGGATCTGTTCCTTCTCCTCCACAATAAACACATTTGCAATCATATTTATCAAGAACTTCTTTAGACCATCTGATATCCCTTGGTCTTGAAATTCTCATAAAGATAATGGAGAGAGGATTTTTTAACCCTCTCTCCCCCTCATTTTATGTACCTGGTAGAGGAGCACCATCTCCTGGTAAAGAATCATCTTCATCGTTCGGACCTTCAGTATTATCACCTGCCTCAACATGAAGTTTAGGTGGTTCAACAGTTGGACTACGAGAGTTTATTGGTTCTTCTTGATCCAACTCATTCTCAACCTGAAGTTTTGTCTCTTTTGGTTGTGGAACATCTTTCTCATCAGGTTCATTCTCATCAGGTTGCTCCGTTTCCAGCCTTTCTTCTCTTTCCATATCCGCATTAAACGGTTCTTCGAGCGCTTCAACTAAGGCTGCAAAAGCCTCAATTAAGCTGTGCATTAAATCAACATTCCTCCAAGAAAGATCCTTAGAAGAATACTCAGCACGATTAGACCGCATATCATCTATAATAGTCTTAGCGTGTCTGACCGTTTCTTTAGCAAGAGCTAACCTCTCTCCTACCCCCATTACAAACCTCCTATTAAAATTTTTTTCAACTTCAACCAACTTGCGCACTTTTCCAACGGACCAGCATCACAAGTAAAACCATGCTTTTCAACATTTCTTATTAATTCTTTAATTTCCAGTGTAACTGGCTTAGCTTCTCCTATCTTATTAGTAGTAAATTTATCTTTTATATTATTGTTAAAATATTTTCCCAATGAATCTGACTCTATAAAGTCTTTCAACTTATTTGCTGGATAACCAACATACTCATACTTAATCCCACTCTTAAAGAGAACTTGCAAAATTCCATCCAAAGGATCGTAACTTACTTCTGTAATATTACTTGATCTATCTTCTGTATAATAAGTCAGCATTTTATTCCTCCTTAGCCTCTAAAGTTTTTATATATTCATAGATCCTGAACTGGCCTGACATGCTGCTTTAACCAACTCCTTCACCCCTGGTATTTCGACAATGGGAATGGGGTTGCGAGGGGAATAATTGTCTCTGTTGCAAGAACAATCATCATAGTCCACAAATATTATTGTTGCATCCATTCCACACTTTCTCCTAGGCATATCCCAATTTTTACAACTGCCACAACAGGGTGAAGCTACTTGATAATTCATCTATTCCTCCTTTAATCTTGTTATACCATCTTTGCCCATCTGAACATGCAAATTATAATCAAAAGCATCCTTCAGACTTGTATGTGATATTACGAACAGCTGTGAAAAATCTTCTTTTAGAAGATTCAAGGCAGTTATAAGCTCCTCCCTTGAATTATCATCCAAAGCTCCAAAGACTTCATCTAAAAATACATAATCAATCCTGGAAGACATATTCATCAAGCTATATCTTGATAAAGCAATTCTTATCGATAAAGCTACGAGATCCAACTCTCCTCCACACAATCCCTCTATTGCTCTTTTGCCTTTTTCATCTGTCAAATATATCTCAAGTGAATCTTTTACATCCCCTTTCTGTGTTTCTTTCATAGTTTCAAATTCTATCTCTTTATGCGTAGCTCCTATTTCAGAAATTATATCGTTAGCCATTTCTTGAACCTCATCTAACCCAACAGAAACAACCTCCATTCTACATTTCTCAAACACATCATCTAAAACAGCTCTATCTGATAATTTCAGCCTTAGATTCTTTGCTTTTGTATTATTGTCCTTAACGAACTTTTTCGCTTTATTTATAATCTCTATCTCATTCTTATAACCATTTATCTCTTCATTTGCCTCATCTATGTTTTCACAAATGTGGTCTAATTTAGAGGATACTTTTAATTTTTTTCTTTTTAATTCTCCTAAATACTCTTCATCAAAATCCTCCTCTTTCTTTAACTTACCCAAATCTTTCTTTTTAATAGCTAATGATTTTCTCAATTCATTCATTTGGCTTATTAAAACTTCACTCATAGAATCTTTAGAAGATTTTCTTATCAACAAATTCTCTATGGAGTTTAATATATCTTTTCTCTCGCCTTCTATTTCAAATATTTCCTTCTTTGACTTCTTGAAACTAGAAATATTACTCAACAAATTATTAGCATTTTTTACTAAAGAACCAATTGATTCTGAAATAAGTTCTATTTGAGCTACCTTTTCACTTCTAAGTTTCTCTCTCAGATCGTTACCTATCATTCTTAAACAAACAGGACAATTACTTTTCTTGATTTCAAGGAGATCTTCATTCTTTGATTCTATCTCGTGCTTCTTAACCTGAATATCAACAAGTAACTTCTCGTACCTATCCAAATTATTCGAGAGAAGTAATTCTTCTTGCTCTGTCCATTCCTTTGATTCTGGAAGAGATTCATTGAGTTGAATATATCTTGTCTTAATCTCTTTTAAACCCTCTGACAATAATTCTAAATCTCTTTTCAGTTTTTTGCCATTAGTAACTATGGAAGCTATTTCTTTTTCTTGTCTTTCCCGTTTTTCGAGTGTGTTCTTTTGATCCTTAATTTTATTCTCTTCTACTGCAATTTTACCAATAACTTCTGCTAACTCTTTTACGAATAATGCCTTCTGTTCCAAATACAAACTCTTATTTTTTCCTAACTCTTTAATACTGCTTCTAACATCAGAAACAGAATCAAAATCACTCAATTCATCCCTATAATGTTTAATTAAATCTTCGATAACTCTCAATTCTTTATTGTCTTGACTGCGCTTTTTAGCTGATGACTTCTTTGCAGCTTCGAAAATATAAGCTTTAAAAAACTTCTCTAGGAATTTAATTCTTTCTGAAGATCTTGCTGTAATCAATTCATCATATTCTTTCTGTCTGAAAAAGGATGAATTAATATAATCTTCTGGAGTTATCCCTAAAAACTTATTTATTACTTCCTGTCCTTCTCTTGTAGATGAAGCTTTTATCTCTCCATCTATCTTTACTACCAGAGCACTAGAAGTAGATTTACTTCCCTTCTTCATTTTAAGAAATCTCTCCATTTCGATTTTATGCCCTTTATAAATATCCACTACCTTAGTACGAGTTTCACGACTACCTATTCTTATAACTTCGGCATCCGTTTTATAACGATGTATACCTGTCAGAGTATATAAGACTACTTCAGCAAGTGAACTTTTACCGGAGCCATTAGAATAACCTTTCTTTCCTAAATAAGATCCGGTTATACCAATGTTATCCATCCTGTGCAATTCATCTACGACTATTTCTTTTATGGAAAGAAAATTTTCAGCTTCTATTCTTTTAAGCATCTTCTACTTCCTTTAATACATCCATACCTAACTTCCTTATACGAATTACGTCTTCTTTAGAAGAAATAACTTTATTTAAAATTCTAGAAAATACTCTTTCTACAGACATTGCCTTTTTAGAACTCTTCAAGGATTTCTTTCCCTTATCTTCCGTTTTTATCTTGATTTGAATAATGTGAGCTCCTACTGAATCGAATGCTTCTTCTATGTTTCTCCTCGATATTTTAGGTCTGTTTTGTTTTGTTGTCTTTATTTTTATTCCAACCAAACAATCCTTATATTTCTCCAGCTTATCCTTACTCAAAGAATAGCTGTTCTTATTTACAAGATCTATATTGACACTAAACATTTTCTGACAATCAAGTTTAATAGATTCAACCTTATTACCCACATCATATATTAAAAATCTTTTCTCTTCTTTTCTCTCCCCTAAATTAAATCTAACTATAGATCCTGGAATATAAGTATTGTTTGGTAAATCTTGACCTTTGTGAACATGAGCACAAAATATGGGAACTTTACTAAACAGAGAGGTGTCTACAAATCTGGTTGACCCAGAAAACATATCTTCTTCACTTCCTGGAATTGCGTCTTTTGGTTGAAAATGTCCTGCCATAAAATTAACCCTCTTACCAAAAGAAGAAAGAAGATAACTTGTATAACTTTTATAGTTCTTAAAATTCTCCTTCTTTTCATGGGGAGCAAGGAACATAGTAAGCCCTTCAATCTTTGAAAAGAAACCAGCTTTCTCAATTACAAATATATTCTTGTTCTTGAATCGGGATATAGGGGATATAATAGAGCTTCCTGATTCACTTGTATCATGATTGCCATCCATTATAATAATTTTCATATTACGGCTAAGCATTTCCAAATAATCCAACATTTTACTATAATAATATCCACTTACAAGACTTTTATGAAACAAATCTCCAAGAATCATAAAAGCATATACCCTCTTTTCAAAACAGATATTCTTGATTCTTTGTACTTGTTTGTCTATATCAATTTCCCTGTTTGGTCTTCCGTTTATTAAATAAGTTCCTCCCATGTGATCAATATGCCAATCTCCTGATATTCCTATTTTCATTCTTGCCTCTCGTTCAACATACTTTTTATTTTCTTACTGAACTCTTTATCTTTTTTCATCTTGAAAACAAATGTATCTCGATTCATTTGATTAAACCCTTTTATTTTGACTGTTGACCTTTTTTTAGATCCCTCTGCTGCTCCTACTTGAACTAATGCTTCGATCAAATCTTTTCCTTTATCTATGCCCTTCCCATAAGTCAAATAAACATTACACTTCTTAAAAGGAGGATACAATTTATTCTTTATAGTCTTAGCCACTATAACCTTACCAATTTCCTCTTTGCTTTCTACTATCTTTTTCATTCTGGGAGTTCTTAAATCTATAGTAATACTGGCGAAAAACTTTAAAGCAAATCCTCCTGATCTCGTCTCTGGATTTCCAAACATAACTCCAATTTTCATTCTAATTTGATTAATAAAGATAATAGCAGTAGGAACTCCTGCTTTTAATTTAGAAGTAATTCTTCGCAAACCTTGTCCCATCAAGCGAGCTTGCAAACCCATGTGAGCGTCACCCATTTCTCCTTCGATTTCAGCTGTTGGAGTCATCGCAGAAACAGAATCAATAACAATCAAATCTTCTCCTTGTTCAATTCCCCATTCAATCATATCGAAAGCTTCTTCTCCGGAATCAGGTTCACCTAGATCCAATAAATGAAGCTTAACTCCTAACTTCTTGGCATAAATTGGATCAAGCTGATGTTCAGCATCTACCATCATAGCTCTTCCACCATTTCTCTGACAGGATGCAATAGCTTCCAAAGCCAATGTTGTTTTTCCAGTTCCTTCAGGTCCATAGATTTCATATATCCTTCTTTTCACAATACCTACTTCCGAATGTCCAGTTAAACTTAAGTTCAAAGCTCGAGATCCAATACTTATAAAAGAATCTCCTATATTTGACTTGACTTTGGAAAAATCCACTGCCGATTCTCCAAATCGTTCTTTAAACTCTTCCATCTAATTAAAAAGGAATATCGTCGTCTTCCTCTTCTGCTCCTTCCTCATCCAGCTCTTCTTCGTCTATATCCTCCGCCTTTTTAACCTTGCTCTTTTTCTTCTTCTTGACTTTACCTTTGCTGGATTTCTTTTCCAGTTCTTCTTCTTCGTATTCCTCTTCTTCATCACCTTCCATCTCAGCTCTATACAAATCGGCTATCTTATCAAGGTCTTCGGCTTCTTCAAATTCATCACTTATATCAGGAGCATCTTCTTCTTCAAATTCAATCTTAGAGAGATTAAATTTCTTCTTCTTCTTGGAAGGAAGAATTTCCTTAACACTAGCATAAATATTATCTCCTTCCTTCTTCTTAACAAAGTCAAGAACTCTGCAAATTAAATCTTCTCCATCAGATATAAGGGGATCATCATCTTCTATTAAATCAAAAAGCTTAGTAACCTGAGCATGAGTAAGATTCAGTTTTCCAACATCATACTCCTCATAATCAGGAAGACTCTTTTTCTTGCTTTTGCCACTTTTCTTGTCTCTGATTCTTTCTATAACTGATTTGAATTTGATGGCTTGAAAAACAGCCGAATAGCCGGATCTTATATTGTTACCTTTCTCGTTGTAGTCTTTTGCTAAAAGCTTATCCCCTTCCAGATTAGCAGCCTTTTTCATATCAAAAAGCTCTAATGCTAAAGCACAAAGTTCACACTCTTCCGGATCCCAACCTTGAGCTTCTAATCCTGCTGCACAAGTTCTTTTGTTTTTCTTACCTGCAATTTCAATCCAATGAACATAACCTTCTTCATACTCTTCTGATAAAAGTATAATAAAATTATGACCTTCATCAAGACTTATAATATTACCACCACCACCAGATTTTGAATCCCTGGTATGTTTTCTGTCATCTGAACTTGAAATTTTTGACATACTTATCTCCTTATTTCTTTTTTAAAGTTCTTCTTTTTTAAAGTTCCTCTGCCAACAATTGTAGGATCTGAATCAGATAACTCCATTTCTTTCTTTGTATAAGAAGAAATAGACCTTGATAATTCAGCCTGCATCTCAAAAGCCCTCATCAGCCTTTTTATTTTATCGATTGCCTTTTCAGTCAATCTAATAGTTTTCTGATACCGCAAATACTCCTTAATATGGTCAAGAACTGCTTTTTCTTCAACAGCTCCTTCAGCAGGCCTACCACTCATACCTTTTCTTGATCGATTTTTCCACCTCTTAAGCTGAACACTATATTCATCTTTAACCTTCTTAAGATAAGAATCCATATCGGCTAAAATAGAACCCCACCTAGCATAAACGGATGGACAGCGAGCCATCTTATCGAGAATATCTGCAGGTAAATTCTGATTCAGAAGAAGATGATCATCTATTGACTCTTCCAGAAAAGTATCATCAGGAAGCACAATCCGAATAACATCAAAATCTAATTTAAAATCTTTCTTTTTACTACCTAGATTTTTCATTCAATCCCTCTCATAATATATAAGACAAAATCAAACCTTTTTCCACAACTTATTCAAATCAGAATACATAATATTAACAGCCTTGATAAATTTATCAGACTTAGGAAAAACCTTCCTTCTAAGTGCTCCTATATCCTGTTGTAAAGCTTCCAAAGTCTCAATTATTCTACCTCTTTTAATATAACTCCTAGGAGAAGGAATAAAATCACGAGGATCTATAGAATAAATAATAAAGTGCGAAAGCCTATTACTAATAAAAGAAAGGGATATCCTAAACCCTCCATAAGATTTATAAATATGTCTTTTGGAAGATATCTGATATCCCTTCTTTTTAACAAGGTGTTTTTCCACCTTCTCTTTTAATAGACTCAGAACTCTTCGTCCTCCTCCTCTTCGAATTCCTCGTCCTCCTCGTCCTCGAAGAGTTCGTCTTCCTCCTCGAATTCCTCTTCCGGTTCCGGAGCTCTTTTCTTCTTGGACTTCTTGGCTTTCCCCTTCCCTACTGTTGACTTGCCTTTCTTGACGGTGACCTTGCTCTTGCTTTTTTTTTGAGGAGGTATTTCCATCCTCTGAGCAACCTTTGCAACAACAGCGGAAGCTGAAGAACAACCAACTTCCCTCAACTTCTTAGAAGCTTTGGCTCGATCTCCGGTCTTCGTTAAAATCTCTCTGGCGATCTGAGAATAAGACTTGCCATTTATGTTGGCTGCTTTTCTGAGACCAGTAGACTTTGTCTTTACCTTCGCCTTTGAAGATTTTTTCGAAGAAGAAGTTCCAGCACTAACTTTAGAAGCTTTCTTCTTAACCTTAGCCATAAGCACTCTCCTTCCTATATTTTATTCTTCACTCAAAAGTAATCTGTCTTGCTCACCGAGCTTTTCAAATCCTTCTTTGTCCAGAGTGAAGTTAATATACTCGTTTGAATGAGGAATATGAAAACCTAATTGCTTCTCCAATATCGTCTTGTTGGTACAGCTTTTATTAAATTCAGTATATTCGCTTTCTTTCGGCCATCTTCCACATCCTGCAAACAAGTTACCAAACAATTCACTTCCATCAGATTTTGAATATAAACACTTCCTCACATAATCACAAGCAGGCTTCATACTGTCTTCTATAAGATATAAGCCTTCTCCAGTAAACACTCTTCTTATACACCAATGCAACCCACATATAAACTCTTCTTCTCCAAAACACAATCTTCTTTTCATTTGAGAAAGTAAACTTGCAAGATTCTGAGTAAAAATAAACGGGTGATGATAGCACATGGGTAAAATCGACCTTGCAACCTGATAAGATTCTTTACCCTCATCTATAATTGACCAGTAAACAAACTTCATGTATTTTATTAAATCTTTAACTGTTCTTAAAACTTCAGGCATATTCCTATACTCAGAGTATAATATCATTGAAGAGTCCATTTTAGAATTATCCCTACAGCCTATAGAGCCAAATCCGGCACCTATTCTTGTTCTAGCCATTTGATCAAAACAGTGTCTTGGCAATCCTCTAACCAAAAAAGTGAACTTCGGCGCTTCCAAAGCCGTAGGAAGTGTTTTACCCTGTAAAGCACTTGCAACCACTATATATCTTCCTAAAACAGAAACACGCTCCCACTTATTTTCATATTGATCATTACCCCAGGTTGCTGTTGCTATATGAAATATCGATTTATAGATATTCTTCGGCATATCAATCAATTCTACATCGAGAACTTCGCACCCGAAATAAATGGATGTTTTTTCCTTAACTACTCTGTTAGGTAACGTTCCACATACGGAACGAAGATTATCAATTTCTTTTTCTCTCATTTAATTTCCTCTCACCATATAAAAGACTTTTCGTTACACAATACTCACAACTTTCTCTAAATATTTTTCAATCTTTCCAAAGGTATCGCCGGATCCTCAGATTTACCATGTTTTTTACCAATAACTACTAAATATCTATTATCCTTTTCTGGATATCCCTCCAGCAAATAACACTTTCCCATACGAATCATTTTAATCATAGGATAGGTTTTATAAAAGGATACGGCTTCTCTTACATTTCCTCTCCAATCCTCTACATTATAGAATTTATAAGGATTTCCATTTTTATCCAACTTCTCGCGTTCAAACCTAGATTCAAAAGTCACCAAATACCTTTGTCCGCTAGAAGGAGTTTCTGTCAATAATACTATCTTTTTCCTACTTCTTAAAAACTTTATTTTTCTAACCTCTTCTTCAGTAAATCTATAAAATATATTAAACTTACAAATATCTTCTTCTTGTTTTATTTTCTCAATAATATTATAGTTTCCCTTATCCTTATGCTTCTTCCAAATCTTTAACATTTTCTCCATAATAAGCGCAGACTCTTTTTTCTTATACCTAGATTTCATAGACGCCCATTCATTATAAAAATCATGTAAAGCAATCCTATTACTATTCAACGAATCAAAAGCGCCTATATCTATTAAATTAAGCACCGATGTCCTATTTGATTTAAAGGTCATTTCCTTTAATACAAAATCAGAGAAAGAATCAAAAGGAGCATTTTTTACTATCTGATCCGACAAAGAAAAACCTATACGAGGTACAAAAGTCAAGGGAATCCTTATTTTATTTTTCTCCGGATAAAATTTACTTCCTGATTTATTTATATCAACTTGTAAAAACTTAACACCCCTTTTCTTGATATAATTAAAATATTTTTTCATCTTGTTTTCTTTCCGGAAACCAAATCCCTTTTCAGAATTTTCTGTTCTATCTAAAAGCGAACAATAGAAACATAAAGGATAATTTTCTCTCATAAAAAGAGTCTGCATAGTAATGATACTATAAGAAACACTATGAGATCTATTAAAAGAGTATTCCGCAAACTCGGCTAGTTTAGCTATCAAGCTATCTATCTTGCCCTTATCCATATTGGTTGTTTGTTCAGCCCCTATCCTAAACTTATCAACAACTTTCAAAAGTTCAGGATCCTTCTTTTTTGACTCTGTATTCTGTCTTCTGAGATACAACATCTTAAAAGTCTTTCTGGCTTTATCAGCTTCTCCTAAAGTAAACTTTCCTATCTTATTAAGAATAGCCATAAATTGTTCTTGAAACACAATAGTCCCGTAAGTCGAAAGCAATATATTTCCGAAGATGCTATCCTTTCCTGAATATTTACAAGCATGAGATTTTTCCCAAGATTTTATTTTTCTTCTTCTTCTTATATATCTTTCTGATTCACCTGCATTTATCAATGCAGGACGATACAGTGCATTCACGGTGACTATATCTTCAAAATTCTCTGGTCCTACTCTTTTTAAAAAAGTATCAATTGAAGCGTTCTCAAACTGGAATATTCCTATCGAATCATATCTGTTTATGGCTTCGAAAAGATTTTCGTCATCCAAATCTATATTATCAAGATCTACCTCTTCATCTCTAATTTCTTTTACTAACGCCTTACAATTTTTCAATATATCAATCTGCTTGATACCAAGTATATCGAGCTTCAATATTCCAAGCTGAGAAAGCTCTCTATAATCATTTCCCTCTATAAATCCAGTAACTATAGAACCTTTCACCTTATGAACAGGAATATATCTATAGATCGAATCTAAAGTAATAGCAATACCTCCAGCATGCTGTCCGGGTTGTCTTATCTTACCAACTATCTTGTTAGCCATTATAAATATTTTTTTATTATCTCTTATAAAGCTCTTTTGATCTGTTGTCCATTCTAGGTTCTTTAGTTTCTCCGGGATAGAAAATTCTTTAACTCCTTTATCATAATCACCTTCCATCTTTTTCACTATCTTAATAAAATCCTTATTTTTCTCCTTTTCCAGAACTCTAGCAACATCTCCTAAAGCTCCTTTGGGTCCAATAGTGCTAAAAGTTATTATGTGAGCTACCTTATCTTCTCCGTATTTCTTCTTAAGATATTCCTCTATTTCAGGTTTTCTCGCGCTTTCAAAATCAATATCTATATCAGGTGGATCTTGTCTGTCTTTATTCAAAAATCTTTCAAACAGAAGATTAAATCTGACAGGGTCTACTTTCGTTATCCCTAAAAGATAAGAAACTAAAGATCCTGCAGCGCTTCCTCTACCAGCTCCAATTGCTATATTACTTCTCTTACAAAAATTTATTATATCTTCTACTATAAGAAAATAATCTGAAAAACCCTTTCCCTTAATTACTCCTAACTCTTTTCTGGCTCTTACACAGTATTTATCAAATAAGTCTATATGAATATCAAAATCTCTTAACGCCTTATTTACCTTACTCTCCAAAATCTTATCTGCGTTAACCTGATAACCATCTTGATCAATATATCTCGGGAACTCTGTTTTTAATCCATCAAAGTCAAAATTACATTTCTCAGCTACTTCTAAAGTATTCTCAATCCCTTTCATTAAAACCTTTTCAGGAAGATTAAAACCAAATTGCTTATTAAACTCTAAATAATCCCCCGGCTTATGAAACCATAAATGTCTCGCAGAGAATCGGAAGACATTCTCATCGGATATACTCTTTCTAAAATTTATCATAATAAGCATATCTTGGATCTCATCATCTCCCTTATCCAAATAATGACAATCACCAGTTACTATCCATTTTACTCCATGTTTCTTACATAATTTATAAATTCCTCGAGTTACTTCTATCTGTTCGGGAACTTCATTAAAAATCAATTCGCCATAAAAATCATCACCAAAAAACTCCAAGTATTTAAGGAACAATGGCTCTGCAGCATCTTCTCCATCATGAAGAATACGCCTAGCTATACTACCACCCATACAAGCTGTAGTTGCTATTAGACCCTTACTGTTTTTGAATATAACCTCTTCTGTGGTTCTACCTCTATAATAAAAACCATTAACCATAGCGTCATAATTAATTTTGAGAATATTCCGATATCCTATCTTATTCTTAACCAGCAAAAGTGTATGAGTATTTTTCTCGGCTTCTTTCCCAAGATGCCTAGTATTATTTACATAAAACTCACAACCGATTATTGGCTTTATTCCTTCCTTTTTACAAGCATTACTAAATCTTAATATACCGGACATAGAACCGTGATCAGAAATTCCTAGAGATTTCATTCCAAATTCTTTAGCCCTCTTTACGTACGATTCAGGAGAGTTCACACCATCAAGAATACTAAAATAAGTGTGTAAATGAAGTTGAACAAAATCCATCAGCTTAGTAGCCTTCTTTCTGCCTACGATGATTTTCTTTATTCTTTGCCTCATAATAATAAAAGACTTCTTCTGATGTGAATCCCAAAATTAAGCCAATATTTAAAAAGAAGTGAAACGCATCTATATATTCCATGAGAGTTTCCTCCCTCACTTCTTTTGACTCCCAATCCTTCAATATCCTTTTTGTATATTTATTCCAATGCTTAAACGGGAGTCGATCGAGCATTTCTGCAAGTTCACTATTCATACAAAATATTTCTTCCATTATAAGACTACATTTACCGTGCATATCTCTAGACCTTGCTAAAGCCAATCTTCCCAATTTCTCTTGCAAGTTAGCTTGCTTCTCATATATTATCCGGAACCCATCCTTCTCTGGAAGAAGAGGAATATTCTTAGGAACCAGATGTGAACATTTATTTTCTTTCATTTATACTCCCAAACCTACTTTCCATTTATCAGAATGCCAAAGATCATTTTCAGTAATTTCACTATTTATAAATTCAACAATTACATCAACCACTTTTCTAACATTTATATGAGAAGTATCTATAATTATTTTCTTAAATTTGGATCTCTTATAATAAAAGTAAAACAAGAAATCAATTTCCTTTATTCTTTCTATTACTTCTAATTCCAGCGATTCTTCATCATGCTCTCTTATTCTTTCCATTAAGATATCTTCTTCACACGTGAGATATACAAGAGTACAATCAAAAATCTCTATCAATTTCTCTTCTATAGTAGAAAAATCCTTTACAGAATTTTCTCTATCAAAAAAGAAGTCATACGCAAAATTACTACCGAGAAATCTATCTATACACAAAGGAGCGTAATTTGTTCTTTTTCTAAAAGCCTGATAGATAGTAGTTTTTCCTACTTTATCTACACCTTCAAAAATAATAAACTTTTTCTTATCCACTCTTTTCTCCTTCATAAAAAGGCAGACAGTTTCAAAACTATCTATATTCTTTCTATCGTCTGTCCATCATCACTCAAAAGGTAACCTTCATTAAAAACCACTTCTACGAATTCTCCCTCTTCACAATGTCCCCAAGTACGGTTTATTGTAGCAACTTTAAATCTTTCCTTTAAAGTTTTTACATAAATTCCACCCTCATAATCATGATCTTCCCCGTCCTTAAGAGGATCGTGATAGAACATACTCAATCTTTCTATCCGGTCAAAATAAACCCAACCGCCGCTTTCATCCCAAACCTTTAAAATCATTCTTTCTACCTCCTACTGTCTTTCTATCTATCTACTGCCTGCCTTCAAAAATAATAAATTTTTCTTTCATTCTTATAACTTTCCCGCCAAAAAATCTTTATTGTCTAGATCCTTAATAATATCTACCAAACTTTTTACTCTTATAACATTTTCGTTTAATTCCCCCTGATTATATTGATTATCCAAAAGATAAACAGAATATCCCCACATACCAACTATATTCGTGATATCCCTATTATCTTCTACCATAAAATCAAGAGAAGGATATCGTAGCAGTATTTCAACATGCTTGTTTTTATTGTAAACAACTTCATCTACTGTTGCATTACCCGAAGGAGAAGAAAGATTCCTCCACAACCATTTATAAGTAATGCTTGCGCTTCTATCACTTCTTTTTGTCATAACTACTATTTTATATTCCTCTTCCTTTAAATAACTTACTAACTCTTTAGCCCCATCCACAAGCGGAAGATTTTCCTTAACAAAAGATTGACGATACATCTCTTTCAATAATCTATAATAATAATAAGGAACTCCTTTTTTGAGATCATAAAGATCATCATAATCAACATTGGCCCAATGTCCGAATCCCAACTTTGCCTCAGAAAACAAACCTGTCATTTGAAGGTTAGCAAAAGCAACCCACCCTGGAATCGAATCTGCTAATACATCATCCAAATCTAAAGCACACACTTTTTTTCCCTTACTTCTCTCTATATGTGAAGGAGAAAAAAAACCTTCTTCCGGAAAAAAAACTTCACTATCCCTTGCTTCTATCATTTTTATACTCTCCTTTCATAAAATCTGAAAATCTATCATCAAGTCCCCTAGGATTTCCTTTCATATAAATGTGAGCAGATCCTATAAGAACATTAATATCTATCTTAACATTATTAAAATCAAAGGATAATTTATCTCTAACTGACTCACATATATTAACAACACCTAACAAATCAGAATGAAGCAAATGTATAACATCACTGGACCTCATATATACTCCTATTTCAAGAGATCTTGTATACATTGATGTTCCCTCTTTTGGTTCATATTCTCTAGCTAAAATCTGCAGAGTAGAAATACAATCCTCAGAATGGACTATTAACTTCCTGGAAATAATTGGTTCTTCCTTAAAATAGAAACGATTAAATTCTATCTTCTGAAGCAAACCATACATCAAAGCCGTATAATTCAATCTTTCCTCACTACGAATACTTGAAAAATCATCCCAAAGTTCTCCTTCCGTATAAAAAAGAAAAGCTTCTTCATAAGAGGAACCATAATCAACATTCCTTATTCCCAAGTGGATATTCGTAAGCTCCTTAGTGCTTCGTACAATCCTGCCTCTCTCAGAAATTAAAGTTCCTAACTTCAGAACATTATCTAATATTCCACCCTCACGAATTTCCATTAAACTCTTATCTCCTTATTTTCTAGCTCTTTTATTAAATCATGCAACCGAATATTGTTATCATTAAGAGCATATCTACCTACATGAGCCAATCCTTCATTAAGAATAGGTTCAATATCTTCTATTACTTTTCCAAAAGGTAGACGAAAACCTTTTAAAACTTTACACTGAAACTCCAAATCCTTCTTAGGAATAAACATACCACAGGATTCAATTGCTATCCTGTTTTTTCCTATAATAGTTGTCCTGTAATAAGCAACATCATCTCCGGGATAATAAACAAAATTATAATCTTTCAACTTATCATACATTTCTTTACTTTCTATTATGCAGACAAATATCTGAGAATTTAGTTTGTAATTAAACTCTCCTTCCACCAGAGAATTAAAAAGAAGAGTCGGGAGAGTATTTATAATCTTATTAAAAACAAAAGCTAATCTTACACCTTTATGAACAGGGTTTATTCCACTTATTATATTCGTCTTGAAATTAATTTTCTTCACATTCAAAAATATCCTACGTGTCCTCAGATCAAATATCTCTAAAAGGTCATGATATATCTCAACCATATCATATCCTTCCATCTCCGATTCTCCATCATTCATTCCTGACTGTTTAAATTTTTCCCAATTGTCACCTCTTGTCTTTCTTAAATATCTATCTCTTAACTTACTAGTCAATTGCAAAAATTTACCATCAACTGAATAACCACAACTATAATTGGAAGATTTCAATTCATCCCTATTTTCTTCTCTTCTTCTCTTATTGATGAATCTTTCAACAAAAGAATCTACTTCTTCTGTTTTTCTTAAAATCTTTGGACCCATATAAGAAAACTCCTGACCCTTACCCTTAGTAAGAATAACAAAAGTTCTAAAATAAAGAGCCGTAACTAGACCTGTAATTCCACCGCCAATAATATAATTCATAAATCCTCCCTTTTAAAGAAATACATGAAGACAACTTACCATAAAGATTATTCTTCCTACCTTCATATTGCACATATATGCAACATATTCCTGAAGATGCCTAGATAAATAAACATCATTAGGCCAGATTTCTATATCAAGACTTCGCATAAAGTAAACCATGTGCAGCTCATCATATCTGGGAATAAAATGATAACCTATTGAACAAGGCACTTCTTTCTCTCCCAAATATGCAGAATCAAAAGGATGCCAAATAGATAAAAATGCTTGTCTGTTGGGCACATCTCTATGCTCTTTTATATTCTGTATTATGGGATTCAACTGAGCAGATATTCTAGTAGCATAGGTATATGATTTGTCGCTCGGAGGATCGATTGGTTTGCCACCTATGAATTCCTTAGCTTTTCTCCTCAAAGACTTTATCCTATCAACGGGGTCTTTACTTATTTCTGCTATAAGATCAAGAACATCCGAAGGATCCATTACTTCCCAAGCATAACCGAATATTTCATTAATATCGACAGCCTTTTCTTTTGATCTTGCGTATTTGTTCCTGCTCTTAATACTACTTCTATCATAAGTAAGAAGACCCTTAATTTCTGAATAGGTCTGTTCTACATTTTTATAAACTCTCACTTGTTTCTCCTCATATAATAAAAGACATAAAGTCTTAAGAATCTCAATTATATTTTAAATAGTCCTACTCCTGACTCTTCAAGAAAAAATTTCACATATTTAATAGCTTCTCTGCCTTTTCTCTCTTCCGGATTATAATAATCATATCTATAAAATATTTTATATATTCCTACATAGATTGCTAATAAAGCACAATTGCTGCAAGGAAAATGAGTAATAAATAAATCATATTTTTTCTCTTTCACACTTTCTCTAGGAAGAAGAGTAATAAAAATGGATCTAATAGCTTTTACTTCCGCATGTATAGCCGGACACATATAACCTTTTTCCCCAGGTTTGTTTTTTTCTGTTTCACATACTTTACATTCAAGTGATTTCACTGGAGGAGAATTTAGATATTTTAAACCAGGAATTTCTTTATCATGTTCTTTCACACAAGCAGCTACTCTTCTCTTAATACATCTAATATATGCTCGAGGAGAATCCTTTACTTCTAACCAATTCATAATCTCCAATTCTGTCATGAATAAACTTCCACATATTCACTACAATTAACAACATCCAAAAACGGATTCTCTTCTACTATTTCTTTTAAAGGCTTTTTTATATTCCTTGTTATAATAAGAGAAAGAGTGTTTTCTTTCATATCAAGGGCCTTGGCTATCTCAAAGTTTTTATACCCTTGCCTCAACATAGAGAATATCATCTTTACTCTACTGTCTTTAAGCATTGTATTGGACAGATCATCAAAAACAGAGCTTAACCATTCTTTGATTTTACTGTTTTCAATTCTTTCATCCATGATATCGTCCTTTGTTTCATAATGAGTATAATTTAGAGATGGCAACTGGGAAGTAATAGAAGCCATAGAATGATAAAAATTTCTCATCATTCTAATAGAAGCATAATAAAGTCTCTTTTGCATAAAATACTTCGTGGTTGGTTTACCTTTTTCAATCCTAGAACAATATTCCTTCCAAATAATAAGAAGAAGTTCCTGATATATATCTTCTTTTTCTAAAGAAGTCTTGGAAGAAACATACCAAGCCCAATAATCTACATTCTTAGTCACTGCTGTCATTAGCTCTTTAAAACTTTTCATAAAATCTCCTTTCTTTTTTTTTATTTTATCACTAAATAAACATTTTGTAAACAATAAAAAGCACCAAAGGATTAACTTTTTGATTTACTATCTCCTATTTTCCCTTATTCCCTTTCCTAACTTTTTAGCTATTTTGTCCCCGAAATTACTACGACATTGATTGCAATTTGAACACAAAAGTCTATGATTCTCTTTTGGCCATCCTCTAACTTTTAAAAGAGCATATAAAGCAGAACCAATACGTTTCCCGGAAGGATATTTTTCTACACTTCCGTTAATGTGATCTATTTCTAAATATTCTTGATGATCTTCTCCACAATACTCACATTTACCACCATAAGCTTTTATGACCTCGAATCTCTTCTCTCTGTTTCTTTTTTTTGCATATTCCGGATTCCTTTCACGAAATCTTTCACTCTTTTTTTTCGCATACCCCGGATTTCTTACATAATATTCTTCGCTATATTCCTTTATATGTTTCTTGAAATCTAAATCATTTTCATAACGATCTTTCCGATAATGAGACTGACAAAAACCCTTAGCATAATATTTTTTATTACACCCTTCTATCTTGCATCTCTTGTTCATATCAAACTCAAATCCAACTGTTCTATTTCTCCTTTGTTTTCTAGTAAAGATTTATCCTTAACTGCTTGATTAATTAACGAGTTCAATGACTTACTCTTTGTTAAACCTCCCAGAAGTATATTAACTGTTATCTTACTAATGGTCTTGTCATAATAAGAACTGTTAAACACCTGCGGAGATCTCGTCATTCGACCAACAATAGTTAATAATTTATCAACAAATCTATCTATACGAGGAGACCGCAATCTCTCAGGAACTGCAATTGAGGTTAAAGATATTTTAGAAGTATTGACATCATAACTTCCCACAAACAAACTTGATGTCCTCACTATTTTCCTTAATTCGTTATCATCTATCTTGATAGAATCATCTTCCAAAGAAAAAATCCTTATATCTAAAAATCCTTTAGAATAAAACAACACCCTATTAAGCTCTCTGAAATCCAAAGCAGAATATCCAGCATTAAAATCAACATAGTTATGCTTTTCGTATAAACTGGTTATCTTATAAAACCTATCAAATGCCCGAGGAAGCATTCTATTTATCCCACCAAATCTAAAAGAATCAGAAGCATACCGGTTGGCTGCAAACTCATTATCTATTAACACAATACTAAGGTATCCCAACTTTATATATTTTTCTATGATCCAATTCAACACCTTTAACGAATTGGGTTTTGCAGGAAGTTTTTCTTTCTTTTCTGGTAGTGTATAAATTAATAAAATATCAATTTCTTTTTTTACCAAAAATGGGAGAATTACTGTTAATAGACCACAACCTGTTCCCCCTCCCCCTCCTACAGCAACAAGTACACTTTTAAGATCTTCTACTTTTTCAACCTTTTCCAAAAATTCATTTATTTGAGAAGTTATTTTACCCCTATGCTCTTTTGCGTATTTTCTCCCAATATTCGGATCTCTACCTGTACCCCCTGTATCTATAACATGTTTTATTCCTTTCCCCATAAACTTACTAAAATCAACTACTGTAAAATTAAAATAAGCGGCAGGAATATCAAATTTTTCCTGAAAACAAGCACCTATTCTACTACCTCCTTGTCCCAATCCTATCACACAACTAAACATTCTTTCCTCCCTAAAAATAATATATTTTTTTCACTTCTTCCAAAGTTAAATCATTTGGATCCTTTCCTTCAGGTAATGCAACTACCAAAACATCTTCACAATGCTTTTTTAACAATCTGACTGTTTTAATTAAATCTTCTCTTGATACATCAGAGTCCAAGCTCAAAATTACTTTTCTGCAAGATATAAATATCACATATAACTGTATCTCCGTAGGGAACTTCTTACCCAGAGATACAGCAGGAACTCCACACTGTTGCAAATATATCACATCAAACTCTCCCTCAACTAAAACTAACTGATATAATTTCTGATGTGGATCCTTTTTCAACAAATTATATAATCCAAACAAGATCTTTCCTACGTCCGAATTTTTACTTTTCCTAATCTTTTCCTTTTTCTTGTTTGAATTTATAGATCTACCAACTATAGATATCAATCTGCCAAACTTATCATACATAGGAATTAATATCCTTTCATCTCCTTTCCAATAACCACATCTTATATTAAATTCTTTCCAGCTTCTCTTAGAAATTTTCCTCTTTAATAAATATTGAGCATATCTTCCATGAGGTTCATAATAAAAATCTGACTTAAAATTTGTAAGTACCTTTATTTGCTCTTTTTTCTCTGTATCTATAGCCATAGCTACTTCTTGTATCCTATCTAATATCTTATTTATATTTTTATGCACACCTGGCACAACTTCCAATACTGATTCTTCTTCCCATTCTTCAACACTTCCACCTTCGAATAAATCCTTTACCAATCTTAAAGGACTTCCACTCTCGCCACAACCAAAACAATTAAACACTCTTTTCTTGAAATTAACACCTAAAGAAGGATTATTTTCTCCATGATAGGGGCAACAAACCATGATATTATCACCCGAGTAATAATACTTAATCCCTCTGTTTTCTAATTCTTCTACAAACTGTTTTTCTATCATTGCCTTTTCTTCCATCTCTTCATATCACCATGACCTAAAGCTCTCATCTCGCTATTTAGTATCATGATATCAAAATTCGGCCTTATAGTAATAGGAGAAATAGGTGTTACATCCCTTAATTTTATCATCTGAAGTTTCATAACATCTTCCAATTTATCATCCTGAGACTGGACTAAGGCCACAACTATATTTGCTACTTCAACTATTCCCCTACCATATTTTATATGTTTCTTCCTTATAAAACTTTTTCCTTCCCCTTCATCAGTTACCTGATTGCCTGTCCATATAGCTATTCCTTCGTTTCTAAAATCGACCGCTAACTCCTTCAATTCAGATGCTATTAATGATTGAGCCTGCCAATCTTTTGAAGCAATCTTCATAATACCATTCGGATTCATTATATTAAGATAATCAACTATAATCAAATCTAACTTTTGACCATGAACATCCTGAATCCTCTCTGCTTCAGATTCTATATCTAAAGATGTACAACCTCTAGGAAGGCAAATTATCTCGAAATAATTATCCTTTATAGCTTTCAATTTCCTTATTTCTTTTTTCCAAAGCAACAAATCCTTATCATCAAAATCTCCCAATCTAAATTTCATATATTTTAAACCTGTTAATCTCGAATCTATTCTAAATTGAATAGTTGTTTTTGTCATCTCTATAGAAAAATATAAAACATTAAGATCGTTCAACCAAGCATGAACTCCGAAATTCTCAAGAGCTATTGATTTACCAATACCTGTTTCTCCAGCTAATATAGCCAATTCTCCATTCATTACACCGCCAGTCGCTTTATCAAAGAGTCTTATTCCTGTTGGAATACCAACATCTTTCTTCATTCTCCTGGCTTTTATTATAGATTCTCTTTCTTCTGCATCTTCTAAATATTCTCCTGCATAAACTCTTTTCTTACCACTTCCCAATAAAGCAATTTTCTTAGCAGCTTTCCTTACTTCATCATCTTTTCCTTCATCTATTAAAGTAACAAGATCTTCCGTCATCTCTAATGAAAGACGCAAAAAAGAAACCTTCTTTAGTTTAGCAACCATAGACTTTATATTCTTCTGAGAAATATTATCTACTCTTACCTTATACAATTTGATAAAATATGGATTAACAAGCTCTGGTTTTCTAACTCTATCCCTAATAGAATCTTTCATTATATCTTTTGGCATCGTGGTTTTATGAGACGACACTATATCGAAAAATAATTTATAAGCTTTTATCGAAAAAAGATCTCGATCCATATCACCACACACTCTATGATCTTTTCTAACCACATAAGCTATTAACTTTAATTCTGTTGAAGTGTCCCTAAAACGATCTATTTCTACTGTTGCCACAGATCCATCTTCCCTGAAAGTTTAATAAAATAACTGTTCAAATAATTCACATTTTCCCCCGATATATCTTCTTCCCAATTCTCCTGTAACCCATCACTAAAGTCATCACCCAATATTGTCAAAAATTTTATTTTCCTTAGCATTATAGAATAAGTAGAATCGCCGTAGTAATCCTTTATTTCATCTTTAGTCCAGTTGCTTCCTATACAAACGACAATATTTCTAGGAAGTAAATTTCTAAAAAGAGCTTCCATTTTGGAAGCTACATATTCAGAACCTTTTTTCTGATAAGGTTTATCCAGCTCATCTAACAGAACAATTCTCGCTTCTTCTTCTATCCTCAACAAATTTTCATAATCGTTAGTCATCTTATAATCAATATAATCTTGTGCAGTAATATATATTGTATTGAGTCCTCTGAGAATCGCTTGCTTTCCTATCTCCACCAATAAAGAAGTTTTTCCAATACCATTAGAACCAAGAAAACAAATTCCCTTTCCTTTTTTAGAGGCTGCAATAAAGTTTTCAAGATAATTCTCAACAAGAATAATTGCAGATTCAGGCTCAATATCCAAATCCTTCAACTTAAGATGCCAATAATCTTGAGGAATCTTTGAAAAAACCAACTCCTTTAAATAGACAAAAACTTTTCTGCAAGTACAAGGATCATCCTTTATCCAACCATCATCACATTTATCACAAGATCCAATTGTCTCGGATTTTAGATCAATAAGAAACTCTACCTCTTTTTCAGTAAATCTATCCACTTGGTTATCCTTAAAACTCACTATGTATTAATCCTTTCTTTTTCAAATACACCATACATCTTTTTTCATATTTAGTAAACCCCCCTCCTCCCCTATCTACTTTCTCCATTTTCATTAATATTTTATCCAACATCTTTAAATCTTCTTTCTTTGAATCCCTCTTAAAATCTTTTTTCTTGTCGCTTATCCTTTTGCTGGAATAAGATCTCCTCCAATCTTTTATTCCTTTTTTGTATTCATCTATCATACCATCACAACAAAATATTCCAGCATTAAATTTTCCAACCTGTTTTGCCTTATTATCAATCCACCATTCTGTATACTCAGATATATTTGTTTCACCAATTCCTTTTATTAAGTTCTTCAACCAAGCTTGAGTCTTCCAATAAAAACCTGAAGGTATCCTCGTATTATAAGATTCCTGTATCCTGGAAAGAATACCATTCCAAATTGTTCTACCTTCTAAAGATTTTTCTTTTCTCCTTTCGTTATAATTCTTCGTTGAATTATAAGCCTTTTCAGCTATTTCTTCTATAAAAGAATAATATTCTCTGAGAGAAATCCTTCTTCTCTCCTCCTTCTTTATATAACTATAACTATTATTACTACTAGTACTACTACTAGTACTAGTGTTGCTATTAATAATATTAATCTTTAAAAAAAGTGCACTGTATATACGAGCAAGACTTTCTCTTATTTTTAGATATGAAATTCCTAAATCCCTACTTGCTTTATTCATAGCAGGAGTTTTTCCAGTTGATTCATAAACACCCTTAAAATATATAAGAACATACAATCCATAAGGAGAGAATTTTCTTATTAAACTCCTGTCAATTTTAAGTTTAACTTCGATGACTTTCTCCTAAGATATCAATATCTTCATCTTCTTCTATACTAAGAAGCTTCAAAGTATCCTTATCAAGTTTACTTATTTCATCAAAATCAATACGAACAATTTGAGACCAAGGAATAGCAGAAATTACTTCTTCTTCTATTATATAATCATCACCTTTTGTAAATTTTTTTTTAGCATCCCTTATTATACGACGGAGCATAATTTTCAATCCATCAAAAGGCTTGTTTGTTTCCTTATAAAAATTAAATTCTCCCCCAACATCGGTAAACAAACTATTGTAAAGACGAGATCCATCTAACAAATGAATAACAGATATAAGATAATTATCATAATATATCATTTTATTCCTCTCATTAGATATATAAGACAAAATATTAATAAAAACTCAAAAAAATAAAAAGCCCTACATTACATAGGGCTTTTCAGTTAACTCAGTTGTTCCAGAATCTGTCTGAAATCTTTTCGTTGATCTCCATCTTTCTCTCTGGTGTAGAGCTTTGCGAGTGCGTAAGAACAAATGTGAAAGCATTTAGAAGATCCCATCGATTTGTTTCCTCGGTAATTTCTATTACCGGTCCGTCATCTCCTTCTTCTATCATGCTTATGAATCCTTGCTTTTCAAGGTATTCCATAGATTCATCTTGGAGCCAACCAGGAACAGAATTCAATTCCTCTTCCAAGATTTTAGGAGTGACATTTCTTTGTGACATTCGAGAGACTGCAGGAATGATCAGTTCATCAAATCGCGTAAAGCTTTCAGCAAAACGATCAACCATATCAGGAAGATCTAAAGAGTTGAGATGCCTCTTTCTAAGATGGAAGTTATCTTCTGTTATCATCATCCCATTTAAACAGACCAACCTGAGTACATAAGATGTTAGATCAAACTTAATTGTCCTGTCATAAGAATTGATGATCGTGAATCCCGGAGAAATTAAATCCCCCACCTTCCGGCCTTTGAGAGTTACAGCTACTTTTTTTTCTTCCTCTAAGCAAAAGGTGGCAAACAATCGCGATCCATTGTTCGTTGTACTTTCACTTATCATTTTGACTGGAGGAAACTTCCTTTTCTCCAACTCCCTCAGAACTGAGTTGATTGCTTCTTTGTGAGTAATAAGTTTGTATTCTTTGCTCACCACTCCCAAATTCACTCCGCTATCTTTTCTATAGATAGCATCAAACCCAGTGTCCTTACCAACTGAGTTCGGTAAGTTTTCCCTTACAATAGGGAAATCGTAAGATAGTCTCATAATAAACCTCCTAAAAGTTTTTCTCTTACGTTACTACTATTTTGTATTGTCATATCTTTTGTACAGGAAATCATTTTCTTCTATTATACAATCTTCTATTATATAGTTTTTTTTGTTCTTTGTAAACTACTTTCTCCTTCAAGAAAAAATCATAAGTTACGTGAACACAAAATAGTAACTTTGCAGCAGAAAAAAAACAAATACCTTAGGAGGTAATTAGAATGAGTAAAACTACTGCAAAGAAAGCAGCCAGCAAAAAGGCACCCGCGAAGGAAAAAGCTTTTCAGAACAAAGGAAAGACCGAACTCGTACTGAAGATGGTCACCGCCAAGAAGAATCGGAAACAGATTCTGGATAAGCTGGTGACTATGGATCCTTCCATCAGCCGCAAGTCAAATGCAGGACTCGTCAGCCACATCTTCAAAGCAAACAACCTTCTCGGTAAGGTAGAAAGCGGTTCTGAAAGAGGCGCACCAAAAAAGAAAGTGGTTGTAAAATCTAAGAAGAAAAAAGCTGCTTAAGCGAAAGGGAGTGATTAATTTCACTCCCTTCTTTTTTTTGTCTCAAAGTTAAGTGAACACAGAATATAATATTCAGGAGGACAAAATGGAAGAATGGCAGAAAATAATCTTTAATGGAATGGAAGCTTTTGTTACGAAGATAGATTCAACACATTTTAAAATGACTTTTGACAAAAGCAAACAAAGGTTTACTGTTTATCATGTTGCCCAACTCAAGGATCCAAAAAATAATACTTTCTATGAATCTTTGGTTGACTGGCTTCACGGCAATCTCAGTATTGAAGGTAGAGCATTCTAAGCAAAGGGAGTGATTAATTTCACTCCCTTCTTTTTTTTATGGTCTAAAAGTTACGCGAATATAAAATAGTAGTATTAGGAGGAGCAAAATGTCAGAAAAGAAAAAGCCAGAAGTTACTTTACCAGGAAAGGGTGTCCTGTTAGGAGACAGTACAAAGATATTCAACGTTATGGCTGTTGCAGCAAAAGCTTTACAAAAGGCAGGAATACACGAAGAAAAAAACGATTACATAAGAAAAATGTGCAGCTGTAATTCCTACGATGAAGCCATAAAAATCACAGCTGAATATGTTGAAATAATTTGACCTCCTTAAAGGGAACGGGTTTTTGCATTTCCTCGTTTTCTTATTAGAGGGAGTGGATTTATCATCTAATCCACTCCCTCGCTTTTTCTGTCTCGAAGTTACGCGAATACAAGATATATAATTCAGGAGGTATAAAGCATGGATATTATTAAAGAAAGATTCCGTTTGCACAGAGCCAAAACTTCTTCAGATCTCGAGCAGATATTACGTAGGTTGGACGGAGTTGCAAGCCGTGAGAATGGATTTTCTGCCAACGAACAAAAAGAATTGCTTAAGGCAATAAAAATCATCGACACATTACAAATTAAACTTGAACCTTAAAAATTAGGAGGTATAAAACATGGGAGGATATAATCCAGAACTAGTAGAATACGAAACAGAAATAGAAGAACACAAAACTATTATGAAAGGCATTAAAAAAATGACAAATAAAAAGTTATTGGATAACTATCTTAATGTCCATCACACCAAAAGATACGAAAAAATAATATTTAAAGAAATGGTCTTAAGATCATTTAGAAAATTAATTTAGGAGGTATAAAATGGCAGCAGTAGCTTCACTGGAAGATTTGCAAAGTGTCAACAAGGATCTCAAGGCTATCAAGAAGAAACATCCTGAAGCCTTCAACGCTTTCACAGATCTTTTTCAAACTCATCGAAGAGTTGGTTATAAGAATATAGCCAAAATGGCGATGGGTTCTACTCCAGAAGAACTTAAGGAGTAGAATTAGGGGGTGGGTAATTCCACCCCTTTCTTTTTTTGTCTTAAAGTTACGCGAACACAAAATAATACAAGCAGGAGGAATAAAATGTCAAAACTAATGACAGATTGGATAAAAATTGAACTTCGGATCAGAGGCGTTCTAAAAGATCATTACACAAAAAAATTAGGAAAAGGAGTTACTTTAGATGACACCATTTCTTCTCTGGATGCAATAGACAATATGCTCTGGGAAGAAACAGGTAGAGGGTCTGAATCTGATTTTGCTGAGTTGGAAAAAGATCTAGCAGAAAAAAAGAAACAGGACTGTCCTGATTGTGATGGATCTGGTACAGCATTTGCAAACGATCCTCCAACAGGATATCGTTGTGAACACTGTGACGGCACAGGAAAAATCTAAATTAAGGGAGCTTCGGCTCCCTTTCTTTTTTTTCTGTCTCAAAGTTACGGGAACACAAAATAGTAGTAACGTAGAGAGAAAACAAAACAAGGCACTGAAGCTGCTGGAAGATCGTTTAACCACGAAGTAGTGATTCAGGCACTCCGAGAGGAGGTTAGGTTCGAATCCTAACAGTGCCATATCCAAATTATATAGGAGATTGTGATGACAACCATGGAAAGAAAAAGAAAGACTTTTCTTAGAGCAGTCACAGCAGATGTTTGGACAAGACTAGAAGATGCTGGTGTTGCTTTCAACTTCGGTGAAATAAGCGATCGTTTTTTAGAAATGTTAGACGACAAAGATATCAGAAAAGAAGTTGCTGACATCTTCTATGATCGCATCGTTTCCTAAAGCTTAACCTGGTGGTTTTTAAGGGAGTTCGATTCTCCCTTAAGCTATTCTCTAAAAATAAAACAGGAGGAAGAAAATGGATCCACAAAAAAGAATGATTTTGCTGAAGAACTTACTTGCAAGAATGGAGTACAACGAAAAACAAAATCATTGGAAACTCAACGGTGTAATTACCGTGGAGGAATTTCAAGTACTGCAAGATATCCTGCAGCAAAAGATCTTTTAGGAGGAAAGGATGAAAGAAATTCATCTCAATGACTGGGTAGAGTTCACGGACAATGGTGCAGAAATAGCAGGATTGGTACTAAAGATACTGGATGGAGAAACGATAGTTATTAGGCCACAACACACCCATCACGTAACAATGAAAATCCAAACTTCAGCTATTGTTCGTATAAACTACCTGAAAGTCTAAGGTTTTATTGACAGTCAATCTTATATTGACTGTCATGTAAAGCTTCTAAAGCTTAATAATTTTCAGGAGGACAGGATGCCAAAAACAAATGTCAAAGTCAAATTGGTCGGAGAAGATGGTAATGCCTTTATAATCTTAGGAAAAGTTTCAAAAGCATTAAAAGCCGAAGGTCATAAAGAATTATCAGAAGACTTCTTAACAGAAGCCAAGAGAGGAGACTACGATCATCTGCTTCAGACAGCTATGGAATACGTAGAAGTTGAATAAAGATAGGGAGCTTAATTGCTCCCTTCTTTTTTTATGGATCCGGAAGTTACGGGAACACAAAATAGTAGTAGTGTAGGAAGAAAACAAACTTGGAGGATAGAATGGAAAAGACTTTTGAAGTTTATTATCAGAAGGCTAGCGACAGAATGGATTTCTTTAACGAGAGAGAAATTAAAATTGAAGAGATTGAGGAAACTCATTGTAAAGTAGCTGACGTTACTGCTACCAATCTCGATAAGGTCTACGCAATCATGAATAAGGCTGGAGTGGAACCAAATCCTTTAGCTAATGATGATGGTCAGTCTATGTTGGAAGCTAAGAATATAAAACATACCAGCATGAGCATAAATGATATCATCCACGTAGACGGTGAATGGTTCCAGTGTGCTTTTCTCGGATGGAACAAACTATCTTAATTAAAAGGCAGGATTAATTTCCTGCCTTTCTTTTTTGTGGTCCGAAAGTTAGGTGAACACAAAATAGTATATACGTAGAGAGAAAACATTTAGGAGGTCAAAATGGAATCTTTCAAAATAGTTGGCTATGCTTACCAAGCAGCAGCTTACTGCTGTGATCATCAACCAGTAGGAGAAAAGGGAAATTTAGAAGATGGAGTAGAACAAGTATTACCAATTTTCGCTGATGACGAATGGGATCACCAACCTTGCTGCTATGAGTGCAATGATCCAATTGATGTAAACGTCATCAATGAACCAATACCTGCTCCTCAACCAAAATCCATAGCTGATGTATTAGCAGAACAGAAAAGGGAAAAAATTGAAGTGTTGAAAAGAGTGTTGGATAATAACGTGTGTCTTGAGAATTACAGACTTTCTCTTAAAGATTTAACCCCAGAAGAATTCAACATCGTAAAGGAAGCAATCAAATACTACATATCCAACTAAAGAAAGGGGAGTGATTAATTTCACTCCTTTTATTTTTTTGTCCAGAAGTTACGTGAACACAAAATAGTAGTTATAGGAGGACAGAATGGAAAAGGATCTTAAGTGGGCTTTGCAGTGTATGCTCTGCAGGATGAAACTGATTTCCTATGATGCGAATTCTATAATGAGAGAATACTTCGATGATATAATAGACACCGAAGTATCAAAACTGGTTGATGAAATCAGAATGGATACAAACAATCTTCTTCTTAAACTAAGAAGTGTATTGAACGCATCATAATAGAAAAAGGGTAGTGATTGATTTCGCTACCCTTTCTTTTTTTTGTGTCCAAAAGTTACGGGAATACAAAATAGTATAAGTGAGAGAAGAAAATAAAATAATTTTTAAGGAGAAGAAAATGAATTGGATAGATCTTTATAATGGTTATCTAAAATGTAATAATCTTGATTCTACAGGTTATTCTTATAATGAAAACAAAAAGATTTTTTCGAGATTATTAAATCAAGCAACAAGATTTAATTGTAAAACGGAAAACATTTTAAAGTCTGATCTTGAAGATGCTTTAAACGAATAAAGGAGCATAGAAAAGGGGAGTGAAATTAATCACTCCCCTTCTTTTTTCGTGGCGATCCAGGTCTATCTATTAATATATAGAGCCCAATAACTATCGCCACCGGCATCGCAACGCAGTTTTTCTACATATCCTGCAACCTCCACACTAGCCGACCTTGTATAACCAGGGATGGGAACTGCGGGAACTGAGTTACTCGACCCAATATAAGAGGTCATAATAGCAACTCGGGATTCACTAATTATAATTGCCTGGTTAGAAACGACTTCAGAAGTATCCTGAAATAAATCAACAAATTCCGTTGATTGTAGTTCCATGGATCTACCTGAAACATTGATCTTCTCCACCTGAATCCCTATCATGGAATCTCCCAACATTCCAAAAATAGGAAATAGCATAATCAGAAAGAGAAGAATTACAAAAACAAACTTCTTCATACGCACCTCCTTGCTAATTAAAGATCCAACCTATCAATCGTGTTGCTCAAAATATATAATACGTTGGATAATTCTATATTTATTTCAACTATCTCAGTAGCCAGAGTTGCCATTATCGGCTGTTCACTCCTCTCTTTTTCTACGATTGAATTTTCCGTTTTCAACACAGAGTCTAGATGTTCTTCTAACTTTTTACTGGCATCCAATAATTCAACTGTTATACTTCGAGTAACCTTAAAAGCAGCAGAAATATTTCCCTGCTTTCGTTCCTTTGTTTTTTCCCGATCTTCCATTCCTTTCCTCCTCATTTTTTT
>SDBV01001761.1_pt1 | contig 32382 bp, 49 predicted proteins | sample 2277081 | NCBI WGS metagenome assembly SDBV01 (sample SAMN10402039, study PRJNA504765) | marine sediment metagenome | isolation source: marine sediment core GS10_PC15, 223 cmbsf | place: Arctic Ocean: Southern Knipovich Ridge | collected 2010 | reverse complement strand
ACAGGCCAGCCGAGATCGACGACCGACATCCCGCTGGAGTCGGACTCGGCGACGATACTGCTCGGCATCATCGGCGCTCGATCTTCCGAGACTCGCGTCAAGTCGTCGACGCGCTGGCGAGCTTTGTCCATCGCAGCCGTGAAGGCATCCGGCGAATGTGCCGCGACTTCGAGCGCCTCCATCTCGGCCAGCACCTGCATCCGCGCTCGATGCCTCCGGAGCACCCGAGCCTTCGTGACCATCTCGTTGATCTTGTCGGGAGCGTAGCCGCACTCGGCGCAAGGGTGGGGCGAATCGAACAACGGCATAGAGTTGGCCGTCACGTTGTCGACGACCTCCGCGAACGCCTCGTGGATCTTCGGCCCCGTCTCGTACGCCCGATCCCACGCCTCGGTGCCCATCTCGAACCGCTGCCCGTCTTCGAGCATCTCCGACAACCAGGCGTAGACCGTCCGCTGCTCCTCGGTGGGGAAGTCCTCGGCCTCGAGCCCGAGCACCCGGATCGCATCGAGGTTGTACGACAGCCAAAGCAGGACGTTCGCACCGACGTCGCGCGGGTAGGCAGTCGACTGCACTACTCAAGCTCTGGCAGGGTACTCGCGTCATGCGTCGCTCGCCCTCGTCGGTCGTATTTCCCCTCAAGCACACGGATGTATTCTTCCTCGCCGTCCGATTTCGCCACGCCCATGACCAGACGGTCGAAGCCCCACCAGTTCTGACCGGCGAGCCACACGTGGTCGGCCTTCGCCAGCGCGACGATCAACCCCGACCAGTCCCACGCGTCCTCAGACTCGCGAGCGTTCAACGCCCCGGCGCGTCGCTTCGTCAGCGACGAGATCTTCCGCCAGCCGTAGCTCGCGGCGAGCGCGTTCCAGTCCGAGAGGTAGTCGTAAGCCAACCCGTACATTTCGGGACGCGCCGGCTCGGCGACGCGGCGCGATCTCCGACGCTGCTTCCGGTACGCCAGAACGATGGCGTCAGCCGAGATCCCGTATCGGATCAGGCCCGCTTCGAGCGCGGCGAGCCGATTGCTGACTCTGGTGAGACGAGCCTTCAGCGCTGTCAGTTCACGCTTCGTTTCTTTATCCACTCGTTCTCTCTTGTGCGTCGTCGAGTGTTGTCCTGATCATGGCAACGAGCCTACCGAGCGGCTGCGACGATCGCCCTCCGATCCTCTTGGCGTATCGCTCGACCTGCCCGTCCGAGAGCCGACGCCACTTAGGGTATCCAGACGTTCGAGGATGGCCGCGATAGGTCGGCGGGTCGAACAACGTCCGGGCCGCACGCTGCCGAGCTTCGTTCAAACGAGCAAGATCCGTCGACTCAGATCCGACCGACTCGATAGCGAACAGAGGAAGCCCCCCGTCATCAAGCAACTCACCGATCCACCGATAAACCTCAGCGGTTCGGCGTGACGCGAGCAGGGCACAAAACCGACGCTCAGGATTCCCCGTCATACCGAGGTAACAGATCACTCCATCCGAACCCCGAAGCGAGTACACCCAAACCAGATCATCATTTTTTGACACGTCCCCTCTCCCTAGTAGCTCTACAGGCAACCAAGCCTCGTCCCCTCTCGCCAGCCGTTTCCTTCTCCACGCACGTCTGAGGCGAGCCCCGACGTTAGTGCGTATGGAGTGAGGTATCCGTGTGGGTCGAGCGACGACCGAACAAAGAACGACCCGCGAGAGCGTGAGCCCTGCGCGGGTCGCATCGTCCGGTGTCGGGGCCCTGGGAATCGCAGCCGACGGACGTTTTGATTTTCGTAGATCGGTTCATCGATTGCAACCCGGTTCCCGACGCGGCCATACTACTCCTTTCCCTCGGCTGCGCCAGCAGGAGTTGCTATCCGGATAGCACCCCTAAAATTCGGGCAGCTACGTACCGATTCGAGCCCGATTAAAAAATCGAGGTCAAAACGGCGATGTTCCACGTGGAACAGTCGAGTCGGGATCGACGTACATCCAGAGCGACGCCGCGACCGCCGGCTGATGGAGATTCACGTCCGCGCCGAAGCGGAAAACGCCGAGCCCCGTGCCGACCGGCAGCCGGATGTTTTCTTCGTACTCGTTGTACATCGCGATCCGAGCCTGGTCCCATGACGTCGGCGAGATCGACATCAGCGCCTCGGTCTTGGCGCAGACGTCACAGATCTTGACGGGGTGCGTTCGAGCCATCGCCAGGTTCATCTCGGGGCAATGCATGTGGCGACGGATCAGAGACATCGCAATCTCACAGAACCGACAACCGTTCGGCGCGGGTCCGAACTCCCGAGGCTTCTCCAGCGCGATGTCAAGCACGGAGTATGGGTCATCGTGGCGGCTCACGTCGTCACCAGCCGATCGCCTTGCTCGCAGCAACGGCAGCCACCGGTCCGACAGCACTACGCTTTTCAGCCATGACTTTTGAGTAGTAGTCGCCTGTGTCCCCCTGGAACATCGGGTCTCCCACGGGGGCGTGGCGCCAACGTCGGAGCAACTCTTGGTATGTAGCGTTGTCGATCCAATCCTTCTCAGCGTTCGTCGGCATCGTCCTCTCCTGTGGCGGGCGTTGGCTTCACGATCATATAGTTATCACCGACGCACTCCACGCCAGCACTCGGATGCGACTCCCGCAGCATCGCTTCCGGTTCCCACTTCCAATTCAGAGGCGCTCTCTCGAACAGGGGCGCTCCTGCCAATATCGCGTCCGCGTCTACATCCACTTCGCCCCACTGGATGCCGTAGCCATCAAGACCGTGGTAGACGACGGTGCCTCTGCGTCCATCAGGTAGTTCTATGATCGTTCCTGGTTTCATGGCCTATCGTCTGTGGGGAGGGCGGCGTCGGCGTCGGGCTTTCTTGTCAAGCGCCCCGACACTTCGTAGTAGCCCTGCCCTCCGAGAAACTTCACGTCGGAGATCTCGAACTGCTCGCCGTTGTGCCAGATCTTGTTTCCGACGCTCGGCTTGTCGTCCATGAAGCACGATATCCAAACCGTAGGCTCAGGGCCGTCGAGCTCGGGGTAGGTGCGGGCGTCCAGATGCTCGCGCTCGCTCATCGACTTGTCTCCTGGCAGGCGAGGTCTCGCGCTGTTGGGGTGCAGTGATTCATGCACTTACAACCCCGGACGAGACAAAGCCCTGCGGTGTAGTTGATCGAATGGGTCGGGCCGTGCTCGTCGTGACGATGACCGCAGCGGCAAAGAGTCGCGTCGGTCTTCGTTCGTCGTCGCGCCCGAAGCTCACGCCGGGCTTCTGCGATCAGGAGCTTGGCTTTCTTGATCTTCTCCTCGGGCGTCATCAGTACAGCCCGCTCACGCCGGTCGGTCGAAGCTCGACCGTGACGCATCGACAGTTTGGGTGCATGGGTGGCTCGTGGATCCGGAGTGCGTAGGTAGGCACGTCGTCCTTACAAGCGCAGTCGTAATAGACCAGATCACGCCTCGGAAGCGCTGGAGGTACTACGACTCGGGGTCGGAGGAGATCACGCGGCCTCGGCAGCCCTGGGAGCCAAGGGGCTACCGCCAGAGCGCCGAGCAACCTACTAAAGACTCGTCGATCCATCATTCTTCCTTGCAGTCGCCGGGACAGCAGACCAGCCAGTCTTCGGGGCCGCACTCCGTCTGAAGATCCCAGTACTCCGAAAGCTCGTGCCCTTCCTTCGGCACGTGGACCCCGGCCTCGCCACACTTCGGGCAAGCGCTCGGCGTCTCAGAGAACGACCACCAGCCGAGCGTCTTGCCTTTGCTGCTTCGAGTCTCACGCCTGCCCATCGGTCGGAGCCTCCCATAGCCGGTCGTGGACGACGAGACGAAGATGCACACCAGCGGCGGCGAGCGAGTGCCCTTTGTCGGCGACAGCGAGCGCAGACGCGAGCCCGAACATGACGACGACTCCGATGTCAATAAGCTCGTTGACAACTCCGGGCGCGTCGTTCGCATGAACCGCGTCCAGAAATTCCTTCTGCTCCTCGACCATGCTCCCGAGCAGTTCGTGCGTCGAGGCGTAGGACGTCGTGCCGTGCATATCGAGTCGTACCTGAAGCGCCTCGACGAGCAGACGCGACACGTCGTGAAGATGCTCCTCCAACACCGGTACTCTCAGACCGTCTCGGTCTCCCATCGTTCTCTCCTTGGTTGCGGTTTACTCGTCCTCCCCTTCGGCGCTCACCAGCGCGACGGTGTGGCCTTCGGTCGTCTCGGGCCACTCGACGCCGACGACATACTTTCGATTCTCGAACGCATCGATGGCTTTGTCGATGGCTTCCTTCCGCCACTGGCGGGTGCCTTCCTCGACCTTGACGTTGAACTCCAACGTCGTCGCGTTCGCGGACAAGATCACGTTGTAGACGAGTAGCCCGACCTTCGCTGAGGCCTCCACGTCGGCGATCTCTCGCGCCCTCTCGATCACCGCACGTATCGAGTCGCCGCTCTCGATCATGCGCTTCAATTCCCGAAGCTGCTTGTCGGACATCTCGACGATCTCTGCGCCGCAGAACTGCATGAGCTTGATCGGCGCGGAATGGAAAACGGAGTGCCACTTCTCGGCTATCGACATCAGGCGAGTCTCGGCCAAGATGTACGCCTTGATCGTCTTCGTCTGCTTGCCGAGCGAGTAGGCGAACTCAGCCAACGTCATGTCGTGGAGCTTCCAGAGGTCGCCGCCTTCGGCAAGCTCGAACGCGGCGCGAGCGATCTGCCACGGGCCTTGAACGTCAGCCGTCAGCACACCGACTTTCGCCTCGTGCATCAAGAGCGTCGAGCGTTCCTCGAGTTCGTCGCGGACGTTCGGCCAGAGGACGATCTCTGCCGGCCCACCGTTCGAGAGCGAATATGCCGTCTGACCGTCTTCGCCTTCGGCCTCCCAAATCCAATCGTCTTCCCCGACCTGGCGGTGCTCTATGGCCCGATGGTGGAAGACGCAGACGCACGAGAGGTTGTCGGGCTCATGCCCACCACCTTTGCTTCGAGGTACAAGATGATGAATCTCGATCTTCACGCTGCGGGCGCAACGCCCCCCACCGGGTCCGAGCGTATAAAGCTCGCAGCGAGCTTCGGCGCGGGCGATTACAAACTCGGCGACGGACTCCTTAACAGCGGTCGGCATGATGTTCGTTCCCTCCTGGTTCGACAAAGAAAATACAGGATGAGCGGGACTCTTTCTTACCCGCTTTCGCGGGTGGAGAGAACGAGGTCCTAAAGTGCCCAGCCTTCGTGCCGTGGTCGCGGCGACTGAGCACATCGCCCACCCTGCAAGATGGTTCGTTAGTTCGGTTCAATTCGTTCTCTCCAGAGCGACGTCGAACGCCGACATTACCACGCTCAGGAAATGCAGGGTGAAGGATTCGAACCTCCGCGCTCGTGCGACCTCGGGGTTACAGCCCGGTGCCTTTCCTCTCGGCCAACCCTGCGACGACGATCAGCAGCGACGACATCGGGAACCTACGATGCGCAATCCAGTGGCGGTCGAGTGGTCGCCGGAAGCTCCCGCGTTACGTCGTGCCTATTTAGCGTCGGCCCCTTGAGGTTTGCGAGCCTTGCCGCCGCTGCCAGGTCGTCAGAACGGAATGTCGTCGTCTTTCACACCGGCGTCCCTCGGCCCGGCGCTATCGCTCGGCGCGGGGTCGGGCGGTCGAGAGTCGGGCGCGGAGTGCTGCGCTCCGGCTTCGATCTCCAAGACGTCGAACGACCGGAAGTCCTGGCCCCCCTTCGTCTTCCCCCACTCGATGAACGCGACGTGGATGGTGGAGCCCTGATAGTCGTCCGTAACACAGTCGAGCGCCGCCGAGCCGAGCCCCAGGTTGATCTCGTCTCCGATCTCGATGGCCGCGCGCGGTTCGTCGGCACTCATCTGGCCTTCGATATTGCCCGACGTGTTCGTGACCTTCATACGAGCAACGCGTCCGTATTCGCCCTCCCAAAAGCCCGTCACCAGGCCCTCGATCCACGCGTACTCGTCGGTCCACTTCACGAACGGCGCAGATCCTCCGACGCCACCGATCGTCTTCGCTCCTCGACCTTTCAAGTCCTCAGTCCTGCTCATCGTCCTCTCCTTCCGCGCTCGGCGTGTCGACGTTCGGGTCGACTTCCGGCCCGGCGTCTTGGTTCTCCTGGCCAGACATTCGTTGTAAGACCAGGCTGGCAAAATTCTCGAAGTCGTCGATTGCCATTTGTAACAGCTCGGTCAACTTCTGAGGCGACTTCATGAACAACTCGACCATCTCCGCAGCCGTCGCGGTCGTGTCCAAGTTGCGCTCGATCGCCTTCTCGAACAGGTCGCCTCGTAGCTGGTCGGCCCGCGTCTCCTCTTGATCGGTCGTCCGCACTTCTCCCGCCGCGAACTGACTCGGCGGAACCGCGTCGCGAGCGAAGATCACGAACGTGGCGAGTACCGTTCCGAACACGGACTGGTTGGCCGCGCACTCGGCGTCGGAGCAGATCTTTGGATCCAACTCGGGGACGGCTTCGCGGGCTCGTTCGATAGCTTCCTCCCACAGCTTGCGAGCCTGTCGCTTGGTGAACATCGGGACGTCGTTGCGATTCCTCATGGGTCCGAACTCCGAGGTTGGGTTGCCGAACGTCGTCGCTCGATTCTGCGGGCGAGACGACGGCGTTTGCTGCGCCGTGTCGGGGAACATCGCTGGCGGCGAGCCAGCCTGCACCAGCACGAACTGCCAGAGCGTCTTCCGACCCTCCCGCGTTCGAGTCATCGTGAACACCGCGTTGGCTCCGAGTCCTTCTTTCTCGTGAAGGTCTCGAACAGCGGTGTGCATCAGGCCCGTCAGCTTCAGCGTCCACTTCTTCCCCGACTCTCGCTCGGTTACGTGCATCAACCAAAACGGAGACGGACGCCCGTTGTATTTGTTGTCGGGCGCGGAGTGGAACCACGGCGAACCGTCGTAGCCCGGATCGTCGAGGACGAGCAGCATCGGCTTGTCGAATCCGATGTTGCCCGCCTTCAAAAAATCGCGATCGTCGGCCATGTTCGTCCTCTCCTTTCGACCACTCAGCTATAGCAATAGACCACAGCTGGTGAGCCTATTGTAGAGCACCGCAGTTGCGTCTGCGTCGCGTATCGTGTGCAGCGAGAGCGATACATCCTCGCCGTCGTCGAACCATTGTTGGATCTCCTCGGGGTCCGTCTTGCCGGGGTCGGGCAGGCCCAAGAAGACCGACCACCACTGGAGCGTTCCCTTGGCGTATCGGTCCCAATCGCCGAGCTCCATCCGAAGGTCACACTGCGGCGTATTCCGGTAGCGCGGGAACGTCGCGAGCAACGGCGAGAGCATGACGCTGTTCTTCAGACAGCGCGTCCGAATGAACGGGCCGTCGAAGCTCAGACCGTTGAACGTAATCAACTGCTTGGTGCCGAGCAGCCGATCCATCGCCCACTTCAGTAACTCGGCCTCGGGGATCTTGCATGACGTTCGACAGATACACGCTTCGTCTTCCCACCCCGGCCCGGCAGGACGAAGTGCGATCGATGCGACCATGCCCGTCCGAGGCGACAGCGCAGCGCCCTCCAAGACGTCGCTGCGCCATTCGACTTCTTTCTCCTCGACCTTCGCGGCGATCTTCGCCTCGTCTCTCCAGTTCGACGGCGCGCTGAACGTCGGCATCCTGGCCAGCTCGTCCTCGATGGCGTCGTAATCGCGCACCGTCTCGATGTCGAGCGCGACGCGATACCACGGGTCCTCCATGTACTTCTCGCCCTTCGTCTTCTCAGACACTTGCTGCTTCTCCTTCTGTTTGGGGCCGCTGCTGCGTGTCGCCTTTCGGCTTCTTTCGTATCGTCATCTTCAGCGGTCGCACGCCCGGCCCTCCGTCCACAATTATGATCTGCTCGATCGGCTTATCGCACTTCGTTTTCTCAGGCAATTCCTTCTGCTCCTCCAGCGTTCGGGTCGGTCAGTTCTAGGTACGAACCTTCCCATTCAAAGTAGGGCGTGCGCTTCGTGTAGACCGACCACGCCCAACAGAACTTGCCCGTCTCAATGCGAATGTCACAGAGGTCGCACACGACGTTGTGCGGGACACCACAATATGCTTCGTCGTGATCCCACGCCTTCGCTTTCAATCGACCCGAGACGAGCTTGCCCCACTCAGCGGGACCGTCCTCGCCGTCCGGCATCAACATTCCCTCGAGCGTCGTCGGGACGAGATCTCGGGCGCTCATCGTTCCGCGCTCCGCGACCTCGCTCGACATCACCGAGCGGTGGTTCGGCCCGACGTTCTTCATCTGCTTCCGGTAGCGCTGACGGATCCCGCCTGCGCATTCATCGCAGACGATCTGCCTCATCATCGTCATTCTCTCCTGTTGTGTATCGGAAGACGCCGCGAGTCAGTAACAAGTGGTGGCCGATCACGAGCACGGCTGCGGCGACGCACCAGATGATCGCTACCGCCGCCACGAAAGGCAGCGACGTCCACCAGTCAGTCACGTTCGTCGACCAGCGCGACCATCTGACGCTTGTCGTGTTCGTACCAGTGGCGTGCGTAGGCGAGCGCCCTGCGTTCTCTCGGAGCGTGAGCCCAATCGGACTCGACGCCCTTCGGCGTTCTGCACACAACCCCAAAGGGCACCCCGCAATACGTACAAGGGAACCGGAGAGCGAGCAGCTGTATAACCACCAGCCCAATCTCCTTCCGGGTTGTCATCGCCATCCACCCGTCGAGCTTCGACGCGCTGCCGACCTCCCAGTCCTCGTCGTATGACAGCCTCACCAAGAGTCGGAGCGTCGTTCGCCAATACATCACCGCTCCTCGGGGCCGAACAGCCCTGGAATTCTCGGCACGCACGAGACGCCTCGTGGCGTCCCAAACCGGTTCGAGACGACGCCGCACACCAAGCGCTCCGTCTCGACTTCGACGACCGTGTGAGGCCGCGAGCCGATCCAGAGCCCGAGCACAAACATCGTCGGTAGCATCGCGAGAAACAGCCAGCCACCCATTTCCTTTGACAGCCTCATCGTCGTCGACCGCGACGCTGGTTCCGGTTATGGTGGCGAGCCTTTGCCTGGAGCGCTCGTCGCTTCTGCTTGTGCTCGCGCATCTTCCCGCTCGTGGATCGCGTCGTACCTTTCTCGACGCCACGATTGTTCTTCGGCTTCGCTCCCACGCCGCCGAAGATGCTACGCCCGAGGGCGGTCAGCTTCAGTTTTCCCATCGGTCTTCCTCCTGGTCGTTGACGATCAACCATTCACGACACGCGTCGCCAACGATCTCGTCATCTTTGTTCGCCTCGACCATCCGCCGCACGTCGCGTAGAACGCTCGACGAGTCTCGGCACGCAACGCCGAGCCGATCGAACGACGCCGCAACCTTCGCGACGTTCCTGGCCATGCGGTCGAACGCGTCTGCGACGATCCGCTGGAGCCCCGCTTCGCCGTAGCTTCGCCAAAGCCATTCGTAATAGAGCCGCCGATGAAACGGCAGCGAGCGCCCGCCGTACTCGGGCGGGACGGTGTACCAGTCCTGCGGCATCAGTCGTTCTCTCCTTTCGTGCAGATGAATCGTATCTCACCTTTCAAAAAGCCGACCGCTGTCCACGGCTCCATGTAATTGCGAACCTCGAACCGAGGCATCGGCAGCTTGAAGATCGCGTCGGGCTCGGGCGTCGGGATCGCGTCGAAGAACTCCTGCGAGCAGTAGACGATCGTCGATCCGTTGAACGGGTCGGGCACGTCTGGAAGCTCGTCCAGAATGGCGTAGATATGGTCGGCTGTTAGGTCCATTCGTCGAGCGGATTGACGTCGGTATCGTCGACGAAGAACCGCTCCGTGTCGACCCGAAGCAGCAGCCCGCGTTCGACCTTCTCGACGATGTGCTCCGATCTCCCCGAGACGTCGAGTCGGTACAGCTCCGACGAGTTGTCGAGACACCGCACGATCAAGTAGCGTTTCGCCATACCGTTCTCCTGAGCCCCGAGGGGTTGTTTTGTAGCTCGCAACACGCGTGCTAACGGGCGAACGGGGTCGGTCGGGTAGTAGCCACCCAGACCAACCCCGTCGTCCGTTAGGCGGCGGTTAGCGGTTGAAGACGTCCATCAGGTCGGCGGACCGATTCAGTCGGAGTGCTACGGCCTCAGCGAGCTTACGAAGACCCTCGCCAGCAATACTTCCCGGTTCTTCGGACGCCTTCTCCGAAGCTACCTGAAGCACCGCAGCCGACGTTGCCAGATGGTATCGAGCGAGTGCTTCGGCTTCCTCGATACCAGTGATCCGCGTCGCAGCAGCACCATCCCCGAACGGAGCGAGCGCCTCGTGGCCCTCAGCCAACTGCTCCGATAGCTCGTCGACTTCTCGCTGAACGTCGCCATCGAGCGGACCGCCCAAGACGTCCACGACGTCGGGCTGATCGGGAACAGGGTTGCGGTTCATGCCGCCACCTTCTGCTTCCCGGCAGCCACGTCGAAGCGCTCCCACTCGTGCTGCGGCAACTCGATGACCTGCATCCCGACCGTCTCCAACTCGGTCGCACGCCCGTAGTCTTCGAGCCCGCCGGCGGTGACGGTCACGGCCTGCGCGAGCCCGAACTGAGTGAGATCCCCGCTGCGAATGAACGCGTCGAGGATGTTGTCACGCTCGCCTTCGCCGAGCAGAAACTGCTGCTGGACTTGGGCCGCGATCTTGTCGGGACGTGCAACGGAGTCGCGACCGCGAGCCCCGGTGAACATCTCGATCACCCGAGTGAAGTTCTCCGCGTCGAACGTCCCGCGGACGACGTCGGCCACTTTCTCCCACAGCGCCCGATCCGCCAGCGCGTGAGTCTCGTCCCGGATGAACTCGGCAAAGGCCGCGTCGGTGTGACGCTGCCCGCCGATGTGGACCTTCCGGAAGATGGGCTCTTTGGCGACGTACGCATTGGTGCATTTCAGCACTTCGACGAAGCCGTTGACGCTGAGCCCGCCGCAGCCGACCTCCGAGTTGGAGAAGCACGCGCCGCCACGAATCGGCTCGGGCTCCTTCAGCCAGCCATGTTCGTCGGCCAGCTTGCCAGCTTCCCGCGCAGCTTCATGAACCTGCTCGCGATCTCTGAGTCGGTCGTAGCCGGGCGGCAAGATGTCGGACTCCAACGTCGGGGTCACGACCTTGAGGTAGACCCGCTCCTCGGTCACGTTCGCGCTCCTAACGTCGGACACGACGCCCGTCCCACCGAGACCCTTGCCGATGGCTGCTAGGAAGTCCAGGTTATCCATCGGTCGGTACACATCGCCGAGGAAGGCGCGCGCCTCGCCGTCAATCGTCCTGATCAACCGCGACTTCTCGCTGCGAGCGAGCCAGTAGTTGACGTTCTTGCAGAGCAAGTCGGGCGCTGACTCCAAACAGCGCTCGTAGTATTTCGCCGGGATAGCTAGCTTGTCCCGGATCTGTTTGTGGGCGAGCGGACGGATCGGGATGTCGCCGAGCCCCTGGATATCGAGCTTCGGCGTGTCCGAGTCGTTCGGGATCATCAGGCGCATGGCGCGGTCGGGCACCTTGTAGTCCTTCTTGCGACGGGCCTGATCTTCGAGCTTCTCGCGAAGCTCTGTCACGCTGATACCTTTGTTCATCGTTCTCTCCATGCTGCGTGAGGTATCTGCCTCGTCAGCGCCACGGCGATAGACCCGCGACGGATCGGGAGCGGCTGACAGGGGCAACGCACCCCGGCGATCAGCACGCCGGTTTCGAGAGGCGGCAACACCGCCAGATCCCCTCGCTCCCGATTATCGGCTTTCCTCATTGCACGAATCGACGAATCTGAACCGTCAGCCAATCAACCACTCGGGCCAACGGCGGCTCGATTGCTGCCCATAGCGACTTCTTGAAATCCTCGACGGCGCGGGCGAACTCATCGCGAGGTTCCTTCAACTCGCTCACCGGACCCGCTCCCTCACCGTCCCCGACTGCAAGAAGTCCTCGCAGGCCAGACGCCCCTCCAGGTAGTCGATGGTGCCCACGTCTTCCCAGTCGGGCTTGGCCCCGCTGTCCTCGACGGCCTTGACCTTGGCGCGGAGCGTGGCTATGCGCTTGACCGTGTTCGCCCGCTGCACCGCCTCCTGATCCGCCGTCGCCGCCAGCCGAACCTTCAACCAGATTCTCTCCTCAGCCGCCTTCTCTCTGGGTGAACGTGAGCCCCCGGGCGCCGCCAGCATTAGGCGTAATGTCTGGGCCTCAAAGTACGTGAGGCGCATCGAGATGTGGTGGTTGTAGCACCGGATCGGCTCAGCCTTGCCCCGCTTCCTTGACCGCTTACGCTCTCCTAATCTCAACCCCATAACAGCCACGCTGCGATCGCCCCGATGAGCGCAATCGACGCTGCTAGCCTGAGCCCAGACACTTCCCAGCTTTGATGAATGTCGACCACCGGAGGCTCCTGATCTTCGGCTATCATGTGTTCGGCCCTTCCCCATTAGTGTCCAGCCCGATCTCCCTCATCGTTCGTCCTCTCCAGCCTGCTTCGACTCCAGCAGACGCGCCAACTCTACTCGACGATCAACGTGGGCTTCTAGCTTACGCAGCGTCGAGACGAGACAACGTGGCGCGTCGCGACGTCGCCCGTTGATAAGTAGCGGGCCGCGAGTCTGACCCGGCACGTAGATCGTGTATTCGCCCGTCTTGCGCTTGTGCTCGACACCGCAACCGAGACGCAGCGCGAGCGCGATGGCGTCCCGCAACTGCATCCCGGCGAAGGCGCACTTGGAAGTCATGACGTCAACCAAGCCAAGAGCGCGACGAGCGCGAGCACGCCTACCGAGATCACGAGGAAGGGGAGCAGCCCCATCTTCGCGATCCAGTAGCAGCGCTCCGAGCAGTAGCCATCCAAGTGCGCCCGCGTCCCCGGTTCGGTCAAGTTGTCGCACCGATGACACGTTCTCAGCCCGCTGGTTCGCCAGTCTCGATGCGTTCTCATCGCTCGTCGTCCGCTAGAATAATCTGATTGAAGCGGCGATCGGCAGCGAGCGCCCGCCAGTGCAACCAGGCTGAGATCTTTCCTCGCAGCTTCGGCTCCAACCGGACCGTCTGTTGGGATCGGTCGCTTGGCGATCCTCTCGATAAATGCGAGCAGCGCCGAAAGCTCCAACGCCGTCGCCATCCGTCGCGTCTCGTCGAGTAGCTGAGTGAGTTGGGCCACGCTGACTTGCTGCACTTCGCCGTTCACCAGTCTTGCTCCTCGACGATCTCTGCGTCCTCGTCGATCAGCAACATCTTGTTCTCGTCGAGCGCCAAGTCCACGTAGATCTTCAGCGGTGTCTCGTTGAGATCCCTAATGTCGGGATCGCCGTCGAAGCACAGGTCGTCGTGGGCTCTGAAAAACAACATGAACAGGACGGGCGCGACTTCGGCGTCCGACATCGAGACGGTGATCATGCACCGCTTCGTCTTGTCGTAGATCAGGAAGGCGGCGTCTTTCATGGTCGACACCAAGGGCCGTTGTACTTTGACGATCATCGTTCCGCTCTCTCCAGTAGTTCGACGAGCGCCCGCCGGTACGCGGGTGACGGTAGCGTGCGACCGCTCGTCCAGTTGAGCACCGTGAAATATCCGGCACCAAGTTCGCCAGCAACCCGCTTGCTCGTCCAGTCGTCTCGCGCCACGAGACGCTTGAGGCGAGCCACGAGGGTCGCGGGTTGTACGTTAGCTACCATCCGTCTTCTTCGTTCGTTAGAAGCGATGTGGCGAACGCCGAGCACGCTTCCCATCTCTCGACGACCCGACGCCCGCCACTCGCCATCGTCTATACCCTCTCGTCGAACGACCGAAGACGAGCGCCGATGCGGCAACACTCGCGATGGAAGTCGTGCGTCAGGTGGTCGTCGACCTTGACGTGGGCGTACTCGTGGATCAGCAGTTGGTCGATCTGCTCGTACCTATCAGACTTCCAACTGTCGACGGCTTCGAGCCCGGACTTGATCTGTGACGACGCTACGTTCAAGAGCAGTTCGCCGTGCCCGCAGGCGGCGGCGAAGTCATTGCTCCGTACGTCGTAAAAGCTCACGGCCAACGTGTGAGCGCAGACGTGCTCTCCGAACGCGGCGCAGTATCGCACCAGCGCCTCCATCTGCTCCGTCCAGTCGGCACGAGTGATCGGTGGCTCGCCCGACATGCCGACGCTCAGCGTACCGTCGTCGAAGACTCGACCAGCGGGCTTCAGGGCTTCGGCGCGACGAACTGCCGTCCACGCAGTCCTCGATAGAGAGCCGCTATGAACGACCTCGAAGCCCGCGTCCAGCGCCAGCTTGTTCGATTCGGGTGCGCTTGGATCGAACACGACGGCGTTCTGCCCGAAACGCCGCACGATGACCTCGCGGACCGCATCGTCGTCCTCCATGTACTCCAGCGCCTTCGCAGCGAACGGAGCGCGAGCGTCGTCTTCGGTCAGCATCTTCTCCTTCGCCATGATTTCGGTCGCGATGCGAGCAGCGCGATCGAGGTAGCCGAACCGAACCGACGAGCGGTCGATCGACAGCGGTACTTTCTGCATGACTTCGACGTGCCAAGCGCAGTCGATCTCATCGACCGGGATACCCATTTCGTACAGATGGGGAGTCTCGCCTTCGAGCGGCTTGTAGGTTCGCACCTGGGTGAGCCGACGCGAGTAGCTGAACGCGCCGTTCTCGCCTTCGATCTCGGTTTCTAGGCGATGTTCATCCTGAGCCAAGTACGTCCGACTAGGCAACGTCTTGCCGTTGATGACCGTCCTCTTGCCAGGCGGCGGGATCATCGTCAGCGCGAAGTCGAGCGCCTCTTTGATCTCGTTGCGAGTCATCCGAAGTTCGGCCTGGAGCACGCTACCGACGTCGGTCTTCGTGCGCCCGGTCGTCCTCCCCTTCTCCGAGAAGATCACCGATCCGGTCGTGGTAACGATTCGGGCTCGGTGAGCGACCGCCAGCAGGAGCTTCTCGCCGAGGTTGAAGCGACCACGCTGCTCGGGATTCTTGAGCTTGTACGACGTCCGAAACATGCGGTAGCTGTCGGCGAGATCTCGGAACCCATCGGGCGAGTCGTCGCGGACGGTCAACCTCGCTCGAGGTTTGCCCTCGACCGGATCCAGCTGAAACTGGATCAGCGTTGACTCCTCGTCCCACGAATTTTGAACTGGCTCCGTGACGATAAATGCCATTCCTCGTCGCTTCGCAATTTCGGCTAGGCCTCGACGGTCTATTTCAAACCACGCCTTGCTCATTATCGCTCACCCTCTCTCTATAGGTCTTTGTCTCACGCAACTCCCAGTAGTACATCTGGGCCATTTTTTCTTTCCCGCGACCCATGCCGCGCTCTCTATATTCGAGAGCGATCCGAGCCTGATCTTTCTTGCCGATCAGGAATGGGTAGATGGCCCGAAGCGCTTTCTCGGCTGCCATCGTAGAAACGGCCCAATGCCACATCGGCTGGCGGTCGGGCCGTCTATCGTGACGTCGTTGAACAGAGCCTCCATATCGACCGTGAAGGAATCGAATTACAGCGGGTGCGTCATCACCCCCACCGCTCTGAGCAACGACGAGAAAAAGGGCGTAGTACGTCTTCCTTGAACCCTTCTTTTGACGGGCTTCTCGTCGTTTCTTGATCGTGATACACCCGTCGCTATCGAGAACCCCAGCAGCGTAAGCGTGCTGTAGGTCGTCGTCCTTACCCATCGTTCTCTCCTGCGTCGATGATGCCCCTGCCGTGCGCTACGTCGAGCAAGACCCGTGCTCGCAATAGTGCGGTCTCTGCGTGTTCAAGTATTTCGGTGTCGTCGTCCGGCTTGACCTTCTCCACCAAAATAGCGAACAACGGTGCCGCCACGACGGCGACGCGAGTAGGGTGATACAAGTTACCCATCGCCCTCTCCTTTGTTCAGAACTCGGGTCTTAATACCCGAATCATCAACGTTTTTTGCCGCCATTTCCCAACACGACGCCGTCATCGAATAGCCATGACGCCGAGCGTCGGCAGCGCACTCTCGAAGTCCGTCCGCGTCGGCGTTAACGAGCGCATCGTGCGCCCGCTCGATGAGTGTCAAGCTCAGCTTATTCATCGTCGTCGTCGTCGATGATCGCCTTGCCGACGTTCCGAAATTCTCGAATGCCCTCGCCGATACTCCGGCCCAGGCTCGGCAATCGCTTCGCACCGAACAAGATGACGACGATCAACAAAATGACGCCGATCTCAGTTGCTCCCAACGAACCCAACATCACGTCCTCTCCATTCGTCGCGACTCGAACAGGCGCATGGTGCGCCGACCGAGTTGGTTGATGACGAAGCGGCCCGTGTCGCGACCTGTTTGCCGGATCCAGCCTCGTCGGTAGCAAGCCTCCACGACCGAGTGGTGCGGTCGTTGCTTTGAAGGCTCGTTGAGCCACGTCCACTCCGTCCGCTGGCGGTAGCGGTTCCACTTGGAGCTGACCACGCGCCCGCCGTCGAGATCGACGAGCAGCACCAGCATCGAATCGGTCATCAACTTGCGACGACTCGACGCGAGCGCACAGGAAAAGGTGCGCTTCATTATTCGCGCTCTTCTATAGAAGCTCGAAGCAGCACGATTACCTGAACGCGCTCAGCGCAGGAGGGGCACACGTCGATATGCTCGAGCAAGTGCAGAATCTCAAACGGCTCGTCGACACCGCTGTAAGTGAGCGCCATCAAATCGTCCGAGTCGCAGTGAACGAGCGCCAACAAATCGCCCGCCGGCGGGCAAGCGGATTGTTCGATGTTATGTATGAACTCGTCGACGCTCGCGATAAACCTCCCGGCGATCATCTTCCAGATCCTCATGAATCGTTCTCTCTTTGCTCGGGATCTTCTCGCAATTCGCCGTCGCTGTCGACGATCCCGTATTCCGCCATCGCGGCGGCGACAGCTGCGCCTTGGGTCAGCCCGAGCCGGTGCATGTCGGACTGCGTCATGAACTCCTTGCTGCCGGGTGGCACCCATAAAAACTGCGAACAATTCCTCATCAACGGATTAGCCTTGAAGCGCCGATAGCCAAGACGATGCAGAACGGCCTGCGTCAGCTCGTCTACCGTCTCGTTCTGTAACTCACGCAGGATGTGGTATCGAGCGACCAGCCCGAGCAACTGCGCCAGCTCCTTCGGGGCCATGTCCTGCCACTTCTTCGAACGGCTCATCGCCTTGCCCACCAAACACCGAGTCGACCAAGCTGGACGCCGAGCCAGTCCACTACCGGGACCAACGGCGGTTCGATCATTTCCCGTAACGATTTCTTGAGATCTTCAATAGCGCGAGCGAACTCATCGAGAGGACTTGTCGGAGGGCCGCTCATCGGATGTTCTCGCTCGTCGCGCCCTGCTGGATCGCGAAGATCAGCGCGTAGGTCCAGTAGCCCGGATCGTTGCCTTGGCGAGTGACGGTGTTGATGTGGTCGATGATCGGCTCGATGACTTCGGTCTGAATCCGCTTAACGGCCTCGGCGCCCTCGCCGTCGCACTCCTCCAGAATCTTGATCGCCGCCACGAAGTCTTCGGGCGTGAAGACTTCCCCGATGGTGATCATCTTTTGCTCGCTCGACGCGCCGAGAGGGATAGACGTCGACGAAGTTGGGTCTGGCCCGTTGCCCCTCATGACATCAGCCCCGCTTTCTTGAGGCGCTCGAACAGGTCGCCTTGCTGCCACGCGAGCACGGCGACGCCGAGGCTCGGGTAGCTGCGCGTGAGCTTCGACAGGTTCACCGTATCGGCGCGGCACATGACTTCGATCAACGCCGAGAAGAAGCCGCCGAGCATACCGACTTGCCACTCCAGAATTTTCTTCTCGCCCTCGGTCCAGTCGTCGCCGTCGAGCGCGACGCTCAGCGCCTTCCTGTATTTCTGTCTTTCTATTTCTTCCATCGTCCTCTCCTAGCAGCAGCAGTGGTCGGGAAGCTCTGCAAACTCCGCGACGAAGAACGCATCACGCGTCTCGTCGTCGAGCTTCCAGAATGAAGCCATCTTCATCTGCTTCGGTAGCATGTAGACGGCGACGCCCGGACCCCAACCCGCAGTCCGAACCATCGGCGATACCCTGGCCTGAGACAACTTCATCCTTTTGGCCTTGGCTCGCCGCTCCAGCGCGAGCATCGAGCAGTGGTTGCACATCGTCAGTCCGCTCATCGTCCTCCCGTCGTTGGTAGTAGCGATCCGTTGCCGATCCCTCTCGTCAAGTCGGGTGGGTTAGCACGTCGCGGAGCTAACCCAACCCTCTGGTATACGGCCACGTCGTCGTGAAGCCCAGACCACTGAATCGGTCGGTGCCCCGCAACCCGCGTCCACAGCTTCTCGTTGTCGAGCATCTTGAACATCGCTTCGGTCCCGCAGCAGCCGTCGTCGTCCTCACCGACATACAAGATTCGGTCGCCCGAGTAGGCGCGGACGGTTCGCTCGCCGATCAGATCGGAGTACGGCGGCCACATGAGCAGCAGCGTTCGGTCGGGGTACTTGGCAACGGTGTGCACCGCGTCGGCGGCTTCGACGTCGACGAAACACTTGCCGCCGACGTGCCAATTGTTCTGAGTACCTCCAGCGGGCGGTGACACGTCCGAGGCGACGACATCTCTCCCGGCTTGGGTGAGAAGCCACGCCCAGTAGCCGGTGCCCGCCATCGGGTCGACCACGCGCTGCCCGCAATGCTCAAGAACGAAGTCGAGCGTGGCCGGGTCGCTGATCGTCCAAGCGAATTTCGCGACGAACTCCCGCCGCCTGTAGCACATGGATTCTTCGATCGGTCGAGTCTGGTCACGCAGCGGACCCAAACCACCAACGACCAGCCCGTACAGCCGGTCGTCGGTAACGTGGTCGACAACTTCGTCCCAGTAGGGGTTGGTCAACGACGCTCTCTCCGTTGTTGGCTGGCCCAAATCGAGTAGCCAACGGGAAGCCCGACGCCACAAAAGTTGTAATCGGCAGCGCGGCACGCCGCGACCTCGACGAGATCGGCGGCGTGGTAGTCGGGGTGAAACGTCTCGACGTCCTTGCAGTCGAGACAGATCATCTCAGTATTGAACTTCGAGCAGATCAGTACCCGCCCATCGCGTCGGCAACGAGCGCAATGCGTTTCGAGTAGTGGGTGGCACATCGTTCTCTCCTAGAAAGGGAAGCCGCGATGCCCGAACGGGCAACGGGTCTCGACGTATCGGTTGTACTCGTCGAGTAGCTCGTTGGCGTTGTCGTCCTGATCGTTCGTCCCGATGCAGTCGTACAGCTTCGCGGCCAGGTGGTCGATCTCCCAAAGGATCGCCTCGGCCCACGCGTGCTCGGGGTCCGCGATCCGACTCGGGTACGACCCGAGAAAATCTAGCGACGCGGGCTCGGGCTCGACTCCCATCTGCGACGCTGACCGAACGCAAGCGCTCAGCCAGAGCTTCAGGAGTTTGTCGTTGTTCGGCGCGTTAACCCGGCTCGCCTCGCAAGCAAGTTGGCCCGCCGAGGTTTCCAGGTCGTGCATCGCGCTACGTCGTTCAGCGTCGATAATCATCGTTGGATCCTTTTGTTGGTCGAGCCCGATGACCCAGGCGTCGACGAGTCGGCGGTCGGTGCCAGCTTCCAGCATCGCCGCGACGATCTCCGCTACGGTGCTAGTACTGCCATCCCAATTCCTGAGTCGACGGTTGTAGATCGCCAGATCTGTCATCGCATCATGCCTGCGGCTTCCCAAGCATCTCGGTCGCCGTAGCCGATCTGCGAACCTTCGACGATATAGACGACATCCTCGTAGCTGTCCTGCTTCGGAGTCGGGATCGTGGATGCGTCTTCGTCTTCGCATTTCAGTTCTTCGATAGACGACTTGGTGGTCAGCCCGTAGATTGCGTACTCAAGCGGGTAGTTGCTCTGCGTCTGCAACCGAACCGGGGCATCGGCGATGCTCGGCTCGAATTCCACCATCTCGGTCAGACGCTCGATAAGTTCTCGGGTGGTCATCGTTCTCTCCTATACGTAGTTGCGGAGGGCCTGCTTGGCGAACTCCATACGCCGGGCAGCGTCCCAGTTTTCGAGAAGCTCGATCAACGCGTCGGCCCAATCGGGATTCCGCGTCTGAAAATCCGCGCCTCTCATGTGATCCAAAGTCGCGCCAGCCAAGTCGACGTAGTTCGACCCGAGGGACTCGACGGCATCGTGACCGATCTCGTCGAACGCGACGCCAAACGCGTCGCAGATATCGGCCAACAGGGTCGCCCGATCTTTCTCGGGCTGATCGAGATCTGCATCCCGAAGGGTCTGCAAAAAATCTGCTCTCTTCATCGTTCTCTCCTGTATTGCGGTGAACTGCATTGCGACCACTTCTAATTCTATAATTTGGAGCTTTAACCTTAAAGCCTCGACGACGAGAAAAGACGCTCCGGGTGCGATTTTTTTGGAGCGTCTGTACGCTGTTCTAACGCCAGCCCCGCCCGATAGGTAGTACGACTAAGGGAGGGGGCCGGAGACGCGCTACAGGGCGCGTGAGGACTCCCGAGGGTGGCTAGGCCGTCAGCGCTACTACTGGACGCCAGCCAGGGTCGATGTTTTGGTGCCCGACCAAGATCTGCTGGACGTCGGTCGGGTCTGTCTCCGAGCCCGTCAAGTAGTGCCGAATGACGTCGATGATGTGCGGGAACCCCTTGGCTTCATCGATGTCGATATCAGCGAGCGTCGGAGCGTTCACGTCGCCAGGGAGGAAGAATGAAAACTGGATCGCGCCCGCTCGCTCTGGACCTTTCACGCTCGGTCCGTTCGAGTAGCCAGCGGGCGGATGGTGCAGCGACGAGTCGGCGTCGCCGAAGTCCTCGGCGTCGTCGAGTAGCTCGATGAGCTCGGGGTCGACGACGACGATCAGACGGTCAGCGCGAACCTCGCGGACTTCTTTGACAAACGTCGCGGCGGGCGCGACGCCGACGACCGTCATCCAGAGCTTGGCCCAAATGTTCAGCAGCGTCGCCCGTCGCTTGTCGGGGAGCGCCTCGAAGTCGACGCCGGGGATGTCGTCTGTCTCGTCGGGCCACTCGAAGCCGACGACGGCGACCGGGTCTATCGGCAACATGAGGTCGACCTGATCGACCGAGCCCTGGACGTACCGTGATACAGAACGGTAACGGACCGCCGAGATCTTCAACCTGTAAGTCTTCGTGACGTCGGTCAGGAAGTCTGCGTCGCCGCCCGGAGGAACGTCTGCCGTCGACGGTGGGCGCGAGCCGCCGCCAGCCCGCGACATCGTGATCCGGTGCGAGGCGTCGAGCGGGTCGCCGTAGACGTCGCGGGCTGCGACGATCACGACGGCGGCTCCGAAGGCAGGCCGAAGATCTCGCGTAAGGATTGCGGGTCGGAGTCGACGCCCCAAAACTTCCGCCAGCGCTCGATGTCGGCGATCACCCACTCCCACATTTTCTTCTTCTGCGCCGCCGACTGGCCCCGGCTTATCTCGATCACCAGGTCGATCACCTTCATGGCTAACTGCTCGCCAGGGAGGGATACGCTCAGGTCGATCTTGTTATCGGCCATGACGGTTCGACAGCAACACGCCGCGTTTCTTCAGGTCGACGAGCTTCGAGCCAGCCAGCCCACCACCGACTCCGACACCGAGCGCAACGGTCGGGTCGACGCCCTCGATGCCGAAGATCACGCCGACAGCGACGGCGATGTTCAGCGCTAAATTGACGTAGAACAACGCCTTGCCCTCCATCGCCGGGACGAGCATTTTGAGGACCGAAATCAGAGCGGGCAGCAGTACGACCGCCGCCGCTTGAATCGTCATCGCATCCATTTCCTACCTCCTGTCTTACGGTGCTTCTGTTGGTTCCAACTCGCCGTCGCTCTTGTAGACGAACCAACTGTAGTTCGTCCGCTGACGGAAGCGCGGCTCGTTGTTCATGTGACGGCTCGGTCCGGCGAAGAACACGCCGACCAAATCGCCGTCGTTCAACTCAAACGGTACATCTTCGTCGAGCGGGAACGCCGTCTCATTCCTCTCGCGTTCTCGGCGTAGCCATTCCATCGGGCGCGCAGAGAAATCCTTGAAGATCATCCAGGCGTTGCCGTGGTGCATCTCGCCGAGCGTCATGAACTCGGGGAAGTGCAGCGGCGTTAGGCGGTCGTACTTCAGCACCATCTCGCCGTCACGCACGAACGCTCGGACCTTCGGGCGCTGAACGATCGGCCATGACTCGACTCGCTTGGTACCCGGTTCGAGGATCGTCAGCTTCGGTTCGACCAGATCTTCGGGACCCTCGGTCTCTTCCGGGTTCTCGGGATTCCCGAGATCTTCGGGGCTCTCCATATCGCAGGTTCCCAGTAGCACCGACTCGACCGCGCGGAGAGCGACTACGCTTTGCTCCAGCGCTTCTCGAATCTCGCGGATCTTCTCTCCCGATTCGCAAGCGAGGACGCAGCAGTCATCCGGCTCGCCGTTACCATTACCGTTTCCCGGCGACAAGATCTCGCGAACTGCGTCGACGTTGATCCAGTCGATACAACCGTCTTCGCCGCCTTCGTCGGAGAAGTTTCCCCACGTCGCACCGACTCCTTCCTCCATCGCGACTTCGAAGCCGCCGTCGAAGTCATTGCCGCCGATCATCTGCGCTTCAGTCCAGTCCTTCGAACGCCCTCCAGGTCGCTTCCGGAAGCCGTCTTCCGCCATCGCCGGGAGGACACCCGAGTCGCCGACGATCTCCTGTATCTGTGATCTAAAGTCGCTCTTGTCGATGACCCGAACAGCCCACGGCGCATAAGTTCCGGGATTCGGCTTCGAGTTCGGCGGCTCGTCGCCACGCGTCCGAGCTCGGGCTCCGATCATCCGCTCGTCGCCGAACGGATCGAGAACATCGGTCAGCAGGCTGACCCATTCGCTCAGTTCTTCGAAGGTGGTCCACTCGAACGGGTCGAAACCAACGGTCACGCCCCATTTTTCGGGACCGAATTCGCCGAGCAGTCGGTAGAGCATCCGGTAGTAGCTCATCGCTTCCGCGCCGAGCAGTCCGCCGTCCGGGACCTGTCCGCTCTGCTCGTCGCCGAAGAGCCGGACGAGAGTCCATCCCGGATTCCGTTTGACGAGCGCTCGGATTCCCGTGCTATTAAGCGGGAGATTCGCGCACGGGATCAGGATTCCGTGGAAGCCGTGTCGCTTCTGGAAATCAAGCCAATGACCGACGCCTTTATTTTTCAGCCGATCGACCTGCGGGCCATAGAAGATCTGAGGGAAAGGAGCTGGCGACGGGAACCTCATTCTTTTATTTCCTGCTTTGGCTTCAGAGCTGCTCGTGTTCGCTTGTCTCGCACCAACCCGTATATGACCGGAACGACCGCGATCAGAAGCGGCGTCATCACCGTAATCTCATGCTCGAACTCGGAGGACAACAAGCCCTCCGTCCTTCCGTCCCACCAGTCGAACATTTCGATTACAGCGCCGAGGTCGTGCGACCAGTTCAGCCCGTGCATGACGACGATTATCAGCGCCCATCTCCGAAGCGACCCGACGAGCCATTCTAGCCGCTGGATCCGTTTCTCGACGCTGACGCGAAAGTCGACGCTGTTGATAACCTGAGCTGCCCGACTGTAGGTATCTTCGACGCCATCGCCGTCGCGGTCGTTCTTGCGCTTACCCTTCGCCATCGATGCGCTCCCAGTTCACATAGACCTTCATTCGGGGAGGCCCGGCCTCGAGCGGGCGATGGTCGACGTGGAACGTCGGCACGACCAGATCGGGGTAGAAGTTCAGATGATCGTAGGTCAGTCCTGGGATCCCGGCCCTCATCTTCTCCCACGCCTCGTCCTGCGAGATCTCTGTCGGTAGAAAGTCGACCCCCAACGCGCCGAGGTGACTGCTGGACTTGGTGCCGTCGACGGCGGTGTTGAGGGCAAGACCCCGGTAGAAGCTGAGCACGCGGGTCGACCCGAGCTCGTCTCGGATCGGCTGCATCGAGGAGTAGAGCATCCGCGTGCCGTTGGCGACGAGTCGCGGCGCGAGGTCTTCAAACGGCGTCTCCATATCCGGGAAGCGCTCGTTGCGTACGATCTCCCAGTCGTAGAAGTTCGTCGAGACCCTCATCACTTGCCCGCCATCATGCGTCGCTTCCTCCACTCGCGGTACTGGTAGATCAACGAACTGATCATGCCCAAGATCGCGAAGACGATAAGTGCTCCGAAGACGAACAGGAGCGCAACTGGAAAATCATTCATCCTGGCTTTGGAGCATCGCTCGGATCTCGCGTAGCTGATCGAGGATCTGTTGGTGTTGGCGCGCCTCGACCGTGACGTGATCCTCGAACCGAGTCTCAAGCCCGTGCAACGCCGCCTCGTTCTGGAGCGCCCGCGTCTCCGTAGCTACGATCAGCGACTCGCCCCACAGACGTCCGGCCAGCAACATGAACATCGCGAAGACGAACGTGAGCACGAGCCGCGACCAGTCGCGAGGGGATTCCGGTTTTGTCCATTCTTTTAGCGCGTTCAAACTCTTGCCCTTCGTCATAGACCTGCTCGACTTCTATCCTACCAATGGGTTACTGCGATGCCGGCCTCACTTGGAAATTCGAACCCCGCAGGAGCGTCGACTCCGGGACGGGTGCTGCCCCCTCGCCGATCACAACGAACTGATGGCCGACCGGGGTAGCGGTCGTCCACGAGGCCGTAGGCTGTTGCGTATCCGCACCCTCGAGGTAACCGAGCGCAGAGCCGCGAAAGTTGTTCGACCAGTCATCGATGAGCGTGACTCCGGAGTCCCACGAGACGCTCGGGTCGGTGATGTTTCCCAGCATGAAGACATGAATAATCCCGATCAAGTTGGCCGGGATGACGAGCGCCGAGTCGACCTGGTTGGACGAGACGCTCGAACCATCCTCACCCGTCGTCTGGTCGGCTGTGTCCTCCGGCTGCAGCGCGGTGAACAGGTGCCCCGAGACCTCGATGGCTCGACCGTGAGCACGCCGGTTAACTTCGCCGAGATCGAACGCGACGGTCGTCGATTCGGCGGCACCGGCGAACTTCGCCCATACCGACAGGCGCAGGTCGGGGGCGACCGCCGCAGCGTCAAAGGTATTCATCCTGATCCAGCCCGAGCTGGTGATGTCGCTGATGTCCTCTCCGACCTCGTCGTGACCAAGCACGGCAACTAATAGATTGTTTTCGGTCGGTGCTGGCGAGTAGATGACGTTGAACGTTTGGGCAGTCCCGTTCGTCGCCCGCCGTTGTTGCTCGACCGTGATCGCCATCAGAACGCTCCAAACTGCGGCACGATGGTCCCGTCTCCGATGACCTCGATGCTGCCGCTGATCTCGGTGTAGCCGTCCGTAGTTCCGACCTCTCCCGCACTCTCCCCGAGGGCGGTCTTCTGCCCCGACTCGACGATCGAATACTCGCCCGTGCCGTCGTTCAAAATTCTGATCTGGTAGATGACATCGCCCGCCGCCGTACCGCCTATCGCCCAACGGTGGCCGACCGCCACGTCGGCGTCGAAGAACAATTCGGCGCGGAAGTAGTACGTCTCCCCGGACACGACATCGGCCTCAAGATCGTCGACGTTGGCGAGCGCCCCCGACGTGACGACCACCACGTCGGTCGTAGTAAACAGCAGTTGGTCTTGGCTGGCGACGCCGCCGCCGATCCCGAAAAAATCTGCCGTCTCGGGGAACGATTGCCAGACCGGCAAGTCTCCAGAAACCATGAGGACGTCGCCGAAATCCTCGATGGGTAACCGGGTCAGCGCGCCGTGGCCACGGGCGTCGTCGGGCAAGACGCGGTCGGCATAGATCAAGTCTCCCAGCGCGTACGTACCGAGCCCCGTGCCGCCGAAACCTGCGCGGAGTGGGTTGTCGATGGTGAGCGGGACGATTTCGTTGAACTGCACCTGGGCAAACGTGACCTCGACGTCCGTCCCGAACGTGAAGTCGAACACTATACGGTTGCCGAAAACCGAACGCGCCTGCGGCAGCGCGCCGCTCCCCCCGTGGTTGTAGCTCAACGTCTCGACGAACGAGGCACCGTCGACAGGGTCGATCTTGAATACGTGCGCTCTTTGCGAGTTGGCCGGGCTGAACGCCACGCGGCTCCGTACGACGATCAGCGTGTCGGTGTCGTAGACAGCGGTCCAACCATCCATCAGGCTGGTCGACAGGCTGAGCGTATCGGTGGTCCGCGTTCCGAACGTCGTAGGCGCTACGACCGGTACGTAGGTGACGGCGACCTGCGTCGATCCGACCCGGCGTACCATGCCGATCTGCGGATCGGAAAACGAGCCGTTGTTGTCGATGTCGATGCTCACATAGGTCGTCGCGTCGAGCGAGAGCGCGTCGTCCTCGGTGATCGCTGACGGGTCGGTGATATCGAGCGCGATCAGCCTGCCGAGACCGCCGTTTTCAATCGCATACAACGACTTGCCGTCGGCTGATACGGCAACCGAGTTGATGGTGCCGGTAGCCGACGTGACAAATTCGTCCTCGAGTGTCGGGTTGGCCGGATCGGTGACGTTGAACACGAAAATACTGCCGCCGGCTTGGGAGTCGGGCCAATAGACGTAATCACCGATCCAGAGGCCCTCGGGTCCGGTGTTGTTGTCGATGACGCCGGTGGCCTCGACCGAGCCGAGGAGCCCACCGTTGTTGACCAGGGCGATACCGAAGGTCGGCTCGCCACCAGCGGTGTGTCGCTCGACAAACGCGACCATCGTGTTCGTCGGGTCGATGACGATCATGCTCTTGAAACTGGACGCAGCTAGTTCGTCCCAGCTCGTACCGATCGTCGGCGTCGTGGCGATGCTTTCATTGGCGGCGATCGGGTAACCCTCGATGACGCTCTGGCGACTCGCGAAACATGCCGGTCCCGACGGCAAGTCGCCGGGGAACGTGCCGCCGCCGCAACCTTCGGTGCCGGACCCGCCGCCACGACGTAGCTTGAACATGAACCCGCCCTTGCCTGCTTTCTGATGCGTGATCGCTACCGCGCTGCCGCCGCTGGCGAATGGCCCGGTCTGCGGTCCCTGGAACCATGCGTTTATGCTCGGCAGCGGGTCGTGTATCACGACACCCGGCGTCGGGTCGACTCGAAACAGACCGGGTTCGTTGGCGAACGTCAGCGGCACCATGATCGGCGGGAGCTTTCTGAAGTGCTCCATCCACCCGCCGAACGGGTCGCCGGTGATCGCTCGAAGCATGTACCAGATCTCATCGCCGTCCGACGTCGAGACGACCTCGGCGTCCACACTGTCGACGAGCATCGGCGTGTTCGTCACGCCGAAGTGGGGCAGATGGACGTTCACTTCTTGACCCGCCCGGAAGCCCACCGTTCGGGTCCGACCCGTCACTACTTTGCCGATCTCTCCAAATCGGTCGAGGAAATCCCCCGCCTTCTCCAAGGCGATGGTCTCATTTATGATCTGCGGTTCGTCGCTGACCTCGGAGTAGACACCCGACGTTCCCTCGACCGCCTTCCGCGCAGCTTGCTCGGTGAGGTCTCCCGAAACGACGAGGATCGGAAACTCATCGGTGCCCGCCCTAACGATCTGCTCGTTGCGGTACTTCTGCCGATCCTCTCGGACGGTGATCGTCCCGGCCAAAAGCGTGTCGCCGTCCATGTCGGCGGGCGCTGGTATCGAGTCGCGATCACGGAAGTTCAGAACCTTGTTCTCGTCGATGGACCAGAACTTGCCGGTAGCGTCGCTCAACGCATTGAAGGCGACCGTGGCCGGGACGTTGCCGAAGTCGACCGAGAGCGCGACGTCGGCCTCTACGCCCGCGAGGCTGATGCCTTCGCCCGCCATCCAGTTCGTCACGATCCCCGAAACGATCAGGTCGAAATCGACGTTCTCGAACGTCTCGCCGACCGTGCGCCGATCAGCCAGGATGTTGTAATCGGATATCTGGCAGGAGAAGAAAAGCTGGCTGCTCTGATCGCCGCCCGGCTCCGTGATCGTCGGCTCCATCAAGATCCCGCCGAAGCGAACGGTGCCGTCCTCGATGATCTCGATGGTCTGGCCGTCGTCGGGGAAGAAGCCGCCGACCTCGTCCGTGAAGCCGATACGTCCGGTCCCGCGACCGTTCAGTTGGTCGTTCCAACCGGTCGGAGTGCCTCGACGCCACTCTACGGTTCGATCAACCCCGGCGACTTCGACGATGATCGCCATAGATCAACGCAGCCCCTTGTTGGAGAGTGCTCGCCCCTCGTTTCGAAGCACCGTCTCGGCCAAGAGTTGGCCGTCGACGAGGATCTGGATGGTAGCGGTCGATTCCTTCCCGTCGATGTTGCGCTTGACCTGGCCGATGATCCGGTCTTTACCCTCTCGATCGAAATCGTCGAAGCCGACGCCGGCAGCAGCAGCGCCATGATCTCGGAATACGTCGTCGCCTCCGGAGCCGACGTGCGCACCGTCTTGAGCCGGTGGCTCGTCACGTAGGATGTCCAGGTCGCGCAGATCGCCCGCGCTCGCTACCCCCGATGCCAGGAGCCCGTCGGGCCCACGGAGTTCGTCTTTGGCTGCGAGGGAGAGATCTACGGACTGAAACGCCTTCTCCGCTTGACGGGCCGCTTCGTCGGCTGCGTCGCCGATAGCATGGAGGTCAGAACTGGCAGACGCCAGCGTGTCAGGGAATACGGACTTACCGACCAGCTCGTCCTCCATGCCTTCGAAGGCGGTGATAGCGTCCTCGGCAGCCCGGACGGCAGCGTCACCGATCTCTGCAAACGCCTCGCTCCCAGCGCTGGCGACATCAGAGAATCGCTCCTCTACAATCTCTAGTCCTTCGCCGACCGCAAAGCCGATCTCCTCGGTTTCGCCCGCGATGTCGTCTTTCATATCCGAGAAGGCTGCGGCCACGCTTTCTCCCAAATCGAACACACTCTCCTCGGCGTCGCCAGCGGCTTCTTCGAATTCGAGCTTGACCTTATCCGCCGCGCTCGTGGAGGCCTCCGCCACCTTGTCCATCTCGGTCACGCTAGAGTCGCCGATTGCCAAGAGACTGGACACGGAAGCTACTTGAAGTGCATCCATCGACTCGCTGGCTATTGTCGTCGACGTCTCGAAGCTGGCCTGGATCGTGTCGCCGGATACCTGCGAAGACGTAGCCATTTCCACCATGGCCGCTTCCGCTGCGATCTGGAGGTTCTCAAAAGCCAGCTTGCTTTCATCCGTGCCCCTGAACATCGACCCGGCCATCGCTGCCGAGACCTCTTCCGCCGACGTCCCCATCTCCAGCAACTTTTGCCTCGTCAGCTCATTGAACTCAACCATGGATGCGCCAGACAGTGAGGCGGCCTCAGACCAGCTCGCCTGGAATTCTGTGGCCACATCGAAAGCGGTGGTGCTCACCGACTGGAGGGCGGTGCCGAACTCGTCCGTGATCGTATTGGCAGCGGTGGTCGTGGCGTCGGAGACCTTTCCCATCGCGTCCGTCGCCTGTTCGCCGAACTGGAACAGCCCTTCGGTAGCGATGCCCTGCTTCTCCAAGAACAGGTCGAAGCGGTCGAACAGGCCCTGGAATCCAGCGCTGACGGCATCGGCGGTTTCCAACTGAGCGCCCTTGACGACGCCAGAGGCCGAAGCCTGATCGAGTAGCGCCTGGGTGCCAGCGTCGACCTCGAAGCCGAAATCCCTCTGTAGGTCGGCCAACTGTTGGAGCTGAGGGCCGAGGGCGGCGAAGACCTCGTTGGTGCTCAAGCCCTGCCCCTTCAACTGGTCGAACGCTGACGTCAGCGACGTGCCGAAGGCGTCGAAGTCGCCCTGCGTCGCGAGCCCGAGCGCCCCGAGCCCTTCGAGCGCCTGGCCCATGCCCTGGATCCCCTCGATGACCGGGGCCACGTCTTCGCGAGCGATCTTCCGGGCAAACTTGGAGATCTTCTCGAACGATTCCGGGGCCTTGATACCCAGCTCGGCGAAGACGTCGCCGAGGTCTTTCAACTGCGACTTCATATCGCCGACCAGTTCGGTGATCGGGATTCCCTCCGCGAGCCCTTCGCTGAAAGCGACCGCGATGGCACCCGCCGCGAATTGCGCCTGGGTACCGATGCTCAGGACGGCGGCTCGAATCTCGGGCGAAGCCGCTCCGTTCACGAAGCCGTCGATGATCGCTTGGGCGATTTCAGGGGTCTCTGCGGCGGCGATTTGCTTGGCCTGCTTGAAGACCTTTCTGAAGTTGATGTCTTCGGGGAGCTGGTCGATCCGCGTCTTGAGCGAGTCGATGATGGTGGTAACGCCGTCCGTGATTTTCTTCGTCTGTGCCAGCACGAAGTCGGTCACGGCCTGAACCTCGATCCCGAGCTCACGGGTCTGGTCGATGATCCCGCGGATCGCCATCACGCCCTGTGCGCCCATCTTGTCCAACTGATCGACGAGCAACGGGAAGGTCGTCGCCAGAAGCTCGGCGGCGTCTCCGGTCTCCGCGAGCCCCGAACGCACTTGACCGAGCGCCGTATTGAGCACCTCGAAGACCTCACCGATGGTCTCCCCGCTCGCGCCTACCTCGCCGATCTTCGGGATCAATTCGGTGAGCGATTCGCCGAGTTGCTTGAAGGCCGTCGCGCTGTCGAGCGAGCCTCGGTCAAGCTCGTTGAGGTTGATCCGTGCCTGGGCAACGAACTTCGACAGCGCGGCGTCGTTGGCGACACCTGCCTCTTGGATAATCGCCGGGAGGTTCGCGACGATGGCCCCGACGCGGTTCCCCGTCTCCTTGCTCAACTCGGCGATGGTCTTGGCCAGCTCGTCGGAGATATTGACGCCGATATCTCGACCCACGTCTGCGGCGACCTTCTTGAACTCAGGCTTTGAGAAAATCCCCTTAATCAGCCCCGGCAGCTTGCCTGCGAGCTTGCCTATTTGCTCCCCGATGATCGCGCCGATGGGACCGAACGCCGCGCCGATGGAGCCTCCCACCGCACCACCGATCTGCCCTGCGATATCACCAAGACCAGCCGTTACATCCCCCGAGAAAATGCTACCTATTCCAGCGCCAAGGAAGCCCGCGATGTTTTCGGGGTCTGTGAGGCCAGCGATCCCTTTCTTCAGGGTGTCAAAGAAGTTCGCGACGATCCCCCTGTCCTTGGACAGTTCTGCACCCTGCTCGCGGGCCGCCTCTGTAACTAGCCTGAGCGCTGCCGCTACCTCCTCGTTGGTCTTCGCCAGCTCGCCAAACTCTTTGTCCAGCAACATGACCACGCGGTCGAGATCTCCGACCGAGATCGTCCCGGCCTGGATAGCACCGGGGATATCCTTCAATGATGCGAGTGCATCGGGGATCGTCTTCACACCAAGCCGACTCAGTACCGCTTCGAACTTCTTGAAGGGGTCTTCGACGCGTCCAGCGGCGGCGGCGGCGGTCTGTAGCTGTTCCTCCAGTTCGGCTATATCTTCCGCCAGGCCGGGGTCGCCCAATTCCATTTCCTCGGCCTTCTTTCGCAGGGCCTCCAGCGCCTTCTCAAGCTGAGCCGGCGAACCGGCACCAGACTCAAAGGCTGCCTCAATGGTGGCCAGTTGATCTTCGAGGTCTCCGAGCGAGACGAGCCCGAGCTGCTCGATGGCCTGTTCGGTCTGTGCCGCTTCGATAGCCGCTTCACCCATCGCGGCGGTCGTCGCTTCGAGCGCCGCTTGGACGTCCGGGTTGCTCTCTGCGAGCGTCGCCAGTTCTTCTTGGAGCCTCAATACCCGAGCGACCAATTCTTCGGTCGGCGCTCCGCTAGCCTCGATCACGAGCTGCAATGCGTTCAGCGTTTCTACGGCAGCCGTACCGCTCTGGAGTCCGAGCGACGCCATCGCAGCATCGAGTCGAGCCGCAGCGAGGGCGTCCTGGTCGATAGCCGTTGTTACTTTGTCGAGTCCAGCCGCTACCTCGTCGGAGCTACCAGCCAGCGCGCCGAACTTCATCTCAAGCTCAAGAACGATCTCGGCCAACTCGCCGGTCGGGGCCAGCCCGTTCTCGATGGCGATGACCAGGGCGTCAAGCTCCTTCGTCGCGTCTTCGACGGTGATCAGGCCGAGAGCCTCGGCAGCGTCCTTGATCTTCTTGGCGCTCGCCTCGGCGTCGTCGCCCAAGCCACCAAGGGCATCGCCCGTCGTATCCGTTTCGCCAGCGACCGCTGCCAGGAACCCTTCGGTATTACGCAGCGCCGCGCTGAGAGTAAAGAACGCCTCTTCGGAGAGACCGCCCTGCTCCTCCAGAATTCCGAGCCCTTGCTTCAGCTCAAAGATCTTCTGATCGGTCAGGTCGGCGTTCTGGATCCACTTCGCCAGGCCTTCCTCACCGAATTTTTCGAAGACCTTTGCCATCCCCTCGGTCGCCGTCGCCAACTCGTTGGCGGATTTCGTCGCGTCCTCGAACGCCTGAGCGCTCGCCCCAGTCCGGAGCTCCTCGAGCCCTTCGGTCAGTTCTCCGACGAACGTCGCCGCCGCCGTCAGCGCCGGCCCGAGAACGTCTGCGATGGCCCCGGCGATGGCCCCGATGAAATCGAAGATCGGAGCGAGCGCCGCGCCCAGGAGCTTGAAGCCCACGACGACGATGGAC
>SDBV01001760.1_pt1 | contig 32398 bp, 18 predicted proteins | sample 2277081 | NCBI WGS metagenome assembly SDBV01 (sample SAMN10402039, study PRJNA504765) | marine sediment metagenome | isolation source: marine sediment core GS10_PC15, 223 cmbsf | place: Arctic Ocean: Southern Knipovich Ridge | collected 2010 | reverse complement strand
ACGCCAAGGCAGCGATAACTAAAACACAGAAAAGCGGTATATACACCGACGCGGGCCTGAATTCGCCAAAGTTATGGGCCCAAAGAAAAAGGCCCGGATAAAGGGCTATTAACAACGGATGGACCGGTTTCAGCTTTTTCATTTCAACGTACCTTCCGGCGAAGAATCACCACCCGGTCTTTGAGCGTCGAGGTCTTGAACAAATGAAATTCCGGACTTTCACGGTTGTGAAACGACGTGTCAGGAAAATCCAGCACTACCTCCTCATATTCTTCCAAAGAAACATACTGCAAGGCAAAGAAACGGACGGCCTCATCCTTGGAGGAAATAGCGTAGCTGCGCAGAATGACCCAGTCAGCCTGCTGAGCGGCAGACAAGTCCTCCCCCGTCAGTCCGCCGTACACCCTCATGTCCGTATAAAACTTAAGCGGCATATCGCCATAAGTTATAAGAACTATATCGTCCTCGTCTCCGTTATCTTTCAGGTAATCCACAATACCTTCAATGGGCCCGTCAAAATCATGACTCAATTCGTAAACGAAGTCAGGCAAGGCGCTCGTCGCCACGATTGCCGAGAACGCGGCCACTCCCAAAACTACATTTGCCCTTATCGCCGAATTCACAATCATTGCCATAAGCACGCACATTATGGGCAGCAACGGCGAAAGATACCTGAAAAATGGGGCCGGACTAGCCACGGCCAGCGCCGCTATGTTCGACGCCAGAAACAGAATGCTGAGCGATACATTTGTGGCAAGTTTCTTGTTCTTGATGTTAAGCGATTTGTGTTTGCGAAACTCGATTAAAGCCACGACAAGCAGGACGATTATCAACCAAAACGGGAAAACATGTTTCATCAGTTGACTGATATAGTCTGAAGTGAATAGTATCCATCTAAGCGCATCAAAAAGCTGATCGCCATATCTTTCCCCGTACTTCATGCCCCTAAGCCAAATTGCCCACGGCAAATTGATAATTGCCACCGCCGATGCGGCCAGCAATACGCACTTGAAGCTCTCGCGCTTGTGCAAGAGCACATGAACAAAAATCGCGGCGAACAAGGTGGCCGTATAAATGTAGTGCGTATGAAAAAGCAACGTTGCGCCAAGCACGAGAAGTGACACCGCATGTTTTCTTTGCCCTAGAATGCCGTCGTAGGCATAAAGCGAAAGCAGTGAAAAGAACGCGGTCATGCTGTAGTATCTGGCCTGGCGCGACAGTATAAGAAACGGAACGCACAAAAGAAGTAACAGCGCAGCGGTTGCCGCGGTCCGTTTGCACCCGGTGACGCGCCGCGTGTAGAAATACGTCAGAATGACCGTCGCTATTCCGAAAAGAGCAAACGGAAATCGCGCCGTAAAAGTGCTGATTCCGCAAAGCTTGAAGAACAATGCCGAAACATAAAACGGAAACCACGTGTGCCAACGATACGTATAGTTCTCCCCGTATTCAGCCCCCAACTCCTGCGAAAAGAAGTTCTTGCCGTCATAACCTTTCGGCACACCTTCCGAAAGAATAGTCTTGCTGATAAGCGCGGTCTGCGCCTCGTCCTGCCACAAATAATGATTGCCAAGGTTTGCCAGAAAAAAAACGCAACCAGCCAGCAACAACACCAACAGAAAGACAATCTCACTTCTGCTCAGTTTATCAATGCTACTATTCATCAGAACCTTAGTTCTATAACGAGACTGTTCGCACAACTTCCACCATCACAACACCTTACTACAGAGTTCTAATACCTTGAATTCTTCTCTGCGATTCTCTGCGTCCTCCGCGCCTCTGCGTTAAAATCTTGGCTCCTCACAAGAATCTGTGCAGAAAAAAGTTGAATAGCATGTGCTAACCGTTGTATTTCCAAGGTTGTAAAAGACTTTGGATAAACGGAGGAAAGCATATGCTAATAGCAAGTATCGTCAAAAAGACCTTGGGAATCAAATCGCATATGGTCAAGTCGGTAAAACAAAACGGTGTTGGGTTGCGCATTACGCTGGAATTGACCAGCGACAACTATTCCCCCAATATTTCTATTCCCGACTTTTCTTATCAAGCCGCGCCTTCATAATGTTTCGTTCTTTTTGTGCTAGGTTGTGGGTGAATTCCATGTCTTTGGTGGATTGTTTTGATGGGTCGTATTTCTGGTTGCGCCTGGGCATTTCGGCGTTGGCGTCTTTTTGCCAGGCTTCCAGTTTTTGGACTAGTTGTTTGACCTTTTCCGGCATTTTTGGTGACAGGTCATTTTGCTCGTATGGGTCTTTGTTGAGATTGAACAATTGAAACTCGCCTGAACTCGTGTTGTAGAAGCGGATTAGTTTCCATTCTTTGTCTATGATGGAGGCATAGGGTCCGACTGCGTGCGTGTAATGTGGGAAATGGAAGTAGAGGGCGCGTTCTTTGATTGGTGCGGCGCCAGTCAGCAGCGGCAGTATGCTTGCTCCGTCGCGGTGCTGTTCAGGCCGCATGGGGAGTCCGGCTGCATTAAGCATCGTGGGGTAGAGATCCATACCGATGACGGGGGTGGACTCCGTCGTCCCGGCTTCCACTACGTGCGGCCATTTCACGATGAATGGCACGCGTGTACCGGCTTCGTAACAGAAACTCTTGCCGCCAAGGAGCGGATAGTTTGACGTGTTCTTGCTCAGTCCGCCATTGTCTGATGTGAAGAAGACGACAGTGTTGTCCTCGATTCCCAGTTCGCGCAAAGTTTCCACGACTTTGCCTACGCTTCTGTCTACGCTTTCCACCATGGCGGCGTATATGGGATTGTTGTGGTCGGTCGCAGGTAAGTTCTTGTATTTCTCGACTACTTCTTGCAATCCTTCCAGGGGACTGTGAACGGCGAAATGGGACAGCATCAGGAAGAACGATTTGTCCTTGTTGTCGCGCATAAAACCGGTCGCACGCGCGGTGAGGGCGTCGGCCATATCCTCCTCAGGCTTGAGGTCAGCCATTCCTTGCACTCTTCCAATGAATCTCTTACCAAGATGGCCATTTGTACCGCTCGGAGTTAGGCGGAAACCTTCGGCATGCTCAAAACCCTGCTCGAGCGGGCTAAAGTTTTCGTGCCAGCCGCAATGCCATTTGCCGTAGTATCCGGTTTCGTAACCGGCCTCGCCCAGAGCTTCCGCAATGGTGACTTCTTCCCTGGGCAGCACGTAGCGGTGCAGGCCCTCAAAGTATTGGCCGTTCTTGGGCACATTGCCCGGTTTGCTCACTTCATGCAGGCCGCCTTCCGCGTCCACGCCGCCGCTGAAAACATTGGTAAGCTTGGTGCGAGCGGGTGCCTTGCCGGACAGAATTGCTCCCCGCGAAGGACTGCAAACCGGGGCCGCGGAGTAACCGCGGTCGAAAAACATGCCGTCCGCCGCCAGCTTGTCGATGTTGGGCGTCTGGTAATAACCACTTCCCGCGGCACCGTAATCCTTCCAACCCATATCGTCTATGAGAATCAAAACGAAATTAGGTCTGCGCGAGGCAGCCTCGGCAACCTTGTCCGCACGCAACGCTCGTCCCAACAATGAAGCTCCCGTCAATACCCCCAAAGAACGTGTTGAAAACCGAATAAATTCTCTTCTATTCATAACGTTCACTCCCTAGTCATTTAGCGCAAACCGTCAAAACCAGGATATTGTAGCATATGGTTTCTGTCGCAGTTACAACAATTTCGAAATCTGTCAAGCTGGTTATAACCATAGTAGCTGTGGGGATGTGGATAACTCGCGGTCTTCATCGTTTTTTGTCTTTTGATTCGGCAAAGATCAGGCAAGAAAAACAGCTCCAACGACTGATGCTTATAAGTCGTTGGAACCATTAAACTTAAAATGGTAGCCCGTAGGGGAGTCGAAGCCCTGTGACAGGACTGAGAATCTGTTCAGGTGAGTAACATTGATGCTTCCTGAGGATAGAATGCCAATAAATGCAGGGCAGTTTGTAGGGGAGCGTTCGCTATGAGTCTCAGGATTCTGCACACATTACGGCATCGTGTGCGCAAAAATGTGCGCAAAACAGACCCGAGTTCAGAGCCTGGCTTCCCGTGTAGTTCAGCACGCCATCTCTTTGTCACAATCTAATCGACTCTCGATGAATGCGTCAAGGTCTTCCCTCCGGCAGCGTCTGATCTGGCTCAGACCCTGAATCATGCGCGGATGCTGTTCGAGCACTTTGAAGGAATTGATCTTGATACTGGCGGCGCTACCCTCTGTAAGTTCCGATGGCAGTAGGTGGCCGTATTCCTCGTGTTGCTCTCGTTTTCGGGAAAGGGTCTCACCGTATGTGCGATGTCAACATGGCCTTGCGTTACCTAAAGACCCTTATAATAAACGGTATACTTAATTATTGACGGATGTCTTCGTCGCTTGTAAGGTCGCATGAAGTCCACGAGGAATTTGCTTTTTCCGTTTCTGGTGGGGAATTTCGCCGCCCTGACGCAGGGGCCGAGCCCTCACGGTTTCAGTGTTTTCGTTCGACTACCTTTGTTGTACCACCCCAACGAAGGGCTCGGAGGGTAGTCTGCGTTAGTAACCACACGCCAGGTGCTTGTGGCGTGTTCGCGGTCTTCGGCGCGAACAAATGTGCCAGTTTTTGTGGCGTTTTCTCCGTGTACTGCGTCCTATGAGTGCGGACTCCGAGGCGTTTGTTCATTGGGACCTGCCCAACCCCGAGGAACCCGAAAGAAGCGTTCGTCACGGCAATCCCAAAATCACGCATCAAAAACGCGGCGGGATTTTCAGCCTCCATTACTCCGAGAACACCGCCAGAGTGCGGTGATTCATGGCATGTTCGATTTTATTTGTCACGATTTCCTAATTCTTGGAATATAATATATGGGAGTATTAGATCGTGTTGGTTTTGAATGAATCAAGGTTGTGTGAAGTGATTCCAGAGCACATAGAGCAAACGTTTGCCCGGCTATTGATGCAGGCGCAGCCGGCGCTACAGGGGTATGTCAGTTCGCAGATCCCGGATCCGTTGACGGTCGAGGACGTTCTGCAGGAGGTGGCTGGCGTGTTGTGGGAGAAGTTCGAGGACTTTGAGCTGGGTACGAACTTTGTGGCTTGGAGCATCTCCATTGCCCGTTACAAGGTGTTGCACGCGAAGCGGGCGTATGCACGGCGCCGTCTGCTGTTGAGTGACGAACTGCTGGATAGGGCAGCCGCGTATTTCAGTGCTTGCACGCTCGAAGAGGACACTAGACGGCTCAAGGCACTGCGCGAGTGCGTACAGGGCCTGGGCGAACATCAGCAGGGGCTCCTGCAGGCATTCTATGCCGAATCGCGTTCTTGCATTGTTATTGCTGAGACTTTGGGGCGCACGCCGGTTCAGGTGCGCAAGCAGCTTTCTAGGCTGCGGCAGGCCCTGCGGCGCTGCATCACGAAGTACATCGAGAAGCGAGACTGGCCGCCACTGGAGGACTTATCATGATCCCTGCCTCCGATGAACAATTTCAGGAACTCTTACAACAATACTTGGCAAACACCTTGCCGGAGCACGATTATGCGTTGCTTAAGGCGAAGCTGGAATCGTCGCCGGAGCATTTCGCCCATTACCTGGACGAGGTATCGCTTCATGTTTCGCTGCACCGTTTCCATCGCGGGTTGGAATATGAGGAGATCCCATTCGCGGATGATGCACTGGAAGAGACGCGTCAGACAACAGCGGCTCACCAGCATTCCTACACGCCAAAGACGGGCCGGCGCCCCCTGTTGTTTGCGGCGGCCGCCGCACTCTTGGCCATGTGCTCTTTTCTGGCCTTCGACGCCTTTTTCGGGAAGGACTCCGAACTAGAAGCCGCAGTGGCGATTATCGCATACGAAAACAACGCCATGTGGAGTGAAACGGAATCATTCGAACCGGGGACCAAACTTGGCCCCGGCGCAATCGAACTCACTTCCGGAATAGTGCGCCTTGACTTCATTAACGGTGTCATCGTAACGCTCGAAGGGCCCGCCCGCTTTGAAATTCTGTCGCAGAACCGTACGCTTCTGCATTTCGGGCGTTTAACTGCAAAGGTTCCGCCTCGGGCCGTTGGCTTTACAGTGGAAAGCCCGGAGATGCATATCGTGGATTACGGAACGGTGTTTGGCGTGAACGTGGATGGAGCGGGTACGACGGAAACGCTGGTTTTCCGGGGGCGCGTCAACGCCAGCAAGGCCGCTTCAGAGGAAATTGCGGCGGAGCAACACGCGATATTGGCAGGTGAGGCCATGCGCGCCGATGCGGCCGAATCCGGGCTCGAACACATGGTCTTCAACGGCGAACCGTTTGCGTCTTCCTGGCCGGTTATGTTTGGGATTCTCGATACGGACGGCGATTTTCAGTTTGTTCCTCCCGGTGCGCCGCACGACATTACCAGCTACGAACAGGATGAGCACGTGATCGTGTTCCCCGAACGGGAAAGAATTGTGCTGGCCAGCGATTTGGCCGTTAATATTACCCAGCCGGGCAAGCACGAAAACGATTGGTTCGACCGGGCTACCATCAATGCTGGGATACACGTTCGCAGTTATTTGATTGCCTGGCAGCTCAGCTCCGTTGAGCAAGCCACGGACAAGGAGGTAAGACACATGAGCGGCCGAGTTGTTTTCGATCATCCGATCATAGGGCTGATTACGGAGGGAGAACTCCTTGGGCGCACCTCCGGCCTCCTTGGTGATGGTTTTTCCAACTATGAGGGCTTTGCTTTTCGGCACAGCCTTGAACTGCCCATAACGCGGCAACAAACGAAGGCTCCTGGAGCGGACGCGATTGTAATCAGCGAAGATCGACGAAGCCTTTACCTGAAGTTTCAGGCCATGCGGGGCGGAGGAGATTTCGTCCGTGTAGTGGTGGACGTGACGCCCAGGAAAAATGCAGCAGGGGTGAGCGCGGTGGCAAAGGCGCTGTGAAGTTCATATATCGATAAGCCGGACCTGGATCGTTGGTCATGGATGCAGGACGGTTGGATTATTTGTTGGAGAACGTGGTAATGGTGAATGTAACAGAAAAGGAGAAGTTATCATGAAGAAAAAAGGCTTTACCCTGATCGAACTATTGGTGGTGATCGCAATCATCGGTATCCTGGCGGCGATTCTACTGCCTGCGCTTGCGCGGGCCCGGGAGGCGGCGCGGCGAGCAAGTTGCGCCAACAACCTCAAACAAATGGGGATTGTGTTCAAGATGTACGCAAACGAGGCAGGTGGTTCGTTTCCACCGGCGAGTTTTGTTACGCGTTGGGGCAGTAACCTCAGGTTCTCACCTTTTGCGATGTACCCGGAATACCTGACGGACTGGAAGGTCATGATTTGCCCGTCAGATGCGAATGCTACCCCAAGTGATTACCAGGAAACCATCGATGATATTAACGCTGGGGATCCCGATGGCCGCTGGCCGTTTCTTCCGGATCTGGCGAACGACGCGAACAAGAGAAAATTCGTGTTGTGGCGTGTTACCGAAGTAAGCATCTCGTATGCCTACTACCCGTGGGCTACCGCGAGCGATGGTGCATGGTACGGCGTGCGATCCCGCTTTGGCTCCCAGATCAGGAATCATGCTGACCGCTGCAAGGGAACTCTACCCTGTTTCTCGGCGGATTGGGACATGGAAGTACCAGCGAGTGCGCATAAGCCCGATCCTAACGTGCCGGGCTGGTTTCCACCAGATCAGGTGCCAACCAGGTCCGGTTCCGGCGGTGGCAACACGCTTTTCCGACTGAGGGAAGGCGTCGAGCGGTTCTTCATCACGGATGTTTACAATGCGGCGGCTTCCGCCCAGTCGCAAAGCTCCATTGTGACGATGATGGACTGCTTCGCCGCAGCGGAAAAAGGTAACAGCACCCAAGCTCAAAATCGCACCTCGCGCTTTAACCACCTGCCCGGCGGCTCGAACGTCCTGTACATGGACGGTCACGTTGAGTTCGTGAAGTACCCGGGCAAATACCCGGTAAGCTACTACATTGGTCTCAACTATCTAGACGGCGGCCAAGGCACGGACGTGCCGGGAGGCGTCTTGGGCTCTTACAATCCCGAGATTCAGTATTAGCCATTTTTCAGAACTAATTCAAGAGGCTCCGCGCTGAAACAGGCCGGTCAGGAGCGATTCATGACCGGCCTTATTTGTTTAAGGGGAACGCAATTATGATTAGAACATGGGGTGTGTACAGAGCACTGCCTGTTCTCGTCTTGACGGCGGCATGCCTTTGGCCATTCTCCACGCCGGCGAGCGTAAGGGTGGCCGACGACTTTGAATCACGACGCATCTACGAGAAGAAAGCCACCTGGCAGGAAACCATACTTGCAGCGCGTGCGAAGCTGATTCTTTTGCTGAGGGCGGAAGACCGCGCGTTGCGCGGGGTCGTCTTGGGGGATTGGTTCGAGGCAGGTCCAGTCAAGATCAGACGGTTCACGGATGTAGTCTATCCTGGACCGGAGACAGAGTTGGTGGCAAGGGACGGACATGGATCCGTACGATGGCGGAAACGGACTAACCTGAAGGACGGTCGAATTCATTTGCTGGAGAAGGCCAGGCATTGCACGTATCTGCGCCGCGTCATCACCGCTGAAAAGGCCATGTCCGTCGACGCCTATCTTGGTGCCACCGACGGTGCGAAAGTGTGGTTGAACGGCGATGCGGTTTTTTCTAAGGAATACCTTGGGTACCGTCGAAAACATTTTGAGAATATCTCGTTGCCTTTGAAGCGCGGTGAAAATGAACTTGTCCTGGCCGTTTATAACTACAAAGACGAATGCGGGTTCCATTTTTCGGTTAACCGGGATTATGCCTTCAGGATTTGGGAACAGGTTGAAAAAGATTTTCCCGTACAATGGGATTGGGCCGGGCAGGACGGCGGCGACGGGTTGCGGGCCTGGCTTGGCAACGACGATTCCGTTGAGATTGAAAAGATGATGATCGGCCGTGTGTTGAAGGAGCTTGGACCTGAAGGCCTTCGATACAAAAAGGAATTGGATCGTTTGACACGTTCCAATGTTCATCCGTCGAGCCGCCGTTGGTTTGACATCTACGTCGAAGCTTGTGAAAAGCGCCGCGCCAAGCGCCTCAAAACGCTCCTCGACAAATCGCCCAACATTGTTTTTACCAAGCACCAGAACATTGGCGGAACCCATTACTCTTACACGGAAGCCCAGTCTGACGCGCAGCGGGAGCGGTATTTTCATCCGGGCGCAAGCTTATGCCGCCTCGATATGGACGGTCTTTACGGAAAAGAACGCACATTGTTAGACGACCCAAGGGGTTTCATTCGCGACCCCGATGTTTCCCTGGACGCCCAACGCCTATTGTTCTCGTGGAAGAAATCGGACCGCGAGGATGATTTTCATCTCTATGAAATGGATCTAGACAACGACGATATTCGCCAACTTACCCACGGCCTGGGCTTTGCCGACTATGAGGGCGCTTACCTTCCCAACGGAGACATCGTATTCAACTCGACGCGTTGCGTGCAGACGGTGGATTGTTGGTGGACCGAGGTCAGCAACTTGTACACCTGCGCCAAGGACGGCCAGTACCTTCGCCGCCTCTCTTTCGATCAGGTGCATACAAACTATCCCAGCGTTATGCCTGACGGACGCGTGATCTATACGCGCTGGGATTACAACGACCGGGGCCAGGGCCGCGTGCATCCCTTGTTCCAAATGAATCCGGACGGCACGGGACAAACCGAGTTTCTTATTGCCTACGAGCCGGTGGGATGGACCCGGGCGTGGTATGGCGATAGAATCCTCTTCAGCAGCAACATCTACTTCCAATCGGTGAAATCGGGCGCCATCTTCAGAGATCCGCCGTTGTTGCGATACAAGATCTATTGGATGGATCTCGATGGGCGGCGTGAACTGCTGGCGGCCGACCCGGAAATCTCGTGCAACCAACCCGTGCCCGTGGCTTCCCGCGAAGTACCTGTCAAACCCAGTATGGTGGACTACCGCCAGGCAACCGGAACCTTTTACCTCAAAGACATCTACACGGGGCCTGGGCTTGCAGGGATTCCTCGCGGGACCATCAAGAAGCTGCGGGTGGTCGGGCTTGAGTTTCGCGCTGCCGGCATCGGGGGCAACAGCAACCGCGGCCCCGCGGCCGGGGCCATTGTAAGTACTCCCATATCAATCGGCAACGGCAGTTGGGACGTCAAGGTTGTGCACGGCGAGGCGCAAGTTTATGAAGACGGGTCGGCGCAATTCACCGTGCCCGCCCGCACCCCGGTATATTTTCAAGCGCTGGATGAAAAGGGCTATGCCGTGCAGACCATGCGAAGCTGGTCCACGCTGCAACCGGGCGAGACTTTTGCGTGCATAGGCTGCCACGAATACAAGAATGAAGCCCCCGGCCATTACGGGAAGAGCTCCTTGGCGCAAGAAGCGGGTCCACAAACGCTCGATCCCTTCTACGGCCCAGCGCGCGGCTTCAGTTTTCAAAAGGAAATCCAACCCATACTTGATCGTCACTGTATCCAGTGCCACGATGACCGTAGCAATGTGCTGCCGTTGGTGGCCAAAGCGAATCACGAACCTATCCCCGCCGTGCCGGAGAAGCAGCGCGAAGACCCGGATCGCGCCTTTAGCCTGCTGGGAACGCTCAACCCGGAATATAAGCCGGGGCGAAAATGGAGCGATGCGTATCTGTCGCTGACCAACGCATACAACAATAGAGGAAATCATCCCTCACTAAGGGGCCGGTGGGACCATGACCTCGTCAATTGGATCAGCCCTCAATCGATTCCGCCCATGTTGCCGCCGTACCATAAAGGAGCGGCCCGGAGCGGGCTCATGACCCTGCTCGAGACCGGACACAAAGGCGTCAAGCTGTCCCGCGAGGATTTGGAAAAAATCGCCTGTTGGATCGATTTGCTGGTTCCCTACTGCGGGGACTACACCGAGGCGAACACCTGGGGCGATGAGGGCATGGCGCGATATACCAATTGGTTCAAGGATGACCTATATGCGGAAACCGATCCGACAAAGCGGTACCAGCATTTTCTCGATAAGCGCAGGCGGATGGAGGCCATCGAGGCGGCAAACATCGCGGCGCTGATTGAAAAACAGTAGAAACGGATTAAGGTCGAAAGGCCTGAAGATAGAGGCTGCAACAGACCCAGGTTAACCAGTGAGCACCAGAAGGGACAAGAGAAATGTATCGATTTGCTTTGACAATGGTCTTATGCTTTTGCGCAGGGATCGCCGTGGCGCAAGATTATCCCGTCACACCCGTACCGTTCACGGAGGTTAGCGTTGCGGATGATTTCTGGTCGCCCCGGCTGAAGACAAGCCGGGAGGTTACATTGCCGGCCTTCTTCAAACGCTGCGAAGAGATCGGTCTTATCGATAACTTTGCAGTTGCGGGCGGACTCATTGAAGGCATTCATCGCGGTGCCCGGTACGGCGACTCGGATCTCTATAAGGTTATGCAGGGCGCGGCGTACCAACTCAGCCTCAAGCCGGATCCAGAACTGGACCGTTACGTGGATGAGATTATCTACAAGCTCGCGGCGGCCCAGATGGACGACGGCTACCTGTCCACGCCTAGAATCATTACGCCCGAACTGGATTACACCAAAACCGACAAAAAATCGGCAAAGCCTTACGAGATGTACGGCAAGCCACGTTGGGCACGGATGGATCATGGCCATGAGCTGTATTGCATGGGTCACATGATCGAGGCGGCCGTGGCGCATCACCAAGCCACGGGAAAACGAAACTTTCTCGATGTCGCCATCAAGAGCGCCGATCTTATCTGCAAAACCTTCGGGCCAAACGAAGACCAACTTCACAATGTGCCGGGGCACCAGGAGATCGAGATAGCCCTGGTGCAGCTTTACCGGGCCACAGGTAAAAAGAAATACCTAGACATGTCGAAGTATTTCCTGGACGAGCGGGGCCACTACAATGGGCGCACGGTCCACATGCACAAGGAAAGCAAGACTTACGCACAGGACGATATTCCCGTCATTGAGCAGCGAAGGCCCCACGGCCACGTCGTGCGCGCGGCGTATATGTATAGCGGCATGGCGGACATCGCCGCCTTGACGGGGGATGCAGCATACATCACCGCCATTGATGCGATATGGGAGAATATCGTTTCCAAGCGCCTGTACCTTATAGGAAGCATGGGCGTGCATGGTTATGCGGAGGGATTTGGGCCGGATTACAAGCTGCCGAATCAGGAAGCCTACAACGAAACTTGCGCCACCATCGGCACGTCGTTCCTGAACCATCGCCTTTTCTTGCTGCACAAAGATTCCAAGTACTTCGACCTTTTCGAGCGTAGCTTGTACAACGGCGTGCTCGCGGCGGTGTCGTTGAAAGGGGATGAGTGCTTCTATCCCAACCCCATGGCCAGTGATGGCGTCAATAGACGCCATGTCCGCAAACCATGGTATTCCACGGCATGCTGTCCGTCGAACGTTTCGCGGTTCATGCCGTCCATCCCGGGCTATATCTACGCCCACGACGGCGACGACCTGTACGTCAACCTCTTCATCGGCGGCGAGGCCAAGGTCGAAATGGATAATCGCACCGTCCATGTCGCACAAGAAACAAACTACCCTTGGGATGGGAACGTCGCCATTACGATCAATCCCGGAAAAAGCGGCCAGTTCGATGTCCTGGTTAGGATCCCCGGCTGGACACGGAATCAACCCGTGCCGAGCGACCTGTACCGGTACCTCCACGAAAGCAACGAAAAGATCCGCTTGACGGTCAATGGCAAACCACATTCCTTGAAGACGGACAAAGGCTATGTCCGCATTAGCCGGAAATGGAAGAAAGGCGACACCATCACCCTGGATATGCCGATGCCGATCCGCAGAGTGCTCAGCCATGAGAAGGTGGAAGACAACGCAGGGCGGGTAGCTATTGAGCGCGGTCCCGTTGTCTACTGTGCTGAATGGGTGGACAATGGCGGCAAAGCACTGGATCTGGTTTTACCCGATACGGCCGAGTTGACCCATGAGCATCATGCGGACCATTTTGACGGCGTTACCTTAATTGAGGCTTCCTGGAAAGAGGGTAACCGGGTCAAGCTGATCCCCTATTATGCCTGGGCGCATCGCGGCCGCGGCGAGATGAACGTTTGGCTGAAACGCAACTAAGCAGCAACACGTCCGCTAGACAATGAACACAAGGGAACATCAATGTCAAAAAAAACACTTCTGGGAATGATGGTGATAATCGGGATGCTTCTGGCTAGCGCCGAAGCCGCGGAAAAAGCGCCCCCCAACTTTATTATCTTTTATATGGATGATCTGAGCTGGGCGCAAACTTCGGTGAAAATGATGGATTCTGAGTCGGAATCGATCAGTGATTTTTATCATACACCGGGGGTGGAACGCCTGGCGGAACGCGGGATGCGTTTTACGAACGGTTACTGTCCGACCCCGACCTGTACCGGCTCGCGCATCAGCATCCAGTTCGGCAAAACCTCGGCGCGGATGCAATACCGGTTCGTGCATGATGTGCTGTCGAAAAAGCAACGGCCGAATGGCTATGCCGACGAAGTGTCCATAGCAGGCGTACTGAAGGCGTCCGGTAAGAATTACATCACTGCCCATTTCGGAAAAGGGATCGGAGTCGAACAACTCAAAGATGTAGGCTACGACGTCACCGACGAATTTGAGAAAACGGCGCCCAATGGCAATTTGCATGGCGACAAGGAGGATATTAAATCCAAAAAGCCCTTGCCTGAAGATGATCCAAAACGGATTTATTCGCTCACAAAACGTTCCGTGGACTTTGTGCGCGAACATGCGGGGAAGCGTCCGTTTTATATGATGATTTCGCATTACGCCGTGCATGTGTCGCACGCCGCCACCCCCGCAGCCCTGGCCCGCTGGCAGAAAAAGTATGACGCTTTGAAAAACAAACCAACCGATGCGCAAGCGTTGAAAGAGTTTAATGCGGGACATGATCCCTTGTACGGCGCGATGCTCGAGGAGGCCGATGCAAATCTGGGACTGTTGCTGGATGAACTTCAAAAAGCGGGCGAGTTGGACAATACCTATATAGTTTTCACCTCCGATAACGGCAGCGAGACCATTCGGCGCGACGCGGATGGATTCCGGTTCTGCGGAGCGCTTAAAGAGGGGAAATACTCCACGTTTGAAGGCGGGCTGCGCGTACCCTTTATAGTCGCCGGGCCTGGCATAAAACCTGGTTCCCAGTGCGACGTGCCGGTGGTGCAATGGGATTTACTTCCAACGTTCCGCGACCTGTCCGGCAGTCAGGCGCCGTTGCCGTCGGGCGTGGATGGGGGCAGTTTGCGCGATGTATTTGAGCGCGGGAATAAGGGAAAAGTCAGCCGAGGCGCTCCAGGCTTGATATTCCATTTTCCAAGTTATTATCAGCCGCCGATCAGCGTTATTCGCATCGGTGATTACAAATTTATGCGGCATATGAACACCGGAGAAATCAAGCTTTTCAATGTATCCAGCGATTATCGGGAACAGCACGACCTGGCTAAAACCATGCCGGAAAAGGTAGCGGAGATGGATCGCATCCTTCGGGACTATGTCGAGGAGGTGGACGGCGGCGATGTTGCAGATGTTTATCAGGCCTATTTCGAGGAGTTGGATACTTTCGAGCAGCGCGCTAAACTCAGCTTTCAGAAGAAGCTGGAAGTACTCGAAAAGACGCGTCCAGCGGATATTGATGCGCAGAAAATCCAGATCAAAAATGAGTTGGAAGAGAAAATACGGAAACTTCATGCCAATCGTAAAAAATGCATGGCGCAAATGACCTGGCCATCCTGGTATGACGGTGCTCCGAGAGAACTGTGAAGGAACTTGGGCCGTCAAAAAAGGCAATGTTGAAAAAAAGCCAATGGCGGATTAGTCGAATCGAAACGGAGACTCAATGATGAAAAAAGCACTTCTGGGAATGATGGTGATGATCGGAATGGTCGCCAGTGCCGGGGCCGCCGAAAAAGCACCCCCAAACTTCATTATCTTTTATATGGATGATCTGGGTTGGGCGGATACGTCGGTGGCGATGATGGATGGGGAGCCGCTGTCGAGAAGCGATTATTACCAGACACCGCACCTGGAAAGATTGGCGGAGCGCGGGGTTCGGTTTTCCAGCGGCTATAGCCCGACCCCAACCTGTACCGGCTCGCGCATGAGTATCCAGTATGGCATGACATCGGCGCGGGTACAGTACCGCAACGTGTTTGACGTGCTGTCAAAAAAGCAGCGCCCAAACGGATGGGATGATGAGGTTTCGATGGCGGCCGTGGTGAAAGCCGCCAACAAGAATTATATTACTGCCATTTTCGGCAAGGGCATGGGATCCCGCCGGATGGATCACGCCGGGTATGATGTGACGGACGAATTCGACAGTGGCGCCAATGGAAACGGCCACGGAAGCTATATTGATGTGAAGAAAAGAATCCCGATTCCGGACGATAATCCGAAGCGGATTGTGGATCTAACAAGGCGCTCCGTTGACTTCGTAAACAAGTATGCCGGCAAGCGTCCATTCTACCTGATGGTTTCCCATTACGCGGTGCATGTTCCGTTTCAGGCTAGCCCGCAGGCCATTGAGCAGTGTCGACAGCGCAGGCCGGATGCAGGCACAACGTCGGCCGTGAATTACAAAGGAACAGACGAATACCGTGACTGGCAATATGCCGCCATGATTGAAGAAGCCGATGCGAATCTGGGTGCACTGCTGGATGCATTGGAACAAACAGGCGAACTGGACAACACGTATATCATCTTCACCTCTGACAATGGCGGTGGAAAGGGCTGGTACGACGAGAACGGCAATCGCTTCAACGGCCCATTGCAGGAAGGCAAGCGTTCGACTTTTGAGGGCGGATTGCGTGTTCCCTTTGTGGTCGCCGGACCGGGGATTGAAGCTGGTTCGCAGTGCGATGTACCGGTTGTGCAATGGGATTTCCTTCCGACGCTGCACGATTTGTCCGGCAGTGAGGCGCAGTTACCGGCGGGCGTGGACGGCGGAAGTCTGCGTGACGTATTTGAGCGGGGGAATGCGGGCACCGTAAAGCGGGGCGCGCCCGGACTGATTTTTCATTACCCCTGCCATTACCATCCGCCGATCAGCGTGATTCGAATCGGGGATTATAAACTGATGAGGCATTTGAATTCCGGTGAAATGAAACTCTTCAATGTGGCTGAGGATTATCGGGAACAGCATGATCTCGCCGCCAAGATGCCGGAAAAAACTGAAGAGTTGAACCGAATCCGGCAGCAGTATATCGATGAAGTGGACGGTGGCAAGATGGAAGACGTCTATGCGGCCTACATGGAATGGCTGAATGAGGGCTTACTCAATAGGGAGGCCAGCTTTAAAAAGCAGATGGAGACACTCGAAAAAACCCAACCAGCAGATATTGAGGCGCAGAAAAAGGTTCTGCTAGATGAGTTGGAGGCGAAAAAGCGTGAGACTCGCGCCAAGCTTGAAATCAACAAAGCCCAGATGTCCAGCCACTCATGGCGGGAAGGCGCCAAAAAAGAGGCTATGGAGCGCATGGGGATGGACAAGAAGGGAAATGTGTTGAGCTCCAAAGCTCAATAAGTGGATTGCAATGAAGAAACAACGGAATAGCTAATAGAGGCTTGTTCATACATACAAGGAGAATCTCATGACGGTGAAGTTGTTCAGAAAGTACAGCACAGTTTTTGTGTTGGCCATTGTTGTATGCGTAACCGCACACGCCGACGGGAAAGGCAATCCGGAAGGCCTCATCCAGCCCTTCAACTATGAAGGGGTCGAGCTGCTTGACGGGCGTCTGAAAGATCAGTTTGAGCAGGTCCGGGATTATTACATGGCCCTTCGGGATAACGATATCCTGAAAGGCTTTCGCGAGCGCACCGGCAAAACAAATGTGCCGGGCACAGAAATCGGCGGTGCATACAGCAGCCGTCCCCTGACTTTTGGGCAGTGGCTGGGCGGTTTTGCGCGCATGTATAAAGCGACGGGCGACACGGCGATACGGGATAAGGCGGTCTACCTAATGGAGGAATGGGCCAAAACCATCTCCGAAGATGGTTCCCATTATTACAGTACTAAGCCTGAGCCCAGCCACTATGTCTATGAGAAATTTGTGGGCGGTCTGGTGGACATGTACGAGTATATTGGAAGCGAAAACGCGTTGGTGTATCTCGGAAAAATAACGGACTGGGCCGAGCGTGAACTGGATCGTTCCAACTCCTATGCGCTGCCCACTGAGTGGTACACCCTTTCGGAGAACCTTTATCGTGCCTATGAACTGAGTGGTGATCAACGCTATTATGATTTTGCCAAGGTCTGGGAATATACCAGGTTTTGGGGCCATTACGCACGGGGCGAAAGCATTTTTCAAGACATGCTACAGGAAACCCCAAAACACGCCAGTTACCATGGCTATAGTCATGTCAACACCCTGAGCAGTGCTGCCATGGCCTACCGTTCAACGGGGGAGCAACGTTACCTCGACACGATCACCAACGCCTATCAATTCCTGAAAGACACCCAGCTCTACGCCACCGGTGGCTACGGCCCTGAAGAGTCAATGATTGTTCCCGATGGCATGCCCGAAACCATCGAGGCTTCACGGCGAGGCGAAATGAATGGCATCGTGAATTTCCACTTTGAGACTTCCTGCGGGTCGTGGGCCGGTTTCAAGCTGTCCCGTTACCTCCAGACCTTTACCGGCGAGGCACGCTATGGCGACTGGATTGAGCGTCTCGTGTACAACGGCGTGGGCGCCATGATCCCCATGAACGCAGACGGGATGATCCAGTACGGCTCGAAGTATCACCTTCATGGCGCACAAAAGTCGCTGTTCACCACGTGGTTCTGTTGTCAGGGTTCGCTGCCAATGGCTGTGGCGGATTATCACAATCTGATTTATTACTACGACGATAATAATCTTTACGTCAATCTATTTGTCCCGTCAAAGGTCGAATGGGAAGGGCCAACCGGCAAGGTCACCCTCATTCAGGAAACGGAGTTTCCGGAGAGTGACACGGCCAATTTGAGGGTGCGCCCTGAGAATCCCGGCCGCTTCGGGCTCAAGTTCAGGGTGCCCGAGTGGGCAATGGACGGCGTTGAGGTTAGCATCGATGGCAAGCAACTCGATATAGCCACTGTTCCAGGAGAATGGGCTGTGATCAAGCGTTCATGGGATTCGGAAACCAAGGTAACCTTGCGCTTCGATCTGTCGCCGCGGTATGAGACACTCGCGGGCAACATATCGCCTATCGCTATCGTCCGGGGGCCGGTGGTGATGGTCGTGGCTACCGCGCGAGACAGCGAAGGCGCAGTCTCCACAGAGAGCGGCTTGCGCTTCCCAGCCGACTGGATTATTTCGCAGGATTATCGATTGTACTATCCAAACGGCACTGCGATTAAAGTGCCGATTAACCGCGCCAAGAAGAATATGAACAACCAGGTCTTCCGCCCTTTCTATGATATCAAAGGTGGTGAGTATTACCGCATGTATTTTGAGCGTCCCCGGGGGACCGACATTTCCACCGAGGAATTGGAATTTCACGGTGATTGGAAGCAGGATGGAAAAGTCCTCGTCTCGGCTCAACCCGGCGACTACTTTGAAGCTACCTTCAAAGGAAGCACGTTGCTTTGGGAAGGCCTGCGACAGATGGATGCTGGCATGGCGGAAGTACGTATCGACGATGAGGTCATTGGGGAAGCCGATCAGTATGGCTATACCAATGTGCATGTCGGGCGGATGGATCAGCGTGAAGTACCCTTTCGCTGGTCCGCAACTGATTTTGGCGGTGGTGAGCACACGCTCCGCGTTACCATTTTACCGAAGAAGAACTCTTCCTCAGTTGGCACGAGCATCAACGTGAGTGGACTGTCGGTTTATCCGTGATCCAGGAAAAGGGAAAACTTATGAAACCAGTAGCGTGGACGATACTCTTTATTGCGCTGTTCTTATTTAGCGCCCCTGCCTGGGGAACGGATGCAACGGATTATCTCGACCAGATGAATAACGCCCGGGGTTTTATCATCCATTTAGACTGTAATGCGGGGGATTTGACGGCGGAGCTCGGGGCTGGTAACGACAACATTGTCCAGGGGCTGGATCAGGATATCGAAGACGTCGAAAAAGCCCGTGCCAATATTCGGTCAGGGGGCGATTACGGCAGGATATCGGCAAGGCACTTTAACGGCAGAGATCTGCCTTATATCGACAATACGGCAAATCTAATTATTGCGCAGGGCTCGACGGGTGTGGCGAGGAAAGAGATCATGCGGGTGCTTCAGCCTTTGGGTGTTGCCTTTATTGACGGCGAGAAAGTAGTAAAGCCCTGGCCCGATAATATTGACGAGTGGACCCATTACCTTCATGACCCCGGCAACAATGCCGTTGCCGACGATGACGTGGTGGCCCCGCCGAAAGGGCTCCAGTGGGTTGGTGGGCCGCTCTGGTCCAGAAGCCACACAACTCTGACCGGCACGACCTGCGCGGTTTCCACAAAGGGTAGAGTTTTTACCATCGAAGACCGCGCGCCGATCCAGATGGCCAGAATGCCCGCCAAGTATACGCTCGTTGCCAGGGACGGTTTCAACGGCAACGAGCTTTGGCGGCATCCTTTACCGGACTGGGAAGCCGTTACCCATTTCATGAAAGCGACCCCTGTCCAGCTTACCCGGAGGTTGGTCGCCGTTGGTGACCGGGTATACGCGACGCCAGGGATAACCGCGCCCGTTACCGAGTTTGACGCCAGGACGGGAGAAATCATCAGGACCTATCGCGGAACGGACAACACGCAGGAGATCATCCTTTTTGATAATACGCTCTATCTTGTCGTGGGCGACCGCATGCGGCCATACGGGGACAGGATGGACCATTACAGGGTGGAATACACGTTTGATGAAAAACACTACAGTCCAAGAAGAATGCCGAAGGAAGATCCGAAATCCGTCGTCATGGCAATTGATGCCGCCACGGGCCGGAAAATATGGCAAGTTGCGGGAGCCCTGACAGAAGCCTACCAGGCAACCACCTTGGCAGTGAATGACCGGCTGGTCTTCTTTCAGAGCGCGCAAGAACTCGTATGTCTTGACAGACAGGAGGGTAGTATTGCTTGGAAAAACCCCTCCCCTGTCGACATGGGGGATTCTTTGGGTATCAGGGCCGGCTCGTCTCCTACCCTGGTGCTCCACGGCAACAAAGTCTTTAGTGCGGACGGAAGGGGCCTCCAGGTTCTTTCTCAGAAAGACGGAACGACTATCTGGGAAATAGATTCAACGATGGAGACGTTGCACTATTCATCGCCCGACATCTTCATTGCGGGCGGCGCAGTTTGGATGCATCATAATCTTGATGGGTATGACCTCGAGAGCGGCGAGAAGATCAAGGTGCGCGGCGCTACTCTGGAAGAGCCGATGGGCCATGACCGATGCTATCGGAACAAGGCCACCAATAACTACATAATCAACTCCAAGTCGGGCGGAGTGGATTTTTCTTTTCTAGGTGAAGATACCTCCCTTTCCAACGCGTGGGTACGTGGAACATGCGAGGTGGGGATAATGCCATGCAACGGCCTGCTATATGCTTCGCCACATGCATGTTCGTGCATCAATGGAACCAAGTTAAACGGCTTCTTTGCCCTGAACACCATGACTTACAACGAGACAGGTACGAATGTACTCGAAAAAGGCCCCGCTTACGATGCACAACCGGGCAATCCCGCCAATGCGGGAGCACAATGGCCCACATATCGACAAGAGAACTCAAGAAGCGGAAATGCCGGAACCCGGCTGCCATCTGAGTTAAGACGGGTGTGGAAGACACATGTCGGCACACCGAGTGCCCTGACTGTCGCCGATGACAAAGTGTTCGTCTCCGATACTGACGGGCATGGGGTGTACTGTCTTGGCACCGAAGACGGTAAGACCATCTGGCGATTCACGGCCGGGGCAAGGGTCGACTCGCCTCCGACGTATTATCGCGGAAGAGTCCTTTTCGGATCGCGTGACGGATGGGTCTATTGTTTGGCTGCTGACACGGGAGATCTGTCCTGGCGGTTCAGGGCGGCGCCGAATGATTTGACGGCCTTCGCCTTTGAGCAACCCGAATCGCTGTGGCCCGTGCACGGAAGCGTCCTGGTTCTTGACGGGACAGTATATTTCGTTGCGGGAAGAAGCAGCTTTCTTAACAGGGGTCTCTATCTATACGGCGTTGATCCCGTAACTGGAATGAAGAAATACGAAACGCGCATCGACGGTCCTTACGATGACAAAGGCCAATACGTTTTTGACCGCGAACGGCACCGGGCGATCAAGGGAAATCTGGCCGACATCCTTGTATCCGACGGTGACCTTATATACTTGCGTCATATGGCTTATACGAAGGAGCTGAAGCCGGTTGAAAGGGCGGACATGGTCAATGATTACATTATAACGGTTTCCGGTTTCCTTGATGACAGCGGGCATACCAGGTCTTTCTGGACCATGGGCAAACTGCTGGAAGAAGACGTGGTTCTGCGAACCCGTGTCGACGCGGACATGCTTGTGGTGGATGGAGCGGATGTATACGGTTTCCTGGGATACCCCTCGAACCGTCACCCGAAGCAGTTCAATGCGATCGAGAACGGTTTCCAGATTTTCTCGCTGACAAGAAGTGAAAAAAGATATCCCCGAGACATAATGAAGACCAGAAAGAAGCTGGCAAGTGACATGAAGACTTTTGAAGCATCGATGACCGCAGAGCCAGAATCAAGATGGGAGTATCAGTATCCCGAGAACTGGTCCGCCGGCATGCAGGTGAATCCCAAGGCCATGCTGAAATCCGCTGACGTGCTTTATGTTGCCGGGGTCCCGAACAAATATCCGGATCAGGACATATACATGGCCCTGGAAGGCAGAATGAAGGGATTATTCGCGGCCTTTTCGACTGCCGACGGCAGGATGCTGAAGGAGTACAAACTGGATGCCCCACCTGTGTGGGATAGTCTTGCGGCGGCGGAAGAAAAGCTCTTCATGTCGCTGAAGAATGGTTACGTGGAATGCTGGTCGGGAATATGACCATGGAGATGAGAAAAAACATGTCACGAAGTATAAAGTACGCGGCCGTAATAATTGTTTGGCTGGCCGCTGGCAGCCCGGAGGCGGCCAATGCCCAAACGGCTCAGCAAATCCTGGACGCCACGGGGGTTAAAGGCGGTTTGGTGGTTCATGTCGGGTGTGGCGATGGGAAAGTGACGGCGGCGTTGTGCGCGGGCGACAGCTATCTGGTCCAGGGTCTGGACGTTGACGCGGGAAAGGTGGCTAATGCACGCAGTCACATTCAGTCGCTGGACCTGTATGGGAGGGTGACGGTCAGGCAATTTGACGGCGAACGTCTTCCGTACATAGACAATATGGTCAATGTTGTGGTGTCCGAAGACTTGGGCGCAGTCTCTATGGAGGAAGTTATGCGCGTGCTGTCTCCTGACGGCGTGGCGTATATCAAGCGCGGCGATGCGTGGGAACGGACCGTCAAAGCGAGACCAGAGGCCATCGACGAATGGACACATTACATGTATGACGCCAGCAATAACGCCGTGAGCCGCGACACGGTGATCGGTCCACCCAGGCGTTATCAGTGGATCGCGGATCCGAAATGGTCCAGGAGCCACGAACACCTGAGCGCGATGAACGCGATGGTGTCGGCAGGCGGAAAGATCTTCTATATCATGGATGAAGGGCCGAGAGCGTCCATCACCTTACCGGCAAAATGGTCGCTTATCGCGCGCGATGCGTTCAACGGCGTAATCCTTTGGAAACGCACCCTCCCTTCTTGGCACACACATCTTTGGCCTCTGAAAAGCGGTCCGGCACAACTCCCGCGGCGCCTGATCGCCCTTGGCGACACCGTCTATCTTCCGCTTGGAATCGGCGAAGCCCTGTCCGCGCTTGATAGTGAAACCGGCGAGGTTCGCCGCACTTTTGACGGCACCGAAGGAATGGAAGAAGTGATTGCTTCCGAAGGTGTGCTCTATGTCCTTACCGGCAACTTCTCCGCGGAACAGCAACGCTACCGGCACCGGACCCCAGATGTATGGGAAGCGGGTGACGAAGCGAAAGTGGAGTACGCGTGGGATGACCGGGCCCGAAGTATTATAGCGGTCGACGAAGCGAGCGGCGCCGTTTTGTGGGAGCGCCGGTATCCGGTGGTCCAGCTCACGCCGGCGGTCGACGAGACACAAGTATATTTCTACGACGGCGAAAAGGTCGTGGCGTTGGACAAGAGAAGCGGCCTCGAGAAATGGACTTCCGAAGCGGTGGCCGCGAACCCTTATGAATTGGGAACAGCCTATGCGCCCACGCTGGTGGTCTACCGTGATGTTGTTTTGTTTTCCGGTGGTACGAGAAAGCTGACAGCGTTTTCAGCGGAGAGCGGGAAGACCCTATGGAGCGAAGAACACCCCGAGTCCGGTCACCACTCGCCGGAGGATGTGCTCTGCATCGATGGCCTGGTCTGGACGGGCGCTATCGCCAGAATCAAAAAACAGGGCGGCGCGTTTACCGGGCGGGACCCTCTTACCGGAAAAGTGAAAAGCGAATTCCCCCTCGATGTGGACGTTAACTGGTTTCACCATCGATGCCATCGCTCGAAAGCCGCGGACGGCTATATTCTGAGCGCCGGCACAGGCACGGAATTCGTCGATGTGCGTAACAAAAACTGGACGATTCATCACTGGGCCCGGGGCGCGTGCCTCTACGGCATCATGCCGGCGAACGGCTTGCTCTATGTGCCGCCAAGTCCGTGCGCGTGCTTTATCGAATCGAAGATACATGGGATGAACGCGCTTGCGCCCGCCCCCGCCAACGCTTATGCTCCGCCGGCTCTGACTGGTGATGCCCGCCTTGAAAAAGGTCCGGCTTATGACCAACCCGTGAATTTTGATCGGGGGTCTTATGACTGGCCGATGTACCGGCGCGATGTCGCGCGTAGCGGCTACACGGAAACCTCGGTGTCCTCGGACCTCGAGAAATTCTGGCAAGTCGACGTGGGCGAGAAGATTACCCCGCCCGTCATCGCCGACGGCAAGGTCGTCGTCGCTGCCGTGGACGGTCATACGGTACACGCCATTGACGAGAATTCCGGCAAACGACTCTGGACCTACGGCGCGGGGGGGCGCATCGACTCGTCTCCCACGTTGTGGCACGGCAGGGTATATTTCGGCTCGGCGGACGGTTGGCTGTATTGTCTGCGTCTTGCGGATGGTAAACTCATCTGGCGTTTTCTCGCGGCGCACGAAGATCGGCAACTTGTTGCACGCCAGCAACTGGAATCGGTTTGGCCGGTCCATGGAAGCATCCTGATCGTCAACGATAGCATCTATTGCGTAGCAGGACGGACCATCTTCCTGGACGGGGGCATGCGGCTTTATCAACTGGACCCGAAAACAGGAAGCCTGTTGGCGGAGCACGTGTGGAACGACCGCGATCCCGATACCGGCGAGAACATGCAGACGCATGTTGCCGGCGTGCAGATGCCGGTAGCGCTTTCGGACCTTCTTTCAAGCGACGGCAAACGCCTGTATATGCGTTCTCAGCAGATTGGCTTTGACGGCGTCCGCTCATTTGAAAAGCCTTCGCCTAAAGACGATCTCTCAGACCTCGCTCATATATTCTCTCCCGCTGGTTTTCTTGACGACAGCTGGTTCCATCGTACCATGTGGATCTACGGTGTCGAGTCGGGCAACGGCTGGGGTGGATGGATCAAACCTGGGTTGACAGTCCCGATTGGGAAAATCCTTTCCGTCGCGGACGGCCGGGTGTACGGTTTCGGCCGCCGCCCTGCGTTTTTCAGTCAATCTTCCGTTATTGAGTACCAGCTCTACTCCGCAAATCCGCGTTTCGACGAGGACTATACGAAAGATATCAGGAAAGTCACCAAAGACAGCGAACGTCTTATCGACAACTGGCGGGTCAACAGCAGGCTGCCGGTTAGCAAACTCACTTTGCTGGACTACAACTGGCGCAGGGAAGATCTGCCGTTTTTCGGCCGGGCATTGGTTCTGGCGAAAGATATCATTTTAGTGGCTGGTCCGCCGGACATAGTTGATGAGACTGAGGCTTTTGGCCGGTTTGAGCTGGACGCTTTTCAGGAGAAATTCCGACGTCAGCAGGAGGCGATTGAAGGCAAATCGGGTGGCCTTTTGTGGATCGTTTCGGCCGAAAACGGCGAGAAGCAGGACGAATACAAACTCGAATCGCCGCCCGTTTTCGACGGTATGGCCGTGGCGGGTGGGCGTTTGTACATGAGCACGATGGATGGAAGCGTAGTTTGCTGGAAGTGAGGTGGAGATGAAACATGTTATAGCTGGTGGCCTGGTATTTGTGGTGCTACTCGCCGGGACGATTTCCGGATTCGCCGCGGAGAATCTGGAGAATGAACTGGTAAGGGCCAAATTTGGTGAAAAAAGTCTTGTATCGTTCCATGATAAAGCCTTGAACAAAACGCTGAACTTCGACAGCGATTACACGTCGTTCATTTTCGATCACAACTTGATCAGCACGGAACACCTGGAACCCCGAGAGTGCGTACGCGATGGCAACACGGTACGCTATACCTTCCGGGAAGGTGCTGTTGATATTGAGGTGGTCTATGAACTGCGGCCAGGATGGCGCTTCATTAGCAAGCAACTCTTTTTCAACAATAGGAAAGCCGATGTCTATACGGTGCGGCACGTCAATGTGTTCCAGGGCCGTCTCGCCAACAAACCGCGTGAAGTATACGTGACGGACTATGGCGAAAAAGTGGCCAAGTCCAAGCAGTTGAAAGCGCTCGCCGGATTTGCACGCATGGACAAGGACTGGGGCGCCATGTTCCTCGTGCAGAATCCGTTCATGGACTGGGCCTTCGACGAAGGCCGGATTTCCATGGATTATCGCGCGGACATGATGTGGGATCAGGCTTGGGGCCGCTTCGCGTCAGACCGCGCATGTATCGGCCTCTACGAATTGACGGGGCAAATGAGTCCCGGCTTGATGACACATCGCCCGCCCTGGACCATGGAACCGGAATGGGCGCTCTCCCCAAAGCGCATCGACATGGGCGAGATCGATGCGGTTATCAATTGCGTCCGCGAATTCCTGCTTTACAATCCGGTGAAGAGCGAGAAGATTCACGTGCCCTGGTGTGAAAACGACTATCAAATCGATGTGGCCACAGCGGAAGGTGAGGCACAGTTTAAGCGGATTGTGGATGCGTGTGCGGCGATTGGCGTCGAACACATGCTCTATACCGTGCGCAACGAGGAAATCGCGCTGCTCGAAGATGCCACGGACAATTGGCACTGGGAGCATTTGCTGTGGCTCAATCAGGGCACCCGGATTCGCGCGGGCGAATGGGATCCCAAGACCGATACCTTACCCGCCAAAACACGCGAACTGATGGAATACGCCGAAGGCAAAAACGTAAAACTCATGGCCTATGTCTATCCCACCCTGGAGTTCGAGCCGGTTCGCGACGCGCTCACCACCCGCAAGGCTAATAATCCGCAGATCGTCGCTACCTTCGGCGAACGCGCCTTCCAGGACTGGTTCATCGAAAACCTGATCGCTTTCAAAGAGCGCACGGGCATCAGCGGCTATTCTTTCGACTACTGGAGCATGCAGGTGCTGGGACACAGCCGCTATACCCAGTGGTGGGGGGCGCGCCGGGTGTTGGAGGAATTGCGCAAGCGTGCCCCGGACATCGTCATCGACGGCCGTCAGCAATACCACGGCTACAGTCCATGGATCTGGTTGGCGGGTACCTATCCCCATCCCACCGGTGGCGATGAGCAACCCGAAAGTTTTCACCCCTTCCCCGATCTGCACTTTGACCGCTCTTCAGGAACGCAGCAGCGCCTCACCTCCTACTGGTTCCGCAATATCCAGTTCTGTCCTACCGAGTTGATGCCAGGTTTCATCGGCCATCAAAGCGCACGCAAAGACGCTACCGGCTTCGTCGACCGCTTAAACGACACTATCGTGCGAGACTGGGACTATCTGGGCTGGAAATATTCCCTGCTTTCTTCGGTAGCAACCGCGCCCTTCGCGCATTGCGTCGATATGATTCCCGCACGCGATAGCCGCGAACACGAACTCTTTATGGCCGACACCGACAGCTTGAACTTTATTCGCGGCTGGTTTGACTGGACAGACGAGAACGCGGAAACGTTGAGGAACCTGCGATCAATCATCGGTCCGCCCACCATTGGCCGCATCGACGGCACGGCGGCTTTCAAGGGCGAGCACGGTTTCATTTTCCTCTTTAACCCCAACCACCGGAAGGTGGGCGCCGAATTCAAACTTGATTCCAGCATCGGTTTACTGGAAGGCGAACATTTCGTAATTCGACATTGCTTCCCCGAAGCGGGGAAATACATCGGCGGTGTGTACCAATATGGCGACACCTTTTCCGCCATGATGGATGGAACCACCGCGTGGGTACTCGAAGTGTTGTCCGCCGACGACATTGACGATCCGATTCTATTTAACGCCCGGGGCCATGCCAAGCTGCGGGGAGACACCCTGGTATTGAAGGAGGTGGAAGGCGAATCAGGCACGCGCGCCGATCTGCGGGTGCTGTTGCCTTCTAACCAAAAAGTCAGTCAGGTACAGGTCAATGGCGAAACGTTTCCATTCCGCCAAAAAAGGAACACCGTCTCCCTGCGCGGTCGCTTTGCAGGTGCGTATTTCGCGCACAACCAAGCGCTGGGCGAGTACAATCCCGACTTCGACGGCAACCGCGTTACGGGCACATTCACCATTCCCCATCGCATCTTCAAACAACTGGACGAGCGCAAGAAAAAATGGCCCATCGAATGGACGGAAGAAGACTTGGAGTGTACCTGGCTTGCTCCGGAGCGTCTCTTACTTTATCTTCAGATCGCCGAACCTGATTGGAAGATGGAAGCGAGCATGACTTTGAACGGCCAGCCGCTGGACGTCAAAAAAGCCTACACTTCACGAACACCCGGCATGCTGAAGCTTGGTAAAGGTCACAACACTTTTGTCGGTTTCTACGCTGACGTATCACACTTGAAAGCACAGCAGGAATATAGCCTCGAAGTCACACTGCCCGCTGGCCTGAAACCAGGACAATTCCAAGGCGTTTTCTTCGAAAATGTCGAAACTGAATATACTTCCAATGTCATCACGAAAGCCAAAGGAGAATAACGCCATGCGCCGCAGAGATTTCATAAAAACAGCCGGGCTGGCCCTGGCGGCATCCACACTAGCCCGAGCAAACACACCCAAACGCCCCAATATCGTTATTCTTTTCGCCGACGATCTCGGTTATTCCGATCTGGGTTGTTTCGGCGGTGAAATCGACACGCCCAATCTCGACGCACTGGCCGGGAACGGAGTGCGCTTCAGCCAGTTTTATAATGCGGGACGCTGTTGTCCGGCGCGCGCTAGTTTGCTTACCGGACTCTACCCACATCAGGCGGGTGTCGGATTCATGGTGTACAGGGATTATGGTGAAGGCTACTTGCCCCATCTGAACCAGCGCTGCGTGACCTTCGGCGAAGTTCTGGGCAGCGCCGGGTATCAAACCTACATGAGCGGAAAATGGCACACGGGCCATATACCCGAATCCCGTCCCGAAGTGCGCGGCTTCGACCATTTCACCGGGATCTATCTTCATGTCGACAGCTACTGGAAAGTGCTGAAAAACTGTGACATCTATCGCGACGGCGAATTGATGATACCCGCGCAAGAAAACCCGGTGAACCCATATCACCCCGAGCAGGAATTCTACACCACCGACTTCTTCACAGACGCCGCGCTGGACTATCTTGATCAAGCAACAAGGAAACCAGACAAACCCTTCCTGCTGCACGTCTGCTATAACGCGCCGCATTTTCCACTCGAAGCGCCCGATGAACTCATCGAGAAATATCGAGGACGTTATATGCAAGGCTGGGATGAACTGCGCAAAGAAAAGCTGGCCCGCATGAAGAAGATGGGCCTCGTATCGCCGAAGCAGCAATTGCCACAAGTCAAGAGTAATGTATCCCAGAAAACGTTGGACAAACCGTTCAAAGTGCTGGTCGATAGCGATCCGCTTCCTGAGTGGAACACCTTGGGTAAACGTGATCAGGAAGAGCTCGATTTTCGTCGCGCCATGTATGCCGCACAGGTTGATCGACTAGACCAGAATGTAGGACGCATCGTCCAACGCCTGAAAGACAGCAATGCGCTCGACAACACGCTTATCCTCTTCTTTTCGGACAACGGCTGCTCCGGCGAGTTGGGTCTCTTCGGAATGAACTGGCATCAACACAAGCGATCCAACTACAGCGAATGGCGCAAGAAAAGCGCCTGGAGTATCTCACAGGGCCAATGCTGGGCCACCTACTCCAACACCCCCTTCCGGAAATACAAGCAGTACGTACATGAAGGCGGCATCGCATCGCCATTCATCGCCCATTGGCCTCAAGGCATCGCGCAGCGTGGCGAAATCGTCAGCAATCAAACATTTCATCTCATCGATGTCATGCCGACCCTATGCGAACTTGCCGGTACGAAATATCCTCAACGCCATGCGGGCAGGGACATCACGCCGAATCCAGGCATTAGCATGACGCCCTACTGGCAGGGCGAGGTCGAAGATCCCCAAAAGCGCACGCTCTATTGGCAACACATGGATCATTCCGCCATCCGCGAAGGCGACTTAAAACTTGTCACCCTCAACGACCGCGACGATGCCAGTTGGGAACTATACGACCTGTCAGAAGATCGTAGCGAAACCGACAATCTCATCCAGCAGCAGCCAGAGATTGCGAAACAACTCCAGGACAAATGGCGCAAATGGGCCAAAGACGCCGACGTTTTGCCGTTCCCGGAAGACCGCAACTTGGAATGACAATGCGCTCGAATATCTACAGAGGACATCCTCTAGAAAATGCACATTATATTAAGAGCGGCAGGAAGGACACCTTTTATTACGCTGACAGAATACGCGGTTTTCATAGCGCTCGGTCTTTTTAACCTTTTTTTGCTCGACTTATAGGCCGCTCAGAGGTAATCTCAATTCTGATACATTGAGATTCTGGCAGAGGCTGTGTAGTTCTTGATGGGGATCCCTGAGCATCCGAATACTTTGTGTCACGATTTTCCAATTCTTGGAATATTGGAGTATCATCTTATGTCGGTTTTAGATGAATCGGAGTTGTTCGTGGAGAACGGCTTCAAGGATGTGTTTTATTTGGGTAGATTTGGGAGTGGCGTAAGGCTTCGTAGTCACGCGGGGTGCTTGCAAAACAAGAACAAGATAGGGAGTAGAAGATCATGAAGAAATTAGCTTTATTGGGTGTAGCAATAATGCTGTCGCTCTCGCCGGTCGCGGATGCTGACTGGCAGACTATCGCCGATGGCAACTGGAATACTGGCACGACATGGGAAAACACCGATGGCGCGTGGGCCGAAGCCGATCATCCGACCGCCGGGGACGGCGTGGCCACCCTCTCGCTGTTCCACACGGTAACGGTTGATGGTCCGTCTGCTAGCGATGCCGGTGGCATGCTCACAACCGTGAATGGTTCCCCCGAAACCCAACATCCCGGGCTCATTTTCGATAGCGCCGATGATGTGTTGCAGCTAGGCAGCATGGAGATGAGGTTCAATACTGCTGGGACCGACACGATCACCATGAGTGCGGGCGAATTGAACCTCGGCGGGGACTCTACCCTTGATCGGGCGGCAATCACGCAGACTGGCGGGGCGATTAACGTGACCGGAATTCTGAATTACCGGCGCAATCAAGTGTGGACGATGACGGGGGGCTCCGTGACCGTTTCGGGTGAGATGGGACTGGGGCGAAATCAGACACTCAGCATTGGCCCGGCCTTCACGGGTGTCAGCTTCGGCGGACTCACTACGCAAACTTGGTCCCTCATTGCTAATTTTAAATACATCGCGGATGCCAGTGGCGTTACTCCGATTACAATCACGGGTGACAATACTGTGACGCTGAGCACGGCCAATCTTGAAGTGGATCTTACCAATTACGTCGGCACCGCTGATCTCACCCTCATCTCAGGTTTCGGCACCTTGGTTGGCACTTTCATCCCAGCCGGAACCGTCATTACCCCCCCTCGGGCGGCGACGCGGCGGATTGGGAGGTCGTCTATAACGCCACCAGCATCGTGTTGCATAACGTAAGCGGTGACGGCGACGGTGACGGCGACGGCGGAGCTGGCGGAGCAGGAACGCCAGAAGCTGGAATGCCAGTAACCGGAGCAATTGGCCTTGGCCTCTTGGCCGGTGCGGTCGCCCTCGGCGGAACATTCGTAGCACGCAAAAGATAAGAAGTTAATTAACTTCTAAAAAGCAAGTAATTCAAGGCCGCTGGAGAAATCCAGCGGCCTTGTTGTATCTCGTAGGGTGAAAAAACTCAGCCGACATGTAAGAGGCCTTCATAAAACGACTTGCGTTGACCACGTTTTTCTGGACTCAGAGGTTTGATTCCGCTTTCGTCTGTTGACATGATACTCTCTTTATCCTTTTATGGAACATCCGTTCATATGCTGGAATTCATTCTCAAGCCGTGGCATCTGATTGTCTTGTTCTTGGCTTCTCATCTCAATTGTGAGCAACAACATGCCATCGAGTATCTTCAGCTCGAGAACCAAGTTCTCCGTGAGAAGTAGGGCGGACGAGTGGCGATATCCAGTGCCGGGAACGATTGGGCGGAATGCTTCGCTACTACCGCCGCGACGCCGCGTAAGGTCTTGACAATATGAATCCGAGATGGGCGTGGGAGCGAGGTGCGTCCATCAAGCGCTGTTCAGTCAAGAACGCGAAATAGTTCCCTGTTAAAATCGCGAGGTACTGATCGAAAATCCGGCCAGGACAATCTCGAAAACTGCAACTATTGTTGGACTTGAACATCGGCCGAGTATATTTACCTTACGGGCTGGTGGCTGCACAATGTGCACAAAGAGTCAAGATAGAAGAAATAGCTCCAATGACGGATGCTTATAAGTCATTGGAGCCATTAAACTTAAAATGGCAGCCCGTAGGGGAGTCGAACCCCTGTGACAGGACTGAGAATCTGTTCAGGTGAGTAACATTGATGCTTCCTGATCATAGAATACCAGTAAATACAGGGCGGCTTGTAGGGGAGCGTTCGCTATGAGTCTCAGGATTCTGCACACATTACGGCATCGTGTGCGCAAAAATGTGCGCAAAACAGACCCAAGTTCAGAGCCTGGCTTCCCGTGTAGTTCAGCACGCCCCCTCTTTGTCACAATCTAATCGACTCTCGATGAATGCGTCAAGGTCTTCCCTCCGGCAGCGGCTGATCTGGCGCAGACCCTGAATGATGCGCGGATGCTGTTCGAGCACTTTGAAGAAACTGATCTTGATACCGGCGGCGCTACCCTCTGTAAGTTCCGATGGCAGTAGGTGGCCGTATTCCTCGTGTTGCTCTCGCTTTCGGGAAAGGGTCTCACCGTATG
>SDBV01001759.1_pt1 | contig 32401 bp, 14 predicted proteins | sample 2277081 | NCBI WGS metagenome assembly SDBV01 (sample SAMN10402039, study PRJNA504765) | marine sediment metagenome | isolation source: marine sediment core GS10_PC15, 223 cmbsf | place: Arctic Ocean: Southern Knipovich Ridge | collected 2010 | reverse complement strand
ACTGAAACCCATGCACCTGGAAACTCTCGATCTCGCCGTCGTTGCGGTCTACGTCGTCTGTCTATTGACGCTCGCGCAGTGGGTCTCGCGTGAGAAAGACGGCCACCAAAAGGACACCAAGGATTACTTCCTCGCGGGTCGGTCGTTGCCGTGGTGGGCGATCGGGGCGTCGCTGATCGCCGCCAACATTTCCGCCGAGCAGATCATCGGCATGTCCGGCTCTGCGTACGTTCTCGGGATCGCCATCGCTTCCTACGAGTGGATGTCGGCGCTCACACTGATCATCGTTGGTAAATACCTGCTCCCGGTCTTCTTGAAGCACGAAATCTACACGATGCCGCAATTTCTCGAGCGGCGTTACGACAGCCGCGTTCGCACGGTAATGGCGACGTTTTGGATCGGCGTCTATGTCTTCGTCAATCTGACCGCAATCCTCTGGCTTGGTTCGCTGGCGATCCATACCGTTACCGGGCTGGAAACCAGCTACGCGCTTTGCTTGCTAGGGGCGTTCTCTGCCGCCTACTCATTGTATGGCGGGCTCAAGGCCGTCGCGCTGACCGACATCATCCAGGTCGTGCTGCTGATCCTGGGTGGCTTGATGATCGCCTATGTGTCGCTGAATCAGATCTCGAACGGAGCGGGTGTCGTTGCTGGCTTCGCGATCCTTCTCGATCAGATTCCTGAGAAGTTCGACATGATCTTCACCAAGGACAGTCCGCATTACGCGAACCTGCCCGGCATTTCCGTTTTGATCGGGGGAATGTGGGTGATGAATCTCTCCTACTGGGGATTCAATCAATACATCATCCAGCGCGCATTGGCGGCCAAGAACAATCGAGAGGCACAGAAGGGAATCATATTCGCGGCATTCCTGAAGATGTTGGTACCGGTACTCGTCGTGTTGCCGGGGATTGCTGCGGTCGTCCTCGCGCCGGACTTGCCAACTCCCGATAGCGCATACCCGGAAGTCATGAAGCTGCTTCCCGTTGGCATCAAGGGCCTGGTATTTGCCGCATTGATCGCAGCGATCGTCTCATCACTGGCATCCATGACGAACAGCATCTCGACGATCTTCACGATGGATATCTACGCGAATCTGGCTGGATCCAAAAAATCCGAAACCCATCTGGTCACCGTTGGCCGGGCTGTCAGCTTCTCATCGCTGGTGATCGCGATGATCGTCTCACGACCCCTGCTGGGCAATTTCGATCAGGCGTTTCAGTACATTCAGGAATTCACCGGATTCTTCACGCCTGGAATCGTCGCGATCTTCCTGCTGGCAATATTCTGGAAACCTACGACTGCAAACGGCGCACTGGGCGCCGCGATCGGCTCCGCCGTCCTGTCTCTCGGATTCAAATTACTCTGGCCGGCCCTACCCTTCATCGACCGCGTCGGCCTCGCCTTTCTACTCTGCGTGGGCCTCGGCATGCTAATTTCGAAACTGGATGGCGCCGGCGAACAGCCGGGCGCGATCAAGTTCGAGGAGGTCGACTGCAGTACCAGCGCGTCGTTCAACTTCGCATCCGTCGTGATCGTGCTGATGCTGATCGCGCTCTATGCGACGTGGTGGTAGATCTTTGGCCGAGGTCTCACCGTCGCATGACCAGACCACGGGGTGACACACAGCCCCTGGAAGGCGACTGTATCTCTCCGATCACTGCGAGAGATATTTCCCATACCAGGCCAGCTGCCGTTCCCAGACGTCGACCCGGAATGACGGCAGGTTGATTCCGTGACCCTGGCCGGGGTAGACGATCAGGAGCGTCTCGCGACCCAGGCGCTTCATCGCCAGATACATCTGCTCCGAGTTGCTGATCGGCACGTTCCAGTCTTGATCACCGCCCATCCAAAGCGTCGGAGTCACGATCTTCTGAACCTTGTTGTAGGTCGAGAGATCCTCCCACAAGGCTCGGCTCTCCCAGGGAAGGCCGAACTCTCGCTCCCACCAACGATGCCAGAGATCCTGCCCGTAATTCGCAATGAACATCGCGTCGCTGGCCCCCGAAACGGCAGCCTTGAACCGATCCGTCTGCGTAATCACGTAATTGGTCAGAATTCCCCCGTACGACCAGCCTCCAACGCCGAGCCGATCCGGGTCCGCGTATCCGAGTTCGATGGCGTGATCCACCCCCGCCATCGCGTCTTGCGGATCCTTCACACCCCAGGATCGCCAAATTCCCATCCGGAAATCCTTGCCGCGGCCCGTCGAGCCGCGCGGGTTGGTCAATACGACGACGTAACCGTGGGCGGCAAAGAGCTGCGCACCAAAATTGAATCGGTAGTCGAACTGGGCCCAGGGTCCGCCGTGGATCCGGAGCAAGGTGGGATGGCGCTTCTTGGCTCGAAAACCCGGGGGCTTGTAGATGAAGCCCTGGATCTCGGTACCGTCGGGGCTCGAAAAGCTCACGCTTTCGACTTCAGCGAGCTCGATGTCGGCCAACAAAGCGTCGTTGTGCCGCGTCAGCTTGCGCAGGCTGCCCGCTTCAAACGCAAAGAGGTTGCCGGGCGTGCCCACCTCAGTCACGAGCGCAACGATCTCTCCGCTGCGCCCAATCGCGTAGCGATCGACGCACCGCTCTCCAGTCAGGATTCGCTCGATCTCGCCCCCGGTTGCCGAAACCCGCGCGAGATGCACGCTGCGCTGGTCCTCTAAATTGAAGTAGATCGCTTTTCCATCGGCTGAAAATCGAGGCTGGCCCACCCGTCGATCGAGCGACTCCGTCAGAACCATCGACTCACCACTCTTGGCCGAGACGACTGCAATCTGCTCCATCGCATACCAGCTCAATTCATCCATGTTGGGTGACGCGGCATAGGCGATTCGGCTGCCGTCCGGACTCCAGCTCGGCGCCCAATCGGGGCCGGTACTGGTCGTGAGTCGGCGAGGGGCCCTGTTCGGATCGGGTTTGTCGGCGCGGGCCAGCCAGATGTCGGTGTTGTAGTTGGCGTCGGGGTCGTCGGAACGGTTGCTGACGAAGGCGACCGATCGACCGCCGGGAGCCCAGGCGGGCTCGGAGTCGTCGAAATCCCCCCCGGTCAGCTGCATCAGCTTCTTGGATTCGAGATCGAAAACGTACAGGTGCGCTCGGCGCCGATCGAGGTAACCAACACCGTCATCCTTGAACAGCAGCCGATCGATCACCCAGGGCTTTGGCGCATCCGATCCCTTGCCCGCGCCATTTTCGGCAGTCACTTGATTCGGTTCAGGGTCTCTGATCACGAGCACGAGTCGACCACCGTCGGGCGCCCATTCGTACGCTTCGACTCCCGGGTCGACCGCTGTGAGCGGTTGCGCCTCGCCGCCCAGGCGGTTGAGAGCCCAGACCTGCGTGCCATCGCCACCGCGCGCCGCGAGGAACGACAAATATTGACCATCCGGACTCCAGCGCGGCACACTCGCGTAACTGCCTTCGCCCGTCATGCGGAGGGGGTCGCCGCCTGCGCGAGCCACCATCCAGACCGCACTTTTCGTCTCGTTCTTCTCCGCATCGATGGAGTTCACCGTGTACGCCACCCACTTGCCATCGGGGCTGATCACCGGGGCACCGACAGATTCCAGCGCCAGGTAGTCGTCGACGCCAAGGCGGCGGGCCGCCGATCCGCGCTCTGCAACGCTGACGATCAGAAACGGGATCGCGAGCGCCATCACGGCGACTTCCCGCGGCCAACAGGTCGTTCTCTTTCGGTCGGGTGCGTCTTCGAATTTCATCGGCTGGGTTCCTTTCCGATTTCGGTGAACGAGATGCGCCCCTACATGACGAGCGGGCGTGTTGGGTCTTTGCGCAACGCCTGCAACAACACGCTGGAGAATATCAATGAGCAGCCGGCCAGGGCCATGGCGCCGGGAATCTCGCCGTGAACGAGCCATGCCAACACGCCACTCGCCACCGGTTCGATTGCGAGCAGCAGCGAGATTTCGAGTGCCCGGAGCTCGCGAATACCACGCAGCAGGCAGACGTAGGCCGCTCCGATCTGAAAGGCTGCGAGATAGAACACGACCGCCCAATCGGTGGGCGTGGCCTCGGGAATCGGCAGGGCCCAGGGAAGACACACGGCAAAAGTCAGCACATTTCCCGCGATGACTGCTGAGCCACCCGCGCCGGCAGCATCCGGTTGCCGTGCAAGCCAACGCATACCGAGCAGCGTGAGCGCCCACGCGACCCCGGCACAAGCTCCGATGAAATTTCCCCGCAGTGGATCGGGCGCCGTGGCGGAGGGAGCCTCTTGTCCAATGAAGAAGAGCAGCATTCCGATTGCCAACAGCGCAATCAGAGCGCGGTCGCTCCGTCGGTTCGGCTCTCCGAGCAGCCACGGACCCAGCAGCAGCAGGTACAGCGGCGCTGAGTACTGCAAGAAAATCGCGTTTGCGGCTGTCGTCAGCGTGTTTGCGGTAACGAAGAGGATGAGCGTTGCACCGAAGGCGACACCTACTGCGAGCGAGGAAGGGCTCCACCATCTGCGCCAGGTAGGCATCAGCCACCAGAGAAGGAGCGCCGCCAGACCCGAGCGGAAGCCTGCGATCTGCCAGCTCGAGAGACCACTGAGCTTGATCGCCGTGCCACCGGTCGAAAAGAATAAGGCCGCCCCCAGTGTATAGAACCTGGATGCAACCCTTGCTCGAGCGTGTTGCGAATCGTGCAAAACGAACTCAGTGACCAGCGAAGCGATACACAGCCCGACATAGGGCAGTTTTGCAGCGCCGCACAGGCGAGTATGGCTCGCCCGCGCCCGTATTCAAGTTCAGCTTAACGGAAATGCCTCTCATCGGACGACAGTGTCGGAAGCTTCAAGGCCGTCGCCCTCGACCGGAAAACCCCGAAGTTTCCAACCCTTATCGGAAATCACCGCCAGCGCACAGCTCGCGGGTGCCATACCTTGACGATACTCATCAACCCGTTTCCGCAGATGGACAGGGCGGAGATGTGCAGAGCTGGATGTGGAGCAGATGTTCACGGCTACAGCTGGATCGCTCGGAGCGAGGCGCGGAGTCATGCTTCGTGTGGTCTGCCTCGTGGCCTGCGCGGTCTGGATTGGCCTTGCCGGAAGCCTCTCGGCCGAAACGAACTCGGCGCCGACGGGATCTGCTTCCTCAGCGCAGACGGAAGATCGACCCGGCGAAATCATTCAGGTTACGGGCACCAAGATTGAGTCGAAGCTTGCGGATGTATCGATTCCTGTTCAGGTGATCGACAGTCGCAGACTATCTGAACGTTCTCCTGAAGTGCTGACGGATGCCCTGCGAGAGGCGCCGAACGTCCACATCCAAGCCACGACCGTTGGACAGGGTTCACCGTACATCCGGGGACTGACGGGATCCGCCGTCCTCAATCTTGTGGACGGTATGCGCCTCAACCACGCCATCTACCGGCCGTCGCCCAATCCCTACCTGGCGCTGGTGGACGCTCACCTTGCTCGGCGCATCGAGGTGGTGCGGGGGCCTGCATCGGTCCTCTATGGAAGCGACGCGATGGGAGGCGTGATCCAGGTCATTACGCGCAAACCCGAGTTTGACTCGGTGGACTGGGGGACACGCGTCGGACTCGACGTGCGCTTTGGCTCGCCAGACCTCTCGCGAACCGTGTACGCCGATCTGGCCGCTGGCCGAGAAGGTTTTGGAATCGGTGCGGGGTTCTCGTATCTGGCCACGGAAGATCTGCGCGGAGGAGGAGACACCCGCCGGCAGCGCCCCAGCGACTACACGATGGTTGGGGGCAATGCGGGTGTGCTCTGGGAGCCAGCTCCTGGCCACCGAACGACACTCGACTTCCAGATGCTGCGGCAGCCCGAAACGCCACGCTACGACGAGCTCGTGCCCGGGTTTGGGCAGACCGAGCCTTCCTCCGACGTATGGAACTACGAGCCACTGGAGCGGATTTTTGGCCATCTGCAACACCGCATAGAAGAAGTGGTGCCCGGCTATATTGATTCGCTGAGCTTCGACGCCGCCTTCCAGCAAATTCGAGACGATCGGCGGACGCGCGCTCACGGGAGCACCATCGAGAACCGGGAACGGAACCGCAGCCAACTCCTCGGTTTTGCGGGGCACGGCGTCAGTCAGCCGAACTCCTGGCTCTCTCTCTCTTGGGGCGTCGAATCTTATTTCGACACGGTTTCCAGCGAGCGCGAGGAGACCAACCTTGCTGATGGTTTGTCGAGCACCGTCGCCAGTCGCTTTCCCGATGGCTCCCAGATGAATTCGTATGGAGTCTACACCAACGCGCAGATTCAACTCGGCGAGCGATTCGAGATCAACGCGGGCATCCGATACACACACGTAGATACGAAAATCGCGGCAACTGACATCACTTCAGCTACCCATATTCACCTCGATGATGTAACCGGCGCCCTCGGTGCACTATGGAATCTGGGGTCTGGCGTGCGATTGGTAACGAATTTGAGCCGGGGGTTTCGCGCACCGAACGTATTCGACCTTGGGGCGCTGGGGCCCCGCCCGGGCAATCGCTTCAACATCCCGAGTCAAGATCTCGATGCAGAGGTGATCTACACGGTTGACCTTGGCCTCAAGATTCTTCGATCGCGATTTCGGGGCGAAATCTTCGGCTTTGGATCCATCTATCGGGACAAGATTGATTCTGTCTTTACAGGAAGCGTGACCCCAGATGGACGCGACGTGGTGCAGAGTGCCAATGTGAATCGTGTTTGGCTTACAGGCGCGGAGGCGCGGGCCGTGGTTGACGTCCGCGATGATCTCCAGATCAGGGGCCACGTGTTCTGGGCTTGGGGCGAAGAAGAAGGCGCGAACGGCTACCAGCAACCTGCAGATCGAATCCCTCCCGTACAGGGACTCGTGGGCCTGCGATGGGCGCCGTGGGAGTCGCTGTGGCTGGAGGCCTTTACGCGCTTCGCTGGCCCGCAGAACCGGTTGAGTGACCGCGACAGCCGCGATCCGCGCATCGACCCGGGCGGGACACCCGGTTGGGCGACGGGAAACCTGCGCGCCGGGTTTAGCGTTGGTGAGCACTGGAGCGGAACCGTTACCGTGGAGAACTTTACGAACGCCGCCTACCGCGAGCATGGTTCCGGCATTCAAGCGCCCGGTACCGGTGTGATCGCAACGCTACAGGTTCGTTACTAGGCCTGACCCAAGACCCACGAAAAGGCCCAATGGGCGCACTCCGGGTTGCGGGCGAATTGGCTGGCGAAGGTCTCGAAATAGTACTTCTCGGGCCTGCCAAAATCCCACCTCAATCTCCTATGCTCGGCCGGCAGATGCAGGACGACAGCCAGCTCGCCGAGCCTCTCGCCCGCACCCGCTCGATTCGCCAGCTCGGAGCGCGACCCCCGAGGAGGAAGCCTGACCATGCCCGTCAATCTCCGCCGTTTCGACGCCGTTCTCTTCGACCTGGACGGGGTGATCACGGACACCGCGGCTGTGCACGCGGCGGCCTGGAAGGAGCTCTTCGACAACTACCTGCGCGCGCGATCCACTGCGTCGAGCGACCCCTTCGTCGAGTTCGACCTCGATGCCGACTATCGGGAGTACGTCGACGGGAAGCCGCGCTACGAAGGCGTGCGGAGTTTCCTCGCCTCGCGCGGTATCGAGCTTCCCTTCGGCGATCCGGAGGATCCGCCGGGCGACACGACGCTCTGCGCGCTCGGCAACATCAAGAACCTCAACTTCAACAAAGTCCTGCGCCGCGACGGCGCGAAGATCTTCGATACGACCGTCGAGCTGATCCGGCGCCTCAAAGCCGACGGCGTCAAGGTCGCCGTCGTCTCCTCCAGCAAGAACACGCCGACGATCCTCGAGGTCGCGGGCCTCACGGATCTCTTCGAGCAGAGATTCGATGGCAACGACGCGCAGCGGCTGGGACTCAAGGGGAAACCCGCGCCCGACACCTATCAGAAGGTGGCCGATCTGCTCGGCGTGCCGTATGAGAAGGCGGTCGTCGTCGAGGATGCGATCTCCGGCGTCCAGGCTGGGAGGGCCGGCGGGTTCGGACTCGTGGTGGGTGTGGACCGGCACGGCGAAGCCGACGTTCTGCGGAAGAACGGCGCGGACGTGGTGGTTTCCGACATGGGCGAACTACTCTGAGGGAGATGATGGGGATGAACGCGAGTCGCCGGCTGTCCGACCTGCCGTCCGCCCTGCAGGCCCGGGACGAGATCGAGGCACACCTCGAAGGGAAACGCCCCGTCGTATTCCTCGATTACGACGGCACGCTGACCCCCATCGTCGAGCGTCCGGAGCTGGCCGTCCTCGCGCCGGAGATCCGCGCGATCGTCCGGGCGCTGGCCCAGCGCTGCACGGTCGCCGTCGTGAGCGGACGGGATCGTCCGGATGTCGAGAAGCTGGTCGGCGTGGCAGGCCTGGTGTTCGCCGGGAGCCACGGTTTCGACATCGCGAGCCCCGATGGACGCTCGATCCAGAACGAGATCGGCGCCGACTTCGGCGACCTGATTCGGGAGGTCACGGCTCGCGCCCAGGAGCAGCTCGCTTCCGTCGAGGGATCGCTCGTCGAACCGAAACGATCCTCGGTGGCCCTTCACTATCGCCTCGTCGCGGAGGGCGAGGCACCGAGGGTGAAGGCGGTCGTGGACGCGATCCTCGCCGACCACGCAGACCTGCGCGTCACGCCCGGCAAGAAGGTCTGGGAGATCCAGCCCCGGATCGACTGGAACAAGGGGAAGGCCGTGCTCTGGCTGCTCGAGGCGCTGGGCGTCGACCAGCCCGATGTCGTGCCGTTCTACTTCGGCGACGACGCGACCGACGAAGATGCATTCCAGGCCCTGAAGGGCCGAGGGATCGGCGTGTACGTGGGCCACCCAGACGACGTCGAGGCCCGCCGCGAGACGGTCGCCGACTACGCACTTCGGACGCCCGACGAAGTGGGAGCGTTCCTCGACGGCCTCGCCCGGTAGCACCGCACGGCAGGGAGACGCAATGAGCAGCTGGCCATGGGCCTACACCGGATTTGAGGCAGAGCAAGAAGGCCTGAGGGAAACCCTCACGACGCTCGGCAACGGGTACTTCTGCACGCGCGGCGCGGCCCCGTGGGCGGACGCAGACGACGATGTCCACTACCCGGGCACCTATATCCACGGCGGCTACAACCGTCTGACGACCGAGATCAGCGGACGCCCCGTCGAGAACGAGGATCTGGTCAACCTCCCGAACTGGCTTCCGCTCACGTTCCGCATCGAAGACGCTGACTTCTTCGATCTGGATGCCGTCGAAGTCCTCACGTACCGGCACGAACTCAGGATCCGCACGGGCCAACTTCACCACGACGTCCAGGTTCGGGACAAAGCGGGGCGAGAGACGCTCGTGACGTGGATCCGGCTCGTCAGCCTCGACCAACCGCACCTCGCCGCCCTCCAGATGACCCTCCGCCCCGTCAACTGGTCGGGTCGGATCACCGTCCGCTCGGCCCTCGATGGGCGCGTCGTCAATTGGGGCGTCAAGCGGTACCGCCAACTCGAGCACCGCCACCTCGTTCCGTTGGAGACCGGCGCCCACGGCGACCTGGTCCATCTGGTCGTCCAGACCACCCAATCCCAGATCGCGGTCGGTCAGGCCGCGCGCACGCGCGCCTTCATCTCGGGCGACTGGCGGGATGTCGAGCGGCGCAAAGTCGAAGAGGACGGCTACGTCGCCGACCACCTCACGTTCGAACTGGAGCAGGGCCACGCTGCGGCGGTGGAGAAGATCGTCGCGCTCTACACTTCGAGGGACCGCGCCGGCATCGAGCCGGGTCTCGACGCCCGCGAGGCGGTTGGAATCGCCCCCGACTTCGAGGCACTCGCGCTCGCCCATCAGGACGCCTGGGGCCGCCTGTGGCGCCGCTGCGATCTGGTGTATACCGCGGACGAGAACGTCCAGCAGATCCTCCGCCTGCACACTTTTCACACGCTGCAGGTCACGTCGCCCCACACGGTGGACCTCGACACCAGCGCACCCGCGCGCGGGCTGCACGGCGAGGCCTACCGGGGTCACATCTTCTGGGACGAGCTCTACATCTTTCCGTACTTCCTGCATCGCGCGCCCGAGATCGTCCGCGGGCTGCTGCTCTACCGCTACCGCCGCCTCGACGCAGCGCGCGCGCTCGCCCAGGCCGAGGGCTACCGGGGCGCCATGTTCCCGTGGCAAAGCGGTGCCGGCGGGCGGGAAGAGACACAGACGATGCACCTGAACCCGAAATCCGGGCGCTGGAATCCCGACACGAGCCACCATCAGCGACACGTCAACCTCGCCGTGGCCTTCAACACCTGGGAGTACGTCCGCGTCACGGACGACCGGGACTTCCTCGCCACCCATGGCGCGGAACTCCTCGTAGAGATCGCCCGTTTCTGGGCCAGCATCTCGCACTTCGACCAGACGCGCGGGCGCTACGAGATCCACGGCGTGATGGGACCCGACGAGTACCACGAGAACTACCCCGACAGCGACGAACCCGGTCTACGCAACAACGCCTACACCAACGTGATGGTGGCCTGGCTGATGGACACCGTGGCGGAGGCGCTGGAACGCCTCGACGCAAATCGCCGAGCCGACCTGCTGGAGAGACTCGGCGTCACGAACGAGGAACTGGCCCTCTGGTCCGAGATGAGCGGCAAGCTGTTCGTGCCCTTCCATGGTGAAGGGATCATCTCGCAGTTCGAGGGCTACGAAGCGCTGAAGGAGCTGGACTGGGACGCCTACCGCGAGAAGTACGGCAACATCCAGCGAATGGACCGAATCCTCGAGGCCGAAGGAGACAGCACCAACGAATATCGGCTGTCCAAACAGGCCGACGTGCTCATGCTCTTCTACCTCTTCCCGCCCAGCGCGCTGAAGCACCTCTTCGCCAAGCTGGGGTATCCCTGCGATTCGGACACCATCCGACGCAACGTTGAGTACTACGAGGCGCGCACGTCGCACGGCTCCACGTTGTCCAATCTGGTACACGCCGCCGTGACGGCCGGCTACGCGCCCGAAGAAGCCTGGCGGAAATACCTCGCCGCGCTCGAGAGCGACGTCGCGGACATCCAGGGCGGAACGACGAAAGAAGGCATCCATCTCGGCGTCATGGCGGGAACGCTCGACCTTCTCCAGCGCGGCTTCCTCGGCCTCGACGTCGCCGGAGACACACTGACTCTCGACCCAGTGCTGCCGGGACGCCTCGCGGGCCTCGCCTTTTCCCTGCATTTCCGCGGGCGGCGACTCGACGTGGCGGTCTCGGAGGGGCAGTTGACCCTCGGCGTGCATCGCGACGCCTCAAATCCGCTGGAGGTTCGCGTCGGGGCGAACACCGCCACACTGGGACCGGGAGACACGCAGACGTTCAGCCTCTCCTGACCGCGCGCCCAAGCTCCAGGCGCTGCGCGCCGTCGGGTCCCGCCAGAACCGAATTGCGATCGCCCACCCTTGGTCGACCGCTCCTGGGGCCCCGATGAGCCGTTGCGAGAAAGCGCCGACCGTCAAGGGGTACTTCTCTCTGGTGCCAGCGACGATTCAGCCCGACTTGACACGCTTTGCGGCAGCGCAACCATAACCCGCTGGAGGTGACGGATGATCCGAGTGCGAATCACGGCGGGGCTTGCGGGATGTGTTGCATTGCTGGTGATGGGGGCTTCGACTCTCGCCGTCGCCGAGCAGACGCCGATCAAGGAGCTGATGGGAGATAATTTTGCCGGACTTCAGCGCATCCTCATCTCCTTGATCACTTCGAACTATGCCGCGGTCCCCAAACAGGCGAACGCGATCCACGAGCACGCCGTAGAGCTGGCCGGGATGGTGCCGGAGGGTTCGAACTCCGATCGACAAGAGTTCCTCTCGTACGCCTACAACTTGGACGTGCACGCGCGGGACATCAAGTCGATCGTGGAGTTGCTGATTCAGCACGATCAAAATCGCGGGCCGGCCAATCTGGGTACCGACCATCTCAGGGGAGCGCTGGCCGCCCACTACGGCGGGATGGTCACGATGTGCGTGGCGTGCCACAACCGCTTTCGGCAAAAGATGATCGAGTAACCGGGTTTCCGGGCCCGCTCCCAGGGCGGCTGTTCCCGGTTGCAGCGACGGGGACTGGCGCCGGGTCGATTCGTTTTGCACGACCATTCGATCGCGGCCGACTCGGCGGAGCGCGCAGGTCTCGCTGCCCAACGGACTGAAAGTCGGGCCGCTTGCCAGTAAGCGACGGCCAAGGCTGGCCCCGCCCGGCTCGTTCGGCTACCCATCGCACTTCCCCCGCCGCGGCGCCTGCCACGCGCAGCGCTCTCGGGGCGTTTCGCCACTCCAGTGTGCACCGGAAAGAGACGAGAGGATGATCGGCACCAAGCCCCCAACACGGGCGCCCAGCGGACGTGCTCGCAACAAACGGCCCGAGCGGGCGGACGCGAGAGCGCAACTCCAGGATGGTTGGGTCCTCGCAAACCACATCCTAGTTTCGTTTCACGCGGCCTTCATCTCGTCGGTATTGGCCCTCCCCTCGCTGGGTGTTGCGAAGAGCGAGGTGCTCCGGTTCATCTTTCTGAGCTCCGAAACGCTGGTTTCGGCGTTGTTCGCGTACCTGAGCTTCCACGTAGCCGTCGCCTTTCACGAGCTGGGCCATTTCCTGACCGCCGCGCGCCTCAACGCCCTCAACGAGTCGATCGCCCGCGATGTCCAGGCCGCGCTGACACGCGGGGGCGCCCACCGCATCCTCTATCTCACCAAGCTCTTCTTCCTGGCACCCTGGGGCCGTGCAACGGGAATCAAGAAGCAGGGCTTGAACTACTACCCCGACGCTCCGTACAACCTCGCCGTCGCCGCCGCCGGGCCCCGCTTCAGCCGCAATCTGGCGTTGGCCACGCTGCCTCTGGCGATCGCACTGCTTGCCGTCGGTCTGTGGTCCTCCCAGATGCCCGCGATCTACGCCGGGCGGCTGCTCCTCGGCATCGGAATCGTCACGGGCCTGGACTTTCTGTTGGCCGATCGGGGGAAGTATCGCGAGTTCCGCGAGCGCGAAGGCAAGGCGATCAAGGCCGCCGCCGCGCTCGCTCCGAGCGCGGGGTGGCACGCGCAGGCCGTGCAGGCGAAGCAGCGACTCATCGAGCGGCGAATGCAGGAAGTCGTCCACGCGGACCTGGGTCCCGTGAGGGCCCCGTGGCAGTTCCGCAACTGCGGCATGGGCGGGCGCCACACCGAGAAAGAGTATCCCGAGTCGAATATCAGCATGCAGGAGGCGATGTTCCTGATCCTCGGCGCCAGGGACTACCTCGACGCCCAGGAAATGACCGTCACGCTGCAGACCCGCCTCAAGGAGATCATCGAGAGCGCGGAGGGCTGCCGCGTGATGGGTATCGGGCTCGAGGGAGGACTCGCTCCCTACATCGACCCGGCGGAGTACCCGCTGCCCGAGGTGCGTCTCTGGGTCATGATGACGCAGGCCATCGCGCAGTGCGGCTACCGGCCCGGAGAAGACGTCGTGATCGCGCTAGACCCGGCCATGGCCGAGCTCGAGATCGCCTACCGCGAGCAGTTCGGAGTTCCCGACGCTGTCGGGATGTACCTCTTCTGGCGCGACGAACGCAAAGTGGTGCTCGATCGCGACGGCGTCCTCGAGTTGTACGACCGCGCCATTCGCGAGTTCGAGGTACCCGTGCTGTCCATCGAGGACGGCTTCTCCGAGGAGGACCACGAGGGCTGGAAGCGGTTGAACGAGGACCAGGGCGATCGGCTGCTGATCGTCGGTGACGATCTGGTGACCACGAACGATGCGACCATCGAGGACGCCGCGGACCGGGGCCTGGTCAATTCGGCGCTGATCAAGGCCAACCAGATCGGAACGCTGCACGAAACGGTCCTGGCCATGCTGGTCGCACTCGGCAAGGGTCTGACGCTAGTGGTGTCGCACCGCTCGAAGAGCCCGAACGACGACATGGAAGCGCACATCGCGTTGGCCACCAACGCGCTCGGCCTGAAGGCCGGCGGCGGCGCCAACACGGAGCGACTGGTCAAGTACCACGCGGTCGCGACGCAGATGGCGCGACTCGAGCGCGGGGGAACCTACGCCAGCGCTCTGATCGAAGGTGACGCCGTCGTCGAGGACCTCTTCGCGAGCGAAGAGCCGACCAACGCGGGGATTCCCACTGTGGGCACCGAGGTGGACGTCAGCTTGTCGAACAGCGGCGTCCGGCTGCGCTTCCGGGGCGCCACGCCCCTCGGCACGTCGGCGGGCACGGGCGAGGCGGTCCATCTCGTCGACGGTGTGTTCGAGGGTGCGGAACATTCCGAAACGATCGAAGCCCATCGGGCGCTCCTCGAAGAGGTCGAGCCCAGGGTTTTCGCGTTCCGCGCGGAAACCAGCGCGGCGCAGGTGAAGGAAACCGGCGACGACGATCTGATTGCGCTGTTCGCACGCACGCGTCGCTACCAGGGCAAGGGGTGCCTGAATGCGGTCGACAACGTGCACCGGGTCATCGCGCCGTACTTCCGTGGCCGCTCGCTGATGGATTCATCGTTTCTCGAACTGGACCGGGCGATCCTCCAGCTGGAGCGCCGGACCGCTGAGCGACGCGGAAAGCTGGACGCCAACGCGTCCTCCGAAGAAATCGTCGCGACGTTGCAGCGCAAGCAGAACCTCGGGATGAACGCCGTCCTATCCGTCTCCCTGGGGCTGGCGCGCGCCGCGGCTCACGTTCGGGGCCGGCAGCTCTGGGAACTCCTGCGCGAGGAGATGATCGGAATCATCGAGCGCCTGGCCGAGGCGCACGACGTCCCGATCGCGGGAAGCAGCTGGGAAGACTACGTCACCGCCTTGCAACAAGTCACCGGGATCCTGGCGCGAGACGGCGCGCCGCTCTACCTGGAACTCCGCAAACTCACCAACGTGTATGAGGATCCCCAGCTGGCACCGCCCGCGTCGCTGCCGCTGGGCCACCCCAAAGTGAACCGCGAGCCGCCCGTCCGAGAGGCCGCCAAGGCCAAGCGGCAGACTCCGGATGCCCACCCCGCTGCGCCTCCCGCGCAGCCTGTCACTGCGGCGGGCGCGGGCGTCGAGACCGTTCTCACAGAAGCACAGCGCAAGGGCCTCCGGGAAGTGAGCGCCGCCCTCCACCGGAGCTACGTGCTCGGCGAGGACGCCGACGAGCAACGCGGCGCGCTGCGCCGCTTCATCAGCTTCCGTACAGAGACGCTGAAGAGCGTACGACCGTTCGAGATCGTCAACGACCGGGCACTGCGGGACGGCGACCGCCTGGTCATTCCGTACCTGGCGGGAGACGGTCTGCTCTTGCACTTCGTGCGTGACGGAGAAATTTCGGTCGAGCAGCGGTCGCTGCTGCCCGGCACGATCGTCACCGACCCGCTCATCGAGAAGATCACCGGAGTCCGCGGGGACGTCATCGACTTCGAGGCCGATCTCTACGGCTACGATGTGGACTCGATGCCCGACATCCGGATCTGGCGGATTCGGGACATGGCAGCTCTCCTGAAGGAACTCCAGCGCTCCGCCAACTACTATCGAGCGGCGATCTTGCTCCGCTGCCTGGTGGTGCGACTCTGCGGCCAGTCGTTCCGGGGATTTCTCGGCGCCAAGAACCTGCGCCCCGAGGTGAGCCAGCTCAACACCGAGATCATCAACGTGCTGAACGGTCCATTCGCGGACCGACTGAAGTTGCCGATGCGGATCCTGGTGCGCAACGTGTCCGGGTTGCTCTTGCGCCCCAATCTGATCGATCAGGTTTGGAACGACGCGATCGACCTCGCGGAGGTCCACGTCCGAGGCAGCCGCATCGCCAACGAGCTGCGTCGGAGCAGCCACCACGCGTTGGGGCAGCCAACCCTCGAGCTCGCCACCGCCTATCACCAATACCTGCAAGGCCGGGGCTCCGAGCAGCTGTCGGCGCTCGGCTTCGATGAAGTGTCCGATGCGGACGAGCGCGCTGCCCGCCAGACGGCCCCGCGCGCGCTCGTGGAGCGCATCGTGCACAACCTCGAGAAGCTCCTCGGCAGCGCGGAGATCGTGACGCGAATCCGAGAATGGCAAGACGCCTACGCCGAGGCGCTCGTCCGTTGCGAGTTCGGCAAGGGCCTCGACGACGAGATGGACACGGCCATCAGCGGGGGAATACGCGCCGGCAATCGCTGGGTGTTCCGGCACCACGTCCGCATCCTCGCCAGGAAGGCCGCAGAGGTGGCGGAGTTGCTCGGGGGGCGCGAACCGGCGCATAACCTGCTCGCCCTCGAAGCGCTCGACCCGGCGGCGCCCGACTTCGACGCCGACGCCGCAGAGGGCGACCTACAGCAATGCGTGGAGGGTCTCGTCGACGCCCTGCGCGGAACCTGCCAGGACCCGCTCTTCCGATCCCTGGAAGCCGCGCTCGCCTCGTACGACCGCGACGCCTTCCTCGACAACGTCCGGTCGGTAGCGCAGCTACGCAGCGAGGTGGAGTCGCTCATCGAGCGCGGTGGGTTCCGCGAACAGCGCTATCTGCTCAACCAACTCGACTGCCTGTTGGAAGAGATGGGGTACCTGTCGATCCGCCGCATCGTGAGTTCTTACGAGAAGCACGGCGTGCTGATCGACGAATGCTTCGAGATCCTTCAAACGTCGGTGGAAAACCTCGTCCGCGACGGTCTTCGCTCCGACGAACTCTCCGAGCTGGCGGGCATGCTCCAAATGCCCGGCCTCAGCAACGTCGAGCAAGTCAACCTCCTCGAGGCGATCCAAGACGGCTACCACCTCGTGGTACAGCGCAACAGCCTCTCCTACCAGGCGCTCGGCGAGCGCCTCGAGCTCTCCGACGACGAGCTGCGGATCGTGCTGGCCAATCTACAGCGCTACCTCCACGACCTGAACAGCATCGCGGGACTCGTCGACCTCGCAAAGTCGCACGTGCGCGCCCGGATCGACGCCTCGCCCGAGACCGCCGACCAGCGGGGCGAAGCCCGAAAACTGGAGCCCTTCGACATCGTCCACCTTTCCCACCGCGACGAGATCGAGAAGCGCTTCGCGGACCCGCAGGCGTTCCTGCGAGACCGGTACGGCAGCAAGGGGAGCGGGCTGATTTGGATCAGTCACGCTGGCATCCCGACTCGCGACGGCTTCATCTTGCCCACGGATCTCGGCCGTTCGCGAATTCAAGAAGCCGATCCGACGCGCCTCGCGCAGGAGATCGACGCGCACATCGAGACCCTCGAGCGCGACATCGAGAAGCGCGAGGGCCTCTCGTTCCGCTTCGGGGACGCGACTCGTCCGTTGCTGCTCGCGGTCCGGGGCGGTTCGGTCTTCTCGATGCCGGGCATCCTCACGACGATCGTCTTCGCCGGAATCAACGACCAGGTTGCAGAGGCGCTCGCAGCCGAGGACCCGTGGTACGCCTACGACAGCTATCGGCGCTTCCTGACGTCTTGGGGCGGTGCGGTGATGGGCGTCGATCTCGAGCGCTTCGATCTCGTCGAGGAGGCAAAGCGGCGCCACGGAATCCGCTACAAGAAGGAGCTTCCCTGGGAGGCCATGCGGGACGTCGCGGAGAACTGCAAGAAACTCCTGCGCGAAAACGGCCCGGCCGAGGTCCTGGACGCGGCCTTGGCCGATCCCAAGCGTCAGCTCTTCGAGGCGGTGCGCGCGGTGCTGGGGACCTGGAACACCGAGCGGGCCCAGCGCTATCGCAGCATCAAGGGGCTGTCGGCCAGCTGGAACACCGCCGTCGTCATCCAGCAGATGTCATCGGGCAACTGGCGCAACTCCGAGGTGTACGAGGGGATGGACGAAACCGCGTACTCGCTCACCGGCGTGGTCCCTCACACGATGGTGACGAGACTCGGCCTGCGCCAGCTCACCGGCGACATCAAGTTCTCGGCCTCGGGGGACGACCTGGTCGGCGGGCTCACGGCTGCAGACTCGTTCGAGCCGATCGGCCAGCTGCGCAGACTGATGCCGATCCTCGAGCGTCGCATCGACCACATCGGAACCCGGATCCGGATGGCGCGCGGCACCGACGTCGAGCTGGAGTTCACCGTCGATCGCGGCGTGCTGAGCATCCTGCAGGCGCGAACGGCGACCACCAGGCGATACGAGGGGGCCTGCTCGTTCGACGAGCCGGGTCCGCCGGCTGCCACGGGGATCGGCGTGTGCGGCGGAGCGTTCAGGGGCAGGGCCGCCTTCGACGAATCCGATCTGAAAGAACTCTCCGGCGCCGCTGATGGCGACACCGATGGTGTCCTGCTGGTGCTGGAGAACCCGACTCCATCGGAGATCCCATTGATCCTCGAGGCGGACGCGCTGCTGGCCGCGAAGGGTGGCTCGACGTCGCACGCCGCGGTCGCCGTAAACGGCATCCGTGACCGGGCCGTCAGCGCCGTGCTGGGTGCGACAGGGTTGCGCGTGGACGCGGTGCTTCACCAGGCCGTGCTGATCGGCGCCGACGGTGAGGAGATCGCGCGGTTCGGGCGCGGCGATCTGGTTTCGATCGACGGTCGGACCGGCGCGGTCTGGATCGGGTCGCGGTCGCTGCTGACGGTCCAAACGCGGGAGCCCTTCTGACGCGGTGATTCAACGGGGCGGCTGCTGGGCGGCGCGATTCGAATCGATGCTGCCAACGCAGCAACAGTCCAGCGGCGCCGACAGACGCTGCGTCAGGTTCATCCGCTCGAGGGCCGCGGCCCGCGCCCCGCTGCAACGCGGGCATCCGGCGATGCGCTCGGCATCCCATAGGTCCGCGAACACGCGACCGCGCCCCGAGCGGATTCCGTACTCGACCACGGATTGGAGCTCGGCGAGATTCGTCCTGGAGTAGAGCCCCTGCGCGTCGAGCGCGTCGACGATTCCGTTGCCGGGGCGAACCGGAATGATCACACAGCACCCGACACCCATCGAGAATGCAGAATCGATCGAACGCTTGGCCCAGTCGGCCCGCTCCTCACCGAAGTGCCCCGGCGGGCCCAACAGGATGAAAGCCCGTACGTCGATGCCGTTGTCGCTCAGGAAACGGGCGGCGCTTTCGAAATCGTCGAGGCTCATGCTGGGCTTGATGAGCGGCAATACGTCGGGGTCGACCGTCTCGAGTCCCATTGCGATTTCGAGCCTCACCGGGGCAATCGCCCTGGCGAACGAGATGCAGCGATCGTCCACGAACCCGGGATGACACTCCACGATTGCAGAACGCTTTTCGCTCAGCAGCTCCGCGATGCGCGGCAGATCGGCGCTTGGAATCGCTTCTGGATCAAAGAAACTGCCGGCGTTATAGAGCTTTACGCGGGAATGTTCAGGTAAATTCTCCAGCGCCCATGCGACCTGCCCCGCCACCAGGCCTTCGGCAATGCGGTCGGGCAGCGTCTTGCGCCAGAGATCGCAAAAGACGCAGCGAAACGGACACTCTTTGTTGGTCAGAAAAATCGCGGCGACGTCCTCGACCACACCGTCGCGGGAGTATTCGCGCTCTACGAAGTACGCGTAGGGCCTCGCGGGATCTGGGGGGGAACGCGAGCCCCGCGCAGCGACGATCTCCCGATCAGGGATGCGCGGAAGCCGGGCCATCGAATATCGATTGATAGAGCGTTCGATACGCCGCAGGCTGTTCCGGGAAGTACCCCTTCAGCAGGCCCTCCCGTGCGACACCGTGCTGGAACCGGCGCTTCTCGAACACCGGCATCTCGAAGCCCGTCACGGCGCGCACGCCGAGCGAAACCACCTCGCCCTTGAGTCGATAGAGCGCCTCGTGATCCCAGTTCGTGAGTTCGATGAACGGAATCCCCTCGGAAACTTCGACGACATTGGGCAGCGTGAACGGGCTGAATCCCCGAAAGCCGTAATGGTCGGCCGGCGCGTGGCTGCGCGCGCAGCCCCGGCTCATGCCCCCCGAGTAGGTCAGCGAGTGCTTGATGGAATCGACGCCCCAACCCTCGTGATACAGCATGGTGTTGTTGAGGACGCTTCGGATCGTCAGTTCCGGATTCTCCTCGATCGGATAGTCCTTGAGGTTTTCATCACCGCCCTCGCCATCGATGAGATGGCGCCAGTCGGGATAGCGCTCGCGAATGCCGCGACACAGCGCCAGCGCCATCGCCCCCGCCTGAAGGTCGAGCGGCTTGTAGTCTTCGATGACCCGGATCGCTCGCGCCAGATCGATGTAACCGATCGGCACCTCGATGGGCTCGTGGAAGATCTGGAGATCCAGTTCGCCGAGAAAGCGCCTCGCCTGGACGAGGTCCGCTCCCGTCCGGTCCACGCTGAGCGTGAATGCCTTGAGGCGCCCGGGGTTCATGCCGAGCCCGCGCATGACGTGATAGAGCACCAGGAAGACCGCACCGCTGTCGATGCCGCCGGAAAAGTTCACTCCGATCGGATCGGCGGTCGGAATGGTCTTCAGCCACTTCTCGATTTCTGCCGCCAGTGCGCCGATGTATCGCCGACCGATCTCGGCGGTGTCGCTGGGAAGGGTCTCGCGCGCGGGTGCAAAGAAGCGCTGATAGGTGGGATTGGGATCCGGACAACCGATCAGCTGAATCTCCGTGAGGTGATGTGCGGGAACCATGCGCGTGTAGCTGGGATGGAATTGATCGCCAAAGCCGTGCTCATCGAGCCACGCCTTGATCGTGTCGATGCGATGCGCGACCAACAATGCGGGGCCTTCGCTCTGCTTGACGATGAAATAGCGCATCGGCAGTTGAAGCGAACGAGCCAGTCGGACGGTCTGCCCGCGCCGCGCAACCAGCGCGAAGTGGCCGTCGATCTCGCGAATTCGACGAACATCGCCATCGGCCACGCGCTCGCGAGCTTCGTCGAGTGACACGCCGAAGATGACGTTGCGATCGGGATCGGTAAGATCGAAGACTTCGCGGATGACCTGGGGCTCGACCATGATGGACCTCCCTCTCTGAGTGGAAAGGCTTCCTCATATGAAATGGGAAGGCTTCCCCTCTGAGCGGGAAATTTACGCGATCAAGCGGGGGCGAGTCAACGCGATCGAACGGGGGTGAGCCGGCATGGGCTGCAGAGATCGGCGCGACGGCACCACGCGGGCATTCGAGCCCCTCGGCGCGAACAGCAGCGCCCGCGTTTTGTCCACGCACGGAAAGATCTGCTCTGGATTCAGCGGCTGCGGAGCGCTGCGAAGCGCCTCGATACACCCCGCAAACAGCCTGCGTCGCTCCGCCTTGCGACGCGCAACGTCCATGTCGGCGGAGCGCGTATCGCCCTCTCCGAGAACACCGCGAACCGCGACCTCCTTTTCGAATGATGCACTGGCCCGCTCGAGCAGGTCCTGCGCCCCGCGTGCGTCGCCACGCTTCCAGGCGATGTACCCACTGAGGTAGAGCGCGCTGGTCGCCCTCGGGTTCATTCGATAGGCGGCTTCGAGATTCGCGCGCGCGGCATCGAGCCTGCCCTGCGCGAGATCCAACTCTCCCCACAGCGTCAGCGGGCGACTTTCTTCCCGATTGATGCGGTGCGCGGTTTCGAACGCATCCGATGCGGCGTCCAGGTCGAAGAGCGCGCCCGCACCGGGAAGCGCATGAACGATTCCGAGCTGGATCCACGCCCGAGAACTCGAGGGGTTCACGCGGACCAGCTGCTCCCAACACGCGCCGGCCTCGGCAAACCGCTCGAGCTCGAGCAGGCTGTTGCCGCGGTAGTAGAGCGCGTCCTCGTGCCGAGGATCCAGAGCCGTCATCTCGGCGAAGACAGCGGCCGCCTCCTCCCAACTGCTCTTCGCAACGAGGTCTCTGGCGCGCCGGTTGAGCTTCCAAAAACGCTGCTTCTGCTCACGGGTGAGGTCCGAGGCAACGTCCGAAACCAATGCGTGCTTGGAAACCGCGGAGGTGCGTCGCGCGCGCTGGTCCCTCTCAGTGCCCATCGCCGCGAGGTCGTCCACGGGCCGTGGCGGGCGCCCTTCTTCCAGATACCAGAACCGATCCACATCCAGGTCGCTCCACACCTCCCGACGCCCACCGGGCCAGCTGACCTCGACGCGCTCCACCCGAGTCGCCTCGCCCAGTCCGAACAGAACGTCGGAGCCATTTTGCGAGAGGTAGGAGGGGCCCGCTCCGGCCTCCCGCAGGTAGGCGCGATCGCCCACACGAACCACGATTCGCGCGCCGATTCCCGACGGATGGCCGGACTGGGCCCGGACCTTGAACCCGACCCAGTTGCCAACGGGCGAGTCGTTGCGCAGCAACCGCGCCCTCCCCCCGTGGCGGACGATGAGCAGGTCGGCGTCCCCGTCTGCGTCGTAGTCCGCGAACGCCGCTCCGCGCCCGACGCCCGGCGGATCGGTGCGGATACCCGCTTCGGCCCCCACCTCGAAGAACCCGTCTTCTGGACCCCTGTTCCAGTACAGATGTGGATGCATCGGCACCAGCTGGCTCGGGTCGTCCCTCTTTTGCAACGTGCTGCCGTTGGCGACGAACAGGTCCAGCCAGCCGTCGTTGTCGAAATCGACGAACGCGGTTCCCCATCCCACCAGATCGAGGGCGATCTGACCGAGCCCGACGCGGTCGGCTTCGTCACTGAACCGAAGCCTGCCACCCGAACCATCGGCCAGGGTCGCAGAGGTCTGGTTCGAGAACAGGGCGTTCTCTTGCGCGACCCAGTGGGTGAGGAAGAGATCGAGATCGAGGTTGCCATCCCAATCGCCCACCGCAATTCCCATCGAGCTACGGTAGTCGGCCACGAGCGCTTCATAGCTGACATCCTGGAAAGTGCCGTCGCCGCGATTCCGGAACATCGCGTTGTCCGATACATCATTGGCCACGTACAGGTCGGGCAGACCGTCGCCATCGAAGTCCGCCCACGCGGCGGCCAGACTGCGGCCCATCTCGCTCCGAACGCCGGCCTCGGCGGCGCGCTCGTCGAAGCTGCCGTCCCCCCGATTGACGTAGAAGTGGTTCGGTCGGGGCGTGTACGATGATGGATTGATGGTGAAGGGATTCTCCGCATCGCCCACCCGCGCGAAGTCGGTGCCGGGCTCCTCGGGGATGTAGTTCACGTACCCGCAAACGTAGAGATCGAGGTCGCCGTCGAGATCGAAGTCCGCCCAGGAGGCGCCGGTCCAGAATCCCTCGGCATCCAGACCGGCGCGCGCGGTGACATCGCGGAACGTCCCGTCCCCCTGGTTGTCCCACAAGATATTGCGCCCCCACGACGTGACGAAGAGGTCTTCGTCGCCATCGGCGTCGTAGTCACCAAAGCTCGCGCCGATTCCCCGGTGTGCAGCACCGACACCTGCCGACTGCGTGACGTCCTCGAAGGTTCCGTCGCCCCGGTTGCGATACAGGCGATCCGTCGCGGATGACGCGGCCATTTCAGCGTCGGACACGCCCAGCGGCGCGGCGAAGTTGACCAGAAACAGGTCGGGCAATCCATCGCCGTCGTAGTCGCCCCAGGCGATGCCGGGCCCCATATCCTCGGGGAGTTGGCTCGTGCGCCGGAATGGGAAGTGCTCGAATCGAATGCCCGCCTGCTCGGATACCTCGGTAAAGCGCAGGCTGGTGGACGGCTGCTGGAGGCTTCGATCCAGGCTTCGCGTGATCCCCTGCTTCTCTTGGCCGGCCACGTATCGGTCGTCGCGAGACCACTGCAGGATCGCGATGATCGCCACAACCAGCAAAACGGGTAGCGAACACAGGATCAGGGTCTTTCGGATCAGGCTGCCCCGCTTGGACAACTAGCCTTCCTCGATCCGAATCGTCTTTTCGTCCACGGACATCTGGATCACGGGCGCGGTGAGTCCGCTGTCGTCACCAAACATGAAGTTCAGCAGGAATTGATCGACCTTGCGATAGTCGAGCGACGCCTTCACGTAAAGCGTCCCCGGCTCGCCAGGTGTGCTCACCGTGAAATCCCGATGCGGTTGTTCGCCGACGCCCTCCGCGCCCACCGGGGTGCCCGCCGTGGACGGGCAGATGACCGTATAGCGCGCGACGTCGCTGAATCCCGGAAACAGCGCGCGCCGGTACCTCACGCCCACCATCTCCCACAGGTTGTGCCGATCGATCAGGTTTCCATAGCGATCCACGGGCTCGGCCTTGAACATGAAGGCACCGGGCTCGATGAAGTGCTCGGAATCCACGCTCCCGCTCGACAACAGAACGTTTCCCTGATCGTCGGTCACCTCCAGATTGATCCACGACTGGATGATGTCCAACGGTCCGGTGGGAAAGTCGTGGCCGACCTTGTTGGAGGAGATGACCACGCGAATCTCGATCGCCTCGCCGGGCCGAATCGTATCGGCCGATTGAATCTCGATCGCGACGGCCGGACCGCTGGCCCATTTGTGGGCGATCTCGGGGATCTCGCGCTTGCCCTGGAGCCAGGCCACCGTGAGCTCGTGTTGCTTCTCCCAGCCCTCGAGTTCGAGCACCATCGGAACGAAAGAGTTGGAGGCGATGAAACGGTGATCGCGGTGCTTGCCATCATCCTTCGAGCGGTAGGCGTCGAGATCGTCTCCGGCAGCCGGGTCGCTGGATGCCTGCAGCGGCATGTGACATTCTCGACACTCCACCACCTTGTCGGGCTCGCCCTCCGGATTCCACTTGCTCTTTCGCCAGTTGTCGTACTGATTCTGGAGCTGCACCCAGCCGACCTGGTTCACCTCTTCGTCGATGAACTGCTTGTGGCACGCCGCGCAGTATTCGGGTGTCTTGAAGAGGCGCTTCGAGAAGACCTCCAGGTGCTTGCGCGGATAGGCCCGGATCAGGAAGTCGGAAATACCCTTTGCAAGAGCGCCCTCTTCGAGCTCGAAGAGGTAGCGCTCCGGCTGGCCGATGGTGTAGTTCGCATTCCCCTTCAGGTCGGTCTCGCGGATGGAGTGACACACGAGACACGAGACTCCCTCGTCATAGCCCCGGACGCTGCTGAGATCTTCCGCAAAGATGTTCTTGGTTCCGGCGAACAGCGATGCGGGATCGTGGCAACCCCCGCAGTAGCGCGTGCTCTCGGGTCCGTTCTGTTTGGCCATCACCTCCTGGATGGCCTGGAACGCGGGATCCATCGAGGACCAGCGGTGCGCACTGATCGACCACTCGCGGTAGATCTCTTCGTGGCAGCCGGAGCTGCCGCAGCTCTTGCTGCCGGTGAGCGAACGATCGTCGTAGGCACCGCCTGAAACCGTGGTGGCCAGGCTGGGGGCGAAGGGGCTGCGACCCTCGTCGTAGTGGTAATCCTCGGGAAATTCGTTCAGCCACTCAACCGAATCGCACAGCGCGGACAGCCCACCCACGAGCGCGAGGCCGCCGATCGACCAGGCCAGCGCACCCCGCACCCAGCGCTTCTCCGCCGTCAGCACTGCCTGCGCGCGCTCGGCCCGACTCTTCCGATCGCGAACGATCAGCAGGGCCACGTGGGGAATCAGAAAAGCCAGGATCGCGAGCGTGGTCACGATGTGCACGGTGTCCCAGGCGTAGGAAATCGCCGTGCCGAAAAGCGCCTGGAACGTGAGGACCAGGCCGGACACGGCGTTGAGCGCAACCGCCGCGCATGCGACGTAACCGGTGATCAGGTAGTGGGACAGCGGGCGACCCCGGTAGATCCACCAGTGGCGTCCCTGATAGAGGACGAACGGAACCAGAAACAGGATTCCAGCCGCGGTGTGCACCAGTACCGAGACCTGGCTGGAAATGCTGAAGGGCAGCAGCCAGATCCAGAGACCGGTGATGGTTTCGAAGCACAGCAGCCCGCCCACAAAAATCGAAAGCCGGGAGCGCCACTCGAGGGCGCGGCTCCTTTGGGCGCTGGGTGGCGCGGCTTGAGCAGTCATCTCTTCCCCCGAATTCTTCGGCAGGAGGGCCCGCGGTCCAGGCTTCCGAAGCCATCGCCTGGCGGGCCCCGCGAGGCGTAGCGTTGTTCGAAGTTTCTCGTTATCCAACATAACGAGAAACAGGCCGACTCGCTTTCAGCGGCGAGCCATTGGTAGGACGCGAACGCATGCGCGGATTCACGGCAGCCAAGGCGTGGTGGATTGCCCCATTTGCCACTTTTTTATGTTTACTGCACTGCGGCCCCGAAGCGTCGATCGAAAACGCGCCCGAGTTCATTGGCGCAATGAACCGCGGCAAGGCCTATCTCGAGAACCAAGACCCCATTCTGGCGGTCCAGGCCTTCGAAAAGGCTGTAACATACGCTCCGAACTCGGCGCCAGCACTGAGAAATCTGGCTCGCAGCCATTTCATGGCGCTCGACCTCGCAGCCCTCGCCGAGGCTCTCGAGAGAGCGCGAGCGATCGAGCCCGATTCGATCGCGACCCACTACCTGAGCGGATTGCGGCATGCCCGACTCGCGGAATTCGAGCGGGCGACCCCGTACTTCGAAGAGGCGGTGCGACTCGATCCCCAGACGGCCGCGCTGCGCTTTCAGCTCGCAAATGCCTATCAGGCGACGGGGCGCCACGAGAAGGCCGCTGAGCAGTTCCGGGCCACATCGGAGCTGGATCCGCTCCACTCGGCCGCACATCACCGATTGGCGGGCTATGCCCGCGAAGCCGGAGACACTCAGGAGATCGAATACCGATCGAGGGAGATCGAGCGCCTGAAGCAGCTGTTCGGCGAGCAGAGCCTGTCGGCCGAGCTGCTCGAAGCCTGTGTGTACACGCGAACCGAGCCCGCTGTCGCCACTGCGTCGCGCGCTGCCGGCACGGGACGCGGAGATGGCGTGCGATTCCGCGATGCAACGCGCGAGATGATTCCCGACGAGTTCGAACAGACCGCCCCCGCGGTGATCGCCACGCTGCTCGATGTCGAGGAGAGTGGACGCTACACGCTGTTCGTCGCGTCTGCGGACGCTGGGGCCAGCATCCTGACTCCAGATGCGACTGGAGCGTTTCGCCGCACTCCCCTCGATCTGAAATTGTCGGAAGCGATGCTGTCGAGCGACCGCCTCATGGGCCTCGCGGGCAGCCTCGAAAGCAGTGACGACCTCGAGACACCGGAATACCCCGCCCCAGAGGTCCTCAACGATCTGATGCTTCTGGGAGACAAGGGGTCGCAAATGCTCGGGCGAACGGGCCCGCGGGCGTTCCGGGACCTCACCGCCTACACGGGCCTGGCTGGCGTGACGGGAAATGTCGCGCGCTGGGTGGACTACGACCACGACGGCGACATCGACCTGGTCGTGGGCGGCGAATCGGGGCTCGCGCTCTGGCAGAACGGTTTCGCCGGGCAATTCGAGGAGGTCACCCACAGCGTCGGCATCGACGAGGCCCTGCCCGTCTGGGATGTGATGGCGGCGGACCTCGATAGCGACGTCGCGATGGATCTGGTGGTCGCTCGGGGCGCACGGCCGACACGCGTGTTCGAGAATCGGCGAACCGGGCAATTCGCCGCGCAGCCCGAGCCCCCCGGGCCCTGGCCCGCCGCGCGCGCCATTCTGATCGATGACCTCGACAACGACGGACACTTCGACGTCGTGCTGATCGGCGAGGAGCAGCTGTCGATCGTGCCGGGGCGCGGCGGCGCGAGGCAGCGCATCGGGCTCGCCGGCATGGAGTTTCGGACGGCCGCACTGATCGACTTCGACAACGACGGTTGGCTCGACCTGATCCTCGCCGGGGCAGCAGGCAGCGGTTCGGACGCGGGCCGCCTGGCGCTCTGGCGCAATGGCGGCGCCGAGGGTTGGCACGACGCGAGTGCCAAGACCGGCATCGACTCGATCTCACTTCCCAAGGTGACACAAATCACAGTGGCAGATCTCGATGCCGACGGTGATAGCGACCTTCTGTTCGTGACGGAAGCCGGACTGAGAACGCTGCGCAACGACGGGGGCAACGCCGCCGGCCAACTCAAGATCCGGCTGGTGGGAACCAAAACCAACCCGAGCGGCATCGGCACGCGCGTGGAGGTCCGCGCCGGCACTTTCTGGGCGGTGCGTTCCGTATCGCAGCTACCCATCGAAATCGGGCTGGGCGAGAACCGACAACTCGACTCGATCCAGACGGTCTGGACCAACGGCGTGGTGGAAAATGAGATTCAGGTCACAGCCTCGGCCGAGCCGCTGACCATCGTCGAGAAGATGGTCGCGGCTGGCTCGTGTCCATTCCTCTACGCGTGGGATGGCCGAGCGTTCCGCTTCGTCACGGATCTGCTGGGAAATTCGCCGCTCGGTCTTTCGCTGCGCCGCGGCGTGACGCTCCCGGCGGATCCAGACGAGCTGGTCTGGATCGGTGATTCCGCAAACTTTGCCCCGCGCGACGGCCACTACGTCCTTCAGGTCACGGACGAGATGCGCGAGGTGCTCTACCTGGACCAGGCGCGACTGGTCGCCGCGGATCACGCTCCGGGCATCGAGGTGCATCCGACCGATCGAATCATGCCGCCTCCGTTTCCCGTTTCCGAGCTCTGGGCCATGCACGCTCCCAGGGTTCCGAGAACTGCCGTGGGAGACGACGGCATCGATCGCACCCAAGCGCTGAGCGCCATCGACGGCGAGTTCGCGCCGCCCGGGCTGCCGCTCGCCTCGAACTTGAGGGGCCAGACGCACCCCCTGACCCTCACGCTCGACTTCGGCCCAATCGCAGACATGCGCGCGCCCGTACTCGCGCTTACCGGCTGGCTGCAGTACGGCGACGCCAGCACCAACATCGCCTTGTCTCAAAGTGCGCGAGAGATCGTCGTTCCGACCACTCTCGAAATGGAATCGATTCACGGGGACTGGGAGATCGTGGATGTCAGCATTGGCAGACCGGCTGGCAAGACCAAGACGATTGCGATCGATCTGACGGACAAACTCGCACCCGGCACCCGGCGGCTTCGGCTCCGCACCAGCTTCGAGCTGCGCTGGGATCGCATCGCGTTGTTCGAGCGACTGCCCGCCAGTGCGTTGGAGATCCACACCGTCAAGCCCACGAGCGCCCAGCTGCAACCGCGGGGATTTTCAGAGCTTCGAGCGCGCGCCGCCAACCATCCCTCGACTCCGGATTGGTACACGGTGTTCGAGCGCCCGCCCTGGCGCACCACGCCCGAAGGATGGGTGACGCGATTCGGAGATGTGCGGCCACTCATAATGCATCGAGATGCCCATCTCGCGCTGCTCAGCGGTGGAGACGCGCTGGAGCTACGGTTCGCGGCGGCAGACCTGCCTCCCCTCGAACGCGGGCGCACGAGAACCTACTTCTTCTACTCCGTGGGATGGGACAAGGACGGCGACCACAACGTCGTGAACGGAGACAGCGTGGAGCCGCTGCCTGTGTTCGCAGAGGATGACCATTGGCGAATCCGTTACAACACGCGCTGGGTACCGAAGGATTGGCCGACGACCGCGCCGTAGCTGGGCGCCGGTGCAGCGGGCTTGGCGGCTGCCTCTGCGCCATCGCATCACTATCCGCGACCCTTTTGCTCGCGACTCTTCCGGGTTGTGGCGAGGATCGAGCCGCATCTCCGCAATCGCTCGAAGGCTGGATCGCACACCACCGGCGACTCGACGAGACGGTCTGGGCGGACGAATTTATCGCACAGCAGTACGAGCGTACGCTGGTCGCCCTGTGGGACGCGCTGCTGCGCGCCAACCGGAGCAGCGCCCCCGCTGAAAAAACGAAAATCTTCGCCTCGATCGACTTCGAGTCGTTGACGATTGGAACGCTACAACAAACCGAATCGCTCGATCACGGCATTGCGCTATTCGAGCTTCGGCCCCCGCACACCACACTGACGCACGACGACTGGGTCGGGCTCGTCGAACGACTCTGGGACACCGGCTATCGCCTGGTCCAAAGCGAGTGGCACCACGCCCGCTTCACCCCGCCCAGCGACGACTCGCCCGCCCGGTCGCAGGTTGCGATCGCGCTCCACCTGACCCAGGGAATCGACACCCGGCGCATCGTCATCGAGGGCGAGCTGGCGGTCGAGTGGTCCGATCGTCGCGATGATCGCGGCAATCCCATTCCGGCCCAGATAGAGGCGACCGCACTGCGCATGCTCACGCGTTCGGGACCCGCTCCGTTCGAGCGGGCCCTTCGCTTCGAACGATCTACGAGGGACGGACTTTCGGGAATTCATCCGGTCCTGCTCTACGACCTGAACGAAGACGGCTTGCTGGATCTGATCATGGTGGGCGCCGTCCGCATCTTGTGGAACCTCGGCGAAGGCCGATTCCAGAAGGCGGCGTTGCTCGATCATCCCTACAAGCTCACCGAGACGGGAGTCATCGCCGACATGAACGGCGATTCGCACCCCGACCTGATCTCGACCCGGGCGCGGGGCGACCTCGTGCTCTACCTCGGCGACGCAGAGGGTCGGTTTCCCGACGAGCCGAAGCTCACACCCCGCTTCGAACAACCGCTGCGCGGGCCCTCCTCGTTGACGGTCGGAGACATCGATGGCGACGGCGACCTCGACGTCTGGCTCGCCCAATACAAGCCTCCGTATCTCGGCGGCCAGATGCCGACCCCCTATTACGACGCCAACGACGGCCATCCCTCGCATCTGCTCTTGAACGATGGACAGGGGAATCTCTCACTGGCGACCGCCGGCTCGGGACTCGAAGCGAAGAGGTTCAGGCGAACCTACGCGAGCAGCTTCGTCGATCTCGATGCTGACGCCGATCTCGATCTTCTCGTCATCAGCGACTTCGCGGGCATCGACCTGTATCACAACGATGGACGCGGACACTTCAGCGACGCCAACGATACGCTGCGCGCCGACCGGCACCTGTTCGGCATGTCGGCATCGTTTGCCGACTTCGACCTCGATGGCCGGCTGGATTTCTTCGTGGCGGGGATGGCCTCGACGACGGCACGGCGCCTGGAGGCCATGGGATTGGGACGGCCCGAGCGACCGGACATGCAGGAGATGAGGATGCGCATGGCATTTGGCAATCGCATGTATCTCGCCAGTGACGACGGTTGGCAGGAGCCCGTTTTTCGCGAGCAGGTGGCGCGTACCGGTTGGACGTGGGGAACAACGGCCTTCGACTTCGACAACGACGGGGATCCGGACCTGTTCGCAGCGAACGGACACATCAGCGGCAGGAGCACGAAGGATTTCTGCGTGAACTTCTGGTGTCACGACATCTTTGATGGAGTGTCCGAGCCCAACGAAGCATTGGGCCTGCTGATGGGAAAGCAGATGAAAGCCCTGTACGCGGGAGAGGAATCGTGGGACGGTCACCAGAAGAACCAGCTGCTCATGAATCTCGATGGGGGTGGCTTCGTCAACGTCGCCTTCCTGATGGGTGTCGCCGATTCGTTCGACAGCCGGTCCGCGGTGAGCGGAGACCTCGACCTCGACGGTCGTGTCGATCTCGTCGTCGTGGAAGATCACGGACTGAAGGGGCAGCGGCTCCACGTCTACCGCAATCGCCTCGAAACCGGAAACCACTGGATCGGAATCCGTTTATTGGAAGAGGGAAACGGCATCTCGCCCGTCGGTGCATCCATCTCGGTGCACACCGCAGAACAGACGCACGTGGGGCAGATCATCACGGGCGAGACCGTATTGGGCCAGCATCCCACGACACGGCACTTCGGATTGGGAGCATCGACGCGCGTCGAGTCGATCGAGGTGCGCTGGCTCAATGGCATGACGCGGGTTGTCCACGACCCCGAGATCGATCGATACCACCTGATCGAGGCGCCCCGCGGAGACCGGCTGGGAGCGCGATGATGCGCCGCCCCCCACCCCGGGGCGGGCGGGCCGAAAGCCCCGCGCAGGCGACCCGCAGCGTAAGGGGCGGCCAACGCGCTCGACAAACTTTCGGTTGCTCACCTCCAATCGTGCCCTAACATATCGGGTGGTCCTTGTTCGGGACGGCGGATCGGAGGCGAGTCACGACGTTCGACGTCGGCTGGCCGAGGAGCGCACTATGACCGCATTGCACCTCATTGGTCTTCGGGGGGCGAGCCGAGCTGATCGATCGATGCATCGACGGACTCTGATCGCCGCCATCGCCGCCATCGCCGTGCTCACCCCCGCGACGCATGCGGCTCTAGCCGCGGACTTTCCGGACGCTCTGGCGCGCGTCGATTACGGGCTCCGGAAAAACCCGGCGCGGGTTTCCCAATTTGCCCTCGACTCATGTCGCAAGCGCCGCAACTTTGCGGCCAAGCTCTACGAGACGCGAGAGATCGACCGGGCGGAGCGAAGCCTGGAGTTCTGCTTCAATTTGCTCAAAATTTCGAAGACCGCTCCCGCAGCCGCTAAGAAGGCGGGCCCGAGCGCGGAGGAAGTGCAGGCGCAAGCCAAGCGCGAGATCGATCAGGCGTTGCAGCTGACCCCGAACATCGAGCAGGGCCTCGAGATCTACCGCGACTGCGCGCGCTGCCACAAGCCCGAGGGCTGGGGGCTCGGCAACGGCTCGGTACCGCAGCTGGCGGGCCAGCACCGCAACGTCGTCATCAAGCAGCTGGCAGACATCCGGGCGGGCAATCGGGACAACGCGATGATGCTCGCCCAGGCGTGCGTGGAGGCGATCGGCGACGCCCAGGCCGTGTTGGACGTGGCTAGCTACGTCGACACGCTCAAGATCAGTGTCGGCAACGGCAAGGGCCC
>SDBV01001758.1_pt1 | contig 32408 bp, 29 predicted proteins | sample 2277081 | NCBI WGS metagenome assembly SDBV01 (sample SAMN10402039, study PRJNA504765) | marine sediment metagenome | isolation source: marine sediment core GS10_PC15, 223 cmbsf | place: Arctic Ocean: Southern Knipovich Ridge | collected 2010 | reverse complement strand
CCGTGCCGGCCGTTGTATATCGGGTTGAAGGCGGCATAGCCGAACCAGGCCTCGTCGAAGTGGACACGGTCCACGCTCTGGCCAAGTGGATCCATGATTCCGTCGACGTCGTAGCAGAGGCCGTCGTATGTCGAGTTGGTAACGACTGCCAGTGCTGGGCGGGTGTCGTTGTCGTCGATCAGCGGGTTGTCCACAATCTTTTGTCTGATCGTCTCGGGCTTGAACTCATCTGGGTGGATAGGCCCGATGATCCCGTAGGGATTGCGCGATGGGATCAGGTACACCGGCGTGGCACCGGTCATCGTGAGGGCGTGCTGCAACGACTTGTGGCAGTTTCTATCGACCAGTACGACATCGTCTCTGGTCACACAGCTGTGCAGCACCATCTTGTTCGCACTGGAGGTACCGTTGGTGACGAAGTATGTGTCGTCTGCACCGAAGGTCTTTGCTGCGGCGCGCTCGGCCTCGCCGACGACGCCAGTGTGTTCCATAAGCGAACCCAGCTCGGGGACCGAGACAGACAGATCTGAGCGCAGCATCTCCTCCCCGTAGAAGTTGAAGAACGCACGGCCTGTCGGGGACTTCAAAAATGCAGTACCACCGCTGTGGCCCGGAGTGTGCCAGGAGTACTCATGCTCCTCAGCAAATCGGACCATCTCTCCAAAAAAGGGCGGCAAGATATCACGTACGTAGCCATCGGTAGCAGCAGCCACTCTTCCGGCAATAAAGTCGGCGGTGTCCTCGAGCTTCCAGATGTAGTCGGTGACATCTCGGATCACGTCGAGTGGGATCTGCTCAATATGCGTTCGCTCCGTCATCAGAAAGATCGGTAGCGAGCCATTGCGCTTGCGGGCGCGCGCAATCAAGTCGGCAGCATTACCTGGGTCTTTATCGTACGGACCGTAGAGCCAGGCAACCAGAACGCAAGCAACGCCGGTATTAGAGGCGATGATCGAATCTCCGTCCTCCACGCTCGTCGCTTCAAGTATCGAATGATGCTCCGATTCGATGCAGTCGCGAATCGCTCGAATTGAACTTCCTCCGGCGTTGTCGTCGTGCAGCTCGCTGTCAATGATCAGAACAGGGAGCTTCTCCTGGGTTTTCACTTGGCTTAGGCCCCACCTTTCCTACGTTTAGTTTATGGACTCTCAGAAGTTTCTTTTACCTGAAAATCTTCTGTCTTCCAGCCCGGTTTTCTGAACTTGTAGATGATCATCGGCAGCACCGTGAAAAATACGAAACCTCCGCCCATTACGATGAACCAAGTAGTGTCGTTTCCGGTCTTGATCTGCGACGGTGGGAAGAAGCCGATGATTATTGCAACAATGCAGAAGAAGATGCCTCCACCCGCAATCAAATATATTCCATGCTTACCACCTGGGACTCTGTAGGTTCGATGCACGTCCGGCTGGGAGGCCCGCAGCTTGATCGCCGCTGCGTACATGATGATGTACATCAAGACGTAGAGCTGTGTCGTTAGCAGTGTGAGCATCAGATATACGGTGCTTATGCCTGGCATGAAAACGAACATCAACGCGATAAGCGTGACCATAATCGCCTGCGCTATGAGAATCGGTACAGGGATACCCTCTTCGTTAGCTCGGCCGAACAGAGTCGGAAGGTCACCGCGTCTTGCCGCTGCGCGCATACCTCTTGTCGGTGCGACAATCCAAGTGCTGATCATCCCGATAGCGCCGATCGAGGTCAGCGCTGCCAGGATCGGCACTGCCCAGCCCATGCTGAATCCATCGAGAAAATCCTTGAAAGCCTGCATCAGGCCATAGACAAGAGATAGATCGTTCTGTGGAACCACGATCGCGATCGCCAGGGTTACAGGAATAAATATCACCAAGATCATGATCACAGAGATAAATAGCGCCTTGGGGTAGTCGCGGCCCGGGTCTCTGACGTTTTCTGCGTGTGCGCCAACGGCCTCGATCCCGGCGTACGTCAAGAACGCACTTGCTGCGATCGTCAACGTGTTTATATTGTTGAAGCTTGGGATAAGGTCGCTGACACCCATGCTTATTTGAACCTCTTTGCCCTCGATCAGCCACAGGGCGGCCAAGATGAAGAGAATTACGCCGGGGACGACGGTGCCGACTATCACGCCGACGGTGCTGATCAGGCTCGAGAACCTCATCCCTCGGAAGTTTGCAAGGGTTGCCATCCAGTAGACCGAAAGCATCACGACAATCAGGAACCAGTGGTTGGCGGCAAGGTCTGGATCGATTATGTACGCAACGGCTCCGGCAGTGAATGAAAGGACCGTCGGAAACCAGATTACATTCTCGATCCACTCGAGCCAGATGGCCAGGAAACCCCATCGTTCACCGAACGCCTCGTAGACCCAGACGTATACACCACCCTCCCTGGGCCAGCCTGTGGCGAGCTCCGCTGAGACAAGGGCGACAGGGACCAAAAAGACGAGGGCGATCAGAATGTAGAAGAAGACCGAAGAGAAGCCGTATTCGGCCATACTGGGCATCCCGCGCAGGCTGGCCACCAGTGCAACGGTGATCATCGCAATTGCGAAGACGCCTAGAACGCGCTTGGAGTTCGGACCCCCATCGCTTTTTGTGGCATTCGATGTCTGTTCAGCCATACACCCTTGCTCCCCAACCGGTTGCACTATACACTCAGCACCGTGATTTTGGAACCGGGGTCAGACGGACTGAACGGATACTTGCGGAGCTCGACATGCGACTGAGATATTCGTGCATCGGGTTTGGGCTACTTCTATTGGTGGTCGCGGGGTGCGGGTCTGAACGCGCAACCTTCGAAGATGGGTCTCTGGACGACATTACCCTGGCGCTACAGGCCCAGGGACTAGCGATCTGTAAGACGGTCGAGAGAGACAGCGACAAGGTGCCCGGCGCCGTTAGCAGACAGCGGTTGGATGTTGCGCTCCCGAGTTGTGCCGGTAGCGATAAAGAGGGCGCGGTAACTGTTACCGCATACGACTCGGAAGAGGCCCGTGATAGAGCTGTAACTGACTTCGAGACAGCGACCAGGCCAACCGCCGCTCACGGCGCAGTCTGGACGTACGCGCAGTTTACGATTCACATCTCCAGAGGATCGGATCCAGAGATCGAAGATCGGTTCACCGCCGCGATGGAGGAGCTAGGCGCTAAGTAACGCCACTGGCACCGATTTGTAGGGATTCGTTACTTCTACGTGCTGGGACTCGGTGTATGGTGTGAAGTGATCCACCATGGCTATTGACGATCCTGTCCAGGTAAAAGAGGGTGTGGCGATACCGCTTGCCGAGATTGAGCTGAGAGCAAGCCGATCCTCCGGCCCTGGCGGTCAGCATGCGAACGTGACGGCTTCGCGGATCGAGGCGGTGTTTGACGTAGAGGCGTCTGCCGCGCTTAACGATAACCAGAAACGGCGCATCGTGGAACGTCTTGGTGATCGTGTTACAGCAGTTGCACAGGACTCTCGTAGCCAAGCACGCAACCGCGAGCTTGCGCTTGAGCGTTTGAGCAAGCGATTAAAAGTTGCTCTCGCAGTAAAGCGCAAGCGACGATCGACGAAACCCGGCCGAGCGGTCAAGGAAAAGAGGCTCAAGGCAAAGCATCGAAGGGGTCGACTCAAGCGCGACCGACGCGCACCACGTACGGAAGACAATGACTAAAAAGGGGGCGACGTCGGGCTCAGCCTGACAGCTCGGCCCCACAGTTCACGCACGAACGCTTTCCTGTAGTAACCGCCTTGCCACAGCTTGGACAGTCGATACCAGGCGCATTACCTGTCGAGCCGGTGCCGGTGAAGCCGCCCACTGTGAGCGGTGCGCCCCACGGCTGCAGGACGAAATGAGCCGAGCCATACAGAACGGATGCACGCAGCATCGCTACAACAGGCAAGGCCAGAAGTGCACCGATGATGCCATATATGAGCATGCCAGTCAGCAAGGCGAAGATCACCAGCAAAGGGTTGATGCGCAAGGTTTTGCCGAAGATAACCGGAGCAAGCAAGTGGCCTTCTAGCTCGACCAGCACCAGGAAGAAGATAGCGATCCAAAGTGCAGACATCGGATCGGTGACGAGTGCAACGAGCAGAGCGGGAGCCGCTCCCAGCCAGGGACCTATATACGGTACGAACTCCATGAAAAATACCCAGACGGCGAACAGTGGAGCGTATGTTTCGCCGTCTGGGAAAATTCCCGTCTTACCAAAGACCCAGAGCCCAATCCCGGCGGCGACGCCCATTATCAGGGAGAGGAAAAACTGGGCGATTACATAGTTAGATACCGCCTTCTGCAGCAGGCGGGGAAAATCGTCCTCACGCGTCTTTATCGGAGGTAGCTTACGCCGCACGGTATCCGCCATTTTCGGACCGTAGATCAGCATGTAGACCGAGGTGATGAAGACTATGAAGAGGTGAAAGAGTGCGCTGGCGACCATATTGACGAAACCTCCGGTAAAGCTCGCAATATCTGACGCGCGACTGGCAAGTCCCTGTTCAATATCGTCGAGAACGTTGTCACTTGTCCCGATCAGGTGGATATCGATCCCTCGTTTGTCGAGCCAGTGCTGGAGGTTTTGTATGTCATGAGTCGCCGATCTGACCAGATCAGGGAAGGCCTTCGCAAGACTTCTAACTTGATCGGCCACGACGTTCACCAAGATGATGACAAGAAAGGTCATCAGAACGACAAAGGTCGTATAGACGGTAGCTATCACAATGCCACGGGGAATCCCACGACGAGAGATGGCATGAACTATCGGATTCAAAAGCAACGCTCTCTGTGCTTGCCCGTTGTTCCGCCGCTGCAAATCTCCTTACAACAAGGGCTTGCTTCTAGAAAACAGCATCGCATCCTTTCTGAATCGGCTATTCACACGATGATTGGCGGTATGAAAGAGCTACGAGCATGGGACAGTGAGCGCTCGATTCAGGTAGATATAGGATCGACAATCAGATATCGTGGGCAGTTCAGATATTTTTGTCTCTCACCAAGATAAGGGGGTAGGAAAAATGGAAGCTCAGATGGAGGGCAAGCCCTGTCAGTCATGCGGTGCACCTATGCCACTCGCAGTTGAGTTTGGAACAGAAGAAGACGGCACTTCAAGCGAGAAGTACTGCAAGTTCTGCTACGAGAGCGGTGCCTTTACAGCTCCGGACATGACTGTGGATGAGATGATTGAGACTGCATCCAGGGGCTGGTCGGAGATGGACCCGAGCGTTACCTACGAGGACGCGAAGGGGCAACTGCAGGCTATGGTGCCGGAGCTTGAGCGCTGGAAGCCAGCAGCCTGAGAAGCAGCGAAGCAGAACTCAAGGTGTTTGCGGCGTCCTAACGGGCGCCGCTCTTTTGTAGAGTGCCTCCAACAAGCCGTGACTTGGCTCTATCATTTGATACTTGCGGGCGAAGTGTTGTGGTTGCACTAGAGCCTTCCAAGCTCTAAGGGCGGGTTCGATTCCCGTCGCCCGCTTGAACGACGTGTTGTCCTTCACCTATATCCAAGCAATCATCTGACGCTAATGTAAGCTGGAAGCCACGGGGCGTGGCGTAGCTTGGTAGCGCGCTCGGCTGGGGGCCGAGAGGTCGCCGGTTCAAATCCGGCCGCCCCGACTTCGAGTGACGAATACGAGCATGCCGGATTTGAGCCGGCGAAGCCGGTTCGCAGGATTTGCTAGTAAGCAAATCCGTTGGGAGGCTGTCAACCAGCCATGGTTGACAGACGAGCCCGGCCGCCCCGATGCGCAGCGTTTGCATGACCAAAGGATCGCAAGAAGAACTTTGTCCTAGCAATGGGATAGATTTGCTGTCTCTTAGGCGAGAAAAACTCATATATGCCAAAAATAACGGAAGAAAACCGTAAGTGGTGGATCCTGGTCACGATGACTGGGACGTTTTCGATGGTACTGATCGACTCGACTGTTGTAAGCGTTGCTCTTCCGACCATTCAGAAGGTATTGGATATGAGCTCAACGGAGCTGCAGTGGATTGTCAACGCATATCTGTTGAGTCTTGCCTGCCTAGTTGCGGTGGGGGGTCGTCTGGCTGACATGTTTGGACAGTCAAGGATGTTCAAGATCGGCATCGTGATCTTTTTAGTGGCGTCTGCTTTTTCGGGTCTTGCCCAGTCAGGAGCATGGATCATCTCCGCTCGTGCGGTACAGGGAGTCGGAGCAGCGATGATGATTCCGCCGACAATGGCAATTGTCATAAATGCCTTTCCGGTAAAAGAGCGTGGGACAGCCATGGGCATCTATGCAGGGATCTCGATGGTGTTCTTAGCACTGGGCCCAATGATCGGAGGCCTGTTCACGGAGTTCTGGACCTGGCGGATGGTTTTCTATATCAACCTTCCAATCGGTATTGGGGTCATCGTACTGTCGCAACTGACCGTTCCAAAGGATAGGCCGGTAAGCAAGCCGGTGCTCGACTATCCGGGGCTTGTCACGCTTGTACTCGGCCTCGTCGCATTCGTCCTTGCTTTGATGCAGAGCAGTGTCTGGGGTTGGGGATCGGCACTCACTCTGGGCCTTTTAATCGGTGGTGCCCTGATGATCGTGCTTTTCGTATTTATTGAGCCAAAGATGAAGAATGCACTAGTTGAGCTTCGCCTTTTTCAAAGTCGAAACTTCTCCGGTAATGCTGCGGTGCTTTTCCTCGTCCAGTTCATCTTGATGGGGCTCACTGTATTCGGCTCTATCTGGGTTCAGAACGTGTTGGGCTTTAGCCCTGTCGCTGCCGGAGCTTCGCTTCTACCCATGACACTGACCCTGGTGCTGGTTGCGCCACGAGCTGGTCGCATCTATGACCGCATAGGGCCGCGAGCACTTGTCACCCTCGGTGCTGCTCTCATCGGCGCCGGGTTTATCTGGGCGGCTGCGGTACTGGGAAAGCAGGAGTTTGTCTGGCTGATTCCCGCATATCTCGTACAGGGAGTGGGGATCGGCCTGGTCATGACCCCATCGAGCACTGATGCGTTGAACTCAGCGCCACCTAAGCTGCGTGGCCAGGCAAGTGGTCTACTCCAGACGGTCCGACAGGTGGGAGGCTCGGTCGGACTGGCGATCATGGGAACCATCGTTACCAACATTCAGACTTCAAAGCTGACAACTCATCTCGAGACAGAAGATGGACTGTCCGCCGTCGAAGTACAGAAGCTTGAAGGAATTCTCTCGAAGGCCCAGGCCGGCCAAACGGAGGCACTCGGTCAAATACCACCCCAGTTGTTGCAGGAGACGATCGAGGCCTCAAAGAACGCTATGACCTCGGGTGTCAGCGCCGCCTACTACGTAGCCGGCGCTGTAATGATCGTCGCCAGCATTATGGCAGTGATCGTCCTGAGGCGAGCCGAGGCATCAGACGCTGATGCACCGCCCGCCGGTCCTGCGATGTAAGCAGATCTTGATCGGTTTTTGATGCGCAAGAAGTGCGGGTGAGAGGATTTGAACCTCCACGAGCTTTCGCTCACTAGCTCCTGAAGCTAGCATGTCTACCGTTTCATCACACCCGCAAACCCCAATGGATTCTACATGCTTAGATAGTCATGCCTGGTGCTCTTCTCTTCTACGTGAATGTCTATGTATCGATTTGCTATTTCCCATTTTCTCGAAAGTCGAATTGAACTCGGATCAGCGTAGATTGCTCGCCAAAGACACTGTGAAGCGGCTCTCGCATACGTGAGCCTGGGGCTTCGTAGCTGTCCTTTAATTCCAATCAAATCTCCAATTTTGTCTCGGAGCCAAACCAAAAAGTCAGGACTGTAACTGTAAAAAACAGTTCTAAACATGGGGGTTCTTTTGTACTGTCCTTTATGGACCGCCTGGATCGAGCCATCGCCATCGAGATGTCCGCGAATAAAGTCAGTGAAGAACTTGTCCGGGATCTGCAATGGTCCAATCGTGAGGCTTTTCTTCGGGGTAAGGCCTATGGAATTAAAGAACCTGTAGAGCCGAGCATCTGAAAATTGAACATTGAGGTATTTTCGACTGGAGTACCCCGATTTTTTTGTTGTGATTTTATGCTCGCTGTCGATAGCGATAAAAAAGTTCTCAATTTGTTCACGATCCTTTGAAGAGAAGTGGATATGCCGTTGATCTGTGCTTAGGCACCCATCAGCGGCAATTAGTCCAACGGCATACGCCATGTTTGCCGACCAGATAATCGGTTCAAAGTTTCTCCCAGGTGCCATCGGCCCACGGCTGCGGGTATTCACGCCTCCCGCCCGCAGCCGCCGGTAGATAGTTGTCGGGCTCAAGCCTGTCTCTTCAGAGATCTCTTCCGCGGTTAGCTTTTCAGCCACATATAGGCGGCTGACCGATTCGATCTCAGATACAAAAGGATGAGCCTTCACATAGAGAAGTTAGAGGCAGGGTCGGACGGTAAAAGCGAACATATGTTCCCAGCAAGGAAATCCAAGCCGAAAAGGGAAAATTTAGCTACGCTGCTACAGTTTTTCCCTTGGCGCATTCGTCTAGCCCGGTCTAGGACGCTGGCCTCTCACGCCGGAAACAGGGGTTCAAATCCCCTATGCGCTACTAGTGGGATTGGGGCTGATCCGCTGGTATGTATACTAACCAGAGGAGGCGCTGAACCATAAGGCCCGGGGTCGACAAAGCCTTACACCGAAGGAGAGATCTCGTGAAATTTACAGCCCTTACAGCCCTTTCCATTGCACTCGCTTTGATCATCAGTGCGTGCGGGTCAAGTTCAGATTCTGGAGGATCGACCGAATCTTCAGACGCAAAATCTAACAATCTCTACGTCCAGAACGCTCTCCAAGGCGAGTTTTCGAAGGGGTCAGATGGTGAGTACCAGCTCAAAATGCATGAAGTTGAATCCTCGACTTTGTTTTTCGCAGATCGACCCAGTCGGCGGGCTGGTACGGAGCCGACCTCGCAAGTCGTCAGCCGCGTCGTAAATTCCGACGATCCGCCCAATGGCGCCATCGTCTGGCAAGCGGAAGGCGCCGGTCAGACGCTGATTGCCGAGCTTTTACATGGCAAATACAGCAAAGCCGACGCCACGTTGAATTATCGGTTGAGACTCCTCGACGATGCTGATGGCGCACTGGCCGAGGCGGACTTCGAGCCTTCAGCGTCACCACCCACAGGCCAAACCGGACCGGTCTCTCTTTATATCGACTCTGGTAGTGGTCTCGAATGTAAGGTCAACTTCGTCAACGACAGCACTACTGATCTGGTGTATGGAGATGTGACTATGGAGATTGGGTCGACATTAATCAGCTCGCCGGAAGTCTTCGCCGCGGGTGACGGCAACTATTTGAAACCGTCGGGTCCAAACGGCGAGATGAAAACCTACCTCGGAGGTCCCAGTGCCCAGTCGAATGGCACCGCCAATCAATTCCCGGCAGGTACCACCAGTGAAACGTTCGATTTTGGCTGGACCGAGTTTGCTATCGGCTGTTCGGGGACTATCCGTATAGGAAATGGATCAACCAACGTGGAGGGTGAAATGAAATCGCTTGTGACCTACAACTTCGACAATCCTGATGTCGGTTCCGACTCCTCAAGTGTTAGTTGCGCCGGCAATCTCAAGTGCACCAAAACAAACCACAGCCATCACACACTTCTCTCAGACACCGTCACAATCAGTGGTGGGTCAGACTAACGAGCGCACAAATCAAGCGCCCATAATGACCCACTTTCCGCCTCGGGCCAGTCGCGCTCGATGGTCGCCATTAAAATGGCTTGGGTATTCGATGGTCTCTGGTCCCAGAATGGAAAAAGTGAGTTCCGCTGCTAAAGCGGCATCCCGAAGTTGAAGCTTGAGATTACATAGCCCTCGCGAAAGTAGAACCTGTGTGCCTGCTGGCGGTTTACTCCGCTGTCGAGCCTTACGCAGGTGCAATCCTTCTTTCGTGCAGTGTCGATCAGGTAGTCATTCATCGACTTGCCATATCCCTTCGATCGAGAGGACGAAACGGTCACCAGGTCGTCGATGTATAGATACTGGCCGCTGACGAAGTTGGTCAGTATCCGGTAACCGGCTGCGGCAAGACACTCATCGTTGTCGAACAGAGCTGCGATTCGGTAGCTGCGCTAGACTGCGGCTCGTTAATCGGTCGGTGGTCCCGAAAGGGCCATTCGTCGTTTTTGCGACGGACGTGAGGGAAACCGGTGCAAATCCGGAGCGGTCCCGCCACTGTGACAGGGAAAGTTCACCGCGAGGTCAATTATTGACCGGCCACTGATGGGCCTACGGCCTGTCGGGAAGGCGCGGTGAGGAGTCCTTGAAGCCAGGAGACCTGCCTCCGACCAAGCCAAATAAAACTCTTCGAGGAAAGGAGTGGCTCCTTATGAGCTATATATCTTTGCGTCCATCACGACGGCAGGTGTTCATCGCTGTTATCGGGACGTGTTTCTTGTTGTCAACGACATCTTCAGTGGCAGCACCAACTGATGTGAATTTGCGTGTTGAGGGCAGTACGACAACGCTGTTTGAGGGCGTGGTGACAACCGACACGAACAAGCCGGACGGCGAACATGTTTGCACCGGTCCGTCACCAACGAGTGCTGCCTACGACATGGCCCAACGAGAAGGTATTGCTTTCGATGCGAGTTGGTTCGGATTCGACTACGCGATCTCGCAGCTTGGACCTGACACAAGTAACGGAAACAACTGGTGGAATCTGTGGGTGAACAATGAATATTCGAACGTTGGCGGTTGTCAGGAAGTACTCAACGGCTCCGACACTACATTGTGGTTCTACGGTGGCATGAGTTTCAAGGGCGTGTTGAGTATCAGCGCACCCAGCAAGATTGAAGTAGCCAAGACCTATTCAGTTAACGTGACTAAACATACTGTCTCCTTCGATGGACAATGGGTTGGACATACAACAGCTACGCCAGCCGAGGGCGCAACTGTCGTATATGCCGGGCAGACGGTGACAACCGGGTCCGATGGCAAGGCCTCAGTTGCACTGGGCTCAGAGGGCTCAACTTCCTTTAAAGCAAACCTGCCGGATTACGTGCGCTCAAACTCCGCAACGACCTGCGTCTACGTGCCGGGAAGCGGTTTCTGCGACAATGTCGGGGCTGCAGCTCAAGTGCAAATCGACAACATCGCACCATCAAGCCGCATCCTCTGGCCCAGTAAGAAGCGTTACAGGCGTGGGCCGCACATACTGAAAGGCTACGTTGAGCCGGATCCGTCTGGCCTCAAGGGTGTCAAGATTCGGCTGAGGCGCAAGACTGGCCACAAGGGCCGGCGCTGCCGCGGGTTCAACTTCAAGCGAGAGCGATTCAGCGTACGTTGCAACAAGGCCGCATACAAGAAGGTGGGAAATAAGTCCTCCTGGTCATATCAACTGCCGAAGGCGCTCGGGCCGGGCCTTTACCGGCTTGACGTAAAGGCGATCGATGGGGCGGGTAACGTGAGCAAGTTGAGCTTTGGTCAGAGTCGCGTGCACTTTCGTGTTCTAAACAGACGAAAATGATCCTCGTTGGCGCGTACCGTAGGCGCATCTTAGGGACGGTCTTGTTTCTGCCGGTGGCACTGGTAGTGACACTGCCCGTACTCGGATCTAATGCGATCGGCAAAACCGGTACAAAGAGGGTCAATGTGATGGTGGTCGGCCCTAAAGGCCAGCTAGCCGACGCGTCGCTGTTGAAGGCGCGCAGCGGCACCGTCGGTGCAGGAAAGAAGCAATGCAAGGTTGCAGCAAACACGCCGTTGGCGGCACTTGCCGCTGCTTCTCGACGAAGTAAGTTCAGCTTTCGAATCAAGGACTTCGGAAGCTGTTCGAAGCAAGTTGCGGCATCTAGCTCGCAGCTTTTCGTAAACAAGATCGGCTCTTTTTCGAACAAGGGAAGTGACGGCTGGTTCTTCAAAGTGAACGACAAGGCGGGAACGACCGGGTCCGCTGATCCGTCGGGCCCATTTGGCAACGGACGTCTAAGTTCGGGTGATCGCGTTGCCTGGTTTTACTGCAAGTACAAAAAAAGTAGCGGTAGCTGCCAACGAACCTTGCGTTTGGTTTCGAATACGACTGCGCGCAAGGGCAAGAGATACAAGGTCAAGGTGGTCGGCTATGACAACTCGAAACATGGCCGCGCGATACGAAAAGCCCGTGTGAGTCTTGGCGGGCAGACTGTAGTGACCGACAAAAATGGCAGAGCTAGCTTTACGCCTCGGCGAAACGGCAAGTTGAAGCTCACGGCCTCACGCAGGGGGATGGTTCCGGCATTCCCTGTGCAGGTAATGGTGAAGTAGGGTGTCCTGGCCGCGCACACCGAAGCTTTTTTTCGGTCGTTTGTCGGTGTGCGCGGCTTGCGCTTTGTCTCTATGGGTGTTGGCTGGGTGTGGTCTTGGTGCCGGGGATCCGAAGGGCAACGTAGAGCTGACCGTGACACGTGACTTTGGCGTAGAAAAGATCGCTGAGTACAAAAAAGTCCCTATTAAGGACGGGGATACAGTACTGCGAGCAATGGAGCGCCGCCTGGATGTAGAAACAGCCTACGGAGGAGGATTTATCAACTCGATCGAGGGTCTTAAATCCGACTATACGGGATCGCGGCGTTCCCGACGGGACTGGTTTTTCTATATCAACGGTATTGAATCTTCAAGTGGGGCAAAGGAAGTAAAAGTCGATGCAGGTGATGCGATCTGGTGGGACTACCGCGACTGGTCTACCGTTCAGCGCATCTCCGCAGTTGTCGGCGCCTACCCGCATCCTTTTATCGATGGTGGGAGTGGTGAGATGAACGCTGTGCGTCTCGACTGTGCGACCGACTCAGATCGAATTTGCAGTGATGTTGAGCTAAGGCTTGATCGACTTGGTCTTAAATTCAAGAGATCTCAACTGGGTACTCGACAAGATAAAAAAGGCGTGCGCATCGTTGTTGGAACCTGGAGCCAGATAGAAGAGGATCCCGAGGCGCGTCGACTCTCTCGGCAGCCAGGGTCCTCCGGTGTCTTTGCCCGCTTTGCCCGAGTTGGAAATAGCGGGCGGCTCTCTCTATATAGCGCGGATGGAGAAATCGCTGTAGAAGTGGGAGACGGAGCTGGGCTAGTCGCAGCGACTAAGTCGGGGGGCGATATGCCGACCTGGATCATCGCCGGAACTGATAACCGTGGCTTGGAAAGGGCCGTTGGGCTATTCAATGAAAAGAGTCTGCAGAACCGCTTTGCGGTGGCGGTGACCGACAAGGGCACGATTGCACTTCCTGTGGTCAAGGAGACACGCTCGTGAAAATAGCCGCAGTCGTACCTGCGTATAAGCCGCGTATTAGCGCACTACACGCGGCACGAGCTGCGGCGGCGATCGTCTATCTAGGAGCGGTTTGCGTGGCTGCATTCGTATTCAGCAGTCCGCTGGTGCTCGCCGGGCTGTTGGCCGCGCTCATGGGGGTTGCGGTACTGACGGGATCGATCAGGGATCTCAAGCCGTTTCTGGTCATGGCCCTTGTAGTGGGGCTCTTGATCGCTTTTATTAATGCGATTGTGTCCGGTCAGGGTCTGACTGTTTTGATCAGGGGGCCGGTCGTGCCAGTGGTGGGAGCCATCGATGTAACGCTTGAAGGGTGCATCTATGGTCTCTTGATGGGTCTGCGGGTAGCGCTGGTGATGGTGGCGGCGGGCATATATACGGTGGCCGTCGACCCCGATCGAGTGCTGAGGCTTTTCAGTCGCATCGGCTTCCGATCGGCTCTGACCGTGGCTGTTGCGACCAGACTGGTGCCGACTCTGGGACGTGATGCTCAACGCCTGGGAGAGGCTCACAGATGTCGTCCCGACTTTTCACCTGAATCGGGGCGTGTGGGTCTGGTTAGAAGCAAAGCCCCAGTACTTCGGGCGCTTCTTGTTGGATCGCTTGAGCGTGCGGCCGATATTGCGATGGCGCTTGAGACGAAAGGGTTTGGGCGGGGAAAGGTGAGCTCAGGCGTGAGTGACGCTTGGACCGCGAACGACGTTGCCTTTACTTTTTCAGGCGTGCTGTTGATTTCTTTAGCAGTTGCCGCAGCGGCAGTCGGTGTGGGGGGTATTCAGGTGTACCCTCGCGTGGAGCAAGTCGTGACTGGAAGCGATCTCGTCCTCGTGCTTGCAGCTTCCCTACTGGTGCTGCTACCAACATGGTTGAGCAGAGCGAAAGATAGGGGGGGTGGCTGACTTGGAGTTGCCTCGGATATCCGTGCAAAGTCTGACCTACTGCTATCCGGAGGCGGAGGTAAATGCTCTTGAAAAAGTAAACCTGGAAGTGGGCGAGGGTGAGTTCATAGTTCTTGCCGGCGATTCAGGATCGGGAAAATCGACACTTCTTCGAGCCCTTTCAGGGCTGGTGCCCCATTTCTTTGGCGGCCATATAGAGGGTTCGGTCGAGGTTTGCGGGCTTGACAGTCGCGATCACGGACCGAGCAATATTGCAGATCACGCAGGGTCACTCTTTCAAGATCCTGAGTCTCAGGTTGTGACTAGTTCGGTAATAGGAGAGATCTCGTTGCCGTTGGAACAGCGCGGACTCGATGGGCCTACGATCGCTAAGGTAATCGAGGAGGTTACGTCAGCTCTTGGAATACCCGGTCTCATAGGGCGCCAGGTGTCGGAACTTTCTGGCGGAGAGCTGCAGCGTGTATCGCTTGCAGCAGCGCTCGCAGCGGGCCCGTCGATCGCCCTTTTAGATGAGCCTACATCACAACTGGATCCGATAGCATCGGAGGAGCTCTTCGGCCTCATCACACGGCTCAATCGTGAGCACGGGATGACTGTACTACTGGCTGAGCATCGACTTGAGCGCTGCCTACCGTACGCCGACCGCGTTCTTGTATTCGATGAGGGCAGGATTGCGTTCGACTCAGATGTTGACGGGTTTCTCAACTGGACGGTCGAGCACGCTCCACACCACGCGACACCGTTGGCGAGAATGTTTAAGTTAGCTGGGCTCAAGCCTCCTCGTGATGTCAAAACTGCACGTGCGAGATTAAGAGATCTAAACGATACGAAAATGAAAAACAGTGACAGTTCGGATCAGCTGGGGAATACAACAGGTAACGGACGTGACATAAGTAGGAGTGGGCCTTTCGCAAGGTTTCGTGGTAAGCGGAAGAGGAGTGGGGCAGTTCTGGAGGTACGTGACCTGCGGTACAGATTCGATGACGGATGTCGGCAGGAGGATGCACTTCGAGGAGTTGACCTTCGCATCAGTGCGGGGGAGAGGGTCGCGATCGTGGGGCGCAACGGTGCGGGCAAGAGCACTCTGCTACGTCATTTGGGCGGCCTGCTGGAACCGGATAGGGGCAAGGTAAGAATCTGCGGGCTTGACCCAGCTGATTTAACACGTCGTGAGCTGAACGAGCACGTGGCGCTGCTCCTACAAAACCCCAGCGACTACCTCCTGGCAGACAGGGTCGAGGATGAGTTTCCAGCTCACATGTCAGAGCAGGTGCTTTCAACGGCGGGCTTGGCCGCCTACGCCAAATCGCACCCCCGCGATCTCTCTGCAGGTCAGAGGCAGAAACTGGCGCTGGCGATAGTTCTTGCGGGGCGCGGGTTGCCCGATGGAACTCTGCCATCGCTCATTGCATTGGACGAGCCAACGCGTGGACTTGACCGAAAACAGAAGTCCGAGCTTGCCGATACGTTGAAGCGAATGGCAGATCGAGGGGCGGCGGTCGTGCTTGCAACCCACGATGTGGAGCTTGCCGCAAGGTTTGCAAACCGCGCGGTGATGATCGCTGACGGGCGGATAATTGCCGATGGGTCAGCGCGAGAGCTTTTTTCAAGCGGCCTTTACTACACGACTGACGTTGCGCGCGCACTGGGACCGCAGCACGACTGTGTCACCGCCGAGGATGGCGCAGAAATGTTGAAGAAATTGACTGCGCTCGACCGAGAGGCCATCGCATGAGTTGGCAAGTATTGACCTGGCTGGGCCTGGCCGCGATCTTGGTGCTCGCAGTTGCCTGGTATGAGCTGAGGCGCCCGTCATCGAAGACGGTTGCGTTGGTAGCGGCGCTGGCCGCGGCTGCAGTTGCAGGCAGGCTCCTGTTTGCCGCGATTCCGAACGTGCAGCCGACGACCGATATCGTGTTCATTGCCGGGTATGTGCTGGGCGCATCTACCGGTGCTTTTGTAGGTGTACTGGCAGCGCTTGTGTCAAACATTTTCTTGGGCCAGGGCCCCTGGACGCCATGGCAGATGCTGGCCTGGGGGCTAGTGGGTGTCTTTGGAGCAGGTACTGGATATATATTTAAGCGACAGTGCAAGCGCTGGGTAATCGCTACATGTTGCGCAAGCGCAGGTATTTTCTTTGGAGTAATCATGAACTTCTCGCTATGGATCACATTCACCGACTCTGGCTCCGCGGGGAGCCTTCTGGTTTTGCAGGTCGGCTCACTTTGGTTCGACTTTGCACATGCAGCCGGCAATTTCATACTGGCTGCTGCTGCGGGCCCTGCGCTCGTACAGGCGCTCTTACGCTACAGGAGGAGATTCGAGGTAAGTTGGAGTCCTGCGTCCGTGGGTTCCACCACATCGATCGTTGCGATCGTTGCACTCACACCCCTCTTGTACTCAGCGGCGGGTGTGGCAACGGCCGATGCTTCAGCTGTAAAAAAAGGCGTCTCATATATAAAGAGTGTTCAGAACCAAGACGGCGGCTTCGGCTCGGGAGCGGGCCAAAACTCGACGCTCATGATGACCGGTTGGACGGCACTCGGCCTTGCCGCCGCTGGTGAAGACCTCTCCTCTGTCGGCGAGGCGAGCGTCATCGACTACCTGCGGGCCGAGGCCAAGGAGATAGACGATCTTGGCGACATAGTAAGGACGATGATCGCACTGGATGCAGCGGGGCTTCCATCAAGGAAGTTCGAGGGCCAAGATCTTTATAGTCGTCTTGTCCGCAGGCAGAGGAAAAATGGCTCTTTCGGTGGGCAGGTCGGATCGACCGCGTTCGGTGTGATGGCGCTACGAAGTGCCAACGTGAGCAGTCGTTCGAAGAAGATCAGCCGGGCTGTGCGCTGGCTGGAGCGCAGGCAGGGCAAGGATGGTGGCATATCGCTGCAAAAGGGCGGAGTCAGTGACGTAGATCTAACCGGGTCAATGCTGCAGGCGCTCAAGGCAGCCGGCAGGCGTGGCTCAAGATCGGTTGAACGGGGAGGCAGATACCTGCTTCGTGTCCGTAACTCAGACGGTGGTTACGGCCAGAGAAAGGGAGACGAATCCAACGGCCAATCGACAGCATGGGCGATCCAGGGACTTATAGCCGCAGGGCGTGGGGTAGGGCGGCCCCTCAAGTACCTGCGCTCGCTGCAACAGGGGGACGGCAGCTTTCGTTACTCACGTACAAGTAAGCAAACGCCGGTTTGGGTGACCGCCCAGGCACTGCCCGCGCTGAAAAAAAAGACCTTTCCATTGACGGCTACCGGAACAAGTAAAAAAAAATCCTTAAATAAGCTTCCGCTGCCCTTCGCGATCGCGGTCGCGGTTATCTTTGCTCTGTTTTTCGCTCGTGCAAACCATAGTGTCGTGAAGCGTCGCAGGCAGCGTCAGGGACGTAGTTAAATTATCGCCCGTAAGTGTCTGCTGCTTTATTTAGCTTTCAGCTCGTACCGCTTCTTTATCGTCTTGCCGTCGACGACAGCGGTGTAGACGAAAACATATACACCGCGGTAGCGCCTCTTCTTCAACTTGCCGAGTGCTCGTTTGCCGCGCTTCGAACGGCGGTTGAAGTCCTTGAAAGAGATATTGGTCTTCTTCTTACGCGCAACGCGCTTCTGCCTAAGTTTGCCGATGCCCCTCTTTTTCAACTTGCTCACGGTCTTCGAGAAGCGGGATATCGAGAGTGCTTTCTTCGAGACCCGAATGTTGGTGCCGGGCACGTAGTGGCGTGAGCCACGTCGTTGCACTAGCAACATCTTGATCTTCTCACACTTAACAGGCTTACCGGCCACCTTGCCCCACCTGACGTAACCCTTGGCGCCGTGGGTGAATAGACGTCTAACCCTCTTTCGTGAGGTCCGCACCCTTTTTCCACTTCTCACCTTTGGAGAGGTGATGCGTAGGTTGCATGCACGTTTGTAGACGCTTGCGGGCAGCTTGGAGGCGCTTGCAGCAGGCAGCTTGGAGGTGGAAGGCGCCTTAGGTGTGGGTGCGGTGGAAGGCGCCTTAGGTGCGGGTGCGGCTGGTGGGTTTTCTGCCCGTTGGATCGGCTGCCAGGTCGGAGTCCACTCGTCTACGTTAGCTGTTCCCGTCAAATTCGTCTCGTTCGTTCCGTCCGCATTCATCGAGTAGATTTCACTCTTGCCGTCTCGTTCGGAAATAAACGCGATCTTCTTACCATCCGGCGACCAAGTAGGGTCTGTATCATCTGAGGGGGTATTGGTTAGTTGATCCAGCGTGTTGGTGCGAAGATCGACCTTATATATATTGGTGTCGCCACCAGGTCTTAGATCTCCATGCGTGAACGCAATTTGAGTTCCGTCTGGAGACCAAGATGGGTGGAAGATAGTTTCGTCTCCTTCGAAATGAGTGATTTGATCGATACGTCCGGGAACATATGTAAATATGTTGTACACGCCGTTATTCCGGCCTGCGAACGCTATTCGGTCGGTTCCATCTGGGGCCCAAGCCGGACTAAAAACGCTATCTATCCCATTTGGTGTCCAGTCGATGGTGAAGTTGTCGCCCGCTCTCTTTATTTTAAGCCTTGATCCGGGAGTCAAGAAGGCCACAGTGTCACTACTTTGTGAGAAAGCAGGCTCGTACTGATCTTCAAATCCATTGGTCAGTCTTTCCCTTCTCCTGTCCACCAATCCTATGGTGTATATGTACGTTCCAAGATTTCCCCAATTGTCTAACTGCGTTGATTGAAATGCCAATTTTTTCCCATCACCGGAGAACGTTGGATAATCGATATTACCCTCGTTGCTAAGCAGTTCACTGCTGCCATTAGGGTGGAGTAGATGTAGTTCGTATCTTCCATCTTGGTCGGCATCTGCTGTATAAGCAATAGCCCCGTTACTTGCCGCTGCATGACTCTCTGCTGCAGAGATAGATACCGAAAGGGCGAGCGCGATCAGGATGCTTAAAGTAAAACTCGCTCTTACCTTGATGTTCATTCCGCTACTGGCGATCATTTTGATTCCTTTCGTGAGCCGTATCCATCACAGTTACTCATGTGACTGGATTGGTACTGGTTTCTTACGGCATAGGTCGATTTAGATCAAAGTTGGGGCAACGCACAAATTGTTCCGAACACCTGTACAATCTGCGCGTATGGCCGTAATCGAACGTTCCCTTGTTTCAGATCAGGTGTTCAAGCGCTTGGCATCGGACATTCTCAGCGGCCACTACGAGCCAGACGAGAAGCTGCCACCCCAACGCGTTCTGGCGACTGAGTATGGAGTCAACATGACTTCGATCCGGGAGGCCGTCAAGAGACTTGAGCAGATGAGACTCATCGAGGTGCGTCAGGGAGACGCGATGCGAGTACGTAACTGGCGGGTGGAGGCAAACCTTGATGTCATAACACACCTGATAATGCGACCCGACGGAGTGGATCACGCCACTTTGAACGACGTATTCGAGGCAAGGCGAATGTTGCTCACCGAAGTCGCACGGCAGGCGGCCGAAAACCGAACCGACAAGCAGGCAGAGTTGATTAAAGACACCGCTCGCAAGCTGTGCGAAGACCTTGACGCGGGATCGGCGCAGAGACTCGACTGGGACTTCTATACAGAGATAGTCGAGGCCGCCGGAAATGTCGTATATACCCTGATAGTCAACTCGATCAAGCAGATCTACTTCCAATTCGCGCCGCTGTTTGAGTCGCTGGTCGGCAATCTGGAAAAACTCAAATCCCGCTACTTAGAGGTTGCAGAGGCGATCGCCAGAAAAGACGGCAACGCAGCAGCAAAGGCCACTTCGAGGCTCGCCCTTGAACAACAGAAACTTCTTGAAAATACACTGGGCGCCAAATGAAATTCAAAGTATTAAGCCCCCGAGAGGCATCGATCTTTACCTGCATTGCCGATGCGGTTCTGTCCCCACAGCCCATTCTTCCACCAGTATCTGATACCACGGCTGTCGAGTACTTCGATAACTATCTTGCCCACAGCCCAAGGCAAAACCGAGCAGGCTATCGGGCGATGATCTTGGCATGTGAGATGGCTCCCAAGATATCCGGGTTCGGTGCGCGGTTTCGCCAACTCGATCCGGAAAGCCGGACCAGGTTCCTTGAAAGCTGGTCAAAAAGTTCCGTGCCTCGACTGCGTTTGGTATTCAAACTGATCAAAAGTTTGGTCGCCATGTCTTACTACGGCGATGACAAAGTGCTTGAGCTCTGCGGCTACGATGCCGGTGCCAAGGTGGCCAGGGGACGCGTCCTGCGTGAAGAGGAGAACCGACCTTGAAGAAGCGTAAAAAGCGACCCACCGGCATGGATGCATATATAGACGGCTGCGGTGCATACGTCCCAACTAACGTGAATGTAATATCTCCCGAATCGGTCGTGGGCGACACATCGATCGAGGCAGATGTCTGCGTCATCGGTACAGGCGCAGGTGGAGCACCGGTGGCTAAAGAGCTTGCCGAAGGAGGCAAGAAGGTGGTCATGCTCGAGGAGGGTGGCTACTTCACTACCGATGACTTTGACGCAAAACATTCGAGGATGTTTCTCAAGCTCTACCGTGATGCAGCCCAGACAATAACCATAGGGCGGCCGCCGATCCCGATGCCGTTGGGGAAGGCAGTAGGTGGCACAACGCTCATCAATTCCGGTACCTGTTTTCGTGCACCTTCGACTGTTCTTGACGCATGGCACCAAACATATGGCCTGGAGGGAATTGAACAGAAACGGATGAACCCGTTCTTTAGAAGGGTCGAGCGTGAGATCCATGTCTCACAGATTCCACCGGAAATAGCCGGCAAGAATGCCGAGGTAGTGAAACGTGGTGCAGATAAACTTGGCCTCTCTGGTGATTACTTGTACAGGAACGCGATGGGCTGCGTGGGATCGGGTGTCTGTACGGCGGGCTGCCCTACATCTGCAAAGCAACATATGGGCTTGACGTACGTTCCCAAGGCGTGGGACAACGGAGCCGTTACGTACACCGGCTGTCGAGCAGAGAAGCTTCTTACCGATTCGGGGCAAATCCGTGGGGTTGAATCTTCTGTTGGCCCAAACAGATTGACGGTTCACGCCGAGACGGTCATCTTGGCAGCGGGGACCGTTCACTCGCCGTTGTTTATGCGGCAAAATAAGGTCGGCCTTGAGTCGGGCGAGTTGGGGAAAAACCTGACGATCCACCCGGCGTCAGGCGCGCGAGCTCTGTTCGACGAGGAGATAAACATGGCCGATGGAGTGCCTCAGGCCTACTACATCGATGAGTATGCAGAGGAGGGAATAATGTTCGAGGGTGCCGCCGTCCCTCCGGGTGTTGCCTCAATGACACTCCCAGGCTTGGGCCCGAAACACCGAGACTTGATGCTCAGTTACCCGAACCTCTCTCAGTTCGGCGCGATGGTCTCCGATACCTCCAGAGGAGAGGTAAAACGGGTGGGCGGACAGACGATTATCCGCTACGACTTGGACGATCGCGATGTCGCACTGTTAAAAAAAGCGATCGTTATCCTGGTGGAGATCTACTGGGCTGCGGGTGCGAAAGCGGTCTTTCCTGGTACTTCGGTCTTCCCTGAGCTCAGGAACGGTGAGATGGGTAGGCTGCGAGAGCATAACTTCAAGGCCGATGAGCTAGAGCTAATGGCATTTCATCCGCTTGGGACCTGTCGGATGGGAAGAGAGCCAGAGTCCTCGGTTGTCGACGGGAATCTTCAGGTCCACGGCGTCGAGGGCTTGTATATATCTGACGGAAGCGTCATACCATCTGCCCTTGGTGTGAATCCGCAGATAACGATCATGGCGTTAGCGACAAGACTTGCCTACCACCTACTGGAGAAGGATCCGCCGGTCGATGAGCCTGAGCCAGAGCACATGGCTAAGCCAAAGTCCAAGGCGCCTGTGCTCTAGCAAATCGCTACCCTGGTCATCGCTTCGTAAGCAAACTTCACCTTCTCCCGCTACGCTGGGTGCCTGGTTAAAAAGAAGATGGTGCTGCGATAACCGATGATCCCGAGAAAAGAAGCAATTGAGACACTGGAGCGCGAGAAGTTTGACGTTCTGGTCATCGGGGGCGGTATCACCGGGGCCGGCGTTGCTCTAGATGCGGCCTCGCGAGGCTATTCGGTCGCACTGGTAGAGCGCAGCGACTTTGCAGCAGGGACGTCCAGTCGCTCCTCAAAGATGGTGCACGGCGGCCTCAGGTACTTAGAGAACTTCGACTTAGGTTTGGTGCGCGAAGCGCTTTTAGAACGTCAGCTTCTGGTTGAACTTGCACCTCATCTCGTATGGCCGATTTCATTTATCGTGCCGACGTTTGAAGGGGAGCGGAAAGCCTACAAGTTCGGTGTTGCGCTGAACGTCTACAACGTTCTTTCGTCCACAAGGTTCGGTCGCGGAAGACGTTCGTCCAAACATGGCACCTGGCACCCAAGTAGGCATCGCACGATCGACGGCGCAGAGGTCTCCGAACTGATCCCAGCGCTTGAAAGTCGGAATCCGACATCCGGATACCTCTTCTACGACTGCCAAACCGACGACGTCAGATTGGTGTTGTCGGTTCTTGGTGAAGCCGAACGCTTCGGTGCGATCGCAGTGAACGGTGTCGAGGCTTCTCGCCTGGCAGAGGAGGGCGGCCACGCAGTGGGGGCTGTTTGCCGCGAAGTCGGCTCGGACGGGGACTTCGAGATCAAGGCAGACAACATCGTCAACGCCACAGGAGTATGGGCAGACAAGCTGAGCCCGGAGGAGATCGCCGAGCAAGAGGAGATACCAAACATTCGTCCCAGCCGCGGTACTCATATATTGGTTTCGAATGAACATATACCGATGAACAGCGCCGCAGTTGTCCCTGCGGGTGAGGGTAGGCTCATCTTCTCCCTCCCCTGGTTCGGCCGTACCTTGGTTGGAACGACTGATAAAAACTACGAGGGATCACTCGAGCACCCGAAGCCGGACTCTGATGACGTTGACTATCTGTTATCGGCTGTGAATAACTTCTTTGCCACCGAGCTTTCAAGAGACGACGTTGTGGGAGCCTACGCAGGTGTGCGTCCGTTGATATCGAGCGGCGATACCAAAAGGAGCGTAGACATCTCACGAAAGGAAGAGCTGTATGAGACATCATCCGGGCTCTTGACTATTACGGGTGGCAAGCTGACAACCTATCGACGGATGGCCAAGATGACGGTCGATCGTATCGTCGAGCGTGACGGTACGGAAAGACCGTGCATCACACATGAGATCCCGATTGGTAGACAGATACACATATCCGCGCTTCCTGCGGTTGAGGGCGTGACCGATGAGCAGAAAAAAACTCTTGCGAACAGGTATGGCGAGGCCGCAAGGCAGGTTTTGGAGATCGCGCAAACTCACTCCGACCTGGCAAAACCGATACTCGACGGTTTTCCCGATCTGCTTGCCGAGGCAACCTTTGCAGCAAGATACGAGCAGGTGAGACATGTCGAGGACGTATTCTTTAGACGAACGCGGCTTGGGCTGCTTTCGGCTAAGTCGCTGTGCGATAACGATGGACCGGCAAAGCGTGTTGCGAGGGCGATCGGTAAAGAGCTTAAGTGGGGGCGGATGACGGTGCGTAGACAGGCAAAGAGGTGGTTTGAGGACGCCGAGAAGGAGGGCGCTAACGTTGTCTGATGAGGACGGGCGACCATGACCGCTCACGAGTCTGCAAAGACGTTACAGCTGGCTGACAAGCTATTGGATCTCGATCGCCCAGCAGTCATGGGGATTCTGAATGCGACCCCCGATTCGTTTTCAGAGGACCAGGAACTGAGTACCGATCAGCTCTACCAAAGAGGACTTCAGATGGCGGAAGAAGGGGCAACGATTCTTGATGTCGGAGGAGAGTCGGCGGTGACCAATCGATCTCCGGTATCTGGCGAGGAAGAGATAGAACGCGTACTTCCACTAATAGAGCGGCTTGCCTCTACAACCGACGTGATAATTTCGGTCGATACTTACAAATCAGAGGTTGCGGGCGCCGCGATCGAGTCAGGTGCAACGATGGTCAACGACGTAAGCGGGTTGCGAGACCCTGAGATGGCCAGAATCTGTGCGGGGGCGCAGGCGGCGCTGGTCATAATGCACACATCTGTCGAGCCAAAGAAAAAGCTTGCACACCCAAAGTATGAAGACGTCCTCGATGACGTGACCGATTTCTTAAAAGGAAAAATCGAACTAGCGGTCGATAATGGAATGTCCGAGAATGCGTTGGTTGTTGACCCAGGTCCAGACTTCGCCAAGACTCCTGGGCAGACGGTACAGATGCTCCGAGATCTTCCTCGGCTACAAAGTCTGGGAAGGCCAGTTCTTCTTGCGGCCTCCCGCAAGGACTTCGTCGGTGCGTTGACGAGACGTATGCCTCGCGATAGGTTGGCAGGGTCGCTTGCTGCGATTGCATATGGTGCGGCGGCCGGCGCTCGGATATTTCGGGTACACGATGTGCGAGAGACAGTCGATTTTCTAAGCGTTTGGCTGGCGTTGAATGGGGAGTCTGAGGTTTCTGAGGACATGCGGATTTCGGACGAGATACGTTGGCAACAAACGGGCGTAACGTAGGAACCGGCGACAATTAGGCCTGCGATCTACTAGTCTCCAAGATCTATTAATTCTGTAGTTCTACTTGAAGCTTGTGAGGGAGATGGAACGAAGCGAACTTGAAGGCATGTTGCTGTCTGAGCTGCACAGGGTAGCCGCGGACAGTGGAATCAGTGGTTACCGAAGCCTGCGTAAGGAAGATTTGATCGGTCTGATTCTGGAGCAATCACCAGATGGCGCCGATGAGGTAGCGGCCGATTCGGTGAAGGGGCACCAGGCAGACGATGGAGCCGCATTCGAAGATGGGGAAGATGTGGAGTCGGGGAAAGAACCTGAAGTTCCCGAGCCGATAAAGGCAGAAGAGTTTTGGGAGTCCGAGCCGGAGCCCGCCAAGACCGAGTCTACCGAGGAAACCTGCTCTGGAACGCTCGATATTCGCCCGGAGGGGTACGGCCTTCTTCGTGTTAGCGAGATGGCTGAATCGGCGGAGGACATCTATATTTCTGCGTCTCAGATACGAAGGCTCGCACTACGACGCGGCGATGAGATATCTGGACCGCTGCGTGCCCCCAGAAGAGGTGAAAAGCATGCCGCACTTCGCAGGGTTGATCTAATCAACGGTGTAAAAGCGGACGACGTTGGTGAGATCGTCAGGTTCGAGAATCTGACTGCGGCACATCCGAGTGATCCACTAAAGCTGAAGATCGGTCGAGGTGGCAGCAAGGAGCTCAAGCAACTGGACTCGCTCAAGAAAGGTGATCGTGTGCTGATTGAGATAGCCGCGGGCGCCGATAGCTCATCGACCGTGACGGAACTTGCAAAGGCTGTCGCTGCTGGATCGAGTGACTGTGAGGCGTTTATCCTGCTTGTTGACACGCCGCCTGAGCGAGGAATAGATCTAGAGGGCCTAAAAGACATTCATGTAGCGGATGTCTCATATGACCACGCAAGAAAAAACCAGAGGCAACATGCTGAGTTCGTCTTAGAACGTTGCAAGCGTGTGGTAGAGCAAGGAAAGGATGCGACACTGATCGTAGACTGCTTGACCGACCTCGGCCGCGCTTACGGCAGCGATCTGACGGCGGTACATCGGGTCAAGCGGTTTTTCGGGTCCGGAAGAGCTGTCAAGGATGGCAAGGGCTCACTGACCATGGTCGCAAGCGTGCGAGATGGAAGTGACCTACCAAGCGATCGCGCAATGACGCAAGATCTGTTGAGCATCGCGAGCGTGACCGTAAAGATAGGCAAGGACGAGTAACTGAGGGGTCAGGTCGTGCATTGTGCACATTGTGCACAATGCACGACCTGACCCCTCCTCAGCGTTTGTACGCGTACCGAGAAAGTGAGAACCCCGGTTCGAGCACGATAACTTCAGTTCCATCTTCCGGTCTCACGTACTTGAACTCTTGCGCATTCTCTTCGAACTGGATGTCAAGCTCCTCGTCTTTTACGCGTTGATCGAGCCAGGCGCCACGAAATACGAGCCGTCGCAACCAATGGACCAGACTGCGTTCTGCAGGGCCGACAAGTTCAAACCAGTTGTCGATTATGTGCTCGCCCAGCGATGAGGCCGGATCGTCGATCTCACCGTTGACAGTTAGGCACAGCAGATCCGTCAACTCATGGTCGTTAAGTTGCCCATCTACAAAGCCGATCTTGTGTGCTGCCTGCTCTATCCTCTGCGAGAAGTCATTGTCGTTGAAAGAAAAGCGCAGGTCTCCAAACTCGAGCACGAAGTCCGATCCGGAGTTGTAGTTTTTTTGCCCCTCGGCATCCATTCCATCCACTTTCGGGCACTTGCTTCCTTGTGGTTTCATTCTACCCCGATACGTACCTCCAGTGGAACGAATTTTTTGAAAATTTTTTCTCATATACTTGTCTACCTTCGCCGACATCACGGGAGGCCGCCTCTACAGATACGCAGGAAGAGATCGCTGGGAGCGAGTTTTGATCCCCGAAAACATCATCTTTGCAGGTGACATCGTGGTCAACAAACGAGGCAGGCCCCTGATCGCGTCTTTGTATGGCATCTACCAGCTCGAAGACAAATAACGCATGATTTACCTCCGTGAGGCCCTTATGTATGTATGGGCCGATTCTCCGACTCTCGACAGGTATATATACCTGAACTTAAGCTAAACGTATATCTGGCGACAAGCTTCTGGGCGAGACTCGTTGGCCTGATGGGCTTGCCCGAAGTCGAGATCCACCCAATTCTGATACCGAGGTGCAGATCGATACATACGGTCGGCATGAGATGTGCGATCGATGTCATCTTTCTACATGGTCATGAGAGAATGCACGGCTCCGCCGAAATCGTTGCGCTCCATGAACATCTGCGACCTGGCCGAATAAAAGTGAATAGGTCCGCGGACTCAGTGCTCGAGATCTGGGCGGGAGGCATCGGTCGGCACAGTTTGACGGTCGGCCAGAGCCTCGTATTGATTTAGCCTCAGCGCCGTAAGCCCTCGCCATTTATGGCGGGGATATAAGCCTCAGCGCCGTAAACCCTCGCCATTTATGGCGGGGATATAAGGCGCAAACGCTTGATGCAAGGACCTAGGCTGGGGTAGCTTGAGCCTCGATGTACTGGCGAAGCACAGCAATTGGCGCTCCGCCGACCGAGCCGGCAAAGTATGAGCGGCTCCAGAGAGCGTTTTTGAAGTAGTGTTCTTGCAGATCTGGGAAACGACGTCGCATATGTCTGCTCGATACTCCCTTCAAGGAGTTCACCAACCTTGACAGAGACACCTTCGGTGGATAGTTGACAAGTAGATGTATATGGTCGCTCTCACCGTCAAACTCGACAAGCTCTACGTCGAAGTCGTCGCAGACCTTTTTAAGCACCGAGCGCAAGAAAGCCAGATGGTCTCCGGTAAAGACCCTGCGTCGGTACTTCGTGGTAAAGACAAGATGTGCGTGGAGCATAAAAACGCAGTGTCTTCCCGACCTGTATTCAACCGCAGATCCAGTCATAACACCAATCATAGATAGGTATCCGGATCGATCACTATGATTGTCTAAATCAGAGTGAACACCAATGTTGAACGCAACCAAGATACGCATCTACCCCAACAAGGACCAGAAAAATAAGCTGGCCGAGCAGTTCGGCTGCGTGCGTTTCGTCTACAACCGTGCGCTGGCACTGAAGAAGGAGGCTTGGGAGAGCTCGCAAGAGAGCCTCTCCTTATATGAGATCAAAAAGCTGCTGCCCGGATGGAAGAAGGAGCTTGACTGGCTTGCCGAAGCCGACTCTCAAGCCCTTCAGCAGTCGATCTTAAACCTTGACAGAGCCTATAAGAACTTCTTTGCCAAAAGAGCAAGATTCCCCAAGTTCAAGTTCAGACACGCAAAGCAGTCGATTCACTACCCACAACGAGTCAAAGTAGACGAAAAGGGCCGTATCTACCTGCCCAAGGTGGGCTGGGTCAAGGCGAAGCTGCGCAGAGCGATAGAAGGCAAGATCAAGACGGTCACCGTCTCAAAGGAAGCGACCGGCAAGCACTACGCCTCTGTATTGACCGATACCCCAAAGAAGCTCCCAGAGCCGGTGGGTCACGTAGACACCGTGGTTGGGGTTGACTTCGGCATCACAGATATTCTGACAACCAGCAAGGGGGCAAGAGAAGAAAACCCCCATCATCTACGCAGAGCCGAGAAGAACCTGAAACGCAAACAGAAAAAGCTGTCACGAAAGAAGAAGGGCTCGGCCAAAAGAGCTAAAGCACGTCTGCTTGTTGCAAAGGCCCATGAGCGGGTGAGAAATGCAAGAGCAGATTTCCAGCACAAGATCACAAGAAAGCTCACCGACGAAAACCAAGCGGTAGCCATCGAGGATCTTGCGGTTGGAAACATGGTCAAGAACAGACATCTTGCAAAGGCGATATCCGACGCAGGGTGGCGCTCGATAAGACAGAAGCTTGACTACAAGATCAAGCGCAAAGGGGGCCACCTGGTGGTCATAGATCGTTTCTTCGCATCGTCTAAGAGATGCTCTGCGTGTAACAGGACCAACTCTGAGCTGAAGCTGGCTCAGAGAACGTGGGTATGTCCCACGTGCGGAGTACTGCTCGACCGTGAGATGAATGCCGCTGAGAACATAAGACAGGAAGGAGTACTCAAGCTAAAGGCGGAAGGGCTGTCCGTCTCTGCCCATGGAGGCCTGTGTAAGACCGAGATACTCTCGGCTGTGGCCTAGGAAGTGGGAAGCCTCTACCTTGAGGTGGAGGAGCAGTCACATGAAGCAATCATTCCGAGTCATGGGGGTGAAGTTCGGCTATCGAAGACTTAGGTGAGTGGACGCCGTTTAAGAAAAGGTGGTGGAAGTGGCAGCGGAAACTGTCCTTGTTGTAGAGGACGACCAGGCAGTGAGGGAGTATTTGGCCGACAACCTGCGAGCAGACCGTTTTCAAGTGTTTGAGGCGGACTGTGTCAAGGACGCACACTCACTGCTCGAGCGAAAAAGTTGCGATCTGGTTTTGCTCGATCTGATGCTCCCCGACGGGAGTGGACACGATCTGTGTGAGCGTGTGCGCAAAGCAAACGGTATCGAGAGCCGAGTTGACCCCAGTCTGCCGTTTATCGTGCTCAGTGCTCGGGCCTCGGACACAGATCGTGTCCGTGGCTTCGATCGTGGTGCGGACGACTACCTGACAAAGCCATTTCACTACCCCGAGTTGCTTGCACGAATCAATGCCGTTCTACGCCGCTCGAACGACCGAAGACGCAAGGGCGCCATACAGGTTGGCGAGATAAGCATAGATCCCACCACCCGGGCCGTGAAAGTGGGCAAGCGCAAAGTTGACCTATCGGCTAAGGAGTTCTCGTTGCTGCACATGCTTGCAACTGACCCAACTCGCGTTTGGACAAAGCAAGAACTTCTTAAAAAGGTCTGGGGATATGAGTCGTTGTGCAGGACAAGGACTCTCGATTCGCACGCAAGCAGGCTACGACGCAAGCTTGACGGCGGTAACGGCAGGTTCGTAATCAACGTTTGGGGCGTCGGGTATAGATTGTTGGAGGCGGCGGAATGAGAGCCACAGTCGAGCTGGTCATGCTCATTGGATGGGGCTTTGTGCCAATGCTCTTTTTTCGAATATCGAGGCTGCGCAGAGAAGTACGTCGCGCATCGCACGAGATTCGAGGCCCACTGTCGGCAGTGCAGCTCGGCCTATTTTCTATATCACGCGACAGATGTGACAGCTCCGGCTTGTCAGGAATTGCAGCACTAACTTCTCACCTCCGTCGTGCGGAACTAGCGCTCGAGGACCTTGAGCGTACGGTCCTTTGCAATGGTGACCGTGACCTAGACAGCACTGGGTCGATCGATCTGCAACAATTGGTCTTGCGGGTTGTGGGGGCATGGCGACCAGTTGCTGAAGAAAGCGACCGATATCTAGATATTGACTGGCAGGCGGGGGATGTTGTGGTGCGAGGGAACTGTGCACGCCTTGAACAGGCTCTAGCCAATCTACTCGCTAATGCATTGGAGCATGGGAGTGGGTCGGTGCTCGTACGGAGTAAAGAAGTCGATGGACGAGTCCATGTGGAGGTCAACGACCAGGGGCAGGCACAAGTTCTGCAACCTATTTCTCGGATTGGCAGGGGCCGCAGGGGTCACGGCCTGAAGATTGTTTCCGAAACCGTAAAAAGACATGGCGGCTCGGTAAGGGCGCGGTTATCGTCCGAAGGAACCAACGTATCGATCGATTTACCCATAGCTGAGATGGAAAGATGCGAAGCGGCCTAAAACGCCGGCGTCGGGGGCTCATACTGCTCTTGCTCGCCGGAGCAACTGCGGCGTTATCTGTGTCGTTGGTGACAAGACATACAGATGCCGTTAACGCACAGCTAGGGCCGTTGCAGGAGGTGCTGATGACAAAGAAGGATCTGCCCAAGGACACCTTTATAAAACCCGACAACGTCGAACGCTATTTGGAAGTAAGACTTGTTGCCGAGAGGTTTGTTCCACGCAAGCACTTCAGCTCAGTCGATCAGGTTGTGGGACTGAAGTCGCAAGTCGATATTCCTGCAGGTACCTATGTAAGCATCGGGCAGGTCTCGGATGCCGAGAGCCAAAACGATCAGGAAATTCGCGACGGTCTAAGGGCGGTGGAGATATCGGTCGAAGCCTCCAGGTTCTTGGCAGGGATGATCGTTCCCGGATCGCGAGTCGATTTTCTTGTAACGATGGATGGAGAGGGCGGACCATCTGTTACCTATCTAGCATACGAGAACCTCCCGGTTCTCAGAGCGGTGAAAGCGGACGACGAAGGAGGCAAAGCAGATGGCTTGGGATCTGAAGGTGGTTCGCGGAGGATGCTTGTCACTGTGCGGGTTACGGCCAAAACAGCTGTCTATCTTGTCGCTGCGGAGAACTTCGCTAAACAGCTCCGTGTGCTGCCAAGGCCTGTGGGGGATAACAAAAGAGTCGGGAGTTTGAGCATGCACAAGTCACGGCTAAAACCATGAGCGAACAGGGCTCCATAACCAACGGAACCGTCACCGAGGCTGTGCGTTGCAGGCTAATAAGTCGCGCTGCGGAGGTCGGTCTAGATGCATCGGATCGCGATGCTGTCGCCGGTCTTCTAGACAGACTGGTTGTGCAGGAAGCGCCTCTTCTCTCGCTCACAGAACGTAAGAAGCTGATCGATGAAGTGATGGCTGAGACGGTCGGCCTTGGACCGCTTGAGCCACTTCTAAAAGACAACGAGGTCGACGAGATCATGGTCAACGGTCCCCGCTCAGTCTACGTCGAACGTGCAGGAAAAATTGAACGTACGGATGTCGGCTTCGAATCCAACGAGAGGCTCATGCACCTGATCGAACGAATACTGGCGCCGCTCGGGCGCCGGCTCGACGAGTCATGCCCAATGGTTGATGCAAGGCTCGACGACGGCTCCCGAGTAAACTGCGTGATCCCGCCGCTATCGCTCAGTGGACCGGTGCTGACGATTCGTAGGTTTCGCAGACATGGGTTCAGTCCTGATGACCTGGTTGATAATGGAACAATGAGCAAATCGTTGCGTGATTTTCTAAGAGCGTGCATAGTCGGTGGTGCGAACATAGTTGTGAGCGGTGGAACGGGCTCGGGCAAGACCACAATGCTCAACGCTCTCAGCGAATACATCCCAATACGCGAACGAGTGGTGACCATCGAAGATACAGCCGAGTTGAAGCTACGGCAACCTCACGTGGTTCGTTTGGAAAGCAGACCGGCAAACCATGAGGGAAAGGGCGAAGTGACGATCCGGACTCTGGTGCGCAACGCACTTCGCATGAGACCCGACAGAATAATCGTAGGTGAGGTACGTGGAGGAGAAGCGTTGGACATGCTCCAGGCGATGAACACTGGTCACGACGGCTCTTTGACAACCCTTCACGCCAACTCTCCTGCCGACGCTATTAGGAGAATCGAGACGATGACCCTGATGGCTGACGTAGACCTACCGCACTCGGCGGTTTGGCAGCAGGTGGCAAGCGCAATCGATTTGGTTGTGCATCAATCAAGGAATAGAAGCGGTACACGTCAGATAAGCACTGTATCCGAGGTCGAACGGACCGGACGGGGTGTGGCGACAAAGTGTTCTAACCAAACACATCGCGAATTAGACTGATATTCGGCCGGCAGTCTGTTGACCTGTGATTATGTTCGTCGTAATCGTCGTTCACCCAATACGGCAGGGCCTTCTTTCTGGCCCCTGCGCTTTTATAGATTAAGCCTTAGCCCCACTCTCTCGCCATGGTCTGCTGAAAGCTTTCGACCTTACCCTGGGTCTGCGTGCGGTAGGGCTTGTCGCTGAATGGCTTTTC
>SDBV01001757.1_pt1 | contig 32410 bp, 29 predicted proteins | sample 2277081 | NCBI WGS metagenome assembly SDBV01 (sample SAMN10402039, study PRJNA504765) | marine sediment metagenome | isolation source: marine sediment core GS10_PC15, 223 cmbsf | place: Arctic Ocean: Southern Knipovich Ridge | collected 2010 | reverse complement strand
TCCCATGGACTGATCTCCTAACACGGCCCAGGGACGTCTTGTCCAGAGACCGTTTGCCAGCGGCATCAGTCCGAGGTTTCAAACCTCAAAGAAATCTCTCCAAGATTGGGGGGTCATATCAATTCGACGTTGAGCTTCGCCAATTTGTCTTTTTCTGCTTGTGCAAAGGGGGGCCATGAACAACTCGAACCCCGACGACATGGGAAAGTGGAATGGGGTGAAGACCGGCAGTCTCTCCGATCTTTCCGGCACGCGCCTGCTCGACGAAGCCGCGAAGAGCCGTTTCACCGGAGCCGTCCGTTTGGAACTTGATGGCGAGATGGTAACAATCTACTTTGAAAAGGGCACGCCGACCGGCGTCGACTCCAACGCCCCGCGCCACGAATACGCCACAATGCTGCTCGATGCGAACAAGATCGACAAGCGCACTGCCGATGCATATCGCGCCGCCATGGACAGTGGAAGCGACAATCCCATCTCCGGGCTCCGCCAGGCCGGGATCGAGGACAACAAGACCCTCGCGATGCTCGTCGTCTGGAGGGGCGGTACCATCCTGGGTGAAATCTGCGAATGGCAAAGTGGCACCTATTCCCAGAGCCCGGGCACATCCGTGCCACCCAATATCGCTCGCTGTCGCATGAGAGCGTTGCACAAGACAAGGGTCAGCTGGCGTGATGTCAACCTTGATGAGAAACAGATGGAGTACCTGAAACGAAACCTCTCCAGATATGTCTCGGCCACCCCGTTCGCCGCGCAGGTCGTCTCATCCCTGGGGTTCGGTGACAAGGAGGCTCGCTACGTAGAACACCTGATTGAGAAGCCGATGCAGCTCAAAGAGGCTATGACCATCTCGACCCTATTTCGTTCCCTGACTCGCAAAGTGCTTTTCCAGCTCCTGGATCGAGGGGCCCTCGAGCTTCACGAGACCAACCCGGACGGGAGCGCACCCATACCCCTGGACGGGCTGGAGCCCTTCTGTCGACTGTTCGAGCAGGACAACAACTTCAATGTGCTTACCATCCACGCCACTTCCACCCAGGAGGAGATCGAGGCACGCCACAAGAACCGCCTTTCCCAGTTCGCAGCGGCCAGATACACGCGCGCTCGTCCCGAGCATTTGCAAACCCTCGAACAGATCCGCCAGAGGCTCGAACGAGCCTGGAAGATCATGAAGGACCCGGACAAACGGCGCGAATACAGAAATACCATCTACGGAGATCATCAACTTGGCACGTTCTTCGATCTCCAGCTGCAAAAGGCCGACTTCTCATTTCGGATGAGGAGAGATTACAAGGACGCCATGGTGCACGCAGAATCCGCCCTGGAATTGAATCCCCAAAGTGGGGAGGCCAGGTTCTTACTGGCCGGCGCCCTGGCCGGCCTGGGGCGGACGTCGGACGCGAGAAAGCATCTCGCGCAAATCAAGTCTGTGCCGAAGAACCTTAGCGCGGAGCTCCAGGAGTTGCGTCTGAGGCTGGGATAGGTTCTCTACCGGTTGTCGAGATCTTTTCTCCGGGACAAGCGCAGATCCCTCTCGAGGAGGAGTTCGTCCAGAGTGTCGTCGAGATCGGTCATCATTACCTTGGCCATCCGCATATCCCGTTGAAGCTCTTCCAACGTCGTCCGGGTCTCGGTGAACCTGAGGCCGCAGTCGCGTTGCCTTTTCAGGCTGGAAACCACCAGGCGCCGGAGCAAGCCGGCGCGGCGAAGGAACTCGGTGCCGGATCCGGCGTTGAAGAGATATCGCAGGGATCTCCCATGTCGCAAGAGACGATAGAGGAGACCCGCCTTGGCCGCCGACAAATGCTCGGCCTCCATGAGATCGGCCTGCGCCTTTTCCACGCCGGTGACTGCCTCCGCCAGTCTGATCTCCAGCTGATCGATCCGCCTGGAGGTCCTTTCGATATCGGATGTTCGCGCGGCTATCTCCATGTCCAGATCCTCGTCGTCGATGAAAGAGAAATCATCATATGAGGCGCGCCCCGCGAGGAGGAGCAGTGATAGAAGACATATCGTCCTCATCCCTCTGGGCATCCTATCGAGCTTCATCGAGTCGCCTCAGGGACAGCCGTGCGCCGGCGAACCCCGCCGCCAGCCCGCCCAGCATGAGGCCTAGCAGCACCATCGAACCGAGACGCACCATGGATCCGCCGCCGATGAGGGGAAGGATCCGTCCGACCACGAGATCGATCCGGTTCATCATAAAGTGGAGCGCCGCCAGTGCGAGGCACATCGCCGCAACGGCCTCCAGCGCACCCTCGAGCAGGAACGGTAGCCTGACATATCTATCGGTGGCGCCGACGAAACGAAGAACCTCGATCTCCTTTCGCCGGGAGTGGACCCCCGCACTGATCGTCGCCGCAACGACGAGAACCGCGACTATCATGGTGAGCAAACCAAGCCCCCACACGGCAAGGCGTCCGATCAGGCTGACAGCGGATAGGCGTTCGAACCATTCGTCGTAAACCTGAACCTCGTCGACTATTGCAACATTGTCGAGGCGAACGGCCAGATCCATGCGCGCCTGCGTGTTTCGCGAGAGCATCGGCTTCAAGCGAATGTCGAGCGACCGGGGGAACGCAGTCACCGGCAAGCTCGCGCCCATCTCCCCGTAGCTTCCCAGATCCCTGGAGAACCGGTCACGAGCATCCTCGGGCGTCACCGCCTCGACTCCTTCCACTCCATCGATCTCCGAGACTGCGGCGGCGAGCTTCATGAGATCCCCGTCGCCGGCGTCGCTCCGGAGATAGACGGTGAGCTCGGCTGCGTCTACCCACCGGGAGAGCAGGGTATCCATGTTGACCGCGGCGGTCAGCGTTGCGGCGAAGCTCAGGAAGGCGACGCCCAGCGTGACCACGGACAGCAGATGAAACCATGGGCGTCTCCTGAAACCGCCAAACGCGCGACGAAAAATGTGAGCTGCCTTGTTGATTCTCATGTGCATGTTCCTGTCGCCACTTCCGCGCCCCTGGAGGACATGCCGACAAGGCGTCCTCCCTCGAAGGCGATGACGCGGTGCGGGCGCGCCGCCATCAACATGCGATCGTGAGTCGCGAACACCACCGTTGTACCCTCTAAAGAAACCTGCTCCAGCATATCGAGCACGAAGTTCGCAGAATAGGCATCGAGGCTTCCGGTGGGCTCGTCCGCCAGTATCAGCGATGGCAATCCCACCAGCGCGCGAGCGATGGCCACTCTTTGCTGCTCGCCGCCCGAGAGGAAGGCTGTCAGGTCCGCACCCCTTCCCGGCATGCCGACTTGTTCCAGCACCTCTTCCACCCGAGAACGCATCGCCGCGCCGGAGAGACCCGACACTTCGAGGGGAAGGCCGACGTTGGCAAAGATGGAGAGATCGTCGATCAATTTGAAATCCTGAAACACAACGCCCATGGAGCGCCTCAGCACCGAAACCGCCGACCTGCGCAGACTCGATATATCATGACCGTCGAACGTCAGGGCGCCCGTGTCCGGCATCTCCGCCAGGTGCATCAACCTCATGAGCGTGGTCTTTCCGGCTCCGGACGGGCCGGCGATGTAAACGAACTCGCCGGGGAAAATATCGAAAGAAACATCGAAGAGCGCGGGCTTGTCAGGTTTATAGAAACGACTCACCCGACTCAGGCTTATTAACGGTTTTGTCGAATTGACCACAATTTTTCGTGCACGCCGTGACTGCATATTTGATCATTTAGAATGAAGGAGGGTGTTTTGGCAAAAAAACGGCGATCCAGCAGCGCTACGGTTGGAAAACTGAACCTTCGTCCACTGAACAAAATATGGTCTGTGAGCAAACTGTGGATAGCACTGTGTTTTTGTGCAGGCAAGTACTAGATATTGATGGGTTTGGCATAGGTGTGTACAAGATATTGTGGTAAAGTTCTTGACATCGGGTCGAAAAACAGGCAGAAAATTCAGAGTCGGAAACACTGAACAATGCAATGACCAAACGACGAGACACCCTGTCATATCGTAGGGGGTAGTTTTTCTTATAAATCGAACTTCCCTTGCACTAAGGTGCCGGAATTACTGCGTTTGCGGGAGACGGTAATGAGCACGATCGAGAGCGCGATCACCAAGCGGGAAAAACGGACAAAAGACGGCGAAAAAAGGGCATTTTCCACCGGAGGAGGGCTAAAATTTTCTCGCCTCATGACACGCGTGGGAACCCACCCGTACGATGAGATCCACTGGGAGCGACGGTCTGCTTCCATCACAAACGACAAGGGCGAAAAAATTCTCGATGTCGAGGATGTCGAAATCCCCGAGTTTTGGAGCCAGCTCGCCACCAACGTGGTGGTGTCCAAGTACTTTCGCAGCCAGTCCCGGTCGGGGGAACGCGAGACCTCGGCCCGGCAGATAATCGACCGGGTTGTCGACACCATCTGCTCGTGGGGGCGCCGCGACGGGTACTTCGCGTCGGCTCATGACGCGGAAACTTTCGAGCACGAACTCACTCACATCCTCCTGCACCAGATGGCAACCTTCAACAGCCCCGTCTGGTTTAACGTGGGTATCGACGAGCAACCGCAAGCGTCCGCGTGTTTCATCAACTCCGTGGAAGACACCATGGAGTCCATCATGGGGCTCGCGACCACCGAGGCCAACCTGTTCAAGGGCGGCTCCGGTTCGGGGACAAACCTCTCCACGATTCGTTCGTCACGGGAGAAGCTGTCCATGGGTGGACAGGCCTCGGGACCGGTGTCTTTCATGCGCGGGTTCGACGCCTTCGCCGGGGTCATCAAGAGTGGCGGCAAGACACGCCGCGCCGCCAAGATGGTCATCCTCAACGTGAACCACCCGGACATTGTCGAGTTCGTCAACTGCAAAGTAGACGAGGAAAAGAAAGCGTGGGCGCTCATCGAGGCGGGTTACAGCGGAGACATCAACGGGCCGGCATACGGTTCGGTCTTTTTTCAAAACTCCAATAATTCGGTTCGTGTCACAGACGATTTTATGAAAGCGGTGATCGAGGACCGCTCTTACGAGACCAAGGCCATTCTGGACGGCTCGACCGTACAGACCCTGAGCGCCCGCGAGGTCATGCGACAGATCGCGGAGGCCACCCACACATGCGGCGATCCCGGGCTGCAGTTCGACGATATGTGCAACCGCTGGCACACCTGCAAGGAGTCGGGCCGGATAAACGCGTCCAATCCCTGCTCGGAGTATATGTTCCTCGACAACACCGCGTGCAACCTCGCCTCCGTCAACCTGATGAGATTCATCGGGGAGGACGGCGAGTTCAACATCGACATGTTTCAGCACACGATCGACGTTATGATCACCGCGCAGGACATCATCGTCGACAACGCCCGGTACCCCACGGAGCCGATCAGGAAAAACAGCCACGAATACAGAGCCCTGGGGTTGGGATACGCAAACCTCGGCGCGGTGCTCATGCACCGCGGTCTTCCGTACGACAGCGACGCCGGCAGAGCCTACGCCGCCGGCATCACCGCGCTCATGACCGGCGAGGCGTACGTCCAGTCGGCGCGCATCGCCGCCGGCCTGGGTATCTTCGAGGGGTACGACAATAACGCCGAGGCGATGAGAGAGGTCATCGAGTTGCACCGCGACGCGGTCGACGACATCGATCCCGACCTGGCCTCACCAGCCATAATCAAGGCCGCGCAGACGGCCTGGGAGGAGGCCGTCACCCTCGGGGGCAAGCACGGCTATCGCAACGCTCAGACCACCGTCCTGGCGCCCACGGGCACCATCGCGTTCATGATGGACTGTGACACGACCGGCATAGAACCGGACATCGCGCTGGTCAAGTACAAGCGACTGGTGGGAGGAGGCACCCTCAAGATCATCAACCAGTCGGTCGGCAAGGCACTCACCGGGCTCGGTTACTCCGAACAGGAAGTCCATGACATCAACGATCACGTAGTAAAAACCGGAACGATAGAGGGCGCGCCGAATCTGCTGCCCGATCACCTTCCCATTTTCGACTGCGCGTTCAAGCCCGAGAAAGGTGTAAGGAGCATCATGCCGCTCGGTCACGTCCGGATGATGTCAGCGGTCCAGCCCTTCATATCCGGCGCCATCTCCAAGACCGTCAACATGCCCAGCGAGGCAACCTCGGACGATATTTACGACGTCTACATGGAGTCCTGGAAGCTCGGTCTCAAGGCCGTGGCCGTTTACCGCGACGGCTCCAAGCGCACGCAGCCTCTGTCCACCAGTGAGAAGGCGCGAAAAGTGCAAGAAGCACGGGCGTTCTCACCGGAGATGGCCCGTCGCCGCCTGCCGGACGAGCGCCAGAGCATAACGCACAAGTTCGACATCTCCGGACACGAGGGCTACATCACCGCGGGCATGTACACAGACGGTATGGTGGGCGAGATCTTCATACGCATGGCCAAGGAGGGCTCGGCTGTCTCCGGACTGATGGACTCGTTCGCAACGGCAATCTCTCTGGCGTTGCAATACGGCGTGCCCTTGCAGGTGCTGGTCGACAAGTTCAGTCACACCAGGTTCGAGCCGTCCGGGATCACCCGCAATCCGGAGATCCCCATCGCCAAGTCCATCATGGACTATCTGTTCAGGTGGCTCCAGCTTCGGTTCTGCCGCGACTTGGGCACCTCAGAGGGCCTGGACATCTCCGGCAGCGACTACCCCAAGGTCACAGTTCACGACACCTCAAGCATTCCGCCGTTACCTGCGGGATTCATGGACTCGATTCCGCCCCCCGGCTTCCATACCGAAGTGGACGCCCCGTTCTGCCCCGACTGCGGATCGATCATGGTTCGATCGGGCGCCTGCCATCGCTGCATCAACTGCGGTTCCACCTCCGGCTGTAGCTGATCTCGACTCGAAAGCTAGTCGATGTCCACAACGACCTGGGTCCACTGGGCGATGTGGTTGTTCGTGGTGATATCCTGGAAAGGCAGATAGAAAGCCGGCCAGGAGGGATCATCCCCTTGCCCCGCTTTCGTCGGACTGAATGCCGCCATCCAGATTTGCGGAAGCTCTCCGTCCGACAGGATCGATCCGTACCGTCGCATGCTGGATACCGTGAACCACATGATGGCTTCGCCGTCCAGATCCTGTTCGAACGGACACCACTTGGCCCAGGAGGTGCGCAGATCGCCGGTAAGGTTAGCCTGGTCGAGTGGTATGGGAGTTCCGCCCTCGATGGAGACGATCCAGAGTGTGGCATCGTCGTCGCTGTAGCTATCCCCCGGGCCCGAGTACGCCCCTAATTCAGAGGACTTGTTGAATATCACCCATTCGTTGTCGGGGCTGATCGCCGGGTAGTAGTAGTTCACATCAGGATCGGCCGGCACGATGATCTCCGGTGCTCCCCAGTTACCCGCCCCGGCGAAGTCCATCAGCTCTATCTGCCCGCCGTGGAACGACCAATCACAGGAGCTGGTCGGCACCGTGTCCCGGGTGGCCCTGGTGAACGCCACCGTCGCTCCGTCGGGTGACCAGTCGGGATAGGTCACGTGATCCAGGGACAGGGTTTCAACCGGTGTCCCGTCGGTCCCGTCCCGCAACGTGAAGATGCCTTGATGGACAGACAGAACGAAGGAATCGTCAGGCGAGAACGTATGGAAATTGGCGTAGTATTCGTCCCCGGGGGCTATCATGGAATCCTGAGTTGAGATGGAGATCATGTCCGCTATGCCGTCGCCCCCATCGTAGTTGAGACCCATCCGCGTTCCATCGTGGCTGAGCGCGTGACAGGCCACGCAGCGACCGTTGGTTTCGACGGTGGTGTACACCGCCTCAGCGCTCTGGCCCGGATTGCCGAAATCGTATCTGTAGATGCCGTAGTCCGACGCCACCGTGGAGGACGCTGCCCAGTAATAAATTCCTCCCTGCACCGCATCCTCGGCGACCCTGAAAAGCGAGGCGTCCGAAACCCCCATGATCGAGGTGTCCGCCATGGAGGTTCCCGATACGACGGTCTCGACCGATCCCAGCCCCGCGTTTCCGGCGATCACCTGATCCCACAACCAGTCTTCGGGGATGAAGGAAGGATTGACAGTGTAGATGTCCATCTCCATGAACTCGCCTTCGAACCGAAGTTTCCAGATATCGTTCCCCGCGCCGCCGTCCCACATGAAATTCACGTCGGTCAGATTGGGAGGCAGAAGCACACCGTCCGCCGGGTACAGCAAGTTGGGCGCGATGGCCGGATCCTCGGTCCCTCCGAACATGGTGTCGGCGTCCGACGGAGCCCCATCATCGACGTGAACGCTGTGAACGTGCACCGTGAACTGGGCCTCGCCGCTGACTCCTTGAAGCACGGCGACAACCGTCCCCTCTCCACCGAACTTATCGGAAGTGGTGAAGACATTGCCGTTCAGCTGACCCAATTTGGAGGGAGTCACGACCATATCCACGTCGTCGGTGACATCGGTCACATCTCCGTTCCCCCACAGGGCCTCGATCGTGAAACTCTGCTCGTCGGGCACGCCATCCTCTATGTTTAGATCCCACAAGCTCGGAGTAAAAGTGATGGATACCGGATCGTTGGAACCATCGTTCGTATCCGTATCGCCGCCATCGTTAGCCATCACCGGACTCGACGACTCGCAGGCAAGCACCAGCAACAGCGAGATGAACGCACCGACAAACCAGTAGACCAGAAACGTATACCGCATACTCATCGATTTCCTCCTGTGCCCCGTTAGAAACACCGTGAAATTTCTTTGGTTCCCTTTTATTATAACCGAATTCAGGTGCGCTACAACACACCGAACACAAACGTCACAAGGCGAGCCATTGTGAATATCACCGCACGGGTAACGTCCAACATCTTGCTTTGGCTTTTGAAACAAATTGACATGATTGATATACTGGCCCGACGATAAACAAAAAAAAGGAGAATTTTCATGAAAAACCTTCTTCATGGAGCATCCCTCGTATTGATGATGATCATCGCGGCCGCATGGATGTCAGGGTGCGTCATCCATGCCTATAGTGGCGATGGAAACAAGCCGGCAAAAGCGAAACATGTGAAGTCCGACAAGAAACACAAGGCCGAGCCGGCGAAAAAGAAGAAGGCCGAGCCGGCGAAAAAGAAGAAGGCCGAGCCGATCGAAGAGAAGAAGGCCGAGCCGGCCGAGAAGAAGAAAGCCGTGCTGAAAGAAAAGAAAAGGACCGAGCCGGCTAAAAAGAAAATGGCCAAGCCCATCGAAAAGAAAAGGGGCGTGCCGGCCGAAGAGAATGAGGGCGAGCTCGTACCGATGGTCGACCCGAACCTCTAGCAGAAGGCAAAATTTGACAGGTCACTATCCCACCCTCACTAACAAGCGACAAATCCGCCAAAAGATGCCATATACAGCCGCATGAGCGCGGATGACACGAAGCGCCTCGCCGGAAGGCTTATCATCGCCGGGTTCGACGGACTTTCGCTCCCGGATGATCTCGCGCGAGAATGCGCCAAAGGCGCGCTCGCGGGCGTCATCCTTTTCAAGCGAAACATTGAGAGCGCCGAACAGGTCTCGTCGCTGGTGGAGGAGATAAGGCGCGGCTTTCCGGACAACAGACCTCCCGTCGTTGCGGTGGATCAGGAGGGTGGACGGGTAGTGCGCATTTCGGAGCCGCTTACCGTCCTGCCGTCGGCGCGTGTTCTTGGTAGGATCGACGATACGGAGCTGACCGGCGCGGCCGGTCGCCTTGTGGGGCTGGAGCTCAGATCCCTCGGGTTCACCCTGGATCTCGCGCCCGTCCTCGACGTGGACACCAACCCGAGCTCGCCGGTGATCGGAGACAGGTCCTTCGGGGGCAAACCCGACATCGTTATAAGGCACGGCTTCGCCTTCGCGCGCGGACTGAAGACCGGCGGGGTTCTCCCCTGCGCGAAGCATTTTCCCGGCCATGGTGACGCCGCCCTCGACAGCCACCTTTCTCTCGGACTGGTAGAGCACGACAGAGCCCGCCTCGAGACCGTGGAGATGGAGCCGTTCCGCGCGTGGGCCAGGACCGGCCTCGGACCGATCATGACCGCACACGTGATCTACCCGAGCCTGGATCCCGACAACCCGGCCACCGGCAGCCGGAAGATAATCACCGGCGTGCTGCGGGAGAAGATGCGCTTCTCCGGCGCCGTGCTGACCGACGATCTGGAAATGGGCGCCGTCGGACAATCCGGCGGTCCGGCGGCGATGTCGATTGCCTCCGTACGAGCCGGCGCCGACGGCCTCCTCGTTTGCAGGAGCTCCGACGTGCGTGAAGAGGTCATCGACGCCCTTGCCGCGGAAGCCTTCGAGCACAAGGGCTTCGAACGAAAACTGCAGATCGCCGCGAAACGTCTCGAACCCCTGGGCTCTCCTTTGGGACCGGATGTTGACTTCTCGTGGATTGGGTCCGACGATCATCGGTCATTACAGGACAAAGTGATGTCCCGCTTCGACGCGCTTTAAGGAAATCTATTGGCGGTTCACGGCAATCTGACCGGCCTCAAGGCGACACAGAAGAAAGCCCTCGAGCGCCTGAACAGGCGCCGGGTCCCGGCCCAGAGCATCGTATCGCCGGAGCTCGCCGGAACGATGGCCCTGCTCTCCAGGGAGACGGGCCGCCAGATCGGCCTCTTCATAGATCGCCAGGGCCAGGTGACCGACGTGGCGGTGGGCGACGCCGACAAGATTCTCCTGCCCGATTTCGGAAGGGTGCGAGCGGGGGAGCGGCGATTTCGCGGGCTCCGACTGATCCACACGCATTTGCACAGCGAGCCCCTCTCCCGGGACGACCTCACCGACCTCACCCGGTTGCGCCTGGACATGGTCGTCGCCGTCGGCGTCTCGCCGGGCGGGGCCCCGGGCGCGGTCTACATGGCGCACCTTCTCCCTCCGTCCGAAAAGGGCGAGCTGCATCGCCTGCTGGGTCCCCTGAACATGGGTATGCTCCCGAAGGATTTCCTGGAGGTGATGATCTCTCTGGAAGAGGAGTTTCGACGTCACTCGGTTGCCAGGACCGTGAGCATGCCCGAGGGACGCGCGGTGACCATACACGTCACGAAAGATCGGCGAAAGCTCCGGGAGGCCGAGCTGGCCCTGGATGAACTGAGCGAGCTCGCCCGCACGGCGGGGGTCGAGGTGGCGGATCGCGTGATACAGATCCGGAAAAAGCCGGATCCCCTGTACGTGGTGGGGCGCGGAAAGCTCGAAGACATCACCGTGCGAGCCATGCAACAGGACGCGGATCTCCTCATCATGGACTGCAACCTGGGGCCCAACCAGAGCCGCGCAATCTCCGAGATCACCGACCTCAAAGTAATCGACCGCACGCAACTCATCCTGGATATCTTTGCCCAGCGCGCCCACTCGCTGGACGGAAAGCTCAAGGTGGAGCTCGCCCAGCTAAAGTACCTGTTGCCCCGCCTGGGCGCCAGGGACGACTCGTTGTCGCGCCTGACCGGCGGCATCGGCGGCCGGGGGCCGGGGGAGACCAAGCTGGAGATCGGCAGACGGCGGGCCAGGGACCGGGTGACCATGCTCAAGAAGAAACTGGACAAGCTGGGAAAGGCGAGGGTTCAGCGACGAGCCCGCAGGCAGCGCAACGAGGTGCCGGTGGTTTCAATAGTGGGGTACACCAACGCGGGGAAGTCCACGCTGCTCAACGTGCTCACACGCTCGGACGTCCTTGTGGAGGACCGGCTGTTTGCAACTCTCGACACCACCTCCAGGCGTCTTCGGTTTCCTAAGGAGAGGGAGATCATCATTACCGACACGGTCGGCTTCATCAGAGATCTCCCGAGGGATCTCATCGACGCCTTCAAGGCGACCCTCGAGGAACTCGACGACGCGTCGCTCCTCCTTCACGTCGTGGACGTATCCGATCACAACCACGGCAATCAGATCAAGTGGGTGGAGCAGATTCTCGTGGATCTGGGGCTGGGCGACACGCCGAGGCTCATCGTGCTCAACAAGGCAGACTTGTTGGGCGAACGGGACGGCATCCCTGAGGCCGACAACCTCGAAGGCGTCCTGATATCCGCCCTAGATCAAAACACCCTAAAACCCCTGCTCGCGCGGATCGAACAGTATTTGTGGAAGTAGGGGAGATCCCCCGTGGTTGCCCTATCGTCGACATGTCCGTGGTTGCCCTATCGACGTGTAGGGCCGGAGTTTATCTCCGGCCGCTGTCTTGACATGTGCGGCCCCCATTTGGGAGTGGGCTTTCCCTTGCAGGTCCCGCGCAGAAGACTCTAAGGACAGTTCGCCGGAACCGGCGTGCAAGAGTCGTTGAAGTTGTCGTGGACATTTATCGAAGCGGGTCCGCTGGTGATCTGATCCAGTAGATCGCACGCCTCGCAGTCGGGCAGGACGTAATGATCCACGATCTCCAGTTCCAATCCAACCGAAACGAGGTTCGTCATCCCACTCAAATCGACGAGAGTTTCATTCTCGTAGATGCGCAGCTCCCCTCCTACCGAAACTAGGGAACCCAAGCCATCTAGATTGATCATGGAATTATTGCCGCCTATCATCAGATAGCCATCCACGGACTCCAGGTTGCATAGCCCGGCAACACTGGTGCAACCCTCATAAATTAACAAGTCCCCAACCACCGAGGTGAGGCAATTAAGCTCGCTCAAGTCGCCACAACCAGAGCAGTCGAATATATGCAGGTTGCCGATGATCGAGGTGTATCCCGCGAGGGTTGCAAGACCCGATTGTGTGTCGACATAGATATTGAGAACGCCGGAGTACTCTCCCAGAGTGCAATCCGTGTCCGTGTCCGTGTCCGTGTCTGTATCCGTATCGGTGTCCGTATCTGTATCCGTGTCGGTGTCCGTGTCGGTGTCCGTATCGGTGTCCGTATCGGTGTCCGTGTCGGTATCGGCATCGGTGTCCGTATCGGTGTCCGTGTCGGTATCGGCATCGGTGTCGGCATCGGTGGTCCCACCGTCTTCGATGGACGAAACGTCCGAGCACCCGCCGCACACCAGCACGGTCGCCAGCGCTATCAACATTAGGTATCGCATTTCTCTGCCTTTCGTTGTGTACGTTAGAGCATTATATCAGTGATCGAGGAAAAGATGTTCCCGGAAATGAATCGATGAAAATGAATCGATGGCGGTCTTACGGTTTGCAGTCGTACGCGCCCATGTCCACATCGACGCCCGGCAGCCCAACGCCGACGATATCCTCCCACGTAGTGCCGTCCGCGTCATACAGGGACGACACGGAATCATCCGAGACGTCGATGCACGGGGAGGAAATCTGGATGTGGTAGTCGCCGGTCACCCACTGGTCGTCTGTGGGATCGAAAATCGTCCCGAGGTCGTCCCAGTAGCCCGGGCTCACGAAAACCGGATCCATGTCTATGATGAAAGACCCCGGGTAGCCGCCCATCACGTCGCTGTAGCTCACAATGGTGCTGCTGCCCGGTTCGTCCACGATCTCCGTGGCGCCGTTGTCCCACGCAATGCAATTGACCACATCGGTCTCGGAAAGCTCCGCGTTGAAGATGGCGCCACCGGAATCGCCTGCCAGATTACCGTTGATGACCGTGTTGATGATGTCCGGATCTCCGCGTGTGCCGTTGTAAAACCCGCCGCCTCGCACGGCCCGGTTTCCGTTGACGCGGGTGTTCACTATCCTCGGACAATCCATCTCTATTGAAAACCCGCCGCCGTTGCCCTGCGCCGTGTTGCCCGCGACCAGGCAGGATGTGAAGGTTCCCTCGGACCACTCCAGGTGAACGCCGCCTCCGTTGCCGTCCGCGGTGTTGTGCAAGATCTGCATTTGCGCAAAGACGGTTTCGTTGTCGTTACTCGCAACTCCCCCGCCATCGCCACCGGCCTGGTTGTTCATGACAATGGACTGCTGCGCGAAGGTCTGTCCGCGAAAGCCGGCCAGCCCGCCTCCGTCCAGGTAGGCCGTGTTATTGGAGATGAACGTTGCGTCCATGGTTGCGCAGCAGTTTCTGTTGTAGATGCCGCCGCCGTTCTGCCAGGCCACGTTGTCCTCGATGGTCAGGTTCCTCAACGTCGGGTTGCAGGATCCGAACTGGGAATCCAGGTAGATGCCGCCGCCGTTCTCGGTCGCAATGTTGTTCGTGATGACCAGGGTATCCAGCAGGGCGAGCCCGTTGAGGACGAACATCGCGCCGCCGTTCTGCGCGTGGTTGTCCGTGAAGCGGCAATCCTGAATTGCGGGAGTGCTGTCCCAGGCGAACACGGCGCCCCCGTCCACGGCGCGATTGTGCTTGAAAACACAATTTCGAAGATCGGTGGACGCGGCGTTCAGGTATGCGCCACCCCCCCGATGATGCGGGGACGGCCCCAGAGCCTCGCCGCCGGTGACGGTGAACCCGTCAAGGCTCGCGTTCTGCGCTCCGGATACCACATGGTAGACTGCCGCCGAACCACCCTCCTGTCGTCCATCGAGGATGGTCTCGTGGGCGACGATATCGCGCTCTTCCTTCAGCAGCTCGTTGCCGACGAAACCGCCGAACACATGAACGTTCCCGCGCAATTTGATGGTATCCATCACGTCCGACACATAGGGTCGATAGGTTCCCCCGGCCACCCACACCTCGCAGTAGTTGAGCAGTTGAGCCGCCGTGTAGGCGGAGTCGATGCCGTCCTGCACGTTGTCGAACGCCCCCTGCCAGGTTTCGCCGCAGAAAACAGTGTTGGAGTTTAGGTTCACATATCGAATGCAGCGACCATCATCGTCGACATAATTGTCCACACATGAATCCGACTCGGTGTCGAAATCACTGTCGTCTCCCGGCGTTTCAGTGTCGGACTCAGTATCGGTACCTGCGTCGAATTCGTAGAAGGGGTAGAATTGATCCCTGTCGCCGCATGCCGTCACCGCGTGAAGGATAGCGATCGTCGCCGCAAACCGTTTCATCCTGGATATCTTTGCAGGCAATATTAGATCTTTCGGTTTCATTCTTGTGGGGATAAAATACCCCAATTGGAAGGTAGCAACTAATGTGCCATTGGCAAAGATTGTTCGCGATCGCTTTTTCCACGGCCTGCCTGACCGCACTCGCCCCGAGCGCACGTGGTCAGTCGTCCATACGCCGTGAGCACATGTTACAGTACGGTGCCGCATAAAGTGGATATGGAAACCTCTTGACTTGGATGCCGCCCTTTTAGTACCAATTTCTTCTCATCAAATGAAATTAGCTTGTCGTTTCGAAGTTTATGAAATTCAAGCGAAGGAGACGTCATGAAAAAGTCAATTCCGATAATCGCCCTGGCGGTTGTGGCCTGCCTGGTTCTCGGATGTGAAGAAGGATTCACGATAAAGAAGATCTCACCCCCCATCGGAGTGATCGCGGGCGGAGAGCCGATAGATATCTTGGGTTCCGGTTTCAAAGCAGACATGGGCATTTCCGTGTACTTCGGCAACGAAAAAGTGGACAATGTGGTCATTCGAAGCACAAAAAAGATGACCATCTCGTCTCCTGGTTCCGATGGGCCGGGCCCGGTGAACGTGAGGATTGCCCTCGACGACGGCAAGGAGTTTCTTCTCAAGGATGCGTTCACCTACGTGGTCAAATCCAACATGGACATTCGCGATCTCGGCATGCGCAAGAGTTTGAGAGAGCAATAACCCCTACCTGTTCGAAACACCCAGAACCGCCCGGACACAGATGATGCCGGCTCCCATTTGCGGGTGCTCACCCTGAGTTACCGCGACTCCGATGTGAGTGTGGTCGGGGCTCAGAATTTTCTTGTTATTTTGCAGCTCTTTTTTCAATGACGCCATGTCACCCGCGAGGAAGCCGATGAAAGTAGTGCTCGATACAGGAGATCCATTCAGGTCGAGAGCGGGCAGCGAGCCTCCATCGAAGCATGTTCCAAGAGCCTCTTTCGCCCTCTTGTCCAGCCATTTGAGCCGCGCCAGACGCTTACGCTTTTTTCCCACACGAGCCTCGTTGAGCATTTCGATGAACTGCTTTGCTGCCGCCCTGGGCTTTATCTTTCCGGGGCGTGTTGCGAACAGCTGCGTTACCAGGATCATCGCCTGGCCGTCCTTTTGCGTCGGGGCAATGCCGACTCCTACTTCCAGGACATCGGGATCGAGGATGTTGGCGCGGTGCCCCGGGGAATTCATCAACCCCTCGTGAGCCTGTGCCTCGTTTGCGGCGAAAGCGAGATTTTCGGTGAGATGAACGAAGGCGATTCCCGCGGCCCTGACGCGATCGCCCATTGTGCCAGAGATCTCGGATTCGTGAGCGACCTTCCCCGTGCGCGCCATTTCCTGACAGTACTTGCGGGCCACATCGTTGAGTTCGGATGATCTCTTGACGTTCGGAAGACCGTGGCGTTCTCGAGCGCGGTTGAGCGCGACGAAGAGCAAACGTTCGATCTCCCTGGCGGACTCGTTGTCCAGGCCCGCTTCCCCGCTCGGCGGCACGTCGTTCCCCACGTCGGAGTTCGGTGGTGAGGTCGGTGCTTGCGCATGATCCCGCGCGGTCGGGCTTGCAGTCGTGTCACGGTCGCCGCGAGAGGATCCGCAGGCGGTGATCAGCACGAGCACGGGGAAAAGGACGCTCTTCAACCCCTGACGCAATTGCGCCCCTCGGACTTGGCCAGATAGAGCTTTTCATCTACCCGGCGAACGAACTCGGTATCCGAAATGTCTTCGGTGCTCACAGTTGCCACGCCGATGCTGACGGTGATGGGAATCTCCTCGCCCTCGAAAACGAATGTGTATGATGCGACCCGCTTGCGTAGCTGCTCGGCGAGCTCCATCGCGCCGTCTTTGGGTGTCTCGGGCAGCAGGATCATGAACTCCTCGCCACCGTACCGTGCGAAGATCTCCTCTCGCCGTGCGCGCGTGGAGATGAGTCTTCCGAGGGCCTGGAGGACATGATCTCCAGCGAGATGCCCGTGATTGTCGTTCACCGACTTGAAATGATCGATGTCGAACATGAGTATGGAAAGCGGTCTCCCGTACCTTTGCGCCCTGGACATCTCCCTCTCGAGCGCTTCGAGAAAATATCGTTTATTGAATGCCTGGGTGAGACCATCGATGATGGTCATCTTGTAAATCTCCTCATGGTAGGCGGTCTCCACGTCGCTGCCCACGAGATACTTGAAAATGGTGTCGCCGATCTTGACCTGATCGCCGTTGCTGAGAACCTCCGAGATGATCGGCTGATCGTTGACGTAGCTGCCGTTGGTGCTCTGGAGATCGGTTATCAGTCGGCGCCCCCGCTCGCTGCTCAATCGTGCGTGACGGCGTGACACGGAGTCGCTGCCTACCATGATATCGCTCGAGGGATCGCGCCCGAGGGTGATGAACCTTCCCGTGAGCAAGTATTTTCGCCCCATGTTGGGGCCGGGCGGGTAGATTTGTACCAGCACGTCCTGCTCGGACTCGGCTGGCTTGATGGCTATGGAATCAGTGACGCGTGTTTTTTCTGACGTGTCGTCAAAATCATTCATCTAGAGAACCTTGCGAATCTTCAATGAAGTCTCGATGACTATTCGTACCACATGGAAAATGGTAAATACCATACTTCATGGCAAAACGCACTGCACATCGAGTGAGGCCAAGGAAGCCGGCATCATGAGAGGATCATCGCCCACGGCCGAGATTCCCGGGCACGCGTTCGGTCCGTGGTCGTTCTTGAAGGCCGCGGGTGCGAGCCTTGGTTTTTGCGCTATGGGGGTTGCTCCGGCCGGCGAGGTTTCGCAAAGGGCGAGGGACGTGTTCGAGCGGTGGGTCAGGTCGGGGTATCACGCGGGCCTCGTATACATGGAGAAGTGGTCAGACGCCAGGAGCGACACCGCCCATCACGGAATCGTGGATGGTTCCGCAGCGGTTGTGTGCGCGGCGCTACCGTATTCCAGTGGCGCCGTGGAGACAGGGATCTGGAAAAGCGTGGCGGCCCACGCCAGATCGAGAGATTATCACCAGGTGATGGAGGATCGCCTAGACGGGATCGTCCGGGCTATACATGCGCGGTTCCCCGGGACCATATCACGGGTCTTCGTGGACACCGCGCCCGTGATGGAGCGGACGTGGGCCGTTGCGGCGGGTTTGGGAGGATTCGGGAACAACGGAGCGCTCATTGTTCCGCGCGTCGGATCGAGAGTCGTGCTCGGAGAGATCGTTTGCTCCAACGTCCCCAAACCCGAGTATACGGATGTCCCCTCGGTTCGAGGTCCTTGTCTGGAATGCGGAGCGTGCGTGGATGCGTGTCCCACCGGCGCGTTGGCTCCACCCGGGATGGTAGATTGCAACAAGTGTGTTTCCTATCACACCATAGAGAACACGCGGGAGCCCATACCCTCCGACGTGAGTTCGGCAATGACTCTGATTTTCGGTTGCGACCTGTGCATCGACGCCTGTCCGCTCAACCGTGCGGCGGACCTGTGCGAGCTCGACCCGCCGCCTGACCGGGGGCCCGGTTCGATGACGCCGCAGGATGTGTCCGAGGCGTCGGACGAGATCCTTGCCAAGGTGTTTCGCGGGACGTGCCTGGAGCGGACCTCCGTCGAAACGATCAGACGCAATGCACGCCTGCTCGTCGAGCGCAATTGACCATGCGTCGAAGATCTAAGGAGTCGCGACGGCCCGGGCCCGTGGTTGGAGTGCGATGCAGTAGAGCGGGGAGCAGTGCCGATCCTCGGACGGTGAGGAGGCGTGCGGGGAAGATCCTTCACGCCCTGGGCAGGGCTCATTCGGAGCTTTCGATCCTCCTTTGCAACGATGACCTCATTCGTGATCTGAACAGGGAGCACCGCGACGTGGACAGCGCTACCGATGTCCTGTCTTTTTCAATGCAGAACGAGGACGATCCCGTGGATCCGGCGCGGATGTTGGGCGATGTGGTCATCTCCATCGAAACCGCTGTGCGGCAGGCGAATAGACACGGGTGCTCCGTCATTGACGAGGTGACTACCCTACTGGTTCACGGTGTGCTTCACCTGGTAGGTTACGACCATCGTGACGACGCGGAGGAAGGTCGAATGAACGCTCTTGCCCGACACCTGGAAGGCATCGTTTCCACGCAGAGAAAGAGATTCCAGACAAGAAAGTGAAAAAAAGTGTAAATACCTACTTGACCTCCTGGAAAAACTACTTTAGAAGCCTGCCCTCATTTAGGTCCGTTTCGACTCTTTCTGTGAAAAAAATGCGGTGTCAATTACGAGCCATGCAGGTGTCATAAATAACATATCTCGCTTGCGCATCTAACCCAGATAATCGTCGGAAATAACTATTTGCCATGAAATACCAGTGGCTTCGAGAGATTTGTCTTTCAGGGTCGAGGTTGTTTCGGAGGTTCTTTGGAAGATAATTCGTCGGATGGCGTTTCTGTGGATAAAAAGTGGATAACTCGGTCGGGAAAATCACAAGATCCCGATTTCACTGGTACTCGGTGCCACCGACAGGAATCACGATCCGGTGGTGTTTTGGCCGCTACAGGTCCAAGCAGGTCTCCACGGCCCGGTGAAACGCCTCCAGCAGAACCTCGTGATTCGGCTGCCCGCAACAATGGGGGAAGTTCTCACGAAGCAGGTCGGGGCTGACTGACAGGGCCTCCGAGACGTTCTTTCCCGTGAGGAACCCGGCGACATCCGTGCAACCGGCGGGCTCGGTGTCGGCGTTGTTGCCGAAACAGAAGGAGACGCTCAGAATAACATCTTCTTTGATCTCCACCGTAGTGACGACGTGGCTTTCCTTGCGTTCGAACTCACCGGTTCCGGTGATTGTGCTCGAAGATATCGGGTCGGCTGGGCTCATGTTATTACAACTAGCTCCATGATTGCTTTTCAGAAATGATCACGATCATACGTGGGAAGTAATACCGGATGCGAGGTCTTCGAGGGTGTCCCTGTCTTTGAGGAGGATACCCCGCTTGTCGTTCGTCACGATGTTCATCTTTCGCCACCTGCTCATCACCCGGATCGCCGTCTCGACAGTGGTCCCGACAAGGTCCGCGATGTCCTGCCGCGAGAGCACGATGGGGATGGCTATTCCGTCCATGGTGGGCTTCTCGCCTATCCGGTCGGCCAGCTTGAGGAGGAGGTGCGCGATGCGGTACTCCACGCCGCCCGCTGCGAGCTCTTTGATCTTTTGCATCAGCATTCGCTGTCGGCGCGCCATGCCCCTCAGGGAGCGCAAGGCCATGCCCGGCACGTTGGAGAGCAGATCGAGGATCTGCTGTCGGGGGACGCACAGAAGGCTCGTGGGAGACAGGCAGACCGCCGCGGTTGTGTACGCCCCCCCCACCATTATTGTTGTTTCGCCGATGGCATCCTTCGGCCCGTAGATCTCTATGATCACATCCTTGCCGGTTTCCGAGTGCTTGATGATCTTGATCCGACCGGAGATCACGAAATACAGGTGTCGACAAGTATCCCCTTCGTTCCAGATCAGGGCGTGACGATCCAAGTTGAGGCTGGTGGTCTCCCGCGCCACGAGTGCGAGGCGATTGTCCGGAACTTCCGAAAAGACCTTGAACGATCTAAGTTTTTCCAGTACGTCCGCACCCATCCGAGGCTCCCTTTTGTTGGACATGAACTACCGTGGCTTGGAGCAAGTTGTCAATCCGCGAATCGGTCCTCGGGATTGCGGACGCCAAAACGAGGTGTTAGAGTTCGGCGATGGAATAGCAGGATCGCCATGACCAAACGCGCCAACATTGCGGTCTCCGCGGAAGCCTCCGGGAAAACCGCCAAAACCACGTCTGCTTCGGTGAATAAAGGCGCCCGTGGACTGTCCATCACTAAGAAGGCAGCGGCGGACCGAAAAGCGGAATCGCAAATCGATTTGGAGCTGGTTCGGCGCTGCCAGAAGGGCGACGATGTTGCGTTCGGCCAGCTGATAAGCCGATACCAACGAAAAGTTTTCACCATCGCCCTGGGCATGGTGAAGACACCCGACGACGCCATGGACATCGCGCAAGAAGCGTTCATCAAGGTCCATCGCTACATCGGGAACTTTCAGGGGTCTTCGAGCTTTTACACTTGGCTTTACCGCATTATCGTTAATCTTTGCATCGATCATCTTAGGAGATCGGGGAAGTTTGCGAGTACCGAGTTTGATGAAAGAATATATGGAAACGCATCGAGAGGCGGGCAAGAAGGAGTCCTCTCCACGGGAATGGACGGAGATCCTTCGCGCAACCTCGGGCGAAAGGAGTTGGCCGAACACATCCAGCTGGCGATCGACGAGTTGCCGCCCTATCACAGGGCCGTAATCGTCATGCGCGAGATCGAGGGGATGTCGTACGCCGACATGGCAAAGGCAATGAAGGTGTCAAAGGGAACAATCATGTCGCGGTTGCATCACGCAAGGCAGAAGCTCCAGCGTTCCCTCAAGGATTATCTTCAGGGAGAGCTGGTGGTGAGGTAGGAAGATCGGTGATGTCATGAAACGCTTGTCTGAAAAACTGCTCGCACGCTACCACGATGGGGAGATCGGTGAGAAAGGTATCAAGCGGGTCGAAGCGATCATCACGGATTCGGCGCGAGACCGGGAGCTTCTGGATGGGATGTCCCGGATTGGAGATCTCCTCCGGTTGATGAATGAGGAGAACCTGGATTCGGTGTCCTTCGAAGGTTTCGAACAGCGTGTCCGAAACAGTCTCGATCGCGCCGGGCGCCCGGGTTTCTTTGAAAGTGTGAAGGTGTGGATGAGTGAGTTCTTCGAACACCGCAAGACTGTCTGGATCCCGACGGCATCACTTGTCGGGGCGGCGGCAGCCGTGTTGCTCGCGCTTCCGCTTGTAACGGGTACGGTGCCACCGGCAACGGATCTGGGAGACGATGTTTCTTCGGGGATATGGGCGGCGGCGGCGGACAGATCGCCCGGCGGCTCCGAGGTTTCGCTGATGAACCGAGAGCCGGCTGTGGGAACGGAGTACAGTGTGCTCAACGAGCGCGGAGAAACGATCGGGATCGTTTGGATAGACGAATGAGGGATTCTTTGAGAAAGGCAACGAGGGGCACAGAACTATGAACGCGAGGCTGGCAGCCGCAACACTCGGCCTTTTTCTTTTCTTGGGCGCGACCGTGTCGCAAGCTTCGGACAAAGTGCGATGCGAGGTGCTCACCATCGAAGCGTCACGCAGCGGTCAGGGGATCGATCCGGCGCTTGCACAGCACGCGTCGATTTTTCAGAAGGCGCCATTCTCGGGCTTCGACACATTCAAACTGGTTCATCGCCAGTCGTACGAGTTGACTTTGGGCGCCCCTGTTGCCCTCGCGTTGCCTCAGCCGTTGACCGGAGCACTCCAGTTCAATAACCGGCTACAGGGGAGGTTGGATCTCACCCTCTCCATAGTGCGCCCTTCGCGCAGCCCGATCCTCATCAACGGAAAAGCGACACCCGGCTCCCCCTTCTTCGCGGCCGGTCTCAAGAGCGCCCATGGACGATGGGTCTTCGCCATCATCTGTGACCGGGCCAACGGCGTGATCCATCACTGATTTTTTGGGGCTCGCGCAAGAACAACCTCCCATTTTGCACCGCCGATACATCCCGCCCGGCTGCGTTACTCCTCCTCGAATTGGCGCTGCCAGTCCTTCGTCGTCGTGCCTTGCCAGGCGGGCGCCTCGACGCCGCAAATATGGGAACTTGTTCTCGCTCGAACCCTTGGCCTCTTTCGCTCTTTCAAGGCCCATCGCGGCCCCGAAAACTTGACTCGTGATCTGGATGCCTGGAACCTGTTGATAAATGAGCCTCTTTCGAAAAACGCAAGCCACTACAAGACGGTTCCTGATTTCGCTTGCCGGTGTTTTCATCTTCTTGAGCGTAGATGTTCCCATTGCGTTCGGATCTGATGACAAGGGCCCTCGTTTCTATTCGGGGCTGGACGTCGGATACGGTTCCGTCGACGAGGATTGGTTCTTTTCGGCGATGCTGGAGCAGGGATTCTCGTTCGGCGGTCTGGATGTTGCGCTCTGGGGCCCCCTGAGGTTTCGCGTGATCGACAATGATCCTCAGGACGACGGTGCGTTGCGTGAGCAGGACTGGGACGAGCCTTCAGACTTTGCACGCATAGCCCGTTCGGTAACGTATTTTCACGAGTGGGACGACGCCGTGCTCGATATCCGATTCGGCGAGCTGAACGGTATCGGTGTGGGGCACGGCTCGGTCATGGATTGTTACTTCAATTCCACTGACATGGATCACTACCAGGGGGGGCTGACCCTGGATGTGGACTACGCCGGCAGCGGCCTGGAGTTGGTCACCGAGAACGTTGTCAAGCCCGAGATCCTGCTGGGCCGTGTGTACATCGCTCCGCTTGCCTGGTTTATCGAGGGAGACTGGCCCACGCGCCTCGTGTTCGGGTATACCCTCGGCGCCGATATCAGCGCGCCGCGTCGCACCACCGCGGATAACCCCACCACCTTGCCCGTCACCGGAGGAGATGTGTCGCTTACCCTGCTCGACAATGATGTGGTGGAGCTCACCCCCTATCTGGATATGATGGCCATGGACGGCGATCTCGGGTTGCATGCGGGCCTGGCGACTTCCTGGGCCCTATCGCAAAAGCGAAACGTATTCCTGCACCTGCGCGGCGAGTACCGGCGCCTTGGAGGAGACAGCCATCCGGCGATCTTCAACCCGTTTTACGAATACAATCGAAGGCACTATGGCATGGACCATGTGACCGACCTGGAAAACACGCTGGCTGATTCCCTCGCCAACGATGAGTTGAAAACGAGCGATGGGTTCATGGCCCATGCTGTTTTCGACTGGGATGAGAAGGTTCGTGTGGGAGCACGCTACGACTCGGAGGGGCGTGCCCGACCTCACTGGGTGATGTTCAGGCTGGACGTGTCACCGGTGGAGCGGTTTTCCTTGGCAGGGTTCTACTCCGGTCAGGACAGGAGGCGCGGTGCCGGAGTTTTCTCGGTCGATTCGCTGATCGGCGCGTCCGTTCACTATCAGATTATCGGGCCGCTACGAGCCTTCTCCGAGTTCACACGAAGATGGCGGCGGGTGGATGCGACCATGGACTGGGCCAACGAATCCGCTTTCGGTGTAGGTTTGCTCTTCTCCTATTGATTATCATCATGAAACATTTGAAAAAAGTGAGCCGAAATATGCTCCCAAAGCAACCTAAATGCATTGCTTACAGATGATGACTTACTCGGTTTACAGTTGAATATGAAACTGCTAAAGTCGCGTTCTAACTTGTTGGAATTTCTATGTTGATGGGAGGACTGTAAGTAATGAGCAGGTGTTCCCACTGCGGTGAGACTCATGGCGCGGACAACCATTTCTGCCCGGTGACGGGCAAGCCCATTGACCTAGGGCCGCGCCTCGTTGGACAGACTTTGCTGGATCACTACAAGATCGTCACCATACTGGGGGAAGGTCCCACCGGCATCGTGCTCGAAGTGGAGAATATGCAGACCGGGAAGCGCCTGGCTGCGAAACTGATCCACCCACAACATACACGTGGCGGAAATACCGTCGATCTCCTGCTCAATGAGGCCCACAAGGCCGGCAACCTGAATTGTCCGAACATCGCCAAGGTGATCGAGGTCGGGCGTGATACCGGCGCGGCACCGGCCATTGTCCGGGAGTTGATGATCGGAGAGTGCCTTGAGAATTACATTGATGATCGGGGTCAGGTGCCACTGGGCGAAGCTGTGGGCATCACCCTCGATATTCTCAACGCGTTGGATGCCATTCATGAAGTGGGTATTCTCAACCTGGATCTATCCCCAGCGGATGTGTTTCTGGACGAATCCACCGGAAATAGGATCACCAAGCTCGTCGATTTCGGCGAAGGATACGTAAAATCCGGGCTCACCTCGGATGGCGGCGAAGAACCGGAGAGCTACAAGTACTACGCCCCGGAGCAACGGCGAAAAAGCTTCAAGGGCGATCCCCGAATCGACATTTTTTCAGCGGGCGCGATCATGTATCACATGGTAACGGGTCAGGAACCCGCAAGGATTCCGGCGCCGGCCAACTCGTTGCGAAAGGACCTGAGCCCCAAGCTCGCGGCCGTCGTCCACAAGGCGCTGGCCGCCGCGCCGGACAATCGTTATCAATCCGTCAAGGATTTCAAGGCCGGCCTCGAGGATGCTTCGAGGGAGCTGGTGCCCGCTCCCGCGCCGCCTGCTCCTGTGGCTTGGGAAGCTCCGGTTGCTCCTTCGGCAGCCGCGCCCCCCGTTTTTGAAGTGGAGTCGGAGGTGATTGATCTGCAACCTGAATCGACGGTCGGTTACGACGAGCCCACGGGCAGCGACGAGGAGCTGGCCCAGCCATCTGTCATCGTGGACATGCCCGAGGTCGAGGCTGCGGCTTCAAAACGAAAGCTCGTCACGATTCTGGCGATCGTCGGGGTGCTGGGCGTGGTTGGGATCATCTTGTACTTCGTGCTGGGTGTAGGCGGTGAAACCACGGAAGCGCTGCCGGACGAAGAGACGATTGCTCCCTTGGAGAAAGTTGCGATCACGATCAAGGTAATGCCCAAAGATGCGACGGTCAGCGTGGACGGGAAACGCGTGGAGGGTAGCCCGCCGGTAATAACGGTTGAAGCAAGTGATGAGCTGCATACGGTAAAAGCGGTTGCCGAAGGGTATGAGTCCCTTGAAAAGGATGTGAATTTCGATAAAACCAAGGAAGTTGTTTTCGATCTAATGATGATTGTTGCGCTTGAGAATGAAACGGATAAGGAGGACGTCAAGGAAGATGACGTGGAAGAGATAGTGGAGCCCGAGCCGGCGCCAGTTGTGGAGCCAAAGCCAAAACCAAAACCAAAGCCAAAACCGAAGGCGAAACCGGTATACAAGCCGAAGCCCAAACCGACGGGCAAGCCGAAAAAGAAAAAGGGCGGATTCAACACATCGAATCCGTATGGCTAGTCTCATGCGAATCGGAGGGAGCTCGATGAAACGTTACCTTGCATTGTTCACGGTTCTTGCGGTCTTCACGACCCTGTCATTTCCCGCTGCGGCACAGAAAGCCAAGGCGAAGAAGGCGTTCGACAAGGGTGTCGTCTCAATGGAGGATCACGATTACAAAAAGGCGTTGCAGTCTTTCGAAACCGCCTACAAGGCGGCGCCTCACTGGATGGTTCTGGCGCATATCGGCAATTGCCACGCCAAGTTGAACAACCCGGTCAAATCTATCGCCGCCTACGAGCAGTTCATCAAGGATGGTGGCGATGACATTGATCCCGACGAGCGCAATGCCGCTCGGAAGAACATTCGGGAGCAACGAAAGAAGGTGGGAACCCTGTTCCTGCTCGTCAAACCGAAGTCGTCCAGGGTGAACATAGATGGCGAGTCCATCGGAAACCCGCCGTTCGAGGAGATCCTGCTTAAGGCCGGCCCTCATCACATTCTCGTGATCCGTGAAGAAGAGGAGGAGGAAAAGGACATCAGCATCTACTCGGGCAAGGAGTTGACTGTTCGGATGTATCCGAAGGACGATTCCATGGCGGCAGTCGTTACTCCGAAGCCGAAGCCCAAACCCAAGCCGCAGCCGCAGCCGCAGCCGGAGCCGGAGCCCGAACCCGAGCCGATCGAGGCAGTGCTGATGGTATCCACGAACGTGGATCCGGCCATGGTGATTCTGGATAGTGAGGAGCGCGGAGAAACTCCATTCGAGGAGGACTTGATGGCCGGTGCGTACAACCTCGAGGTGGGCGCCGAGGGTTACATGCCCTACGCCGACAACATCACGATCACCGGCGGCATGGTGAATACCTTCAACGTGTCCCTCGTTGGAGAGGACGAGAAGCCGAACCCGCTTTCGACACCTTTCTTCGTGGCGGTGGGAATTGCCGGAGCAGGCTTGATCATGGGCGGAATCGGGTGGGGCGTGTACGGCACCAACAAGTCGTCCGCCGATAACTACGGTTCGGAGCTCGACAATCTGGAAAATCCCGATGATGGTGATCCCTTCAACTGGAATGTGGATTGCCCCGACGGTGTGGTGCTGACCCCCGGTACGGCTCACGACTATTACTGCCGTAACGAGTGGGAGCGCAGGGAGTACGAGAGCAAGGCCAAAACCGGTCTGGGTCTCGGCATCGCCGGAACCTCCATATTCGTAGTCGGCGGTGCCATGGCCGCCCTGTTCTACTTCAAGCCGGAACTGTTCTTCGGGGCGGAGAGCGATGCACAGATCATCCTTACCCCCATCGCCACGGGCGACCAGACCGCCCTCATGCTCAGCGGCCGTTTTTAACGAGTTTCAGATGTTCGTCGAACCGTCATCGACTTCGATGATCACGTTGCTGCGGTCGATCTCTTCGAGATCGGTGAACAGCTCCGCGCACTCTGCCTTGTCCTTGAAGTGAGCGGCCAGAAAATCGGCAGCGTCGCCGAGGGCCGCGCTGTATGAGTCCCTCTCCTGGGATTTGGCGGCGAGACGTTGCCTGCCCTCCTCCAAATCATTGTCGACGGAGGGGGGATGGTGTTCGAGTTGTTCACGATACTCGGACAGCTGAGCTTCGATCCGTTCGATATCATCGTTCCACTTGTTGATCTTGGCTTCGACCTTGGTCACCGACTCGGCGCGACTCTGCCTGCGTGCGGCAGCGAAGCCGGCCGTCTCATACGCCTTGCGTAGCCCCTCGGTCATCTCGTCCCGGCCCTTGTCGATGGAAGCTATGATCTTTCGGGATTCGTTGAGTTCTTGGCTGGCTTTGTTGTAGTCGTCTTTGAGACGATTGAGATCGATCGTTGCAGCCGCCACTTCGCGCCTCAGTCTGGATTGCTCGCGAGAAAGATCCTCGATCTTGCGACCGATCTGGGCAGTGAAATCTCGCCCCTTGCGCTGGAGATCGTCGTTTTGTTTGGCCTGTACCTGAAGTTCCCCGGCCAGCCTGGCGGACGCCGCGACAAGTCGCCAGATGCTCTCTATGGATTCCATGACTTTTGAGGGTCCGCCGCCAGAGTATGAGGTAGCGACCATCCTGCCGAAGATCGTCGCTTTGAGAGCCCATGCCGCGACATCGTTGAGGCCGGCAGCCAGGATACCGAGGCTCGGGCTGGCAGCGACTCTTCTTTCCGGATCGGTTATCTCCCAAGGTGAGACCGGCGCGATTCTTCGCTGCAGAGTCTTGAATTCCTCGAGCAGGTGATGGGCGTCGCGGAATCGCTTGGTGAGGTCCTTTTCGAGCAGGGTCATGATTATCTTGGTGGCCCTCGGGTCGATATCCTTCTGGAACGTCTGCGGCGAGGGCGGAATCGATTTTTTGTGGCTTTCTATATAGCCGTCACGATCTCTTGCTAGGAATGGGAGCCTGCCGGTGAGCATCTCGTAGAAGATGACACCGATCGAATAAAGATCGGAGAGAGGTGTCGCGTCTTCACCGTGGGCCTGTTCGGGAGACATGTACTCTGGGGTGCCGAACACCGCTCCCTTGGCCGCCAGGCGTCCATCCTTGGACAGGCGTGCCAGTCCGAAGTCGATGACCTTGACGAAGTTGCGACGACCGCTCTTGTTGATGAGAAAGATGTTGTCCGGCTTGATATCCCGGTGAACGACGCCCAGATCGTGGCCGCGTGCAAGAGCCGCCGTGATCTGCTCCAGTATGTCAATCGAGATCGCAAGATCCATGGGCCCCCTGGCGATGAGGCTGGAGAGGCTATCGCCGATCAGCAGCTCCATTATCAGATACGCAAGGCCGTCTTCCGTCTCCCCGAAATCGTTGATTTCGACGATGTTGGCGTGATTGATGCGATTGGCTGCGCGCGCCTCCCGGAGGAACCAGGCCCTGAAGTGTTCCTCTCCGCGACGTTCGGGTTGGAGGATCTTGATAGCGACAACGCGGTCGATGAGCAGGTGCCTGGCCCGATAAACGGCCCCCATCCCACCCACGCCCAGGCGAGATTCGAGGCGGTATCTATCAGCAACAACACGACCCAGCAATCGGTCCTTCATAGGTTTCTCTTGTTCAGCAACTGCATTTTTTCCTAGAGATTGTCGAGGAGGAATTTCGCCAACAACTCCCTGTCCTCCGAATCTCCATTTTCCCCCGCCTGAGTCATAACGGCGCCGGATATATCACCGCTTCTCATCGTGACCTTCGGCACCACCTCCAAAATGGGCTCCCCCGTAAACCCCGGAACGACCTTGTAGGCCGAATCTTCTATCAGCACCGAGTCCATGTAATGCTCGGCCCCTATCTCCGCAAGCGTCTCCAATTCCTTGACCCTTCCAACGAGCTTGTGGGGATCGGTCCCTTCACCAACGTCGGCAACGAAATGGACTGCCTGCGAGAGCTTGTAGCGCTGACCCTCATCGACAATCTTCAATATATCGTCTTCGATGGTGGCCTTCTCTGCGACGATCCAGGTGTCCATCGTTTCTTGCGGCCAGAAAAGTCGGTTGCTGCCCATTATTCGTTCCTCAAGACCCGCGAGTCACTTTATTTCTGGAAACCATTGGATGTTACAGATGACTGCACCGACCGTCAAACGACGTTATTACGTAATTACATTTCGTTGGTTCGCTCCAGACCGCCGATCTCGTTCTCGATCAATTTCCGCAAACCGTCTTCCATGTTCAAAGGAGAGATGACCCGTTCGAGGTTCTGGGAAAAGATCCACAGCGTATCGAAGGCTCTTCGACCCGGGTCCACACCCTGTGCGTACACCACTTCCCTCGGGTCAATCTCCTGGAGAATCTGGTCCTCCTTGGGGTATTCCTCAACCACGACGCGGGTTCCCCTCAGCGTTTCGCGAAAGTCCGGCTTCATGTCCCCGATGAGGTCCACAACAATCTTGTCGAGAACCCCGGCTGCCAGAGCCCACGGAACTCTCGGCAACTTGAGGTCCCGCTCCCTCGTCGCGAGGAAGGCGGTCACGGCATCTATCCTTCTTCCTTCTTCTCTCGCGATCAATCCGCTGCAATACCAGGTGTCTGAAATGTCAGGATCCAGCTTCAGCGAGCGATCTACAAGCGCCTTTGCCTCACTGATCTCACCCAGGTCCAGAAGTACCCGTCCAAGGATCGTCTGATATGCCGCCGGCAACGAATCGATCTCGCCGATCTGACTGATCCGCTCACGGGCTATCTCTTCGCGCCCTGTGCCGAGCAAGGCGTCCACCTCTACCAGCGTCACATCGGCGAGTTCCTGAGCCGAGAGATCCATTTCGGCGGCCCGTCGGCACAACCGGATCGCTTCATCGGGATCGGCATCGGGATGCACGAGCAGCTCTGCGGCGTTGAGGATCGGCTCCAGGTACCATTCATCCAGATCGATGGCCTTTTTATAGTTCTCCAACGCGTTGTCAAAATCCCCGCCCATGGCATGAACATAGCCGATGAGGTTGTAAACCTCCGGATTACCCGGCGAGATTTCCAGAGCCTGGTGGGCTGCGGCCAGCGCGAGGGTCATCTTTCCTCGCGTCACGAGATCCAAGCTCCTGTCCATGTGGGCGGAAAACCTGTCCATTGTTACCGGCCTCCTTGGAGCCTATTCCAGTAGGCACTTAACCGGACTAGATAGTGCATGGTTCGGCGTTGGTCAACTCGATTGATATGAATTGAACTCAGGCCTTACGGGCACGTTCGATGGCGACGCGGATGGCGGGGGCGAGGTATATTTCGGATAGATCGAGCATGGCCAGGGCACCGGCGAGGACGTCGCAACGATCTTCGGGCCCAAGCTGATCGTGGATGATGATGATCTCGAGGTCGTGAAGACGGCACAGGCCTCCCCTGGAAGAGCCGGCGTCGTCCTTAGGAGTCAGGTTTTCGTAGCGTACCTCGATGCCCAGCTTCGTTGCTGCTCCCTCCAGCAACGACAAGAGGTTTCGCGGATCGCGGTTTTTCACGGCTCGAAGTCTAAAGGATCCACCCGCGGTTTGCGTCCGAACACGTTCTCGAAGCGCTCGACGAAGCGATCCTTTCCACACAGGAGAAGCGCCCCGAGGGGCATGACCTCGGTGACCTCCTGCCCTATCCTGGTGGCGAGTTCCCTGATGTCCCACTGGGCGTGCGAGTCCTCCCGCAGCCTTGCAAAGTGATACAGATCCCGCAAGTTGGTGGTCATCAGGACGCGTCGGCGATGGGAGTTCGTCAGCACGTACGGCGCTGCTTCCGGATTCACTGCGGCGAGATCGTGAAATACTGTCTCGGTTCTGTCCGCGAATTTTCTGAGATCGTCCTTCAAACCGCACTCGACAATGGAGGGAGGCACGGTGAGCCCGAGATCCGGATCGTAGGCGCATACCGATTGGGTTGTCATTCGATGGCGCTTGAGCTGGGCATAGCAAGCGGCACAGACCGTGAGCTCGAACGTGAGGCTCACGTGTTCGAATTCCCGTCCGGGGTTGTCGAAGAACTCCATCCGGCGCATGGCCGCCTCGAAAAGGCCTGCAAGTTTTTCCCTGTTCAGGTTGGCGGCGGCGGCCCGGCAGGCTTCGAACGAATGCCCTGACGCCTTGGCCAGCAACGCCGTCGCTACGATATCGTCCGGGTTCTTCGGGCTTTCCACCAGGCGCACGGGATCTTCTTCGCCTGTGGCGCTCCTTTCCTCGCCGAGGATTTGCTTCGCCAGATCCCTCAACTCGGCCGCCGTTTCCAGATCGAACGACGAGGCCTTTGTGAAGAGCAGCAACGAGGGGGCGATGGCGGCGGCTCGTTCATGGAGGAGCGCTCCGAGTTCACGCAGTTCGGCCAGTGGGGACGCGGCCATCCTCCTGACAATGAGTTCCAGGTTGCGGGCGTTGGCGGTGAAGCCGAGCTGGCCGCTGGTGGCGAGGATCGTCACGTACCTCGCGTCCTCTTTTGCCCATCCGCTTAAGCGCCTGCGACCGGATTTCTTTGCTGTGAGCTCGGGATGGCGTTCCTCGAGGCGCTTGAGTAGAGCGTGATTGAACTTATTGTAGAGTTCGGACTGATCCGCCACGATCTCGCACAGCACGGCCTCGAACGGAGTGTTCAAAATCTCGTCCGGTAACACGAAATCGTGGTCCAGTGTGATGTATCGCTGGCTCTTTTCGGTGAACGAGCAGAGACGAAAGTGTTCGATCGCCTCGATCGCCAACCTGGATATCCCGAGCAGATCGAAGTTGAAGACCGCATGCTCCGCCACCGAGTGATGGCCCATTCCGAAGATGATGTTACGGTTGGACTTCCTGGCTTTCGCAACCTCTTCGAGGGCCTCGCGCCGAAGTTCGCCCACGGGTCTGGGATCGCGGCTGATCCGCGCGTAGGCCGCACAGAGCACCTCCGGGGTCAGTCGATCGGGGGAGATACCCGCCTCCCGCGCCTCCTCGAGCACATTCGAGTCAATGTTGTATCCGGCAAGAACGACTCTCATGTCAGCAAAGCCTCCTTCAACAATAAGCCCTGGGGAAACTCTAGCCAACCTGGCGGTTCGCCGCAACAGCATGATTCACGCGACAGAAGTTAATCATTATGTTAAGGCTGGCCGCCATCATCTTCCCCTTCCCCTCGCAGGGGAAGGCCGGGATGGGGTTAAGGCTGGCCGCCATCATCTTCCCCTTCCCCTCGCAGGGGAAGGCCGGGATGGGGTTAAGGCT
>SDBV01001756.1_pt1 | contig 32411 bp, 29 predicted proteins | sample 2277081 | NCBI WGS metagenome assembly SDBV01 (sample SAMN10402039, study PRJNA504765) | marine sediment metagenome | isolation source: marine sediment core GS10_PC15, 223 cmbsf | place: Arctic Ocean: Southern Knipovich Ridge | collected 2010 | reverse complement strand
TCAAGTAAGCGATTGTATTTAGCTATTCTATCTGATCGACAAAGAGAGCCTGTTTTTATTTGCCCGGCGTGGGTAGCAACAGCAAAATCCGCTATAAAGGCATCTTCAGTTTCTCCAGATCTATGGGATATGACGGTATTAAAACCATTTTTTTTAGCTAAATCGATAGCGGCGAGGGTTTCTGTTAGAGTGCCTATTTGATTGAGTTTAATCAAGATGGCATTAGCCGCTTTGGTGTCGATGGCTTTTTGTAAAAATTTAGTGTTGGTAACAAGCAAATCATCACCGACGAGTTGCATTTTAGAGCCTATCTCATGGGTTAGCTCTATCCAGCCATCCCAATCGGATTCAGCAAGACCATCTTCAATGGAGTCTATCGGAAATTTTTTAGCGAGTGATTCTAGGTATTTGATCTGTTCTGAGGGGGTTTTAGTCTTAAAACTTTGATTGGCTTGTTTTTTCTTCATCTCTACATAGACTTTTTTATCTGTGTCATAAAACTCTGAGGCAGCGGGATCAAGCGCGATAGATATCTGCGTGCCAGGCTTATAGCCCGCTTTTTCAATGGCTCTGCAGATCAGCTCAAGAGCTTCTTCATGGGACTTTAGCTTTGGCGCAAAACCGCCTTCATCACCAACAGAGGTGGCATGGCCCTCTTTTTTTAAGATGGATTTAAGGGTATGAAATACTTCAGCCCCCCAACGAAGAGCTTCTCTAAAGTTTTTAGCACCTTTAGGCCTTATCATAAACTCTTGAAAATCAAGTGAGCTATCAGCGTGAACACCACCGTTTATGATATTCATCATAGGACATGGTATTAGATAGGTTTTTTGGGGATTTAGATATTCATAAATTGCTTGGTCTTTTGAGGCGGCTCCCGCTCTTGCAACAGCTAAAGAGACCCCTAGCATAGCATTAGCGCCAAAATTAGCTTTGTTTTCAGTGCCATCAGCTTTGATCATGAGATTGTCGATAGTGGCTTGATCGGTGACTTCCTTGCCATGTAAGAGTTTATCAATTTCATTATTTACGTTTGAGACAGCTTTTAAAACACCTTTGCCTGAGTATCTTTTTTTATCGTGGTCTCTGAGCTCTAAAGCTTCGTTAGCTCCAGTTGAGGCTCCAGAGGGGACTTTGGCTTTGGTAATAATACCGTTATCTGTTCTTAAAATAACTTCAATGGTTGGGTTGCCACGAGAATCTAAAATTTCTAGAGCTTGGATTTTTTTTATTTTACTCATAATTGGATGTCCTTTTTTTGTCTATTGCTTCTTTAATTAAACTACGATAAGAATCAAAACGCAAGGAAGAGATCTTTTTTTTGTCTAACGCTTCTTTTATTTTGCAATTTGGTTCTTCTAAATGAAGACAGTTTTCATATTTGCAATTTTTAAATTTTTTAAATTCAAAAAAATAATCTTTTATATCTTCTATTTTCAAATCCCAAATCCCAAAACTTTTGATTCCTGGAGTATCGATACAAAAACCACCGGTTTTTATTTCAACAAGCTCAGATTTGGTAGTGATATGGGCGCCTTTATAGGTTTTTTTAATCAAAGAACCTGTTTTTAATTTGGTATGTAAAACAGCATTTATTAAAGATGATTTACCTGTGCCTGATTGACCAGAGAAGACAGAGGTTTTGTTTTTCATAACCTTTAAGAGACTATTTAAACCCACTTTTTCTTTAAAGCTCAGAGCTAAGATTTTATACCCAAGTTTTTTATATATTTTTATAAAATTTTGAAATTTTTGTTTTTCTTTAAGTTTCAATTTTTTGAGTAAATCGATTTTATTGATGAGTATTATCGGATGCATATTCCCTTTATGAGTCGCTATGATATAGCGATCGATTAAAAAAGGTTTAAATCTGGGTTGATCAATAGAGGATGTTATTAAAACTTGATCGATGTTAACAGCAATAATGCTTTGTTTTTTTCTTTTCTCATCAGTTCTTGAAAGAATTGAAACTCTTGGTTCTATATCTTCAATAACCCCTTGATCATTTTTTATTGTGATAAAAACTCTGTCGCCAACAGCTAGGATATTTTTGTTTTTAGTTTTTTCTTTTTTTAAAAGACCTCTAAGAGAGCACCTAAAATGTTTTTTGTTAAACCTAACATTTATCTCTTCGCCAAAGATTGATAGAACTAAACCCTTTTTGAAATGATTTGTTTTAGGTAAGACTTTTTTTTGTTTTTGGAGATCTGTTTTTTTGTATTTTGATCGATCTAATTTGCTTTTTTGTTTTCTCTGTTTTCTGTATTTTTTTTTGTCTTTTAAAAAAAATTCTTCCTCTTGAAGATATTTATCAAATTTAGAACTACTAATTTTATTTTTAGACATCTATTTTCTCATCTCATACATACAGATGCTTGCCGCGATTGCAACATTTAAAGAATCGATATCTTTTTTTATTGGAATTGTAAAACGTTTGGATATTTTTTTTGTCCACTCAGACGGTCCTTTAGCTTCATTAGACATTATTAAGCCCAAGGGTTTTTTAAAAGTCATTGTGTTTAAGCTCACACCTTCTACATCCGCTAAATAAGTAGTTAATTTGTTTTTTTGAATAAATAAAAATATTTTATTTTCACTCATGGTTCTAATTGGAATAAAAAAAGTAGCCCCTTTTGCAGCTCTGAGTGCTTTTTCTCCATATGGATCAGTTGAATTTTCAGATATTATTATCATATCAAATTTAAAAGCGTTAGCGCTTCTAATAATTGTACCTAAATTGCCTGGATCAGAAATATTATCTAAAATTAAGACATAATCTTTGCTGGTTAATTCTTTTTCAGGAAGATCAACCAAAGCGGCAACATCTTCAGGAGATTTTACATTCGTTATTTTTCCCATGACCTTTTTAGAAACAAGCAGGGTCTTTTTAGGTTTATATTTTTTACCGCCAATTTTTTTGGTAGTAATTAAAGTATTGATGCGATGACCGGCTTTTTTGATGTCAGAGAGAGCTTTAGTTCCAACAATTAAGACTTTTTTTTCTTTTAGGCGAGCTTTTTTTTCTTTTCTTATTTTTACGATTCGTTTTATATGAGGATTGGAGGGACTAATTGACATAAAACTCCTTTTATAGTTATGAAATCATCTCACATTAAAGCAAAAAGTTTTTTAGCATCTCGAATTTTTTTTATTTTGCTAATTTTAGTTGTTTTGCCTTTATTTATTTATACAATTTTTTTATATAAAACTGAATATAAACAAACACGGGAAGATATTTATCTAACTCTATCGGTTATAGCAACTCAAATAGAGAAAAATATTGAAGATAACTTGAGCTTCAAAGATCAAATCTTAACATCCATTTTCGATGAGATGAAAAATAAAAATCTAAATTTTGATAATCTATTGAAAAAAAGATCAAAAGAGTTTGATTTAGAAGGCCTTTTTTATTTCTCTTTAGAAGATCAAGACAATTTTAGAGTTAACAATTCATCAAAAGATCTAAAAATAACAAATCTAAATGCTCTGAAAGGGATATTAAATGCTAAAAAAACTCTTTTTTTAACTGCTCTTTTAAATTGCTCTGATTGTATCTATCTATCAAAAAGAGTCATGCTAAATGATAAACCTGTTGCAGCTTTAGTAGTAGCGTTTTTGAAAAACGATTTATTGATAGATTTTCCAAAAGATAAATACTTCGCTAATGTGAGTATGGCTATTGTTGATAATGGCAACACAATCCTTTCCAATATCACTTCAAAAGACAAGAAAAGTTTAAAAAATACTACTAAGAGTTCTGCTTCAAAACAAATCCTTGTTAAAAAGGATTTAAAAAATTCTAACCTAAAGGTTGCTCTTAGCTTAGATGAAAAAGATGTCAAAAATTTTCATATAAATAGCTTTATTTTTAAACACCTCTATATCTTGTCGATTATTTTTATTCTTTTATTGCTCCTATCTTTAATCTTTATTGTTCTTATGACCAAACCGATTGGAAAACTTTTAAAAACTATGCAAAAAGTCAAAGAAGGTAAGTTAGATAGAAGATATAAAAAACAAAAATATGGATTTGAGATTAACCATATTGGTTATTTTTTTAATGAAACTATCGACTCTTTACTCTTAAAACAAAAAGAAGTTGAAAAAGAAAAGATCGAAAAACAAAAATATTTAGAAGAGCTAAAAATAGGTGAAGAGATACAAATGAGTCTTTTGCCTCAACAACCTTTGGATGTTAAAGGTCTTGATATTGCTTTTGGCAATTTATTTGCCAAAGAAGTAGGTGGAGATTTTTATGACTTTTTTGAAAAAAATGGACAAGTATTTTTTGTAATAGCTGATATTGCCACCAAAGGTATTTTAGCTTGTCTATATGCTCTAAATTTAAGAAGCATTATTAGATCTTTTGCCTTTGAGCTCAATTCGCTCGAAAAAATTATTTTCAAGACTAATCAAGTCTTTTTAAAAGACACGCAAAATCTTTCGATGTTTGCAACAGCATTTTTTGGGATGTATGATCCCAAATCAAGAATTTTAAAATACTCAAATGCTGGCCATCAAAGTGCCATATTGAGAAAAAAATATTCAACTATCACTGAGCTTACAACTAAAGGGATAGCTTTAGGGGTCAAAGATCTCAAGGATATCTATGTCAATGAAGTGACTTTAGAAAAAGGAGATCTCATCTTTTTATATACCGATGGAATAATCGATGCTATTGATATAAAGAATCGATTTTTTGGTAAAGAAAATCTAATCAATTTTATTAAAGATACTGACAAGCTAGCGGCTTATGAAATTATAGAAAAGCTATTTCGTAGACTTGAGACATATTCAAAAGATACTTTTCAGTATGATGATATGACAGCTTTAGTCTTTAAAATCAGATGAAATTAGAAAAAATTTCTTTTTTTTAATGAAGCTAATAATTTTTTTTCAAAACTTGTAATGTCAAATAGTTCATCTTAGAAGTCAGATATAATGGAATCGAAAGAATTTGATCATAAAATGATAAATCATTTTCAGAAATCCTAATCCCAAAAGGAGATCTTTTTAATTTCAAAAAACTTTTTAAAGATCTAAGTGTGCCGGTAGCCCCAGCCTTAACTTCAATCGGAATAATCTGAGAATCAATTGTTTTGATAAAATCTATTTCAGCATGACCATTTTTTTCCCTTTCCCAAAAAAGTAAAGATCTATTTTGATCTGGAAGATCATTTGCTAAAATCTCCTGTCCAACAAATTGTTCTGCGAGCATTCCAGCATTGATTTGCATGATATCTTTTTCAAAAAAATCCCCAGCATCTACTTGCAAAGCAGTTTGAAGCAGACCTATATCTAAAAATAGCAATTTAAAACGATGTTCTCGAACATGAGCATGTAGAGGAATGCCACTAGCTGTAGTTGCAAAAACCTGTTGAATAAGACCTGCTGATGAAAGGAGATGAATTGCTGGTTTTAAATCTCTAGATCGAGTTTCTTTATCGATATTTGTATATTTTAAGATTTGTCCAATTAGAGCCGGTGTTTTTAGAAAAATCATTTGTAAAAATTTATGTTGCACATGTTCAGAATATTGTCCGAAATCACTTTCGTATGCATGAAGGATTCTTCTGTGCACTTTTTGACACTCTAAAAATGAATTACTTGATTTGTATTTTTTTATTGCATCTGGCATGCCACCAATAAAGAAATATTTTTTGACCCATTTTAATAGTTCAATATGTTCAACCTCGCTTAAAGGTTTCTTTAAAGTTATAGACTGTAGTCTTTGATAAGCTATTGGAGCGAGTTCCTCTAAAAATTCTTCAAAAGAAAAGGGACGTAAATATAAAAACTCAACTCGACCTACAGGAAAAGAATATTTTTCATTGTTTAATAAAAATTCCATTAATGATCCCGCGGCAATAACATGAAGATCTCCCATTAATTCACGAAAATATCTCAAACTTATCAATGCATTTGGACATTCTTGGATTTCATCTAAAAAAAGTAGAGTCTTACCAGGAATGATTTTTTGTTCTAAAGTAACCTCTATTTCTTTTGTGATTTCAACCGGGTCACGAGTTTTGAAACATCGACTTAACTCTGGGCTTTTTTCAAAGTCGATTTTGATGATATTTTCAAAATAATTTTTACCAAAATACTCAACCAGATAGCTTTTACCAACCTGGCGAGCCCCTCTTAAAAGTAAAGGTAGATATTCATCTCTATTTTTCCATTCGATTAATTCTTTTTCTAATTTTCTTTTCATGTTTTTCTCCTTTTTCATAAAATTACCATTTTTTGGCTATTTTTGGTACCTATTTTAGCCAAATTTTGGCTAGAATTGGTACCAATTTCAGCCAAACTTTGGCTAAAACAGTACCCAAAAATCGCAAACCATTGTATTCAAGCAGTTTGTATAATGGGGATATTATAAGATGTTTATCCAACTATTTTTTAGGCCAAAACTTCATTTTTTTAAGCTCTTCGATTATTTTATGAGGGTCGGTAAGCTTTTTATTGATGGATATTTTTTCACCTTCTTTAAGAAGCTGGCCCATAAGTATGCCGGGTTTAACATTGCATAATTTTAAATGATCTGATTTTAAGAGAGGATCATTGTTTTTGATTCGATCGATATATTTTTGCAAAACTTTTTGTTTTTTTTCATGTTTTAGAAGAAAATCTTTTCTCTTCTCAGCTTTAACATGAATGGCTAAGATATCTATGACAAGCTCATAGAAATGATTAGCATAAAAGTAGGCCCAACTATGATCGTCTATTTTATTTTCATTTTTGATGTAGTAAATACCGTTGTGCAAAAAAGTGACAAAATCTACTTGTCTATTTGAGAGTTTTAGATATCGACAAAGGTCTTGTTTTTGCTCTAAGCCAAACTCGGGGAAAAGCTCTAAAATAGAAACTATAACAGGGGATCTATGAGGAAAATCATCGATAATAGAGAGTCTATCACTTACTTCATCTAAAGATAAGTTTTTAAGACCTGGAAAAATGGTTTGAAGTAGATTAAATTCAAAAAGCATAATTAAAGCTTTTTTAAAACCTTGATACTGGCTCATTTTAGTTAACTCTTGCCAGATTCTTTCAATGGCAATGGATGGAAAAAGATCTTCGGCGTGAGTGGTGATAGCTCTTTTAGTCTCTTTCTCAATTTCAAAATTAAATCTAGCAGACATTCGAACAGCTCTGATCATACGTAGTCTATCTTCCCTAAATCTAGTGTGAGCATTGCCGATGCAGCGAATAATTTTTTTACTTAAATCTTCTCTTCCGTTTACATAATCAATAATTTCTTCACTCATTGGATCATAAAACATGCCATTGATGGTAAAATCTCTTCTTTTAGAATCTATTTCAGGGGAAGAAAATTCTATCTTGCTAGGTCTTCGACCATCTTTGTATTCAATATCATGTCTGAAAGTAGCAACTTCATATTGTTTATTTTTTATGATAACTAGAATTATTCCAAAAGCCTTACCGATCGGGATAGTATGGGGAAATAAAGATTCAACAACTTCAGGCGGAGCGTTAGATGCAATATCGATATCCTCAGATGGATGATCTAATAAATAATCTCTAACCCAACCACCTGCAAAATATGAGATGTAGCCGTTTGAGTTTAAAGTTTTAATGATATAAAGCGCTTCTTGCATAAAAAAATCAAAGTTTCTCTTAAGAAATAATTCTTTATGTTACACTCAATTTTTGCAAGACAAAAAAAAGGCTAATAGATTTGAGCCACATAAAAATCTTAGAAGATAATCTAATAAATAAAATAGCAGCGGGTGAGGTGATAGAGAGCCCAACCTCTGTTGTTAAAGAGCTTATTGAAAATGCTATCGATGCCAAAGCCATAAAAATATATATAGAAATCAAAAAAGCTGGTTTAGAACTTATAAAAGTTGAAGATAACGGTACTGGTATGAGTAAAAATGATGCTCTTTTATGTTTTAAAAGACATGCCACCTCAAAAATCAAATCATTTGAAGATTTAATCAATGTATCTTCGATGGGCTTTAGAGGAGAGGCTCTCGCTTCTATCGCAGCTGTGTCTAAGATTGATTTAAAAACATCTACAAAAGATGTAGCAACTTTTGTAAAAATGGACGCAGCGAAGATGGTATCTATTAGTGAAATTGCTAGAACAAAAGGCACCTCTTTTGATGTAAAACATCTTTTTTTTAATGTGCCTGTTAGACGTAAATTTCTAAAAACTCATTCATCTATAAATTCTGAAATTATTAAAGTTGTCACAGCCCTTGCGATGTCTCACCCAGAAATAGAGATGAAATTAGTTATAGATGACAAAGAGCAATTTTTGACTCCTTCTTTTTTAGATGAAAAAAAAGAAGCTTTCAAAAAAAGAGTTAAAAATCTTTTGTCAAAAGAATTTAGTAAGGCCTCTTATATTGTTGATTATTCTATTAATAATATTAAAATTTTTGGACTAATCGGTTCTCCAAATGCCTCTAAGAAAACAAGATCTAATCAATATTTGATCATCAATAATCGGGTAGTTGTGAGCAATTTAATTGCCAAGTTCATAAAACAAGCTTATGCCACAAGAATTTCAGAAGATGATTTTCCTATTTTTGCAATAGGCCTTGATATACCAACGTCTTTTATTGATGTTAATGTTCATCCCCAAAAAAAAGAGATAAGATTTAGAGAATATCAATTTATAAAAGAGGCTATAAAAAAAGCGATAGATCAAGCATTTGAAAAAGATTTTTTAGAAAAAAAAGATGGTAGACCCAAAAAAGCTATTTTTGATAGCAACCTAAATTTTACGAAGATGAATGTATCTCAAGAGATTGAAATTGAAAAAGTCAATATTTTTCAAAAATTTGAAAGACAAATGCTTTTTGATAAGTTTTTTAACATTCAAAATATTATGGATGAATTTTTGCAGATAGATAATTTTATATTTATTGAATCTAAATACTTAGAAAATGTAATAGATGATATCGAAGATGAAAAAATGGTGATAGTTGATTTGTCGGCTATTTTTGCAAAAGATCTTTTTGAAAAAATGAAAAACAGAAAAAATCCATCAAAATCTCAAAAACTTCTTGTGCCTATAAATATTACTCTTTCCCCTAGCGATAGCACTTTTGTAGAAGAAAATATAAAAAGTTTTTTAGATTTAGGATTCGATCTTCATAGAATCGGAAAAGATCAAATTGTAATAGATGCCATAGATGAAATATTAGTAAGAGAGGATATAAATGATCTGTTTTTGGTGATTTTAGAAGATGTTAAACAATATAATAAGAGCGATAAAGTCGATGCTTTATATGAAAAAAAACTAGCTAAAAAAATAAACTTGTTTGCCAAAAACAAAAGCTTTTCAACTCAAGAAGCTATCAATCTACTTAATCTATTTATTAATAATAAAATGTCTTACTTTGATCCCTTGGGCAACAAGATACTTATCAAAGTGAGTAAAGATCAAATCGATAAACAGTTTTTTAAAAAATAAAGGTTTTTTTTAGATATGAACTATTCAAAAAGAATAATAAATTTACAAAAGTGTCTCATGCAAAAAAATATGGATCTTTTAATCTTAGATGATCCTATCTCACTTATCTATCTAACAGGACTGAAGCTCTCTTCAGGAAAAATATTTATCTTAAAAGATAAAGCAAAACTTTTTGTTGATGGCAGATATATACAAGCCGCTAAAGAAAAAACTGATATTGACGTAGAGTTAATAGGTGAAAAAGTTTTAATGGATTTCATAGTACAAAACAATATTAAAAATATTGGTTTTGATAGCTCTATTACCACTTATCATAGTTTTGAGAGATTAAAATCTTTTTTAAAAAAAATTAAAAATGCCCACGATCACTCAATCGAACTTATTCCAGTTCTATCACCTTTAAAAGAATTGAGAGTTATTAAGGATTTAGATGAAATCGCAGTTTTAAAAAAAGCCGCCTCTCTTACCTGGAAAGGTTTTGAGCATATCTGTCTACATTTAAAAGAGGGGATGTCAGAAAAAGAAGTAGCTTTGGAATTTGAAATGTTTGTCAAAAAAAATGGGGCAGACGCTCTTTCATTTAACTCTATTGTCTGTTTTGGGAAAAATAGCGCTATGCCACATCACATGCCTTCTGATACCAAGCTAAAATTAAATGATATTGTTTTGATGGATTTAGGAGTAACGGTAGATAATTATAACTCAGATATGACAAGAGTCGTTTTTTTTGGCAAGCCCGATCCAACTTTAGAAAAAATATATTCAATAAATAAAAAAGCGCATGCAAATGCGCTAAGTGTTTGTCGGCCTGGTCATAAACTAAAAGATTTAGATATAGCCGCGAGAGAAGTTTTAAGAAAAGAGGGGTATGAAAAAGAATTTGTCCATTCACTCGGTCATGGAGTAGGTTTGGAAATCCATGAATTTCCTAGAGTAAAGTTCGATACAGAAGATAAAGACGTTATCTTAAAACCTGGAATGGTAATAACTATTGAGCCGGGCATATATATTCCAGATCTTGGCGGTGTTAGATATGAAGATATGATAGTTATTACAAATGATGGGTATGAAAATTTTTATAGATAGGATTATGTTGTAACTTTTCTTGTAACTTTTATCTGAGTTTTTTTATCAATTCCAACAAATATCTTCTCTTTAAAAATATTTACTCTATTTGAAAAATCAAAAAAATCTAAAATTTTCTCATCTATTTTAAAATGGCGTTTTTGACACATATCTAAAACAGCTGTTTTTGTAAGGTTTTTAAGATTTTTTTGTTTTTGCAAGATTTGAATTTCATTAGCAATGCTCTCATTAAAACAAGAAAGTAAAAGCTCTATCGATGCATCCTTCATCGGAATTTTTAATTTTGAATTCTCAAATTTTACAAAATCTAACAAAGATGGAGACCCTGTTTTTTTTTCAAAATCATAGAATTTTGTGCCTTTTAAAATACGATAATAATTTTTTTGAACATTTTGTTTTCTAAGGGTTAGATTAGCAAAGTTAAGCTCTTTTTTCTTTTTTATCTGATTTTGAAAAGCCAATATAATATTATCTAATAGTTGATACTCAAATTTATTTGTATAAAAACCCTGATTTGAATAAAGATTTTTTATCATTGAAGCTGTTAGCTTATAGAGTTCTTTATGATTCTCTTTTTTCTCAAATACCAAAGGATAGATATTGATTTTTGCATACTGGGGATTAATATTTCTTGATTTTTCATGTGCATTACTGTTGGTATTCGAGGAGCTCAAAGGAGTTTTTTTCTCCCTCGGTTTTGTTCGGATATTTTTAAAGCAGGCTATTTCAGATTCATTATAAGCTTTTCTAGAAGCTACCATGTAGCCTGAAAAACTATTCGATAAAATATCATCGGTGACTCTTTTTTTGAAAAGAGTATTCGTTGTCATAGCGAAAATCATCAAGATTCCAATTACAAAAGCTAAAATATTCATCTGCTACCTAAAATGGGTTCAAATCTTAACATTTCCAGCTGGTAGAAAAAAAGCAAAATTTAAATTATTATTTATCTCAACATAAATAACTGAAGGTGAAGAACCAACTTTTTTAGGCCAGAAATTATACCAAAAAATATTATCAGAAATACTTTCATCAATATGGTTTTTTAAAAGCTCATTTTTCGAATCCAAAAATCTATAGCTAATATTTTTTACATTTTTTATGAGAATCTCTAATCTTTTCGAATCAACTTTTTTATCCATTGGTCTAATCTCAAGACAAAGATTATTGTTTTTATCAACAAAAACTTTCCCTCTTTGAATTGAACTAAATATTGGATCTGGATCAACGCCATTATCAAAACAAAAATTTAAAGATAAATTGCTAGAATCATTTTCATATTCACTATTAAAAGGCTCATCAATACCCGATACAATCTGAGAAAAGATATGATTTAATCTGATGTGGACGTGGTTCTTTTCAAAAACTATTACTTTCATATCCTCAATATTTTTTTCAACCTTAGTGATTTTAGAAAAATACCCAAATAAAAAAGACATGATAATAGTTATTAGAAATAAAGATACTATTACTTCTATTAATGTAAAATTAACTTTTTTTATTTTCATGGTTTTGTAAATAAATATATAATGAGGTGCTCAATAATATAGCATATTTAAAAACTCTGCAAGAAATTCTGATTTTAAGAATTTTATAGAAATTTATCTTTAAGCTTTTCTTAAATAAAGAAGAGAAAAACTTGAAACTCAATTCATTTGATCTTTGATTATATGTTTTACGACACGAAATGTAAGCATACTTCCCAACCAGCTTGTAGTCTTTCCTATAATTTCGATAATCTTCCATTTGGAACAACAAAAACCCTCTATTAAATAGCTTCCTATATAAATTGCAGCAATCCCTGGAGGAATATGTTTTATAAATAGTCTTGCTATTTTGGGTAATATATCTATATCTAAGAAAATATAGTTTGTCTTTAACCATATAGATATTCCAATCATTCCTATCACATAACAAGACAGTGTTTTGTCAAAATTATCATTAGAATAGATGATAGATATCAATGGCAGCAAAGCCGCCGATACAACTAAACTTTTCATAATAAATCGAGAGACTTTTCTAGTTCTTGTGATAAGATCTGATCTATCTAAAGGGTCTTTGCATTGCATGCAAATTGAATTTCCTCTTATAGTCCATTGCACTAATTGATTGGTTTGTTCTGCAAGTTTGCAAGAACATTGTTGAAGTGAAATAGGGGTGCCAGGGGTTATTTCCTCATGAGTGATCATGCTATATGGATGCCCTTGATCATTAGTAGGAAAGTTGATGCCCGGGCTAAAGGTTGCAGGTTTATTATATTGATCGTCTGTAAGTCTTGAATGGATAACCCTTGCAGGAGAGTGCGATATGCTACTGCTACTTGCTGCCATTATTGTTTACTCATTTTTGATTTTATAGCATGTAAATATAACATTTTATTACAAACATTACAAGTATTATTTAATAATAACGGTATTAGGTGTTTTAGTTTAAAAAGTAAAAAAGATTATTAGAGTTATTTTTTCTTGCAAATCATTTTATATCTATAGACATAGGCATCTTTTTCTTTTATATCTTGAGGTTGAAGATAGATTTTGACATGGACAAGTTTATAGATTTTGCCATCCAGGGTTTCTTTTGGTTTTTTTCTTGAGTAGAGTTTATACGATCTTTTCACCGCCTTTTTATTAAAAGTATCTAAAAAATAAGGATTTAGGTTAATTTTTTTAGCGTCCACCTCTAATAGAGATATATCATTTATATTAATATGATCTTTAAAAGATTCTAACTTGATATCTAAAAAAGTGAGATCGGCTATTCTTTCACATTCTAGCTTTTCTAAAGATTTTATTTGATGTTTAAAAAAATAAATAGGATTACGAATTAAAGGTACAGTAACCATTGAAATTATTAAAAAAGCTACTAAGATTTCAATTAATAGAAACGCTCTTTTATTCTTATAATAAGAAAACTTAATGGGTTTGTTTGACTTCATAGTAATATTGAGGTAGTATTTAAGTTAGGTTTTTATCCATAAGTAAATGTTTATGCAACTTCAAAGTAAAGCATTATATAATTTAGTTAAATTTACGTCATATTATAATCCATCTTTTGATGTAAAAAAATGGCAAATTGAAAATCTCAGAGTTGAAAAGGAAAATAATTTATTTAGAAGATTGAAAGGATTGGGTCTAAATTTAGATAAAGAAATCTTTTTAAAATATATCAATGAAGTTGATAGCCCAGAGCAATTATCCAATCTTTTGGCTGGTGAAATAGATATCGAAGTCCAAGATCAAATATATCTTATATTGTTTGAGCTTTTTAGAAGATTTTCATCTCAAAAATGTTTATCTATTTTTTGTGATGAATTAGATCATAGAATTTTTCTATATGACACAGATGGGCTTGAAAATGATGAATTGATTCAAAATGCAATTGCTAATTTAAAAAACATTTTAGATAGTAATATCGATTTAGGGCTCTCATACAAAAAAGCTTTTGAAAATCTATTAGAGTATCTAGCGCATGATTTAGAGAACTTTTTGTTCGATTATATCTCAGATGTAATAGACGCTAAAAATAAGACTTATGCATTTGATCTAATAGATGGGTTTTATCCATATGTGAATAAAAAGCTTTGGTTTGATTTTTTAAAAGCTAAACATCAAGCGTTAAGTAGCGTTGGATCTTCTAATGAGATAATTGAAAAGATTTTTTCTTCACTTAAAGACAAACCCAACTTAGATCTACAACTCAGAATATTAAAATTTATGGTCGATATTGGTGAGAGGAATCTATTTTTAAAAATAGTTAAAGAGACGAGCTCTCATTTAAAAAAAGAGAAAGAGTTTAAAGAGATCTTAAATATAGCAATAGATTTTTACACAAGATTAGATAAAGATCATCTAACGCAAACAATATCTAACTTTCTATCTAAAAGATCTAAAATCAAACAAGATTATTCTCTAAAAAAAGCAGACTTTGCACAGTTTTTAAAGATCTTATCTTAATTTTTAAAACCAGGAATATATTTTTTTAAATTAGAAGGAAAAGAGTTTTTTCTTTTATCTTGAAGATGATCATAAAATTTAACGATTTTTTCAAGTTGTAATTTTTGGATTTTGATAATGGGGCGTTTGTCTTTTATGAAAGCTACTGCTTGTTCAGGAGTTAAATTGTTTTTTTCCAAAAAATAACAACAAACAGCCATTGCACTTCTGCCTATCCCAGATTTACAATGAACATAGACTTTTCTCCCCTTTTTCACTTCTGTTTTAATAAATTGGACAGCATCAATAATATCTAATAGCTCAAGTGGTTTCATATCTTTTATTTTTATTTGATGCTGAGTAAAATTTTGTTTTTTCCAATCATCTTTACTAATAGGAGTACTAAAAGGGGTTTTTCGATATTCAAAATCTTCAATTATCGATAAAATAGAGGTAATATTTTTTTTATTAAATTTATTTATACTATCTTTCTCTTTTAGAGGAATAGCCCCTAAATAAACATTATTATCTATCTTGTGAAACCATTTATAATTCTTTTTTGAGCAAACTTTATTTCGAATTAAGAGTGAGAAAAGCATTATTTCATAGTAGATCTCTTTTTTATATTTGAAAAAACTACCTGCCATCATCACAGTTAATAAAGCTGATATTGAAAGTTCAAAAGGACTTATTAGGCTTAAAGGGGTGAGGGCTAAGGTTAAAGATGCTGAGCCTAAAAGGATTGTCCAAAAAGTTGGTGAGTTTAATATCCTTTTAGAAATTTCAAATGTTTTTTTGACACTTGAAGAAATGACATTAATGGTTTTATGCCATTGGGTAGAATTATTCTGGTTTATTGATGGTATTGTCATAATAGTAATAATATAAATGCTAATAGAATAATTATTCAATATTAAATATTTATTTGATGTAATTAATTTAAGTCTTATAGGGGTGTTGATAAGAAGTTTATTTTAAATTATATATTAGATCGCTTAAATGGTGCTTTATCTTTTATAAAATTTTAATGGGATTAAAGTTTAGAAAGTCTGATGAGGTTAAGACATATTGTGTTTTATTTTTTTGACCGAAGGGTTTTTTGATATCAGTTTTTACATTATGCAAATGTCCAAAAACTGAGATATCTATATTGTATTCATCTAAAAGTTTAGAGACCTTTGAATCTTTTAAATCAGCACTAATTGGAGGATAGTGAGTCATTATAATTTTGGTTTTAGCATTTTTATCTATTTGGTTTAGACTTAGCTTTAATCTTTCGATTTCTCTTACGAATATTTTTTGAGATAATTCCTTTTGAGCTTCTTCTTCTAAATTTTTATTTTTTTTCACTTTAGGGTTGTAGATATAATTAATGTAATCATTAAAATTAAACTCATCTGTGTCCCAAAGTCTCGTGCCTGATATTGAAATATCACCTATTGTAATAGCGTTATATTGAATGAAATCAATAGAGGGGGGAAGATAAGTTTTAAGTTTGCTAAAAGATGGCCACCAGTAATCATGATTACCTTTAATTATTATTTTTTTGCCAGGCAGATTATGAATCCATTCGAGATCAATTAAAGCTTCTTTTAATTTCATAGCCCAGGTGATATCACCAGCGATGAGAACTAAATCATCTTTTGAGATATTTTTTCCCCAATTTTCTTTAATTTTTTGTTCATAGTCTTTCCAAATAGGACCAAAAATTTCCATGCTTTTATTTGGTGTGGAAAAACAAAGGTGAAGATCAGCGATTGCAAAAATATTCATAAACTAAAATTCAAAGCCATCCGGCAGGGTTGTTCCTGCGGTAACAATTATGATATTATCCCGGACGAATATTTTTTCGCTATCATAAGAGGAAAGATTTTTTTTATTGATCAATTTTACATTATTACCAATCTTTACATGCTCATCGATAATGGTTTTTTCAATAACACAATTTTTTCCTATTTCAAAAACATCCGGCAGAACATCTTGAGTTTGAATAGGGGATGAATAAGTTGAGTTACCAAGTAAAACGCTATTTTTTATTATAGTTCCAGCATTTATTTTTGATCTAAGTCCAATCATTGAATGGTTGATTTCTTTTGCTTCAACAATTGATCCTTCACAGATAATTGAGTTTGTAATTGAAGTTGTTTTGATATTTGCACCAGGTAGATGATGGGCCGAGGTATAGATAGGATTTTTTTCATCATAAATTTGAAGGCCTAAGCTAGCTGTTGTAAGAGCAATGTTAGCATCGTAAAAAGATTGAATAGTTCCAATATCTTCCCAATACCCATCATAGACAAAAGCGGCAGCTTTATCTTTATTTAATTGGGTAGGAATAAGATGTTTGCCAAAATCTTCACGGGGATCTTCTAAAAGAAGTTTTTTTAGGGTATCTCTTTTAAAGATATAGATTCCCATTGAGCCTAAAAATGGTTTTTCTTTAGTAATATGACAATTAGGATTTAAAGATGTTGGAATTCTAAATTTTTCTAAAACCTCTTTTTCTTGGGGTTTTTCAAAAAAATCAGTGATGTAAGATTCGTTATCAATTTTTAATAAACCCAGTCGTCTTGCATCATTTTCATTAACAGGTAGAGATGCGATTGTTAAAGGGGCGTCTTTTTCTTTAGCAAAGTTAAACATTTTCTGAAAATTAATATTGTAGAGTTGATCACCAGATAATATCAAAAAATAATCAACTGGAAGCTCTAGTATTACATCTAAATTTTTCCTTATCGCATCAGCGGTTCCATCAAAAAATATTCTCTGACCATTCGGTTTTTCTTCCGGCGTTATTAAATCTAGTCTGCCAGGAAAAAAATTATCAAATTGATAAGTCTGAGATAGATGATGCCCAAGCTCTGTGGTGAGATACTGACCTATCACGATGATTTGGCGGATATTAGAGTTTAATGAGTTAGAAATAGGAATATCAATCAATCTATATCTTCCGCCAAATGGAACAGCTGGTTTCGAATGATTAAGGGTTAATGGATGCAACCTAGTACCTTTACCGCCAGCTAAAATAATACTGGCAATATTATAATGTTTTCTTGTCGACTCAAATTGCATGAGATATATTGATTTTGTTTATTCACCCTAAAACTACAAAGTATTAAATTGTTAATTACAAATCAATAGATTTTTTTGAATTAAATTAAAATAGAACCGATAAATTTTAAATTAAACTAATAAAGAAGAGGCTTGATTTTTAATTATTTGTGCATTGTAACTGGATCGAACATAAGGACCTGCGTATATATTTTTTATTCCAACGCTTTTTGCGAAATCTTCATATTCTTTATATATATCTAAAGTAATAAAGTCTTTGATTGGATACTTATTTTTACTAGGGGAGAGATATTGACCTATCGTTACAATATCTACATCACTCTTTTTTAAATCCTTAAGGGTTTCAAAAACTTCTTCTTTTCTCTCTCCGAGGCCAACCATAAAACCAGATTTAACGAACATAGCTTTTTTTGATTCTTTTACATATTTTAAGACTTTAAAACTGTTTTCATAAGTTGCTATATGCCTGATTTTTGGACTTAGTCTTTTAACAGTTTCTATATTGTGATTAAAAACATCGACTCTTTGATTTAATACTATATCTATCAAATCAAAGCGATTAGAAAAATCAGAGGTTAAAATTTCTATAGATGATTGAGGGTTTAATTTTTTAACCTCGCTAACGATTTTTGCAATATGATTTGCGCCTTTATCTTCTAGATCATCTCTTGCAACCATTGTTATGACAATATGTAACAGATTTAAACTTTTTGCCGCTTTTGCGATATTGATAGGTTCATCAATATCTGGAAGAGGAGGGTTTTTATCAAAATCTATATTGCAAAAAGCGCAAGATCTTGTACATTTTTTTCCAAGAGCTATAAAGGTAGCTGTTTTTTTTGAATAACATTCAAATAAATTTGGACAATTAGCTTCTTGGCAAACAGTATTTATTTTATGCTTTTGCAAAATAGAGGCTGTCTTATTCAAAGGACCAATTGGTAGTTTTCTTCTTAAAAATTTTGGAAATTTCATATTTTTAAATTCGGTGGAAAATTTAGAGCTCTATTTTGAGAAATTAAAACAGCTTCTAACCAGCTCTCAGGTAGAGTCGGGTGAGCGTGGATAGTTTCAGTAACGGCATCTATTTTTAGGTTGTTTGTGATGGCAAGACCCATCTCAGCTATTAAAACAGAAGCAGATGGTCCAATTGCTTGAGCGCCCAAAATAGTTTTTGTTTTTTTATCGATGACAACTTGGACAAAACCTTGTTTTTCACTCAAGGCGTGCGCTTTTCCAAGAGCGGTAAATGGAAATTTTCCAACATCTATATCTATGTTTTTCTCTTTCGCTTTTTCAACACTTAAACCAACGATGGCAATTTCAGGTTTAGTAAAAATTATAGCAGGCACTGCCCTAAATTCCATCTTGTTTTCAATGTTGGCAATGGTATCGATTGCAACAAGGCCTTCATGCGAAGCCGTATGTGCTAGCATCCACTGACCGATAACATCTCCAACAGCGAATATATTTGGAATAGAAGTTCTCATTTTTTCATCGACTATTATCTCTTTATGTTTACCGAGTTTCATACCCAAATTTTCTAAATTTAGATTTTGAGTTAAAGGTTTTCTGCCCGTTGCAACTAGTGCAATTTCAGATTCAAGGACCTCATTAGTATCTAAATGCAGCTCAACGCCACTCTGAGTCTCTTCGCATTTTATAACTTTAGAGTTTGTTTTTATTTCAATGCCTTGATCTTTAAAAGATTTTGTTAAAAGATCTGATAGATCTTTTCCATGCGAATATAAAATAGATGGCAAAGCTTCAACTATAGTAATCTTAACTCCCAGCCTGACATAAAATGAGGCAAATTCACAGCCAATATAACCACCGCCGATTATTAACATAGATGCAGGCAATTTTTTTAAACAGAGTAGTGAATTAGAATTATAAATCTTCTTGTGATCAACTTTTATATTTGGAATTTCACATGGATATGAGCCGGTTGCTATAACTATGTTTTTAGCCAAAATAGTAGCATTTGTTTGACCTGTTATTTCAATCGATTCTTTAGATAGTAATTTTGCTTTGCCTTTAATAACATCAATTTTATTCGCTGCCATTAAACCTTTTAGACCTTCTCTTAGATCTGCAATAATTTTATCTTTTCTCTCGATCATATCAGATAGATTAAATGATACTTTATCAACGTTTATAGCAAATGACGAGGCTTTATTGATTATATCTAAAGCATCAGTGCTAGTTAATAAAGCTTTAGTTGGAATGCATCCAACATTTAAACAAACACCCCCTAGGAGCTGTTTTTCTATTAGACAAACTCTAAACCCTAACTGAGCTGCTCTAATCGCTGCAACATAACCACCGGGTCCACCCCCAATAATTGCAATATCATAATTTTTTTCCATTTGCTTTACCTTTTATTTTCCCCCAATTTATATGATTTTCAAAAATCTTTCTACAAATCTTTGATGTTTTACTTTGCAAAAGGTCTTTTTTTTGGTAATAATAGAAGATATAAAAATTGGGAAAAAATATGGAAAATGAGAGCACTAAAATGTGTCCTATTTGTAATGGCTCTGTAGCTATGCAAGTTAGTATTTGTCCATACTGCGCTTCTAACCTTTATGAAACCCATGAAACTAGAGATACTCAAAAGAGTTCAGATGATGTCAAATCTTTATCTTATGAAGAAACTTTATCCTCTTTATACCCACCACCTTATAAACCAAAAGCAATTGACACATCTTCATCTTTAGAAGATGAACAAGAGGCAGAATCAGAAGATGAAGAAGAAGAAGTTGCTGATGAAAAAAGCGCTCTTATTCCCACCGTTTTATTTTGGGCTGGAGTTAATATCTTTTTATTTGGCCTACTACTATTATTTTTTTCAGAAGGACAATATCTACACCTTCAATGGAAAGCTTCGTATTGGTTCTTATATTCAATTGCAGCCTTGCCACTTTTATATTTCGGATTTAAAGGTCTGCAGCAATTAGATTAGATCTTATAAAATTATAGGTGGAAAAAAAGCGGATGAAAAGGTTTCTTATCATTCTATAAAAAGTGATATAGAAATCGAGAAGATCTTGAATGATGTTTTTCCTGTTTTATTATCTACTAGATCTCGGCTTGGGAGTACCCTTATTTAATCACTTTTGATATGAGTATTAAATTTCAATATTTATTGAAAATGTAAAACCATTGAATTTTAAGTTGTTTCTACTAACAGTTTTGATGCCTGTAGGATCAGTCGAGAAAAAACGTTTTAACTGGTTTTGTCCCCACCATTCATGAAATTCATAGCTAGCTCTAAAAGATAATCTATTGATATTTTTTGTAAAATATCTTGAGTAACTAAATCCTAACCCCAACTCAGCATTTGGCTTTACCTGATAAGACGTTTCTTTTAAATCATATGTAGCATGAACTAATAGAGGTACGCTTGAGTTTTGAGATATTTTAGTTTTTCCATAAAGAAGTGAAAAGACAGCTTTAGTATCTATGATGAAGTTTTTAGTGATTAAAAATTCTGATTTATAACCTGTATTTAATCCCACACCCCAATATTCATTTTTAGCATTTACTGGGTTGGTAGTAGAGGCTATATCATAAAGCATCTTGAGTGACTGATTTATTATCGCTCCTCGTATTCCTAGAATTGGTCTTGAAACAAAAGATTTGCTTACATGATAAGGTTTTAAGAAAAACAGATCCCAGGTATTGAAATTCCCTGTTAATTTGGCAGAAGCGCTTGTTAGAGAACCAATATTTGGTGGGAAAAAGGTGCCTAAAATAGTATCGCCTGAAGCCTCTATTGAATCTTTATTTTTCATTCTGATATAGGTGTAGGCTAAATCTAAATACAGAGATCGATATGCTTTAAATTCAGCTGAAAATCTAGCCCCAGATTTGAATTTTTGCTTATTTTTAGTTCTTATAGATTCATCATCCAATATAGATGCATAACTAAGACCATCTTCAAAAAAGTTCATAAGTAGATATTCAAAATCTAAAGATACCTTTTTTGGACATATATCTTTTGAATAAGCCTGCATTATCTCAGAGCAATCTTTAGGTAGTCTTATTTTTTTTGAGGTTGTTGATGTTTCATCGGCATCTGTTTTAAGATTTTTTGTAGATTGATTGGAAGCTAAAATTAATTCTTTTGAAGGCGCTTTTTCTCTCTTAGGTGTTTCATTTTTATAAGTTTGAGCCGGTTTACTTGAAAATAAATTAATTTCATTAGATCCCGGTGAAGTTTTTGTTGGTTCCTCTTTTTTATATTTTTCAGTAAGCCTATAAGAATTGTTGGAAGATATGTTTTTCTTACTTGATGCAATTGTTTTTTCATTTAAGTCTTTTTGAGCTATTTCTTGAGACTTTATGGTTATATCTTCTTTGATGTTTTTCTCAGCTATTGCAACTGTGGCATCCAAAATTTTTGGTTTTAAGCTCTTATTATTAGAAAAATGATTGAGAGTTGATGAAAAAAATAGCATCAAAACTACGTATAAATAAAAATTCAAGATTTTTACATTCATAAAACACGAGATTTTGTATCTTCTTCCTTAATTTGCAATAAAGACTAAATAATTAATAAAGTCAATGCTTTAAAGGTTTTTTATTGAAAAGTATAATAATATTAATAAAGGAAGCAATCTTAGAACAATTGTTAGAAATAAATATCTAAACTAAAGATCCACAGCATTTTTTATATTTTTTACCGCTTCCACATGGACAATCATCATTTCTGCCAACTTTATTCTCACCAATAATAGGGGAGGATTTAATCTCTTTAGATTCTTTTTGTTGATGTTCATCCAGTTTTTCATTTGGCTGAGGCACAAATGATTTTTGAGTATGCATTTGAAGCTCTTTTATGGATTCTTGAAGTCTTATTTGAGGGGAGACCATCTCAAATCTAAACAAATCTGAGGCAATTTCTAATTTGATTCTCTGAGAAAATTCATCAAAAAGAGTGAAAGATTCTTGCTTGAAAACAATTAGAGGATCTTTTTGAGCAACAGTACTTAAGCTGACATCTGTTCTTAGATGGTCTATTTGAAGTAGGTGTTCTTGCCAGAGAGTATCTATCTTTCTGACCATAATATTTTTGATAACATTTTTCACAACTTCATCAAGATCGGTTTCAGCATCTACTTTTTTATAAGTTGAAATAAGCTTTGTTTGCATTTTTAATTTTTCATCGAAAGCGAAAAGAAGTTTGTCTACTGCTAATTTTTCTATTTCATTGATATCTAGATAGTCATTATCAAAAGATTTTTTATCAAAAGTTACAGGGAAGTTAGACACGAGCCAATTGATAAAACCATCTACATCCCACAGTGTGTCTCTTGATACAAAAAACTCAGAGGCTTTATTAATCACGATAGTTTCAATAACCTCTTTTGCGATATCTTGAGAATTTTTAGATTGAATAATTTCATTTCTAAAAGAGTAGATCTCTTGTCTTTGTTTATTCATCACATCATCGTATTCAAGAGTGTGTTTCCGCATCATAAAATTGCGGCCTTCAATTCTTTTTTGAGCGGTTTCAATTGATCTATTTAAAACCTTGGCAGAAATAGGCTCGCCTTCAGGCGGTCTAAATCTTTGAAGCATAGAGGTTAATCTAGGGGAGGCGAAAAGTCTCATTAAAGAATCTTCAAAAGAGACATAAAATTGTGAAGATCCAGGATCACCAAGTCTGGCGGATCTACCTCTTAGCTGTCTATCTATTCTTCTAGAATGGTGACGCGTTGTTCCCATAACATGCAGACCACCTATGAGTTTAACTTCATCTGATAACTTGATATCTGTTCCTCTACCGGCCATGTTAGTCGCTATGGTAATCATCGATTTTTTACCAGCATTAGCAATGATTTCGGCTTCTTTTTCATGGTTTTTAGCATTTAGAACAAAATGAAGAATCTTATTTTGTTTTAAAATGCGAGAGAGTTTTTCTGAGATTTCAACCGATTCTGTTCCAATTAGCATAGGTTGACCTTTAGCATGAATCTTTTTGATATCTTTTAAAATAGCTAAATACTTTTCTCTCTCAGTCATGAAAATTAGATCATCACTATCTTTTCTTTCACATTTGCAATATGTTGGAATCTCCAACACGTCTAATTTATAGATCTGTTTAAATTCATGCGCTTCAGTAATAGCAGTACCTGTCATCCCAGCTAATTTATCATACATTCTAAAGTAGTTTTGAAGTGTTATCGTAGCATATGTTTGAGTCTCTCTTTGAACTTGAACATTTTCTTTCGCTTCAATCGCTTGATGAAGCCCATCTGAAAATCTTCTACCAGGTTGTGGCCGGCCTGTGTTTTCATCAATAATTATTATTTCATTTTGAGAAATGATATAATCAACATCTTTTTCCATCAAAAGATGAGCTCTTAGAAGTTGTCTTAAATTATGTGCTCTCTCTTTTCTTTTCGCATCTTCTTCTCTAAGTTGCTGTTTGTTCTCTAGCTTTTTTTGCTCAGATATATTTTTATTCTCATCAACTTTTGCATATTCATAACCCAAATCTAACATCACAAAATCATTTTTAGTATCAGTATCATTTGAAAATCTTGCCCAAGCGCTTATACCTTTATCCGTTAGTTCATATTCACTCGATCTTTCATCTACAATCATAAAAAGCTCAGATACGACATCAGCTTTTTCTTTTTTGTTTTGATCAAGATGAAAGTATGTCTCTAGTTTGTCTATCTCTGCTCGAAGGTTTGGATTTTCTTTGATTCTTTTTAAAACTTTATTTCTTGGAGTACCTTTACTCACGAGCCAAAAATTTTGCAGAGCTTCTTTTTTTAATCTTTCATCTTGTTTTTTAAGCTTTTTATCATCTTTATCTATGATACCCAAATCTACAAGAGTCTTTCTAGCATGGCTAGCAATACGAGAACATAAATCTCTCTGATTTTTAACCAAAAGAGCAACATTTGCTTTGAGCTCATCATACATTTGTCTACTCTCTGGTACCGGTCCAGAAATAATTAGAGGAGTTCTTGCTTCATCGATTAAAATAGAATCAGTTTCATCAATGATAGCAAAATAAGGTTTTCTCTGAACTTGTTCATCAATATTCGTTCCCATCGAGTTATCTCTTAAATAATCAAATCCAAACTCAGAGGCTGTTCCATAAACGATGTCAGCCGCATAGACATCTTTTCTTTGATCAGGCGGCACATCATTTGTTAAAGATCTAACTTCTAATTTCAACTTTCTAAAAACTGTGCCAATCCATTCACAATCCCTTTTAGCTAAATAATCATTTACAGTAACCAGGTGAGTTGCTTTGCCAGTTAGAGCATTTAAATAAAGTGGCATTGCAGCTGTAAGAGTCTTTCCCTCTCCCGTTTGCATCTCTGCAATAGATCCAAAATGCATAGAAATAGCGCCAAGAAGTTGCACATCATAAGGGATCATGTCCCACTTTTGATCATAGCCTGAAACATGAATATCAGAGCCAAAAAGTTTTCGACAAATATTTTTTACAGTTGCATAGGCTTCAACTAATAGATCATCAACACTTTCACCGTTTTTATATCTTTTCTTAAACTCATCAGTTTTATTAATAATTTCTTCTTCAGTAAGCTTTTGAAACTCTTTTTCAACCAAGTTGATCTTTTCGACTATTTTTGAGTATTTTTTTAATCGTCTAGATTGCTCGGTACCAATAATTTTTTTTAAAAGTTTGAACATATGAAATTTTTCCTATTAATTTAACTCAATTTTAAGGTATTATGGTTTTTCATACAAGCTATCTACTCAATTAAAAATCTTTGAAACGATTTCAAAGTTGTTTATAGATAATTTCCATATTTATAATTTTAATTTGATAAAAAATAAATTTTATTTTTTATATTTACTTTTTTATCAAAAAATACTAAACTTTAATAGTCCTCAGAAAAAATATTTGGATTAAGGCAATGATCGAAGGTAGAAATATTAAAATCAGACCACTTAAGAATGGTGAATTAGATCAGTTTTTTTCACTAATTGAAATGGCCTCAATGAGAAATGATTTTTTCCCTTTCGATGTTGAATCTGAATATAATTTTAAACAAAAATACCAAACAACCGGTTTTTGGCAAGATAAAGAAGGTCTTGCTCTTATCTTAAATTTAGATAACGAAATTATCGGAATGATATCTTATATCAAATCTATTTTCTTAGAAGCTTTAGAGTTAAAATATATCATCTTTGAAGAGAAAAATAGGGCTAAAGGTCATATGAAAGAAGCCCTAAATCTTTTTTCGACTTACCTATTTTCCAATCGAAAAATAAATAGATTGCAGCTTGCTATTCCCGATTATCATCGAGCATCAATTGCGATCGCTCAAAAATGTGGTTATATTTTTGAGGGGATTGCCAGAGAAGCTGTCTTTTCAAGTGGTAAATATTTAGATGTTTGTATCTATTCACTGCTTCGAAAAGAGAGCTAGTAAAAGTACAAAGAACCGTTAAGAGTAATAAATATATTATAATTATTGATCTATATCAGGGTTGTTTAATTCTTCATTTATCCCTCCCTTAAAGCTTTGTGCTACACCGGAAGGAGGAGGAGGCGTGGATTTAGAGGCTGACCAGCAGGAGATAGTAATTAAAGATGCTAAGATCATAAAAATTAAAAGTCTTATTTTTATCATTTTTTTTCCTTCATAATATTAGATGTTTATATTTTTTTTCATTAACCTTTAAAAATCTAATCTAGCGCTTAGAGTTAATCCATGCAAAGCCAACCAGCCTGGAGGTAGAAGATGGGAAGCAATGCCATGAAGGTCATAGCCAGCCAAACCATTAAAGTGATATTTATTGTAGTAAAAATATTTATCAAATTCAAAACCAATCATAAGCTCAAATAACCCATTTACTGAACTTCTTCTGTGCTCTGTAGTGGTCAAGGTTGGAAAAACATTAACAAGTGTATCTAGGTCATCTTGTCTTAAAAATATTTTTGTAAATTTTTGATATAATAGGGCTGAAGAACCTTTTCCTGATAAGCTAAATGAATTTATAAGTTTCCATTTATAGAAAAAACCAATTTTAGGCCCAATAAACCACTGTTTGATAGAGTAGATAGCATTATTTACTATATTTAGAGAGCTTATTTTAAAAACTGATGTAATGTCTTCATCTAATTTAGCTCCATGTAATCCTAAAAAGGCTTTGAATAGCAGTTTTTGGCCAGTATATTGCCATCTACTTAAATCTAAATCCAACATGTCATATTCTATCTTTAGCTTAAAATCAAGCTCATCACCAGTTGTGTTGGTTAACCGATTGTAGACAGGTTCCATAAATTGAGCCCAACCAGGTCTAGTTCTAGAGACAGAATTTGTTGCATGATATCTTGTGTATTCTATGTATGCATTCCAATCATCATATTCAAAATTATAGCCAAGACCAATTTTAAACCCTGGTTTATAATCATAGTCCATTGTACTAAATTTTGATCGATCATTATGCTGATCGTCACCATCAGCTTTAAATTTAGCGACGAAAATATTTTCTTCTAACTTCCAATAAATAAAACTTAAAGTTAGATAGGCATCTTGAGAACCACAAACATCGATTCTTGCGGAGCTGTTATATGCAGCGATAGTGGGTTCTTTTGGGATTGTACAGCAAGGCTCAGGCTGTTTGCAACACTCTGTGCCTGAATCATCAGTATAATCTTGCTTAGCAAAAAGAGTTGAAAAAGTTCCGATTAACAAAAATATTACTATTCTAAACATAAATGGTTTCTCACGTTTTTAATTTAAAAAATATTAACCCATATTTAAAAAAAAACAATTATTTAAAAAAAAACAATTTAGATGTCAATTAAATTTTAATAGATATCTTAAGAAAAAAAGTTAAACATTGATTAATTGATAAAATTTAGTTATATATTTTTTCATGTTTAAAAATGTTTTATTTGATAGAAAAAATAATAAGTTAATCGAAGATAAAATCTATTATCGATCGGCTTTGGAATTTCTATATAGCAAAAATATAATATCGAAAGCTTTTTTATACCTTTTTGCAAAAGTACCATTTATATCTAAATTGTATGGTTATCTAAACTCAAGAAAATTCTCTAAATTTAAAATCCGCTCTTTTATCAAACATTTTAATATCAATGAAGATGAATTTTTAAAAAACACAAAAGAGTTTAAATCCTTTAATGATTTTTTTATAAGGGAACTGAAAATAGATGTAAGAAAAATTGATTATGATGAAAACACTTTAATCTTACCTTGCGATGGTAGATTTTTAGCCTATCAAAATATTGATGGAATTAGCTCTTTTTCCATAAAAGATCAAAAGTTTAACTTGGAAAAGTTTTTAAAAGATGAAAAGTTAGCAAAAAAATATGAAGAAGGTTCCATGCTTCTTTGTAGACTAGCACCTGAAGATTATCATAGATTTCATTTTCCAATAGATTGTGTGCCATCCGATGCAAAAATAATAAATGGTTATTTGTATGCAGTAAATCCTATAGCTTTAAAACAAAATATAAAAATCTTATCTGAAAACAAAAGAGCTATCACTACCTTAAAAACTAAAAATTTTTCAGATATTTTATATATTGAAATTGGAGCTACCAATGTTGGCTCGATCAAGCAAACCTATTTTCCCAATAAAGACTATAAAAAAGGTGAAGAAAAAGGCTACTTTGCTCTCGGCGCTTCCGCAATTGTTTTGCTTTTTGAAAAAGATTCAATTGTTTTTGATGATGATTTAATAAAAATGACAAAAAAAAATATCGAGACAAAAGATAGTTTTGGATCTTCTTTTGCTAAAAAATATAAAAGAGCTTAAAGAAAAAGATTAAAGCAGAGAATTCCAAAAGAAAAGAGAGCTTTTTAAACTTTGTAAAGATGATAATTTTAAAAGATTTTAAATAAGATTTTTTAGATCGCTTGATAATTTTCTGTCTTCGTTTTGTCTTGCAAAATTTAAAATAGTCCAATCTTCTTTATCTTTTATTTCCATGATCTTTTTTCTGTCTTCTTTTGGTATTGATTTTATAATATCAAGTGCTTTGTCATTTTTTCCTCTAAGAATTAACTTATGTAGAAAAGTTAAGCCTTTTTCATCTTGAACTTTTAGTAGAGCTTTTTGAAAGACGAGAGAATTTTTTTTAAAAACAATATAAGCTTTATCTAGATTATTATCTTTTAAATTTGAATAAAAATTATTGATATTTTCAGAAACAATTTCATAACCATTTTTTTTACTTGGGCATGATAATTTTGCTAAAATGTTATCTGCAGCATCTTTTTTTTGCTTAATTAAAAGTTTTTGAAGTAAATTCAATCCCTTGGGATCTTTAACCTTAAGAAGTTCTTCTTTTAAAGGATTTGAAAGTTCAAAATAAAATGATGTTGCCACGTTTAAATCTCCTTTAGTAAAGGAGATATAAAAATTAAAGACTTTATCGGTCAATTCTTTGCAATCTCCCATATAGGCTGGAATCTTTCCAAAAAATATGATTTCATCCGATCCTGAATTAACTCTTAAGCTCATAATTACTCCCAAATTTATAAAATTGGTTAGTTATAACATAGAAGTAGTTAATTGATGATATTTAAAAAAAGGTTTATAAACAATAGTGATTTTTTATTAAATTCATATTTTTATTTCGTTTATTGCTAGGAAATATAATGGGAGGTTGTTAATTGAGGTAGTTTCTGCGGGTTTTTCATCTTCTATCTCTATTGCTTCAGGTAGTTCTGAAAAGGAACTAGAGGGAGAGACTTCTTCTGAAAAGGAACTAGAGGGAGAGACTTCTTCAGAGCCTGTCCAAAAATCTTCTCTTGGTTTAGATCTCTCAGCTATGTTAATACTATTGACTTTCCTAGGTGGTATTTCGTCATATCTTAGGTTTTTATTGTATAATTTTCCAGAGCAATTAGCTACCAGAGGAACACTTCCTGACCAGACAAGAATTTATCCTATAATACTTCTTTGGAGGAAAGATACGCTCTTCAATGAGATTGTTATAGGTTCGATTAAATAAATCTTTAATTTTTTCAACACTTTCTTTTTCATCATCTGGTATCAAATCTAAGATTGGTTTGAGTTGTTGTTGAGAGATTGTAAGAGGAGAGTGATCTACAGGTAACATAAGTTTTCTTAAGGCATAAGTCTCTCTACAAGTGGCTTTAAATAAAGGAAGTTTAGTTAAAGCATCTATTACTCTGTGTGCTGCTAGATGAAGAGGTGTAAAAAATTGAAGCCCTCCTTGTATTTTTAAAGAATCCGACCGGTCTTTTTCAGGTAGCATCTCTAAAAATTCTTTTAAAAGATTAAAATCTTCATTCCAATTTGCGGCGGCAAGGTGCATAACACTAAAACCAGAAAAACTTTGAGCTTTAAAACAACGTATTCGATCCTTTGCGGGTATTAATTGGAGAATTTCAATAATTTTATCATGTAACTCTTGTTTTTTTATTGGATCACAGGTTTTTAATAATTTATGCAACAGTATATGAAGAAGTGTCATCTCATGCTCTATTTCTACATTGATAAGATGGATAGGATCTAAGTTAAGAGTAAGGATATCTATACGATTATTACCATGAGTTAATTTGAGTATTCGATAGATATGATCAAGATTTTTCATCTCAATATTTTTAGCATTCAGCTCAGTTTTAAATTCTTCTTTAGCCCTTTCAAGTGGCAATAGAAGGGGGTAATCTGGAAAAATTGATGATGAACCATTGGGCAAGGATTCCTGAGATAGAGCTTTGAACTGTGATATTGACATAATTTCCTCAATTTTTTTTTATCAAAATTTATTAAAAAAACGAAAAAGCAAGCCACTATATGAAAACATATATTATTTTGCAGCAATTTTTAAACAAATCGGACAGTTTGATATTTTATGGCCTTTTGCAGGGCAATATTCTCTAGCGTAATAAATAATTTGAATATGGAGTTTTGACCAACTCTTTTTATCAAAAAGCTTTTTTAAATCAACTTCTGTTTTTTTTACATTTTTTCCATTTGATAGTTTCCATCTTTTTGCGCATCTATGAATGTGGGTATCAACTGCAAAAGCCGGTTTTTTAAAACCTTGGCTCATAATAACAGAAGCTGTTTTATGGCCAACTCCTCTTAAGGTTTCTAGCTCTTCAAACGTGTTTGGGACTCTAGAGTGATATTTTTCAACAAGCGTTTTGGAAAGAGATAAAATAGCTTTGGCCTTTTGAGGCGCTAGCCCAATCGGTTTGATAATTTTTTCAAGCTCTTTTAAAGAGAGATTTAACATCTTTTTTGGATTTGGAGCTTTTTTAAATAAAGAGGGGGTTATTTCATTAACTTTGGCATCAGTTGATTGGGCAGAGAGTAAAATTGCGATTAAAAAGGTATATAGATTTGTATGTTTTAGAGGGATTTTAGGGTTTGGAAAGTATTCATTTAGAATCTTTTGAACTATTTTTGCTCTTTGTTTTTTTGTCATTTTCCAATACAAAAATTTGAAAAGATAGATGTTAATATATCATCAGTTATATCAAAGCCTATTATTTTTGAAAGGTTTAAAAGAGAAGATTTAAGATCTGCTGCTATAAATTCGTAAGTGGTATTATCTTTTAACCCTTGAGCTGCTTTTTTTAAATACATTATAGAGTTTTCTAAAGCAACTTGGTGTCTTTTTTTGGTAATAATAATATCATCATTTAAAAAGTTTGATTTGAAGGTTAAATTTTTAATCATTTGATAAAGGTCATCTAATCCTAGCCTTTTTTTAGCTGAAATATGTGCGATATTTTTAGCATCTATTTTCTGACTTGGTTTTTTTAGATCAATTTTATTCCAGATAACTATAGTTCTATTTTCATCCATCTCTTTTAATAGATCAAAATCCTCCTCATCCAGATTTTTATTAGAGTCTAAAACAAGTAGGGTAAGATCCGCCTTTTTAAAATGATCTCTGGATCTTTTTATTCCCTCTTTTTCAATTAAATTATTGGTTTTTCTAATTCCCGCGGTATCTATCAACTGATAAAACATTTCATTTAATTTTATGTCTTCTTTTATAACATCTCTTGTAGTTCCGGCTATTTTAGTGACAATGGCTCTCTCTTTTTTTAAGATTGCATTCATCAAAGAAGATTTGCCAACATTGACCCCTCCAATAATACAAAGAGAAAGCCCATTTTTAAAAATTTTGCCATTTTCAAAAGTATTTGATAGCTTTTGCATATCTTTTAAAATCTTTTGAACTTTATTTAGGAGTTCATTAGCGTTTTCAAATTCAAGATCTTCTTCAGTAAAATCCATGCTTGCTTCTATTATAGCTGTAATATCGATTATCTCTTTTTGAAAACTTTTGATTTCATTTGAGAGGTACCCTTCTAAATGATTTTTTGCGGATTCTAAGGCGAATTTATTTTTAGCCGAAATTAAATCTTGTATAGCTTCAGCTTGTATAAGATCAATTTTTTTATTCAAAAAAGCTCTTAGAGTAAATTCTCCAGCCTCTGCTATTTTCGCTCCGGCTTTAATTGTTGTTTCAAAAACTCTCTGAGTGATAAGAGATCCACCATGACACTGAATTTCTACGATATCTTCGCCCGTAAAGGAATTGGGCGTAAGATAAACAACTATAATAGCTTGATCTACAACATTTTTTTTATCATCGATAATTTTACCCACATGAGAGCTGTGGCTTTTAAATTTTTTTACATCTTTAGAGAAAATTGAATCAGCAATTAAAATAGCGTCTTTGCCTGATAAGCGGACTATAGATATAGCGCCATTGCCTGGCGCTGTAGAAATAGCTGAGATAGTATCTTTTTGATGCATAATTTTTTATATTTGAAAACGAGACAATTTTATAATTCTTGAGGTTTTATAATCTAGTGAAATATTGTAAATATCTTATTTTTAATTATATA
>SDBV01001755.1_pt1 | contig 32431 bp, 39 predicted proteins | sample 2277081 | NCBI WGS metagenome assembly SDBV01 (sample SAMN10402039, study PRJNA504765) | marine sediment metagenome | isolation source: marine sediment core GS10_PC15, 223 cmbsf | place: Arctic Ocean: Southern Knipovich Ridge | collected 2010 | reverse complement strand
CCCGTGATGAGGAAAGAGCCGTGAAGCTCCTCCGATTCGAGTTACCTTCCGCGCCTGCCAACGCGGCAGCCTTTACGGCCACGACTGTCAAGCAGCGGATCACCATTACCAAACCAATTGTTCTGCCCAAAGAAAATGGGTGGACTTCGGGTGTTGTAAGCGCCTACAATGATGCAGCGGAAGCCGAGCGTGAACGTCACGCGAAGTTGACTGCCTCATCCTGAACCGGTTCAATCATAATAGGAGAACCTACCAATGCCACGAGTAGAAATTGATTTTGCAACATTCCGTAGTCAGTTGTCGATGGTGAACTCCGCCTACCAGGAGGCTGACACCTTTACGCAGGGACACAAGGGTCCGCCGCCTGGGGACTACGAGGTGATCCTCGCGGACTTCAAGACCTTCATGGATGAGAGCCGGGACAAGGTGCAGTTCATTGGCTTCCAGCCGATCTGGCTGATCGTCGAGTCCAATGACCCCGACCTCAAGAACACCACCTTTGGCGGTCAGCGCTACCGGATGATTGGGAAGTCCCTTCCCTTTGCCAAGGGATTCGGAGCGACCCTGGCCCCCAACAAGAAGGCCCCCGACACCGCCGGTGAGCTTGCCGACACACTCAAGTGGGCCAAGGACAATGCCCTAAGTGCTACCATCAACGTCAGTTATGACAAGCAGGATGGTGGTGGCTCCTACATTCGGGACCGTCTCACGGAGGTCCACGGACCCTCCAACGTGGCCCCCGAGTAATCTTGTAATTCCCGATGGCCCACGGGTTGCCAAGCCATAACAGCTTGGTATAATAAGTCTTGAGTCCCTTGGTGGGCTGGGAATACGGTTCTCCCGTTCCTTCCCAGCCCCTACTTTTGCCCTGGTGGAATGTCATAAATGTCGCACCACACATCACTTACAATAGATGGAGACAATTAAAATGACCCCTTATCCCAAGATCAAGAACCTGTACACTCGCGATCCTGGTGGCATCCTGTTGCCCGGCTACTTCACGGAGCCATGTTTTGAGTACCTCTATGCCAATGACTGGGTGGCTACCGAAAAGATCGACGGCATGAACATCCGCGTCCTCCTCACCCCAAACGAGGGTTGTGGTTGTTGCTATGACATGGAGTTCCGGGGGCGGTCCGACCGCGCCATGATGCCTCCCAAGCTCATGACCAAGCTCCAAGGGTACTTTGGAGAGGAGGTTCTCGATGATGCCTGGAAGCACTTCGATGGCCACTCCGGGGTCTGCATCTATGGGGAGGGTTACGGTGCAGGCATCAACAAGGGTGACTCCTACGTGCCAGACCAGGGGGTGGACTTCGTCGTCTTTGATATTCGCATCGGCGAATGGTGGTGTACCCCGACAGAAGTCATGGATGCTTGCGCAACCCTCGGGCTCCCCTGCGTTGTTCCTTGGGATAACAGTGCTCCTCTGAATGAATGGGAAGATCGCGTTCTGGGTGGATTAGAGTCTGAATACTCGTGGGAACACAAGGAGGCCGAGGGGTTGGTGCTCCGTCCCGCTGTACCCATGAGAATGAAGTCAGGCGAGCGCATCATTACTAAGCTCAAGACCCGCGACATGCAACGGGCTGCTCATGCCGACCGCAAATTTGGAGACTACACATAATGGAGAGTATTGGTCCCCGTCCCAGTGACCCCAGTGATGAGAGGACTATGCGCCACACATTGCTCGACATAGCCATGCCCTTCTTCAAATGGACGCCAGAAGATGCTATGGCTCTCGACATGGTGGCGTGTACCCTCTTGTCAACCCGGTGGTCCAAGTCCATCGAGAATGTGTTCTCCCTTATCAATGGACCTCCGGGCTGTGGCAAGACCGAGATCCTACGGGGGCTCTCCGGGTGGCCATGGGTAGTCAACATGGATAACCTGACCGAGAATGCTTTAATCAGTGGCTACCGGGACAAGGACAACAAAGATGATGACCCCTCGGTACTGGCCATCCTCCAGAAGAATCCAGGAACCTGCATGTTGTGCCTTGACTTGACTACCCATCTTGAGAATAGTAAGGATAGAGTCCTGAAGTTCATGGGACAACTCCGTCGGATCTATGATGGAGATCTGATCGAGTCCCACAGTGGCTCCATTGGACGAGTCAAGTACAAGATAAAGCGTACCGGCATGATCGCAGCAACCACCCGAGTCTATGAACTTTACATGGAGCACCTCCAGGCCATGGGCCAACGCTTCATCGCCGTACGAATGGCTACCGACCGTGGCAACTGGGGCCCCCCCGAGTGGGAAGAACAAACTCGCAAGGCCCGCCAACTCTTTGGGGTCAAGAAGGCCTGGCGTGCTAACTTCAAAGCCAAGCTGCAAAACTCCCTCAACGTAATGGTTGACCAAACCCTAGAGCCCCGTACTGATGTTGGTGTTGATGCCTTTATATCCATGCCCCAAGATGACGTGTGCGTATCCCTGGCCTACTTGGTGGCGGCGTTCCGAACTGCTCCCCTCAAGGGGCGGCCCACCGACATGGAGAGCCCCACCCGCCTGGACGCACAGTTCCGGCAACTCGGCATAGCCCATTGTGCCTACATGAATCATATGTGCTGGAATGAGGATCAAGTAACCATGATCCGGCGCATAGCTCGGGACACCTTACCATCCCTAAACCTCGGTGTACTCCAGACCCTCGCCAGCAGCCCCATGGGCCTCCCCCTCGGTAAAATCTCGGAACTCATTTGCTACCCAGAAAAGGACATCCGTAACTGCATGGCCCAATGGCAACTACTTAAACTGGTCAAGAAATCAGAGTTCGGCTCATACCGACTGACTCCCGATGCCTTCGAGCGCATCAAGTTCACGGGCCTCGTCTCCGGCCCCTTTGCACTACCCCTCCAGAACTTCTACCCCTCCCTGATTGACGAGGGCGGTGGCTACAACGGAGACATAATTGAGGATGATGATGAGGAAAGCTACGTATCATCCGACGACGATTCCAACTACATTAACAAGGAAGGCGACTAATATGTGCGAACACTGCGATTACAAAACCTACCTCATGACTGGCCAGGGTGTCCTCGACGATCTTAAGGAACTGCTGGAGGCCCAGCCAGACAATGAGAAGGCCGAGATCTTTGCGGGCCGCAAGGACACCTTTGTTCGAGGCATCGTAGAATGGATCGAGGACAACAACCACGTCACTCTCAAACAACAGGTAGCCCTCGGTCGCGCCGAAGAAGCCGTCGCCAAGTGGCTCGCCCACTGCTAGGAGCTAGGAGCTAACCATGAGAACAATAACCTGTGATGTCTGCGGCAAGGTGCCTGAGCGATTCAAGGTGGTGAGCTTTGCGGTGCGAATGGATGGAGTAGTGCCACCGAGGGAAGATCTCCCCACCCTAAAACAAAAGGATACCTGCCACTCATGTGCCAGGAAGTTCATCAATAGCTGGAACGCCCTAGGTGAGCTACCTCGTATCGTGTTCTATGACCCAACTACGGGCCGTAGACTGAAGGCATAGTAGTCATCCTAGCACGCTGGGGATGACGTTGGGCGATGGACCCTGTACCAAGGAGGGCGGGGTCCACACCCAGCAGCCCCTCGGCTTCACTCCCCAGTGCAGTACCGACGACTGCCGAGAACATTTCTCGCGAGTCCTTGGGCATGGTAGAAAGGACTCGTTCGAGCCTGGACACATCACGTCGTAGCTGGGCTGCCCTCACATCGGACTTCTTGAGACTGATCTGGCCAATCTCCGGGTACCGTTGCTTGAACTCGGCCTGCAACTTGGCCATCCCCCGTGAGTCATTATTTAACATGGACTCCACGTACCGTCTCCGGTAGTCACGGATCTGATCCCGCTGCTTCACTAGGTATTTCATCATCTCGGACTCGTCCTTGAATCGCCCGAACCCCGAGAGACCCGCTGCCCTGGCCATCATCTGGCCCTGACCGAAGTACCCCTTTAGACTGCCCGTAGACGAGTACACGGGTATCCGTCCATCGGGAGTCCGGTTCTCGTAGTCCGCATACTCCCTGCCTAGTGTCTTGGCCATGCCTTCCGAGAACATACCTACCACCTTGGAGGCTGCTACGCCCCCCGGTACCGCCACCGGCAGGGCATAGGGCAACGTATCCCATTCCCCCTTGGCGAGGTCCATGGCTGCCGCTCCCGCCAGACTAAGGGCGGGTGGTGAAAACGGTGCGGGTGCCCATGGTCCCCGGTCGGTAGGCTGTGGTAGCGCACCGAACATGAGGCCTCTGGACAGGTCTGTGTCCAGGAAGTTCTTGCCTACCTCATAGGTGGCTCCCGAGTATGCCATGACTCGTCCCAGGGTGCCCCAGTTCCGACCCAGCGCCCCAACCTTTTCTGTACTCCCCCAAGTGGTGGCGGGACCAAACATAAAGTTGCCGGTCTTAGACGAGAATGTGAGGAACTGCCGGAGTAGAGGATTCATATCAATGAAGCCATAGGGGGTACCCGTGACTCCTGGCAAGAATTGGGTGCGCTCCACGATCTCACGGGCCGCGTTCAACGCAAACTCTCCCCTCATCCCATCCGCAAGCGCCTTCTTGTGAGCCCCCTCAAAGGCCGTGAGCCTCACGAACTTCTCAGAGGTACTAAACATGGCCATCATGCCAGTCTTGACCTTATCGACGCCCCCTGGCATCTTGACCGCCACCCTCCAGGCATCCTCCACTGTACCATGGAGCATCTGTTCCAACACTGGTGATGGCGTGAGACCCGACTCAAAAAACTCTGGGTATGCCTTGGCGAACGCCTCATCAGCATGGTTGCCAGCAGCCCGGAGCCTCATGTACTTACTACCCTTCTTCATAGTGGACTGCATCCCCTCCATGGTATACTTCATCCCAATGGACGGCGCCGTAGTCAGGATAGTTTGCATCAGGTTCAGTACCGACGATCCTGGATTCAGACCCAGTGCCCCCAGATAGAACCATCCAGCCATACCACCACCGGCCGCCATGGGAGATCGCATCACCCGACTACTGACAATCATGTCCGACAACTTGGCCCTCAAGTCCTCAGGCACGACACCCTTGAGCATGGGGCTCTCCAACTTATCGAGTGACCATTTCCTGAAGGCTGTCCACTCGGTAGACTTGACCCCTTGCTTGAATGTCTGTTGTCCCAGCGCCCACGGTATATAGGTGTTCCGTAGCATCTCCGCCTTGACCCATCCACTGGGCCCCGCCGACCCTGACTTGGCAAGCTGCTGAGTAATCTTCCCACCATACTTGTTGGGATGCACACTCCACGCCCACGCTCTAGCCAACCCGTTGGCGTACCGCTCCATGGTAGGAATGAGTGCCAGTGAATACTGTTGGGGATAGGCAACACTCTCTGTAACTCCAGCAGCCAGCCATCGCTGCTCGGCTGCCCCCCATGCCTGGGCCACCTTACCCTTGAGGTCTGGGTGAAGCATGTCCCCCTTGACATACTTGAGGTCCACCATATTAGGCAACATTGCATGGTGCCTGTTGGAGGCATGGGCCGTAGTTATATGACGGGCGGCATTCAGGGCTTTGCGGCTGGCCCCCTGTGCACTGAGGTTCTGGGATTCCATGATCTGTAGTATCTGGCGGTCCGCGATCTCCGGCACCTCATCCACCAGGTGCGGCCAGTAGTCCTCGATCCGCTTCAACTCACCCTTGGTGTCATACGCAATCCCTGACTGCCTTACAATACCCCCCATGTCCTGGGGCACACCCGACCCCCCCATCTTCTGGAGTGCGGACCGTTCCGCCTTGGACATCAGCGTACCGCCCCGACCCTTTTGTCGGAGATTGAATCTCAAGGCTGCTTCCCCTGGCTCTAGAACATCGTTGTACATCTGAGTGAACCACCCGGTCTTGAGGCGGTCCCCCCTCAGCTTATTGAATAGCCAGTCCCCCCCCGGATTGAGCGAGATCTTATTACCCTTCACTAGATATGAGAGACCCAATCTCTTCTTTAGTGGGTGATGTGGGTTCTCCCATCCATCGAGCTTCATCACAATTCTGTACTGGGTCTGCACATCCAGAGGCTTACCTGCAATCTTCTCATACCCTCGGAGCAACTTGGTCAGTCCCGTATCATGCACCCCTCCGAGGAATTTCTCGCGGACCTTCATGATCTCCCGGCTCACTCCTCTGAACAAGTCAGGCACCGGAGTCCCCCGGAACGTATCATTCATATCCCCAAAGAACTTAGCCACTGGATTCACATACCGGTCATACCCCCCCAACTTTGATGCCACCTTGGTCAGGTTCTTCATGTTGGCAACTGGGAACCTCAGTGCCAAGATGGTACCCAACAACACAAAGGGATTAGTGATCACCGACAACATTTTTCCATAGGGGGAGTCCAACGACTCCTTGGGCAGGTACTCCTGTAGCAATGTCCTGCGCTCACTAGGAGTCAGCGAGTCAGGACTAATCATAGCCCTACCTACCCCCTTGATGTCTCCATGAAGAAGCCGTGCCATGGCCACTTCTGGGCGATCAAAGAATGTAATGTTCTCCTGTCCCATACTTAGCTCCTCTCCAACCATACTGGCATCAAAACCTTCACCACTCCAGTATGCTGCGCTGGACCATTTCCCACCGTAGCCACATTAGGAAAGACCATGTGAAAGTGAAACAACTGCCCCCCCACCAAACTCTGCGCTGGATGGGAATACGAGAATATGTGATCGTTAGCTTCACCCGCCAATGTCTTCACCAACACATCCTCCTCCGTCAAAAGATGGGATGCCGCAACTTCAGGACCAGCCATGACTGACCGAGACTCAAAGTCAAAGTAAATACCTTCCCCACTCACCGGCACCAGCACCTCATAAAGGAACTTCACCCTGGTGTTCTGTGAGGTCCATCCAATCGGAACAAGTGTAGCACTGACCACCCCATAAGCCGACACGAGTTCCCACCCCGCCAGATAGTTAGCGTCCCATGTGATCTCCGCACTGTTAGTTACGAAGTTGGTATGCATCGGTAGAATGCTGGACCCCGATGGGGGTGCTACCTCCTCCACCTTGGTTTGGACAAGCCCTGCCTTGATGCCCTGCCGCAGTCTAATGGCTTCCCGCTCAAGATCTATGATACGATCATTGACTTCTTGCTGATATGGAGTAGGGCTCGTTATTGGCCCCAACACACTGAGATCACCCACCATGATGCCACCTCATTAGTTACGTGTATGCAATAACCACCTTGACTGTGGTGTCCCCAGACCCCGTATTAGGATTCGAGGTGCTCTCATCAGCAGCTGTATCGCTCGCCACCACCTTGGCAATGAGACTCCCAGTAGCCACCTTGATGCCATCTGGATAGATGAACCTCTTGGTGGTCCCACCCACAATGGTTTCCTTCATAAGAGCATCAGAACTAGCGGGTGGGGTGGCTGCCTCGAATATCTTCACATACACATCCGTAGCACTCCCAGCCAGCGATGCGTCCACCCACATCCCATAGATGGTGATCTCCGCATTGGCTGCCGTGATGTTCACAGCCGTAGCATTCTGGGCATCGCTAACGAACACTGTAGCTGCCGTACCCAGTCCCGCTACGAAGTCCGCTGCTGCTTTAGGTGTCGTAGTAGCCATTAGCCCATACTCCCTTGAATCATTTGCTCAAGCATCGCTTCCAATCCCTGACGCTGGCTTGCCGACGGTGGATTACCATCCACTCGAATCTCTCCCTCATCCAGATCCCCCCACAGCGGAGCACTCATCTTGGATATGATTGTCTCCAAGTGCTGGGGATCAAATTCTTTGAGAGCATCCACCCGTGGCGTACCGACCGGCTGCCTCTGGCGATCAACTTCTCTCATCATGGCCATCTGAATATCGAGCCCCTGCATAGCCCTGGATGCCTCGGCCTCGGGTGACACCTGTGGTCCCCTCATCATCAGAGACATCGGATCTTTACCCTCAGCCATCTCCATAGCCTTACCGCGCTCCCGCCGCCCACTCATCAAGCTCTGGATCAATCCCATAAGGAGCAGTGGCAGACCCACACTGCGACCCATACCCCCCTTACCGACGGCCTTGTGGACCAGCCCCGACTTCTTCTTTGGAGCCTTACCAAGAATCTTCCCCTTATACTTTACCCCTTCCCCCTCTGGAGCACTATAACCCCAGGGCCTCTCACTCACCTTCTTGGCTTTCTTTTTGGCCAAGGACTCTATCTTTTCCACAAACTGTGGGTCCGCCAGAATCAAAGACTTTAGGAGTTGGTCGCGTGGCTTACCCACCAACTTCCGAAGGCCCGGAGTTGAGATCATCTGGCCTTTTTGGTTTCTAAAAGAACCAGGCCCAGCCAATCCCTTAACAGCCTTGGCCCCACCCCTCGCATAAGCAGCCTCAGCCACCCTGGTCTCTTGGGCCAAGTCTAGATCCGCCCCCTGACCCAGAAGCATCGAGAGAATCCACTCCTCCGTCTTTTGCTCGGAAGTCTTGGGAGACCGGTTCTTACCCGAGTCTTCACGCTTTTTGGCTCTACCCCACTTTGCCATTCCCATTCCTCCAACTCACCACTACCACTCACCACTACCATCAACCAAGGGACTCAAACTACTTTTTGCGGACCACTACCCCTCTTAGTACCGCCCCACACCCATCATTGATCCTTCGGCGCTACTACCACCTGGATTACCAACTGGGCTACGACCTGGGCTACGACCGGGGCCCGCTGATCCTGATCGCGGCCCCATCATGGTCGTTGTGGACTCCATTGCTTTCCTGATCCGTTCCTTGTCGTCTTCACTCATAAAGTCGTCGGGGTTCCACATCATCTGAAGCTCACTTGCCTTATCATATTCATCCTGTGCTTCTTGTACCCGTGGATCAATGGCTGTCTGTCGTTCGATGTCCTCGCGGTGCATGAGTATCTGAAGGATAGTATTCTGGACATCTTGCCCACGCTCTTGTCCTTCTCCTTGCTGCTTCTTCTGGGTCTTGAGGGCCGCCTTACCGATCTTTTCCTTGGACTCCCCGAGGAGGGCCTCACCGCCAGGCATCAGATTGCGCAGCATCTCTCCCCACCCCTCTTGTCCTGCAATGTCGGGTGCTTCCCACAGGAGCATAGCCAGTAGTGGCCATAGTGCCTTAATCCCTGCTGGTATTAGTGGTGCTGCCATTCCTAGTACCTCCTACTCATAGCTTCCATATTCCTAATCTGCTCCCCTGCCTTCGTTACTCCACCTGCCGTACCCGAATTTAGCTCGTTGAGTATCTTCTGATACATAGCATCCGTAATCATACCAGAGGATCTCAGTTTCTCAAGTTTAGGTCCAAGCTGCCTATACACCACCTTAGCGTGACGACCGGAGTGTCCACCCCCAAAGTTCGGTCCGGCGCCGGTAGGTGTTCTTGAGTCCCTTGGTTGGCGGGTGGTCAGATCACGGGGGACTGGTGGCCCTGTCTGGCCAGGCATCAGGGGGACATCACGCTGCTGTACTCGCGAGATATTCGAGACCCCAGTAAACTCCAGCTTTGATGGCACATAGTCTGGTAGAAGTGTAAGGCCGAGTAGTATTTCCAGCTCTTCTCGTGGGGTTGGGACTCTCCCCTGAGATGTGAGGAACTCACCCAACTCAACTCTGTACTCCCCCAGTACCAACTGCTTGTAGTGCTCCGTCCCCTCCAGGTAGGCCCCCACTCCCTCAATCTCGTGGAGGATGGTGGTTGCATACTCCTTGGCCTCGGGATTTTCTCTAATGAACTGCCGGATAGATTCGCGAGCCAACTGAGTTACAGTGTCTACACCTGCCTTGAAGGCAATTGGGTCAGTCTCGGAACGTGCGACCAATCCTTCCCATTCCTCAGGGGGAGCAGTTAGCAGAAGGGCATAGAGGTCCGCAACCCCTCCAGGAGTCCGTATGTTGGTGAAGAGGGCCTTGGTTATCTCATTGGTAATGGCACCACGGCCTTCCACAGGTGCATCCTTGTACTGGGTGTAACCTCCAGCCAGAAGACTACTGAGGTGCTCCGGTACCTTCCCATTCCGGTTCACCTTGAGATTATCATTGAACCTATTAAGGACGGCCTCCTTTGCTTTTTCCATGCTTGCTCGGGCTTCAGCCCCCTGGAGGACCAACTCCTTGCGATTCTTTGCATTGTCTATGATTTGGCCTCGCTGAAACGCCTCAAAAGTTGCGAGGACACTGAGGTCATCGACAAGCCCCTCAAACCTCCCCTCGTGGAGTCGGTCGCGCAGCATGGATAATTTCTCTATGGCTCTCGCGCGACCCTCATCACCGAGATCAGGACTTTCCATCAACTCGTGGATTCTCCGCATTGCAGTCACTAGCTCCACCGTTTGTATGGTGCGGCGTTGCTTCTTCTCCTCGTACGCTCGCTGCTCTGTCAGGGCCTCCTTCGATTGGGTATTGTTGGTTTCCTGGCGCGCAACAGCAAATTTGTGCTGTTGCTCTGCTGCATCCGAGCTAATCCTACCCCGGAGCCTTTCTGCATCCATACGGTCATCTCGCTCGCCAACCTGCAGGCCCTCCTCATGCTTCATGCGCTCCTTTTCCATCTCCTGCTGATGCTTCATCTTCTCTTTTTGCATCTTTTCAGTGAAGGCACGGTCTACGGATTGCATGGCCATCTTGTTGATGTTGTCCGCGATACCCTGAAAGGACTTCTGGGTATCGCTCATGAGTTGTTGGTTCATGGCAGCGCTGGCTTGTACGCCGGTCTGGAGAATCCCCGCCTGAGTAGCGTTCCTCTGAATGCCACCCTGGGCAGCCTGTTGCATAGCGCCCGCAGCCCGCCCGAAGCCGGGATCTGCACCCATGGCAATCGGCCCGCCTCCTGGTTGTGGTGCTACATCAACTGGCATAACTCATCTCCTTACTAGATTGGTCGCCCACCACCATCACGAGGGACTGGTGCGGGGCCAGTAGGGCCGCCTCCTGCATAAGCCGAACCCATACCGCCCACTGCTTGAATGCCAGCCGATCCTAGTTGACCGATCATTCCAGTCTTGGCGATGCTCTCGTTGCTGGCCATCTGTTCTCGTGCAAGCTCGCGGTTCTGGTAGCCCGCCAGGGAGTTCTGGAGAATCTCCCACGAGCTTACTCCGAGGGCGATCCCATCCTGGAAGGCACCCATATCCATGAGGGTATCGAATCGACCCATGTCCATCAGGGCCTTGGAGACTCCGCCCTTGAGGGGGAAGTTCCACTTCATCTGGTTCAGGTATTCTCCACCCTCTCTTAGGCCACTGAGGTACATCTCGTCTGCTATCAAGTCCTGGTTGACTTTCCAACTCTCAATGACATTGTTGTACTTGGCGCGGGCCTCGAAGGTCTGGGCCTCCATCTTGGTGTAGGCCATGTCGGCTTGTACTGCTTGCCGTCGAGTGGCGCCGATCTCCATCATACCGGTTCGCTCCAGCGCACCGCGTTCCCCCAGTGCACCTCGCTCGAAGGCGCCGGTCTCGGCAGCCCATACCTGAGCGAGAGCCGATGTTTCATTATCATAGGTGGCTCCAATGTCAGCCAGAGTGTCGGCATAACCCTTCATGGATTTCCCGAGTGCGAGACCAACTTGTTCTCGCTGGCGGAAAGTCTTCTTCCAGCCCTCTGCTGCCATCTGGGCGGGATTCATGTTGGCACTTCCGGCGTCAGCTAGGAACTGATCCATGTCCTGGGTGAAGGAGTCCCGTAACCCTTGGCGTTCAATTTCCATGTTACGGGCCATGCTCCCCTCGTATGCGCCTAGCGCGCGGGTACGACGAGCTTCTGATCCGGCCATGGATGCTGACTCGGCACCCCTAAGCTCACCTCGACCCTGTGTAATTGCTTGACCTAGTTCCCCTCGGGCGCTTGCCAAATCTCCTTTGGTCCCAGAAATTTGACTGAAGGCGCGAGTCCGACCACCACCAATCGCCCCCATTTCTCCCTCGAAGGCTCGCTGGTTCTCGGACCTCATGGACTCAGCAGCTGTAGTTACGTCTGATCGAAAGGAGCCTTGCTCTCTACGATAACCTTCGGGAGCCCACTCGGGCCTACCAAAGATGCCTTGATTCCTCTCAAGATTGCGCAACGCCCCTACTTGACCAGAACTCCATGCTGCTTCTCCTCTATTGTAGTCGCCCCAGACAGCATCCCTGGTATCAGCTAGTGTAGGCATCCCGGCCTTCATGGCGTCGGACTTCATGATCTCGGAGGGGTACTGTCCAAAGAGCTCTTGGCCACGATCCGATTGCCGAAGTGCATTGGATTGCTCCCATCCGGGGATTGCCTGAATAATACTCATCGCGAATCCCGCTATGTCCGTCGGATTGAGCTCAACCATACTACGTCTCTCCTAGCCCCAACCAAGGGACTCAAACTACCTGCTGCCTAGCGTACCTTCTCCGTCGTAGATAGTGTACCATGAACCTGAGCACTGAGCAATTCATAGTCAATTCCTGCCTCCTGGCACTCCCACCCTGGTAGTATGTAGGCATCTGCATACCCCAGATATACCGTCAGATCATCTCCATCATCCACTGAGGCATCCCAGGTAGCATCCTTGGATACAGCCTCGGTGGTGGAGTTCCCCTTGAATAGCTGTAGTCGGAACACTCCCCCATTACTATTCTTGAGGGTGGAGGGATCTCCGGTAATTACGTGGGGAGTGACTGACATCCCACTGGCCTTGCGGCGACTACCCCAGTCTCCTGGTCCAGCACCCTGGAGTGGCCAGAGTGTCCCCTTGAAGGATATGGGTGCAATGGAATACTTGTCTCCCGATACTACTGTGTAACCGATGGAGGAGAAGGTCAGGGCCGTCCCGGTATGGGACGTGATCTGGGCGCGGTACCGGGTACCTGTTGCTGCCGACCAGATATACACATAGTATCCAATCAGCGCGGTGGTGCCCCAAGTAGCTCCTGTGTTGGCCAAGGTAGTGGTGCTTCCTCCGGTGGCGGTATCGCTTTTCTTGTCGGGGTCCGAAGCATTGAGGGTGAGCATGGTGGGGCCATTGGTGTGCTCCAGGTCCACCACAAAGGGACCATGGGTATTGGATCGCGAGCTATCAATGAACCACGCGCGCGATGGTCCTCCACTGATTGGATCGGGACCACTCGTCACCATGCCCCATGGTACGTCTTCCAGGAATGTTACCAAGCCGGTGCTGCCCCACAGGCACAGCAACTCCTCTTTTACAGTGTTGAGAATAAAGAGGCACCCGAGACCTGCATCAAAGGCACACTGGATCTGGGGCACTACCGAGGCGCCCGCTTTCTGGGCAAGCTCGGTACCCCACCTGGACTCCTCCAGGAACGTGCGGTCCACTGTACCAATAACCCTTGATTGTCCCGTAGCATTCTCAATGAGGAGTAAGCCCCGCCGTGTAGCCACTGCAATGATGTTGTCCATGGCCTCCATGGACTGGCGGCCTGCTGGTCCCCACCCTAGGGCAATCTTATTGGACGCCAGGTTGGCGCCCGACCTATGAAATCTGTGGAGCGCACTGGGGGTAGATCCCCACAGGTAGTCGTCGGAGTTCAAGAACTGGAGCAGCTTCCCATCCTTGGCGGGGATACGATATACCTGGGACCGTGGAAAGTTCTCCGGTCTAAAGGGGAACGGAGGTGACCATACGAGATCAGTCTGCCCATGATCGGACGTGTCTCCCTCCAACCTCATGATGTTCATGCCCTGGTAGTTGGCGATCCGATTGGTGGCTGGTGGTAGTCCCACCTGCTCTGTCAACGGATTGTACGTCGTCAAGTACTGCAACTGAGCGTCATCAAAATCAAAGTATTTCGTGGTGTCATCCAACTTATATGAGGCTCCCGAAAGATGAATAGTCAGGAATTCAGTAGCAACAGGCTGCTTGTAGCCAAAGTTTATCTGAATTATAACTGCCTCAGAAACCGTATTGGCCCCACTATTTACTGTATCGGTTAGATCAATTCTAGCAATACGATACAGGAGTCCACCATTAGCGCGGGTACGGAAAATCTCCAGGTGGGTAAACTCAGTACTCTCTGTAGCTATGTCTCCCGCGATAGCCAAACTTGCATGCGCAGGTGTCCCAAGAACGTCCGCTCCAGTCCATGATATAAGTTGACCAGAGTACAGTGGAGAAATACCACTATAGATATTTCTCTCACTGTTATAGTACCTGTACATGAAGCTATATCCCAGGCTGATAAACAAGGCCCCATTAGCTACTGGATAACCCCACAAAGGAGTATCAATGTTTGGGTATGAATGAATCCCCAGAAGACTTGTATCCTCGTCCACATATACTGGCCCCATGTTCTTTACAACAAAGCCCCCCCCGCCTGATGTACCAACCCAATATACCGTTACAGGTGTCTGAGGGCCTGATGCACCCGTTACCCACAGATATTTACCATAGGTTGCTACATCTATGGAATCACTATTTACTGCGGGAGTAGGGTCAATAGTGAAGGTGGCCCACGCTGCTGGTCCTGCTCCTAGGTCATAATAGGTAAACTGAATGTTGCCAGCAGGGTCTCGATAAACGAAGCCACGGACTGTCTCGTTCAGGCTGGCCTTCTGGACTTCCACAAACTTGAAGTAAGTGACACTATTCCAATTGATGGCTGGTATGGTACTCATTTCCTTGAAGCCGGGGAACACCCGGAAGCTATTGCGGAATCGTCCATCCACCCCTACTAGGCGGGGCATCTGGTTGGTGCGGCACGCCATGGCAGGGACGCCCTGGTCCATGTAGGCCCCTCCAAAGTCATAGTCCCAAGTGACCTCCTGATTGAATTGCCCCTTCTTACGAATCATTACTCTAGTCCCCCCGTTGCAATCCCCGTAGTTCTACCGGATCTACTGTTAATTCCTGGTAGGTCTCTTGAGTCCCTTGGTTGTTGGAGTAGCGAATAGCTGCCGGGCCAATGGATGCCCTCGTTCCGACCCTCGCCCATACGTATCAACGACGCGGAGCCTAGCTCCGGCGTAAGGATGTAGACCGCTTGCTCAGTAGTGGAAATAAGTACCATAGCTTAGAACCAACTCCATAGGGGAGTGTACCTCGGATTGTCGATGGTATCCCGCTGGGCCAATGTTCCTACCCGATTCTCATAGCGACCGGCATCTAGTCTGATGGACCTCATGGTATCCTTGTATCGTTCCCGTACCATGTTGAGTTTGCCTCGCTCGTTCTCATACGAGAGGATGTGCATGGTCACGGACAGCGCCACTACAAGCTCCAATCGTTTGCCCATTACCAGGGGGTACAGTTCGTACACGTCAGTGGATGCTGGCGTGAAGTCCGCGAACGTGGGACTCACCGTCAGGATGGTGTTGCCGGAGGAGTTAATGGAAGAAGCCGTCACGACCCTCTCCTCAGTGTGTCCCCCGTCATTCCCATCAACCAGTGAGATCATGGAGCCCGCGTACCCATTGGTCCGGGTACTGAGGACACCGGTGGTGGCAGAGGCCGTAATGGTTAGCTGTACATTATCGGCATCCCACGACGCGATGGCCCCCGTAGCCAGTGAGATCTCTCCGTTGGGCACGTACCACAGTTCCATGGTATTTTCTGTGCTGTGCTTGGGCATCAACTTGATGATGTTGCCCTCAAAGTTGATCCGTGGTCCACCGGGGTTCCACAGGGACCGGGGCCTAAGCTCCCAATCAATGAGTCCTGTATCATCATCCACCGAGACCAGCCACAAGATCTCCCCTACGTGAGGGGGGACGATGTACTCGTCGGTGGTGTTGGAGAACGTGATCTGATGCCTCACAATGATGGGGTTCTTGGCAATCCGATTGTACTCCGACACTATGGTTGGCCAGCACTGCTCTATGAATGTGATGATCGTAGAGTCAGTGTACTTGTTGTCAGCCGTGGTCTCGTTGGTAGCGAGCCTCACATGGCTAATGATTCTTGAAATAACGCTCATAACCTAGCTCCCAAAAGATAGTCGGATCGGGTCGGGCTGCCACCGTGGATCTTTTACCTTCACCCTGCAAATCTTGGCGACGTGTGCCCTAGCACGCTTATCGCTCTCCTCCTCATACCGGCGGTGGGCCTCCCGTTCCTTGCTATCCCCTACCATGTCCTTGAGCATCTTCCGTAAGCTGAGCCCCAACCGTAGTCTCAACTGGGACACCTTGTCCTTGGTGAAGTCCTCTTCTAGGTTCTTCCCAATACTGATGAGTTCTCGGAACTTCGCCTTGTCATTGGGTGGTCTGACCTCCCACCGTACAATCCCATAGTAACCAGTAGGCTTGAAATATACCAATGTCATGTCCTCGTCGTGGAACTCTCGGCGCACAAACTTGGTGATCTCATGGTCATCCATGAGTTCCTGGAAATGGGGCCTGTAATCAGTGGAAAACATGGATACTCACTCCTTAAAAAATGGGGATCAGACCACCGATTAAATGATCTGACCCCCTGGACCCTTCCTCCTCTGACACAACACAATCAATGGGCTCTCTCCTCTTGACTAGATACTCTCAGAGAGACCAGTCTGAAGGATGCCTGGAATCTTCGACGGAGCGTAGTTGTGGAGATACATGAAGATCGCCTCAGCAAAGTCTGTCCGTCGCACAACACTAGACGACACAGTCGATGCCCAGGTCCAAATCCCCGTCCCTCCCATGATGGGATTGACGAACTCCACACGCCCGACATTAGAATCCGATCCGGCCCCCGGCAATGGTGGCGCGGTATACTCTACCAGGTTGCCATCACTCAGGTCCATGTGAACCGCCTCATTGGAAGCAATACATGGTGACACCAACATCTCTACCGGCTGGCCCATATACTGGTAATCCAGTCCGACGAAGCCTTCCTTCAGGCGAAGCTCTGCACCGGTACCTCGGTCGTACGTGAGGAGCGAGTCAATACCCGCCAAGTAACCGTTGAGAACCCCCGCTGACTGGAAGCAGTGTGTAACCTTGTACAGCCCGCCGTAGGCATCCCAGAACGCAGCATAGCGCTTGTTCAGGAGTGCCTCGGATTGGAACACGCTTCCTTCGGCCTTCACTAGGGACTTGAACCACGGATGTGTGGACAAGCTCAGTGAGGACGAACCACTATTGGGCAGCGTCGCGGTATCAAACAGCGTTCCACTGTTCTTCATCCACGACTTGTAACCAAATGGCAGGTTGTTGGAAGCATAGTCCGAATGCGTCCCATAGCTCGCAGGCACGATCCTGTCATTATCTTGCAGGGTTGCCGTAGTCGAGTTATCGAGAGCCTCGAACTTGATGGCACCAGGGGTGGCATCGTGCTCCGAGATGTAATCCACGCTCGTCACAATGAAGGGTACCGGAGTACCTCCACCATTTCGGATCGTGGTGAAATCGCCCGATGCCACAAAGTCTACCGCTTCACCAATGCGGAAGCGGCTATGCCGTGACCCGAACGAACTGTCTGGCGTAAACGTAATCGCCTTACTAGCATTCCCAGAGATAGTGTTGGAAATGTCGCCTGTATTACCCCACTCACCCTGATCGGTGGCGGACCGCGTTGCATAGAACGAGTTCGCCTTGAGTGTGGCGACCGTCCGAGCGGTACCCTTCATGATCTGAGTGACCTTGCGGGAAATACCAGCGGAAAGACGATCCGCTCGCAATACTTGAATCGGCAAAGACAGGACACCATCGCATTGGACAAGCTCAATCGCCCGTTGCACGTCACCCGGATGAACTGCATCCGCGAAACTAATGAACGAGTTGAGTGTCCCCTGACCCAGAGCAGCAATCGCCGTTCCAGATGCAGGCCACGTATTTGGTGCGCCACCCTTGGCCGCGCGATACCTGGCGGCACCTGCCATACCACTGGTGTACGTATGCTGTACGCGCCAGTCGTTGGAGATGTCGTCAGAACTTACCCCTTCCCAGGTGCTCTCGATACGCTGAAACAACGGATCGACCTTTTTCTCGGTATCGAATACAACCCGAGAGAACTCCTGGGGAAGGAACCTATCGAGATAGTCCATAACTGTAGCCATAGACAAATCCTCCCTCTATTAAAAACCAATAGAGAAGCGTACTTGTCTCGGCATTGAATTGTCGGAGCTACTTCCCTCTACGGATGTCATCAGCAGCCATCGAAAGCTGCTGATGGACGTACTTTTCGTAGCCCTTTTCCGTTGCCGATACACGCTTCATCAGCTTCTCAGGACGGACAACAACACCCTCGGTAGGTCCAGGACTTGGTCCCGCGCCAGTAGGTAGCGACCCTCTGTCCGATTGGATACCGAAGCTCTGGAGCGTTTTGTACACCTTATCGAGTACACGCCCGTAAGCGACGGGTCCAGCTTCATCACCATCGAGGCCAATACTTACCCGTGTAAAAGCCTTGGCGAGAGCACGAACCTCATCGAGGTTCTCCACTACTCCCGTATCTACTAACTTAACAAATCTTGGGTCTTTTGCAACCATGTCCCCCACATCACTAAAGATTCCCTCTCTGGTAGTCTGCCGCTGTTGCTCCTGATAGTGAGCCTTCATCTCCTCAACTTCGGGATCTAGCTGTGGTGCTTCCTCTTCACCGTCCTCATCCCCACTGCCCTGTTGTTTGATCATGTATTGGTCAATTTCCTCATCGGTCTTGCCGGACAGTACCTTGGCCAATTCTCTGGTGGCTCCCTTGTCTCCCCCCTTGGCCTTCTCAATCAAGCTCACGACCTCCAAGGCTTGCTTATTGCGGTCCGAAAGCTCACTAGCCTCCCTGAACCGTGCATCAGCCGAGATCCCCTTCTGGATCTGTGCCATCAGTTCTGAGGGACCAAGCTCCTGAACCTTACCATCCACCTTGGCATGTATCTTACCATCCTTGATGAGCCCCTTGAAATCGTCCCATCCATCGGGCTCAGGCTTCTGGTCTCCCGCTGAGTCACCATCAATGGTTCCTTGTTCCTTTGTGTCGTTAGAGTCCAGGTCTGGCATATGGTTCTCCTTAATATGTGGTGCGTTAATTATTTGCCCAAAGTTGGGCCTACTACCCCACTTCTGTGAGGTACTACATCATTCCGCCCATCGCGCCCATGGACGGCATACCGCCCTCCGGTGGTCCATCATTGTCTGGGACTTCCAGGCCCGCGTCCTCGGGGTGTGGCAGAGCATCAGGGTACTTGCCCGACAGAGTTTCGTATTCTTTCTTGAGTTGCCGGAACGCGCGTCGGACCTTCTTACTGGACAGTGCAAACTCCGGCGCGGCCATGAAGTCCTCCAGTGTTCTCAGTGCAATGGGGATCTGGTCCGCGTTCGGCCTAATAATAGCTGTACCCGGTACCTTCCCATCCCTAAAGAGCAACCGGATATTGAACATCGTCATCCGATAGGTTTCCCATTCGGACTTGTTACCCACCGGCAGGTCCAGTTGCATCTTCCGGGATATAATCCGATAATCCACTGGATCAATAGTGCCCATCTGCAACTGTTCCTTTAGCTCAGTGATGTCCTGAGCTCTGGACCGTGGATCTTTGGCCTTCACGTTGATATCCACTTCCCATACATCCGGCACCGCGTTCTCACTCAGCCCAATCTTGCCGGACTGTGGATCAATTACTACCCCCACAAGGTCGGAGTCCACACTCCTCAACATGATGGACTCCTCCCCCTCCAACTCCCCCTTGGCCTTGTATAGCATGTGCTTGTAGGCCGTAGAGAATGCCTGCGCCAGGCTCTCCTGTGGTGACTGTAGTGCAGTCTGACCAGCCTCCCGGAGCACCTGAAATGATGCTGCCGAGTCCGCCCTACCCGGCGCGTCTCCTCGTAGCAGGTCAGACTGACCACTCAACCTATCCAGCATATCAGTAGCAAAGGCTGCTACCTTGACGGGGAAGTCCCCTAGGTTAGCCGGTTGGATATTGGTCGGCTTATAGTTGGCAGAGTCCCACACGGGCTCAAACCACTTTATATTGGGCTTGGTGGTCTGCTTGAAGTCATCCTGTCCCAGTCCCATGGTCGTAGGAATGAGTGTCATTCCCAACCAGTCGGCATCATGCACCAACTCAAAGAGGGACTTGAAGGACTCCTCGATCTCCCGATTCAGCGCGATAAGTGGATACAGGAAAGTCCTACCATAAAAGGTACCAATATCATTATACTGAGCAGTACCAATAGGGCATGGGACCAGCATGTTGAGTTTCTCGTAGTTCTTGTCTGCAAGGATAATCTCCCCACATCGTGCAATGTACCGAGCCACGGTGTTCTCGGGCCCATACAACCATACTTCGTCCAACTTGACATAAGGTTCCTCATCAGCCCCTTTGCCCTTATCTTTCGCGGACACCATTCCCTGTTGTGTTTCCGCAGGTGAGTCTGCTGACATGCTCATAGAGGATGGCAATCCCCCCAGCGCTCGATTATCCAAGGTCTGAGTTGGGATAACCCCCGCACTATAAAAGACCGCCCTCGTCAGCGCATAAATATCACCCTTTTTGGGGAACTTGAAATCCTCCTGATCCTGCGCCCACCTTAGTGGGACCGTCCGATGCCTTATTAACCCCCGGAGTTCATCCCCAGATTCAGTTCGTGCCGGAATTGGCAGCAACTCCTTGGGATGGATAATCTCCAGTACCCCATAAGTCCGCTTCCCAATCTTACGAGTCCATCCCGCTACCCCCACTAGCGCTGCCTTCAAGAACGTAGATATAGCATCCATCTTGGCGCGGTTGGCTGCCTTCACACTCACCAGATGCTCCAGAGTAGCCTGCCCCATACTCGCCTTCCTGAGTGAATCAATACCATGACCCAGAGGCTCAACCAGAGGGCCGAGATCCATGGCTGCGAATCGCCCCTTTTCTATCTGATACTTAGAGAGCGCATATTCCAGCCGGAAGTCCAGCCTCCCAGTCTCATCCTCATAAGAAGCCTCAATGTAGTCCAACGGCTGATACTGGAAAGCCGCAGTACGAATCCCCCTTAGAAAGTACTCGTTCTGCAACCACTCAATAAGGTGCTTACGGTTCTCCACCAGCCCATTATTGACCAGCGCCTCGACCGCTTTCCACAACCCTATCTCATCATCCGGTAATGGCATACTCCACTGCATAAAGGGTTACTCCTTGTCCTCCTAATGACACCACTCCAATGATGGTACCAGAACTCTTTCTACACATGGTAGATGAGCTAATCCCAATTCTACCCAACATAGTGCCGATCTACAACCTTCGGCCCACCTTCGGTAGGATTCTTGAGTCCCTTGGTTGTTGGTTGTTGGACGGATTGTCCTGGCTCGCCCTCGCTCGGCTTAGCGAGACCTCCTCCTGCCTTGGGGTTGTCCTTGTTCCTGGCCATCTCCTCCTTGACCGATGGTGGTAGCTGGCTGGAGATCCGCCCTATCATGGGATCGTCCTTGGACCAGTGCCATGTGGCCAGCCGGTCAAATAGCTGGCGGACGGTCTTGTCTCTACGAGCAAGCTCCTCCTGCAACATAGTGTTCTCTCTGGAGAGCAGAGTAGCCTGCACAACCAGCATAACTGTCATGGGGACAGCTACACAGGTCAAACCAAACACGAACATAAGATAGCCTGTGTCCATGATCTACCTCCTTTTACCTGTTCAATGGCTCGATCAACCACCTCAAGAAGAGATAGCCGAGCCCCACAACAAAGCTCGGTATCAGGACGACCCCGAGCCCAATGAGAATTCCTGTCCACATGGTCTACCTCCCTCTGTTCTTGTCTCTGTCGCGACGGCGATCACGGGCGGTGGCAATCGTCGCCTTGTGTTTCCGCTTGTACAACTCGTTGACCAACTCCACCGGGAGGTACTGGCTGGGTATCGCACCGGCCAGCGGCATTCCCCTTACCGAGGGATCAAAGAGTTGGCCTCGGGACATTTGTGCAATTACATCGTTCTCGGCGACGGGTACTGGTGGTCCCTCGTTCAGAGTTCCCCGAAGGATCTGACTACTCATAGCTAGTGTATCAAGGGCGTCGTCATGTTGCAAGTCCCCCTTCCGGCCCGTGAAGTCCATGATCTGCCCATACAGATGCTTGTAGTTCTTGTCCATCAACCGTGCCTTGGGCAACTTGATCCGGGACTGGCTGAATCGCCACTCCAGGCCCATCATCCGGGCCTCCTTGGACATACCCGCCGGATACTTGATGGGGATCACCCGTGGGTACCATCCGGCTGCCTCGGATAACTCCTTGAAGTCATGCTTGATCCGATTGACCAGGCCCTCCTGGACTCCCACTGCCTCAACTCCCACCACATTGACCTTCCATCGTAGGGCCATCTCCCATATTTTCTCAATGAGTACCGTGTCCTGCATCTTTCTCACGAACAGATCGAGTGACCACAGGATGTCAGGGGGGGTCTGACCCATCACATGGACCACTGAGTAGTCCGAATAAGACTCCTGGGTCGGCGCATAGTCCACCGTGATGAACCTCCTCATCTCCCGCACATAATCTACCCACTCAATGACCTTCTCCTCATTGATTCGCTCCCCATCTCCTGTCTTCACATCCATGTTGTGTACAAGATTGGTCCGCACATTCAGAGGATCGGCAGTCGAGGCAGGATCTTCCCCATCAAACCAGTATGTATGGTTACTCTCGTTGAAGTTGAGGATCTGTGTACCTTCTGATCGGGGGTCATTCATCAACTGAGAATTAAAGGCATAGTTACCTAGCTCCGCTTTCAGGCGTACCAGTTCCTCTTCGTCCCACTTCTGGGGCCAGAACAATTCCCCATCCTCACTCCGTGCCCGATACACCATACGGTTCCATGCCGTGAGCCTTGGGTCTTTGGATGTGGCAAAGTAGTAAAGAAAGGATCTCAGATGGTCCAGCGTGCCCACAAATGTGAACTTGCCGGTCTTCCCAATCATGGGTCGCGCCACTACAAACAGGATGTTCTCCATCCGTGCTAAGAACTTGTCGATGTTGGCAATCTGGATGAGATCCTGTTCCACATCATCGAAGATCAGATGGTCAGGGTGCTGACCCCTCATCTTCCCCTCGATGGACACTCCCCTTATCTCAGCCCGATTATTCAGAATGATGTGATGCTTATTCCATGACCCTGCTCCCCGACTTGGCTTCAGTACCCCAAAGTCCTCCAGGATGATGGGGTTCTCCTCAATCTGGTACATGAACCGCTCCATCCGCTCCTCAACGAACTCATCCTTGGACAGCACCAGCATCACCTTGAAGTAAGGTGACGTGAGGATCTCATACAGTGGCAGTTCTGTACCGAGCACCACTGACTTGGCTGAGTACCTAGGCGCGGCCAATGTGTTAAGTTGGTACTTGGCGATGGCATGAATCCACGCATAGTGGGGTGGGGGGCTGGGTATCCGATCCTTATAAAAGAAGCCCTCGGGCAACCGATCATCATCGGGCACTGCGCATAGGTAGTGGCGACGGAAAAAGTCCCATCCCGCCACCACATCCTCGGGGGTCTCCTGTAGCATGAGTGCATTCAACCGCGCTTTCTTTTGTCCCCCCTTATCCAGGTCTGGATAGTCAGGAGGAAGTGGAAACCATGGGTTGTTCTCCCTTTGAAACCTTACCGGCATCTTTACCCCCCATCTCCATCAGTACACTTGTACACATGCACCTCCTGCCATCGGGGACGTGGGTGAACCTTGTCGTCGAACTTCCGACGTGCCAACACAAGAGCCTCAGTCTTGTTGGGGGCCTCCACTCGGATACACCTGTAAGAAGCTACACCTGGCCCAAATGGCACAATGACATCATACTTGTTCATCATTGGTTCCTCAATAAACTCTATTATTGCTGTACTCCAGTCAAACACCGGGTATAGATCCTTATCGACACCCTCTTTAACTGCATCTAAGGCATCCTTGGGGGTCTTACCTGGTGCATGGAACCGCTTATACATGCCGCCCGCCATCAAGACATCAACTTGCCACTTGTTGTTCATCACTCAACTCCTTGAGGCCCTTGATTTGGGGCACCCAACTGTCAGGGTTGGCCCGCTCCCTTACAAAGCAGATGGGGCAATCATCCAATCGCTCCGTCCAGTCATCACCCTCGATTACCCCCTCCTTGAGCCCTTGTACCGTAAGAAGTGACTCACAGTTAGTACACTCCAGGCACTCTACAATATCTTCGCCGTGCTCCGTAAACAAGGCATGGTTAAACTTACTCGACATCAGTGTCTTCTCCTTCCTGTTCCTGTGGTAAGGGGTGCTCTAGCCATGAGGGGACATCATCATCCTTGAAGGAGAAATCCTTGGGCAATTTCCCAGTATGCCTCCACAGTACGAACATGATGAACGCCACATGCACATTCATCCCACCAATGATACAGTCCACAGCATAGATGGTGGCATTTAGGGTCAGGATGCTCGCGTCCATCAGCATCAGGATCAGTGCTAATACAATGGCCCACATTAACAGTACCCGGATCAGCCTGTCATCAAGCACTGACTCCATCATCACTCACCTACTTTCACATTATTGACAGCAGTGTTGCATAGCTTAATCGCCTCAACGTCATCTTGGTATTCGGGCCCCGCGACGCCATACAAAGCAGTGCTTGCTGCTTCGCAAGCTCTCACCAACTCATCTTGCGACGCCTTGAGCTCAATAATGCGTGCTTGTAGTTGGGCGTAATGACTCACTTCTTGGTCCTTTTCTTGGACTTACCATGAACCTTCCGCCGCGGCCTGGGGGGTGTGGGCTTGGGGGTGGAAACGGGCCCTGGCTCTCCCAGATCCTCGAAGGTCATCTGGACATCCACATCATCATCCGGCGGTATATCACCCTCTTGCCTCTCTATAGCGCCGTCATCTGGGAACTTGAGGGTCACGGTGTCTTCGGGATTTACACTATGCAGCGGTCCAGCAACCCCATCAGACCCTTCCATAGTGAGGGCCTTATCGGCAAGCCAAGCTAGTTGCATGGCATCTTCAGCATCCTCGTCCTCGCTGGGGGGAGCATTTTCCTTGTTCCACCCGAAGGCTACGCCCGAGTAGCTCAGGAAGGCATTCATGGCAGCAAGCGTACAGCACCGCCGGTACAGTACCGGCAGGGGCGTAGCAGGCTCCAAGCAATGCAGTACCGTCACTACTCCGGCGAGCCATACTGGGTCCGTGAGGGTCTCATAAAAGTCGGCCTCAAGCTGGGTGCGCACATCATTGGGTAGGTGCCCAAAGATCACCACGCCGGTCCGAGGATTACTCATGGCTGACTTCATGTATCGGAGGGCCATATCAGAGTCAACCTCGGCCATTCGCTTAATATGGTCGGCGGATCGGATCGCTTCGGCCATCACATGCTCCTTGCCTACTTGCATGGTTGGAGCACTACCCAGGGTCGGAGGCACCACATTAGTCCGGGTGATCTCGAATCCGTCCTTCGTTGTCACTACTTTGGGGATCGTCCCCTCCCGACGGGCTGGCGACGGCACCTCCGGCGGGTTCGCAAAGTCCGGGTGGCTCATCGGGTCCGGCAGCGCCCCCTCCTTCTCCTTCTGGGCTTGGGCATAGGCTGCTTGTGCTGGTGTCATTGCTGGTGGCATGGATGGCCTCCTCATCTTGTTCAGATTCTTGTTCCCGTTGGATCGACGATTCTTTCAAGATCCGCCGATTGTCTACTGGCTTCTCATCACTCTCCGGCACCAATACCTCGGATGTCTCCAGGCCCTTCGTTAACATGGTCATGGTATCGGTACCGGGGGGTACAATTATGGTGGACTGGACGTGAGTCGTAGTCCTGGTACCCAGAGCGTCCGTGTGCTCGATACTGCCCTCGATCTGCCCGATGTACCCAGAGAGGATGGCGGAATCTCGCAGATGCTTCCTGAGCATCGTGATGGCTCCCATTCTCACCTGGGCATCCTCATCGGCATCCTTGGCGATCTCGGCCAGGATCTTGGCCTCCTGGATAATGGTCCAGTCTGATACACTATAGGCGCTGGAAACCTCCTCGACAAGGAAAAACCCCAGCGCGGGTGGCATTTCTTCAGCCAAGATCTTCAGGGCTTCTCCCACATCACTACTTTTCATCATCCACCCCTAGCCTCTCATAAGCATTCACTGCCTTAACAATACGGTGAAGTATGTCCCGATGCGTTTGTGTGCTCTCATACGAGAGTACGAGACAATCCTCCACGTCTCGAATCCAGACTGCAAATCCATCACTTCCCACTCTCCAGGGTGCGGGATGGTTCATTTCACCACCTTCTTCTTCCGTCTAGGTTTTCGAACCCTCATGTTCCGGTTCTCCCCCTCCACCCGTGGTCGCGCTACGTCCAGCGCCCTCATTACCTTTTTGAGCCTCTTGGTGGTGTAGTTCTTGATGGCCTGGGTATAAGCCTCGTTGGCTGCCTTCAACAGGGAAGTAAGGCGATCCATCTCGAAATCCTCCATGTCGTCTGGATGCTTATTAAGGAGAGTGAGTCCCGCGACCACAAGCTCCAGCCTCCACAGGTTGAAGTAGTGCCCTCCAGCATCGTGCTCGGATCGTTTCCTCTGGATGGTCGTGATCCGATAATCATTCAGGAACGCCAGCGCCTCCTCATCAGTTACCCGTAGCTCGTTGGCCAGCGATCTAACCGCCCTCAGACTTGTTCCCGACCCCATTGTTACCACATCCGGCCCCTTCGGCTTCGGCATTGTCTGGGGGGTAGTCGCCCATGACGATTGGTGGTCCGTGGTAGAGTTGGGATTCCATGGTTGCTGGGCTCCAGACTTTCTCTGGCTCGCCGGGGGTCTGGGGGTCTGCATGATTTGCTTGCTCCTCACTGGCCTGAGCCATCTCTAGGTATCGCTCGATCATCTCCCGACACACACATGCAAAAGACAGGTCCGAGCTATCGGAAAATTCTCGGATTGCCCGGAATAAATAATCAGGAAACGAAATGGAGATGCGGTGGGTCTCCTGTTTACACATGAGGGGAGGCCGTCCAGCCCCCCGTGCCTGTGTAATGGGGGGCAGCGTCAATAAGTGGTGCGGATTGTGCTGCACTGATTTACTCATAAAACGACATAACTCCTTGTAGCCCAAAGCTTTAGATTTATGGTGCAGAACACAGCGCATTCCACCATTTTCCTAGGGGTAGGGGGGGTACCATATAGTCCTTACTACATAATACTATATAGATAGACTTCCCCTATCCCCGACCGCAATAACTGGTGCTAATTGTGCAGCCGTTCTACCACTATTCTACCCCCTAGCGCGCCTATGTCAACCCCTATCTTTAGGTTATCCTGCAATCAACCACCTACCGGTAGCTCTCAAAAATAACCCTACCCCCCTACCCCCACCTATTACACCACTTATCGTAACTCCTTATAGTGCCTAGACTTAGCAAATAATAAGTGGTGCACCCCCCAGCGCGCATAAAGAGAGCCCCCTATGCTCAACCAGAGACACAGGAGGCTCAAAGTGAAGGTTCTACTTTCTTTCCCTACTTACGTGGTGGACACATACTGGATCGCGGTCCGCTCCAACCGTACCTGCACCAACATCTCACAGTTGGTCAGGGCGACGGCTGCATCAGAAGCACTATCATTTGTCCCGTAGGCCACAAGACGATCACCGTCCGCCAGCACATCCCGATCACCCGTAGTAACGATAGTACCGGACTGGATGGTATCCTTGGTGGCATCCAGATCAATGGCCTGGGCTGCCATCAGCTTATCACCACCAGCTACCGCCTCAGTGCCTTGACATCGCTCAATCTGAAGCGATGGTGCGGCAACTCCTGTCTCAATGACCGAGTGGATCTCATCAATGTCCTTGACTTTCCACAACCGGTCATCACCAATGAAGAACGTCTGTCCGAGCACGCCCCAGTCCGACGCCACACCTGCCGTGAGCATAATGTACTGCTCCTCAATGCCCGAGGCATCCGCCAGATAAGGTTCCACTGTTACCACAATACACCCATTATACGTAGTAGTAGCCTCGGCTGCCGCAGCGGAACTCGCCGCATGAATCACAAGACGATCACCCATCTCCAAAATATGAATGTTCGACGTAGTAAGGATCGTACCGGTCTGTACCGTATTGATGGTGTCCGTCAGGTCAATGTCCGTAGCCGCCAACAGGTCATCACCCGCCGCCGCCGCCTCAACGCCTTGGCATCTCTCCACCTTGAGGTACTCAGCCACCGCCCCCTGTACAACACCGTGTACCTCCTTGATGGACGTAACCTTCCACCGGTGATCCCTCGCAATGAAGATACACTGGCCCGTAGCCGCAAGATCCTCACCCTTACTAATTGTATAGGTGATGTTCTTCCGATTGTTACCGTCCGCCTCAATTGGCCTCAACCACACCGTAATAACACCCTCATACCCATTAGTAATGGTAGCAGTAGCATTATCCAGTGCCATGTGTACCTTAAGGTGCTGCCCCGGCTTCACAACATTCAGAGCCGCGCCCGTCAGGCTAGTAGACTGCTGATTAAGCATCACCGTTATGATAGTGTTCGCGGTTGCCTTCATGTTGATAGCAGTAGCCGCCAACAGATCTGTACCACTCGCGGCAGCATCCCCATCAGCACAAACCTCCAACTTCAAGTTGGCTGTAGCCGTAGCATCCACTACTGTGTGAGCCTCGGATACCGCAACAACCTCATAGGACCGGTTCTTCGGAATGAAGATCGGATGGCCCGTAGCCGTAATCTCATTGGTAGCGTCCACGTTGAGCTTAACCGGAAACACCTTCGGCCCCCTCAAGCCCCTCAGAATGCGCCACTGCTCTGCTTCCACATCGCCCGCTGGCAATGAAGCTCCCCGGATATGCTGCGCCAGTGTCGGCGCTCCATGATCCCCGTCTGCGGAATACGCCAAGGTCCGCCCTACTCTCTCAATTTCTGCTGGCATGTCGTTCCCCTCCTATATAATGGGGTTAGTAGAGCCATCGCCAGTTCCCCACGACATGAGGGGACCGGGGTCTCTACCATTCCCCTTATCATACCATTTTCTTGTTCAAGAAAAACCCCATACCCGAGAAATGTTTATGGTTCCCTGCTCTGGTCCCCAGGAATTGCTAATGGATCACCATTCTGTAGTATCGCTTGGACCAGTGCCTCGCGCGCCTCCTGGTCCCACTCCCCATACCAATGAAGCTCCCCAAGTAACTGGTCCGGCTCCCCGACATTATGCTCTGCTACAATGTCCATCCGCCTACCATGCCTACCACCCCATCGCGTCACTAGCGTTGTTTTTCTCATGATCCCTCCACCAGCTTCCTTACATTGATTACTGCATCTGCGAAGATTGTCTTCCGAGTGACCGGATGGTCGTGGTCTTGGGGCCTACATGCCACCGCCCTGTCATCCACATACGCGCTCGCCCTCGGCTTCCCCTGCCCAATATACACCTGAAAGACTGAGCTGCGCATTTCGTGGATTGTTAGCCAGTCCCAGATATAGCTTGCTAGCTTCACTGTGGATTCAGGATAGTTTTCTCCACTATTGCACCGCGTAGTATAGATCATCACTCGACCAAGTGTAGACAGGCTCTCTAGGAACTCCCTGGCCCCCTCGATTGGCTCCCCAATATGCTCGATCCCCTTCCACCCCTCATACCGCGCCAGTACCCCATCCAGATCAACCGCGATCATCTTCTTCTTCATCACCGGACTCCTCTTGTTTGAAATACTCTCCATAGTTCTCGCGGATTGCCCCCAACTCACATCCTCCCCTTTGGTCATCCCAGAACCCCACCTTTTGCGCCACGTCCTCACACTCCTCACAAAAGTAGCTATGGTTAAACTTCCCATACTCCACATTAACACAATGGCGCATCGTACTCCCTTTGGGTCGCCACCCAGCGCATCCCCAGCACTGGTGCTCCTTCCTAGTAATCACATCCCGATTATCCCCCTGAAAGATATGGTAGCTCATACTGGCCTCCCTAGTTAGTTAGTTAGTTGGCTAGTTAGCTGAAAATGGTGGCCCCTTCAAGGGTAGTGGGCCTCGAACCCACACCTCCCGCGCTACTGCTGGGAGTGCTCCCAATTACACCATACCCTCTAGGACCACGCAGTCGAGGGTTTTGTTTTAGGCTACAGCAACACAAGAGCGACTTGTAACTGTTCCACAGTAGTCCCCGGAAACTACTGACTAGCGGAGTCAGGAATCGGACCTGAAATACCTCCTTATGAGAGAGGTGTGATACCATTTCACTACTCCGCAATGGTGCCCGATTCAGCCAAGCTGCCCTATTCAGGGGCTCGCCCGCCTCTAGTCCGAGCATAGCGAGCGGATGGGGGACATTGTACTGTAAACCACCCGCCCGGTTTGGCTCGCGTCTCACCATACTCCCACGGGCCACCACCTTATTCTATGCCTTCTCCTCCTCCTCAGTCAAGGCGCGCCTTAGCACTAAATCTTCCGGCTCAAATACCCGGTCATCCAGATCATCCTGTGTCCTAGCAAAGTACACCCTCTCGACTGGCATGGTATAGTACCCCCCACGATCCTTGTACCCACTAACAAGAAACACCTCGCCCAGTGGATCACGATCCATCAGCACCTCTACCAACTTCTCCACCGTCATGTCTAGTCTCCTTCGGCCAGTACCACCGTGCCTTCACCATAGCATCGGCCATGATGAACGCCTCGTTCGCAATTAGCTCTGCTTCCTCCTTGGTCATCCTGAGCCCTCGACTCACCATAATAGCCCCCATAGCCTCCTTAGCATACCAATCCCTCACATGCAAATCATTCATCATCGGCATCATCAGACTCCTTCTCTACTCTATAGAACGCCTCTGCTGTGATCTCGGCAAATCGCCTCGCCCCAACCCTTACAAGTGGCCTGGCAACCTCCACCATATGGAACATGGCATCCAAGCTCTCATTAAACTTGCGCACCCCCCCCATAGCATCCTTCATTACCATAACCACACTCCCTACTATAGCGCGCCGTGGCGCGCCTCCATCTGGATGGGTGGGATTCGAACCCACGACAACCCGGCCCCATCTCGACTGTAGGGGCAGGACTCGAACCTGCGACCTCCGAGGCTTTCACTATGAGTAAGCTACTTCCTCGGCGCTCTGCCGCTGAGCTACCCCACAATAAGGGGCGAAGCTCTACCTACTGAGCTTACATCCAGCCTAGACTGGATGGTTGGGCTCGAACCAACGACCTCGCCGTACTGGAGCCGGTGGGAATCGAACCCACGGCACCCTCCTTGCGGGGGAGGGGCGTTCCCAACATCGCAGCCCCAAGCTGGGGGACAATTGGCGCTATCCCCCGGACGCCCCGCTGTAGTTAGCCCCAGCAGGCGGGCACCACCCCTAGTATAGCGCGCCTCGGCTCGGCATGTCAAGGCGCCGGTGATGATTTGAGTCCCTTGGGTGATGGTGATGGTGATGGGTGCTCGGCGCGCCGTCGCATGGCCTGATGCAGGGACCGGAGGAATGGAAAGTTGTACCCCTCGGTCACAGTGAACACCACCATATCGGCTGCTTCGTTGAATGCCTTGGTTCGTCCCTCAGCCAGCCCCGCATGGTAGGCATCTAGCCTAGGAGTGGGGTTGGTCCGATAGTGGTCCTCGATGATGCCGTCGGCCATGGCGAGCCATTCCTGTTGCTCCACATCTGTTAGTACCACCCACTCGCTGGGCAGCCCACCATACACCGCTTTGCGGATAGCGGCCATCTCTCCGTCCTGCCACCACCCCGGCTCGGGGTACTGGGGTACATCCTGGTTACACTTCTCGCACTTACTCATCGGATCGTCTCCTTGTCTTTGTTGGGGTTATTGCAGTGGGCAGGTCTCGAACCTACGCTACCTTGTGTCTCAAGTTCACTTCGGCACTTCGTGAACTATGGTAGTCGGCTACAATCCGTACCCTGCAGCACGGGGCCTCGTCGCCGAGCACACTTGCCATCTGTGCTCCACCGCACTCTACGTTTCACCTGGATATAGGGGCCTCATGAGGCATCACCACCCTTCAGCCAACCATAGGCGCGCCATCACGAGGTGTCAAATAAGAGGGACCGGCTCCGGGAACTTTCCACTCCTGGGGTTGGCCACACGCCCATTAGCAGACGGCTCACGGTTTAGCCTGTGGCGGCACCGTGGGAGGATTTGAACCCCCGCCCAGAGCAACTGCCGTCTCAGCCCCCTGATGGGCAGTCCCGCTACATGGTAGGCGCGCCGGAGCGAGGTGTCAAGGAGCACTTGTTATCTGGCGAACCAGGGCACCAAGGGACTCAAATCAACTAGGGACCATCAGCAGGTCCCCTTTTTGGTGAATAATGGGGGGTAGGGAGGGGCGTTAGGCTGAAATTGGGCTTAGCGGGGTCCTGTTTTGCAAAAATTGGTATAAACATCTGAGGTCTTTCCCCTCCCCAGGGGGGTTTCCGCCAGGGGCCATCCGCTTTCTCCACAATGTCGCCTATGTCGGGTGGTGATGTCGACGGATCGCATCGGCATTGTCCGTTGGCCCTAGCCCAGACAACCATCCATATCGGCAATGGTTGGTGCCTCGCCATCGTCCAGCATGGTGGTACCGAGGCGCGCGGTCGATCAAGCTGTGGGTGGTGATGACCTAGCCAGAACTATGGGGTAGCAC
>SDBV01001754.1_pt1 | contig 32457 bp, 25 predicted proteins | sample 2277081 | NCBI WGS metagenome assembly SDBV01 (sample SAMN10402039, study PRJNA504765) | marine sediment metagenome | isolation source: marine sediment core GS10_PC15, 223 cmbsf | place: Arctic Ocean: Southern Knipovich Ridge | collected 2010 | reverse complement strand
GACTTCGATACTTCTACAGTTGTCGCCGGAGATGCGGAAAAGTTTTTCAACGATCTGAAAAATCGTAAAAAAGATAAAAAAGATGATAAAGATGATACAACCGATGACGAATAAAAAAGCCAGCAAATATTTTCTGTAAGTTCTTTTAGTTTTACTTCAGAATGCCTGGAAATACCAGAGAAATATTTTTAAAAAATTAAATTAAATTTACGAATTTAATAATTCACAATCGTAAATAGTAATTTGGTGTTTAATCAGGGATCCCAATTTCATGAACATACTCGAACCGGTCAGAATGGGAATCGATCAGCTCAAGGTTCACAAACTTCGAGCCTTTCTATCGATCCTGGGAATTCTTATCAGTGTGGGAAGTGTTACCGGGATTGTGTCGATGGGTGATGGGCTTCGTTTGACAGTAATGGAAAGATTTGAACAAATGGGAGGATCAAGCTCTGTCATGGTTCGTTCTCCAAGACAGTGGTATCGGGATAGAGAGAAAAATCGCTGGATGCGCCGTGACTGGGAGGAATATCTCACTAATAAGGATGTTCAGTACATTAAGGACGAAGTTGAACATATTAAATTCGTTGTTCCGATAATCAACACGAATCTTGGTGTTCAATACCGTGATGCATCAGCTTATACGAATGTCAGGGCATCAAACGAGCATCTTGCTCAAACAGAGAATTGGGAATTGGAAAAGGGCAGGTTTATTTCTGAAAGGGATGTTAATAATTCCTCAAAAGTTGCGGTTTTGGGGCATGATCTTGCAAAAGATCTGTTTAACAAGAAAAATCCGGTAGGGAAAGAAGTGAAAATTCAAGGAACACGTTATCTTGTAATAGGGGTTCTATCCACTCTAAAATTTTTCGGTAGTTCAAATGAACGTATTATAGCAATTCCCTTTACCACAGCCCAGAAGCGTCTTTTCGGTACTGATCGTGTAAATCAGATAACTGTAATAGCAGATTCGCCGGAATATGCGGAATATGCCGCCCAGCAGATTCGCCCGGTACTAAAGCGTTTTCATGAGCATGGTGAAGATTTCGAGGTCAAAACAGGTGAGAGTGAAATTATGCAGTTCAACCGTGTAGTTACTATCCTGAAAATTGTTGCGGGAGGGATTGCAGGAATTTCTCTGCTTGTAGGGGGCATCGGTATTATGAATATCATGCTTGTTTCGGTTTCCGAAAGAACGAGAGAAATTGGTATACGAAAGGCTCTTGGTGCAAAAAAATCGGCTATACTCTGGCAGTTTATTCTCGAATCAATAGTACTCTGCCTTTTCGGCGGTGGATTTGGCATACTGATGGGGATAGGTATAGGTTCTGGAATATCGGCTTATATCAAAAGTCTTACAGATCAACCTTTTGTGAGTATAGTAACGCCGGGACTTATGATTTTCGCTATTCTCTATTCCACAGGAATAGGTCTTTTTTTCGGAGTATATCCCGCTTACCGGGCATCGAAACTGGATCCCGTAGATGCATTGAGATACGAGTAATATAAATTAATACTATTAATTTAACTTTTATAAAAATAAAGATTCAATATGAATTCTCCATTTTTTACTTTTTTATTTAAACCGGTTTACTCATAAACTTCTTTATAAACTGTTTTAATGTGTCATAAAGTAGTTTGCTGAATTATGATTAATATTAATATCTATTAATACTTATATTCTTTTCTTTGCTCGTCCAAAGAAAAGAACGAAAAGAAAAGACTCCCCGTGAAAAGTCATTTTCCTCGTTCGCTTCATGTTTTTCGGGAAGTGCAGAACTCACGAGCCTTCGACCCGCTCAAACAGGCTGCACTTACTTTCCGAAAAATCCTTGCTCTCTCAGGACTTTTCAAAAGGGTAATTGAAACATAAAAGTAAAAAACCAAATTTTCCAAAGTTTAGATAATAATTTCAGATGAACACAGATAATATTCAAATGCAGCAACATTTCACGAATTGCCACTGAAAGAATAAAATCATGAATATAATTGAGCCGCTTTTTGTAGGTATTGCACAGCTAAGGGCCAATAAATTAAGGAGCATCCTCAGTCTAATTGGAATTCTCATCGCTGTGGGTTCTGTAACCGGAATCGTTTCTATCGGAGAGGGGCTGCAGGATGCCATTATGAAAGAGTTTGAACAGATAGGCGGCTTCACATCAGTCTGGTCATGGGCTCCCAATACATGGTACAGGGACAACAGCGGCCGTTGGGTACGCCGTAACTGGGAGGAACATCTGACACACCATGATATAGAAGCAATGATTGCCGAATCGGATAAGATCGATTACATTGTCCCGAATATCAGTATGAGCGGATCTCAGTGGGATATCAGGTATCGTTCAGCTTCGGTAGACGGTCAAATAAGATGTACATCGGAGCAATATTTGTTAACCGAGAACATGAAAATTGCGCAAGGCAGATTTCTTGGGATGCTTGATCTTATTAACAGGGCAAAAGTTTGCGTACTGGGCAGCCAGGTAGCGGAAGAGCTTTTCGGCGCGGAAGTTAACCCGATAGATAAAGAAATCAAGATACAGGGGATGAGATACACAGTGGTCGGTGTAATGGAACCAAAGGAATTTTTCGATAACAATTATAACGATCAAGCGATAATTCCCATAACCACTGCACAGCACAGGATTTTCGGAAATGACTATATTAACTGGATATCTGTTGTGGCAAAAAAACCCGAGTATGTTGATGAAGTAGCTGCTGCAATGATGAGGGTATACCGGAGGAGGCACAGACACGGCGATGAGTTTAATATCCGTACCGGCGCGGAAGCATTGAATGAAATCAACAGGGTGCTTCTTATCATGAAGGTTGTTGCGGGTGGCATAGCAGGAATATCGCTTCTTGTCGGAGGTATCGGCATTATGAATATCATGCTTGTTTCAGTGACCGAGAGAACCCGTGAGATAGGCATCAGGAAGTCGCTGGGGGCAAGGCGTTCCAATATATTATGGCAGTTCATCGCGGAAGCTGTTATTCTCTGTCTTTTCGGCGGAATCCTCGGAATAGGCCTGGGGCTTCTCCTGGGGCAGGGGATTGCAGTATTTATTACAAAACTTACACATATGACTTTTAGGAGTGTTATATCTTCAAATATGATGCTGCTGGCAGGAGGATTTTCACTGTTTGTAGGGATTACATTCGGTGTCTACCCTGCATGGAGAGCTTCAAGGCTCGATCCTGTAGAAGCTTTAAGTCATGAATGATATTTTTACTTGATAAAAAAAAATGAAAGATTATATTTAGCAGAGAAATAATTATCGTTTACATTAAAAGTTATGGAGCATTAAATGTTAATCAAAATGGAGCGTATTAATAAAAATTATGTATTGGGCGATGAGGTTGTTCATGCTCTCCTTAATATCGATCTTTCCATCGAGAAAAATGAGTATGTTGCAATAATGGGACCTTCGGGGTCTGGAAAATCGACACTTATGAATATAATTGGATGCCTCGATACACCTACCGAAGGTTATTATGAACTCAACAACCGATCGGTATCCGATATGACTGATGACGAACTTGCAGAAATCCGCAATAAGGAAATCGGCTTTGTATTCCAGAATTTTAATCTTCTGTCTCGTTCCGATTCTCTGCATAATACCGAACTTCCGTTGATCTATGCCGGAATATCAAAACGAAAGAGGCGTGAGAGGGCAATCAGATCGCTTGAGTTGGTAGGCTTGGGAGACCGTATGAACCACCGTCCCAGTGAACTCTCGGGAGGCCAGAGACAGCGCGTTGCACTTGCCCGTGCTCTTGTGAACGATCCATCAATTCTTCTTGCCGATGAGCCCACCGGGAACCTTGACTCTAAAACAGGTGAGGAAATAATGGTAATCCTTGAAGAACTTCACACAAAAGGCAATACAATAATTCTAATCACTCATGAGAAATATATTGCCGAGCATGCCAACCGTATTATTCATATACTCGATGGTAATATTGCAACAGATGAAATCACTTCTAACAGCAGCAAAAATACAAACAGACATATTTAACATCCTTAATATATGTGAGTTATAATTGAAACATTTTAATAGTCATAATAAAATCTTTATTTTAATCTTCGTTATTTTAACGACAGTATACAATCCCGCACAGCCAATATACTTAAATCCATCCGACAAAATTTAATATAAACCACATATATTTTTTTTCAAATTGTGAGACTTCGATTTTTCACAAAATTTATATATAGATTATAAACATATAGAATGCAGTATAGTATGAAAATGAAATATCTTTTTATATATGCCATATCTGCTTGTGTAGTATTATGATGTGGTCATTATATAATGTATATACTATAATGACATCATGTATATACTTATAACACTGATATATATATAATATATATATTTAATTGTTTAATTTACAAATTTTTTACAATAAATGTTAAACTTTTATATTTAGAACGATTGACGCGATGTGTTTTTAAAATATGTCTTTGCAAAAAAGATTATTTCGCAAATAATATTACTCAATTATTAATTTAAGCGCCAAGGGATAATATATATTTTGGCGTAATAAATAAAAATAATTTTGAATTATAAATTGAATTATATTGTACTATATTGAAATAATTATTTAATAAATATTGACAGTTTAAAAATTTTATTGTAATTATTAATATCATAATTACAAAAAATAGTATCTAAATAATATTGAGGCTATCATTCATATTTATAACCTATTATGCAGTATATTATATAGATTATTATTGATATTTTACATAAATTAATTTATTTAATATCAATATTTATTTACGACATATAAAAATTGATAAATAATGAATATCCAATTTTAAAAAAAGCATTTATAAATTTTGGATCATTAATTAAAAAAATATTTCTCTATATTTGACAGTTAAAATATCAATGATATATCATATTTTTAAGTGAGGCTTTTTAGATTATTTTCTGTAATTTTTAACAATATTTAATAATTAACCACAATATTTTTATTATTTTAAGCACAATTAATCAAATTAAAAACGTCATTATTGATAAATGACGATATAATAAAATAAGAAATAAAACATTTTATATTTTAAAAATATTTGTAAATAAATGGAATATTTTACAATTTTATTCAATAAGAAATAGTTTTTTCAATTAAAAGCATTTTTAAGATTATAATTTAACAATATAAATGCTTTCATAAATAGTCCGTATTTTTCTTCAAATTTTAAAACGACACATCTTAACTTTAAAAATTATTTCTTTTTTAAATATTTTTTATTGTATATTGTAAAATAATTTTTAAATCTTATATATAAATACCTATAATATTAAAGTTGTCTGACAACTTGAAGGAGTGTACAAAATGAACCACATTTTCATAGATCAAGTTTCAGATCATGTTGACAAAAACGTTCGCTTTAAAGGATGGATTACCCATACCAGACCAAGTGGTAAATTGGTTTTCTTAGAAATTCGAGATGGAACTGGTATGATTCAATGTGTAGTTTTTAAAGATCATGTAGATGAAAATGTTTATATAGCGGCAAAATCTATAACAATAGAAACTTCATTAATTATTGATGGTATTATAAAGCGTGATAAGCGCTCTACCATCGGTTTTGAACTCAATGTGTCGCATATAGAAATTCTTCATCAACCAGTGGAGGAATATCCCATTTCAACAAAAAATCATGGTCCGGCATTTTTGCATGAAAATCGCCACTTATGGATAAGATCTAAAAAACAGACTGCGATACTAAAAATCCGTTCAAATATCATTAAGTATTCAAGGGAATATTTTGATACACAAGGATTTATAGCTTTCGATGCACCTATTTTAACTCAAGCATCTTGTGAAGGTACAACAATGCTCTTTGAAACCAGGTATTTCGATGAAAAAGCATATCTTTCTCAGAGTGGTCAATTATATAATGAGGCTGGTGCATTGGCTTTAGGAAGAGTATATTCATTGGGACCAACATTTAGAGCTGAAAAATCCAAAACAAGAAGGCACTTAACTGAATTTTGGATGATAGAGCCCGAGGCTGCTTTTTTTGATCTAAAAATGATAATGGAATTAGCTCAAAATTATGTCGCGTACATTATTTCCAAAATTGTCGACTTAAATAAGACAGAATTGGATATTTTGGAAAGAAATATAATTAAATTGGAAAATATTACGATTCCATTTCCTGAAATCTCATATGATGACGCTATTAATATTTTACGTGAAAATAATCAAAAAATAAATTGGGGAGAAGATTTTGGCGCAGAAGAGGAGTCGATTCTTTCGAACCATTTTGAAAAACCTGTAATGATAAAAAAATATCCTGCATCCTGTAAAGCTTTCTATATGAAAAACGATACAGAGAAACCTGATCTTGCATTATGTTATGATATGCTTGCTCCGGAAGGTTATGGTGAAATTATTGGTGGAGGTCAACGAGAAGACGATTATTTTATTTTAAAGAAAAAAATAATGGAAAATAATTTAAACATTGAAGATTTTAATTGGTATCTTGATTTAAGAAAGTACGGATCGGTTCCACATGCAGGTTTTGGCCTGGGAATTGAAAGAACTGTCGCATGGATATGTGGCCTTAAACATGTGAGAGAAACTATACCATTTCCAAGATTAATGGATAGAATAAGACCTTGAGATAAAAGCAGGGCAGAATATATATATTTTCTTTAAGAATATCTAAGTTTACATAAGATATATTATGCGCAATAATGATACTGTTTAGATTACATTTATTCATATAGAATACTACAAATGAAATTAAAAAAACAAAATACAACTAATACATTAATTGTTTATATTATTAGCTTTCTACTTTTTATTCTTTCTTTTCTTCTGAATGTAAATACGCTTTCAAATAAATTCGCTTTTGATGACAAAGGTTTAATTCAGGAGAACAAGTTAATAATTGATGGTACAAATCTTAACGAAATATTTACAACTAATTACAGGTACGGATCAAATAACCCGGATGATGGTCTTTATCGTCCTCTTGTAATGCTTACATATGTATTTAACACTGACAGAAATATATTAAATCCTTCGAATTTACACCTTTTTAATGTTATTTGCAATTCTCTGAATTCCTCACTTATTTTTCTATTGCTTTTTTTTCTTTCTGGTGAATTTATAGTTGCTTTTTTTTCAGCTCTCATTTTTACTTTCCATCCAATACACACTGAGGTCGTTGCAAATATTTCCGGCAGACCTGAGATAATGTGTGCTTTATTTATTTTTCTATCATGGATATTACTGGAGAAAATCAAAAATCCAATCTTTTCTTATTTTTCAGCTTCGATTTTTCTCTTTATGGCGCTTCTTTCAAAGGAAACAGCAGTAATGTTTCCTTTAATGGTAATTGCATATGATCTTGTTCGAAATCAAGCTGCCTTTAACAAAAATTATATTTTAAAATTTGCTTTTTTAATAACAACAGTAATTATTTACATTTTTATTCGCTGGTCTATTCTCGGTAATACATCTAATGGAAATGTACCGCTTTTTTATAATAATCCAATTGCAAATTCACCGGTTGACGAACGTGTTGCAACTGCTTTAGGAGTCTTTTTACGTTATTGCGGGCTCTTACTTTTCCCTGTAAAACTGGTATCTGATTATTCCTACAAATCTCTTCAGATATATGATTCAATTTGGTATCCTGCGCCAATATTTGCATTTTTTCTTATTGGTGCTCTTTTTGCTTCAGCAATTTATTTCAGAAAACGAAATCTGCTCTTTCCCCTTTCATTTATCTTGTTCTTTTTCCCTTACATATTAATTTCAAATATTTTTTTCTCAATTGGTACTATTATGGGCGAAAGACTCATGTATCTCCCTTCTGCAGGTTTTGCCCTTCTTACCGGATTCCTTTTCTCACGATTATTTTTTAGATGGCGGTATTTTGCAATAATCCTGTCAATTGTTATTCTTTGTGCATATTCATTTAAAACTATTTCAAGAAACCATGATTGGTATGATGATAATACTCTCACAAAAGCTGACCTGAAATCGTCCCCCGAAAATGTGAAGTTGCTCGCAAACATGGGTTTCCTTACTGCAAAAAAAGGTCAGTTCCAAATTGCAGAATATTACTATCAAAATGCACTTGAAATATATCCGGATTTTGTTGAAGGTTTATCAGGGCTCGGTAAAATATCATATGACCAGAAAAAGTATGAGGACGCGCTTTCTTTTTATAAAAAAGCTGCAGATATTTCTCCATCAAATCCACAAGCACGGTTCGATTATGCCTCTGTTATGATTAATATTGGTAGATTTGAAGAAGCGGAAACTGAATTAAAAGATGCGCTTGAATTGAGTCCCTCTTCTCCCATGCTTTTTAGAAGTATGGGAAATTTAATGCTTTCAAAGGGGGATTTTATAGGTGCGATAAACAACTTTCAAAAAGCTCTTGATCTTGGCGGAAATAAACATATCCTTCTTAATAATTTGGCGGCTTCAAGTTATTATGCAGGCGATTTTGATAATGCCTTTAAATATGTTCAGATTGCAGATGTTCTTGGAATAAAACTCAATCCTGATATGATACTTAGTATAAAAACAGAAATTGTTCCTCTCAGACCATGAGTATCATTTTTTTCTATGTCTTTTTGTAAGATACGAAATGATTATTGGAATTGCACCGCCTGCCATTACTGCAATTATCAGATATTTAATTAATTCTTCCATGTATTACACACATTTACATAATTATGGAATTCAATGTAATTGTACAATTTTCACAAAATATTGTACTTTAAAGTCTCCACAAAATGGTAATTTGTTTGTCCTTGACAGCCTCAAAACAATAATTTATTTATCAGGGAATTGAGAATCTTTTCTTTTCAAACCAACGATAAAAATGTTATTTTTAAATTAATATAATCACAGATACTCATTTTTGGGATTATTAAGAAATAAATTTGTAAAAAAATTAGGGGGTATAAACTTCATACCCCCTAAATACATATTTTGCATAATATTATCGAGTCGATTTTTTTTCGAAAGCTTTAAGATCCTCCTCTGTCCAGAAAAAATCACTATTATCTGTTTTACCGGCCACCAGGTTAATATCAAGTGTTAGTCCATCTCTCCCATCATTATCACCATTAACATCATGAGAGGCATCTTTTTCCATTCCTGTAGCAATTCCGGTGTCGGGATCAAAGCTATATTTGAAGTTACCATCAACACTTGGGTTATATCTTTCGATTTCTTTTGATCGAGAAAGAAACTTAATTTGCGCATATTTACCGTTTTCTTTATGATATCTTTTCTCAAGAGAAATAATGTTTTTCAGCTTACTTCTTAGTTCCTGTGTGTCCATGGCAGTTTGCGTCTGAATATTCCCTCTGGTCATAAGTGCTAAAACAACAAAAATAATTAACGAAATTACGCCGATTACAATTAATATATTAGAAATTATTCGACGAATTCTTACTTTTCTTTCAATCTTTTCTTCTTCGGTGAGTTGAAGTTTGCCATCCTCTGCCATCAAAAACTCCTCCTTAAATTTGATCTTTTTAATATATGTTTATATAATTATGGATTGCTGTTATTTCAAAACTTTAGTAATATTTTTATAGTCTTAATTTTTTATCTGAAACAATATAATAATTTTTTTATTTAAAAGGTATAATTTTTTTATTTTTATTAATTAATAGAAATATCGGAAAATATTGACATTATATTATAAACATGTATTTGTTTGAAAAAATATATCATATCATTTTGTGCTCTTGAATCCAACCTTTGTTAAGTCCATTTTCATAAAAAGAATCGATTGCATAATTGTATTCATTTAAAAGTTATATTTCTGGATAATATTTTGTTATTTAATGCATTATAAGCAGGGAAATATTGATCCATCAGGCTGACATAGGTATCTTTGGAAATTTTTTCTGAAAGAAATTTGACAACATCCTCAGTTCCTCCGAGATTCTCAGGAAGAATTAGATGTCTTACAATAATTCCCCTCACTGCATTATTATTTTTTGTTTGTAAATTCCCCACTTGGCGGAACATCTCTATAATAGATGAACGATTATATTCGACATAATTAGTAAATCCGGAAAGTTCCTTTGCAATAGTGTTCTTGGAATATTTTGCATCGGGCAGGTAAATATCGATAACACCATCGAGAAGCTTGATAATCTCCACACGTTCATACCCGCCGGTATTATAGACTATGGGTAAATGCAGACCCATTTTTATTCCAATACTTATTGCCGAAATAATGGAAGGAATAAAGTGTGTAGGGCTAACAAGATTTATATTAATACAGCCGCGTTTCTGTAGTTCAATCATCATACCCGCAAGTTGATCTTCGGAAACTTCACTACCTGTGCCCATCTGACTTATCGGGTAATTCTGACAAAAAACACATCTGCCCGGGCAACCTGTAAAAAAAATCGTACCTGAACCCGTTTTACCGCTTATTGCTGGTTCTTCACCATGGTGGCTGTTATAACTTGCTACAACCGGTACAGCTCCCGAACGGCATATACCTTTTTCACCATGAGTCCTGTTAACTTTACATTTATGAGGGCAAAGAGCACAATCATCATAATGTTTTTTGAGAATGTCTATCCTTTTTTGTAGTTCACCATTTTCAAAATATTTTTTATAACCAGGATACATATATATAACATATAATTTATTTTAGCGGATTTGTTTTTTAGTTTTTATCTATAACGAATTTTTTAATAATACATATTTTATGCAGAATTCTGCCAAAATAATTAAACACCGTGAGAATTTTACGATAACATTTCAATATAAAATATGGCTTCCTGTTTTTCTTTCGAATCTTCATAACTGTCAACTATTTTCCTGAAATTTCGTATGGCTGCGCTCGTACTACCCGCTAAATAATAAGCTTTTCCTGCATTAAGATACATCATGATAACAAACGCGGAATTTTTATACTTCGATGTAAATTCCTCATATAATTCACCCGCTTCGTTATATTTTCCCTTTTCCTCATATATTCCGCCAAGGCCGTTATAAGCATTAAAACCGTAAAAAGGATTATCAGAGAACTTATTTATGTACTTTTTAAAATATATTTCAGCAGTATCATAATCTTTTTTCCCATAGTAATTATTACCAAGATTAATCAATACGCCTGATGCCCTCTTCGAACCACCATGATTGTTAATATATTTTGTCAGCAATTCAGTTGATTCCGGTGCATTGTTCAAAAAAGCATTCATTGCAATATCATAAGCGCTTATTTCAGATTTTTTCATACCGCGTACCGTAAATAACGATACAGAAACTATGATTGCCACACCGAGAATTATACTCCCGATTTTAATCCATTCATCACGGATATACTCAACTACTTTGGCAGTAATGATTATAAGTTTATCCTGTTTCATTTCTTTTTTTGTTAACTTCTTATGTGATCTTAACATAATAATATGATCCCCTGTTTTAATTATTTTTTTACATATTAAAAGTAGCGTAAATACTCAGAATCGCGATGTAATTCGCTGCATAAAGCCGGCAATAGCGCATAATTAGTACAGAACTTAAAAATTACAATTTAATATAACATAGTGTAATAGCATAGTTACATTTAGTACGGATCGCCTTGTGCTTGACAGCGGTGCAGCCATATATTTCAAATTAAGTTGCTTGAAATGATTTTTCAACTGCCCTATTAAGTTTCAATAATTTTTACTTAAATTCATACAAAAATAAACATACTATTTTCAATCATTAGTGCAATTATGAAAACATTTAATCAATATACAAGATATATTTAAAAGTGTCAATAGAGGTATCCCCTCAAATACATATTTTTATCTCTTTTTTCAATCTTATATGTAATGATTTATCAGAGAGTATTGTTTAATAAATGAGCAGCATATTATATTTATTGAGCAATTCAGCATTTTTTAATTATATCATTGCAAACTATATCATATTGTATTTATTATTTTTACAAACATCTATATTTTTGGCATTATAATTGCTCTATAAAAATAGGAAAATTCACTAATCAGTATCAGTGTACCATCAATAATCTTCAAATCTTAACATAATGGAGGCCGCGGTGGAACTTACTCCTAAAGAAGTTCTCGACTTGATCAAAAAAGAAAACGTAGTGTCCCTTGACTTAAAATTTATGGATTTTCCGGGATTATGGCAGCATTTTTCCGTTCCGGTTTCCCAGCTTGATCTGGATTCTTTCAAAGATGGTTTCGGATTTGACGGCTCTTCTATCAGGGGCTGGCGTTCTATTAACGAGTCCGATATGCTTGTTGTACCGGATCCACAAACTGTATTTATCGACCCGTTTACAAAATATAAAACTATCAGCATGATTTGCGACATTGTTGATCCCATAACACGTGAACGGTATACAAGGTGTCCGAGGAATGTATCGAAAAAAGCCGAACTTTACCTCAAATCAACCGGAATTGCAGAGAAAGCTTTTTTCGGCCCGGAACTCGAATTCTTTATTTTTGACGACATAAGATTCGATCAGAACGAACATGAAGGATATTATCATATTGACAGCGTCGAGGGGCTCTGGAATACCGGAAGGGAAGAAAATCCAAATCTTGGCTATAAACCACGCTTTAAAGAGGGATACTTCCCTGTCCCCCCGACAGACTCTCAGCAGGATATTCGTGAGGAAATGGTTCAAACACTTTTAGAATGCGGTTTGGAAGTAGAGGCACAGCATCACGAAGTCGCAACAGCCGGACAGGGTGAAATCGATCTTCGTTTCATGTCGCTCGTAAAAATGGGTGATTCCACAAATATTTATAAATATATTCTTAAGAATGTTGCTAAAAGAAATGAAAAAACACTCACTTTTATGCCAAAACCTGTTTTTAACGATAACGGTACAGGGATGCATACTCACATTTCTCTCTGGAACGGAGATACTCCTCTTTTTGCTGGTTCAGGTTATGCCGGTATGAGTGGGTCGGCCATGTATTTCGTGGGCGGGATTCTAAAACATTCAAGAGCTTTGGCAGGATTTACCAATCCTACAACAAACTCTTACCGAAGGCTGGTTCCCGGTTTCGAAGCTCCTGTAAACCTCGCTTATTCTCAACGTAACCGTTCTGCGGCAATAAGGTTCCCAATGTATTCCATGAGCCCCAAGGCTAAAAGAATCGAGGTCCGCTATCCCGATCCGAGCTGTAATCCTTACCTTGCGTTTTCAGCTCTTCTCATGGCAGGTCTGGATGGTATTCAGAATAAAATTGATCCCGGTGATCCCCTTGATAAGGATATTTATGATCTTGCGCCGGAAGAGCTTGCAAATGTACCTGTCATGCCGGGTTCTCTTGCGGAAGCTCTAAAAGAACTTGAAAACGACCATGAGTTCCTGTTAAAAGGCGATGTATTTACCGAGGATGTTATTAAAACATGGATAGGCTATAAGATGGAAAACGAAGTTAATGTGCTTCGTATGCGTCCGCATCCCTGGGAATTTGCAATGTATTATGATTTATAAACTCTATCCTGATGAGTTAAAAAAGCGCAACCTGAGGTATGGGTTGCGCTTTTTGTTATTTGCTCTTTTCAAAAATATTCATTTCTCATTATTACGGGATTCCAATTCCGATCCCAGAATTTTAACCCAGTCGCTGTAAGCCTCTTCGTATTCTGATGATAAGTCATGTCGAGGGTCTATGACTTCTTTTGTATTCAATCCTATAAAAGCATCCTGAATTGTTTTGTATAATCCTGCACCAATACCGGCGCCTCTTGCCGCTCCCTGGGAGCCATCGGTATTGTACAGCTCGACAACCGCATCCGTAACAGTAGCAAATGCTTCCCTGAAAACCGGGCTCAAAAACATATTTGCATTACCGGCTCTGACAGTCGACACAGTGACACCCATATCGCGAGTTATTTGCAGCCCGTAATTAAGTGCAAAAACAATTCCCTCCTGGGCAGCCCGAAGAATATGGTCATTTGTGTGTATATTGAATTGCCATCCACGAATCGAAGCCCCGATATCCACATTTCCCAGAGTTCTCTCCGCACCATTTCCATAGGGAATGATTACAAGACCATCCGAACCGACAGCAATGTTTGAAGCCATTTCGTTCATTTTTTTATAGGACGCTGCAGAATTATCAAGACTCATGATATTATGCTTTAACCAGCTGTTGAGAATCCCTGTACCGTTAATACAAAGAAGAACGCCATACCTCGGCTCAGTTACCTTGTTGTTTACATGAACGAAGGTATTCACCCTTGAATTAGAATCGTTGTTTGCCTTATCTGTAACACAGTAAATGACGCCGGAAGTTCCGGCTGTAGCGGCTATTTCACCCGGGTTTAAAACATTAAGGGATAAAGCGTTATTCGGCTGATCCCCTGCCCTGTAGGATATTTTAGTACCCTGTTTAAGGCCGAGTTCTTCTGCGGCGCTTTTTATCAGTTCTCCCTGAATGGAAAAGGTGGGAACAATTTCGGGAATTAAATCGTATGGAAATCCATAATACTCAAGAACTATTTTGGCTAAATCCTGATCGTCATAATCCCACAGGATTCCTTCTGAAAGGCCGGATTGGGTAGTTTTAATTTCTCCGGTCATTTTCATAGCAATGTAATCGCCTGGCAGCATTGCTTTGTGAATTTTTGAAAAAATATCTGGCTCGTTCTCCTTAACCCATTTTAATTTTGAAGCGGTGAAATTACCCGGAGAATTAAGTAAATGCTTCAGGCACTTTTCTTGACCGATTTCCTTAAAAGCTTTCTCGCCAATATCGACCGCACGGCTGTCGCACCAAATGATCGAAGGCCTCAAAACATCAAATTTCTTATCAACAATCACAAGACCATGCATTTGATAAGAAATACCGATTGCTTTTATATCATCTGTATTAACAGTGGATTCAGACAATATCCCGGATGTAGCATTTTTTATATTTTCCCACCACACAATTGGATTCTGCTCTGCCCAACCCGGTCTGACTGCAATAATTTCCAATTCGGTCTTCGGTGATGATACAGAGGCAATAATTTTTCCGGATTCCGCCTCCATCAATGTCGCTTTTATTGAGGAACTTCCTACATCATAACCCATTATGTACATTATTTATAACTCCTGAAAATCATTGAAAAATCATTAGATAAATCGATATTAACTTTAGAACTTATTTCTCTGAAAACTCATAGGCAATATAAAAATATTCATTTTTGGTTTTATGTTACATATAAATAAGTTAGTTATTGCAAATTCAAAAGATGAATTTAATAACTTAACATTTTTTTGTAATAAATATTTCAAACTTACTTTTTTCAAAAATATTTTTGCAATATACTGCTTTTTCCTGATCCTCGAAAATACCTATAACAGATGAGCCGCTTCCGGTTAGAAGCGCTTTTATTGCGCCATTTTGAAGAATCCGGGTTTTAATATCACTTAAAATAGGGAATCGTTCAAAAACAGGTTGCTCGAAATCATTTTCTAAAACCATCAATAATTCATCACATTTTACCGATAATTTATTTTTAAGTTTATCAGTGATTTTCTTAAAAGCGCTGCAGTTATTCCCATGTTCTTTAAGATTATCGTAGGCCCATGAAGTTGAAACAGAGATATTAGGATAAACAATAACATAAGTGAAATCAAAAGGCCATTCTATACTGTCAATAATCTCTCCGCGTCCGCTGATAACAGATGTCCCCCCTTTAATAAGAAAAGGTATATCGGAACCGAGTTTGCAGGCGAAATCATAAAGCATAGCATCATCGATATCTTTTTTATAAAATCCACGGAGCCCGCGCAGGGCAGCGGCTGCATCTGAAGAACCGCCTGCTAAACCTGCGCCTATCGGGATACGTTTATTAAGTATGTAATGTGCCCTTGGAAAATTACCCGGAAGATTTGTGAAAAGTTTTTCCGCTTTGAGAACGAGATTTTGCGAATCAACCGGCACTTCGGAATTCGAGCACACTAATCCAGGATTTCTTGAGGAAGTTATAGTTAATTCATCAAATAGGTCAACTGTTTGAAAAATTGATAAAATGTTGTGGAACCCGTCTTTTCTTTTATCGAGAACCTTAAGGCCAAGATTTATTTTTGCGGGAGCATTTTCAATTACTGTCAAATTAATCAACCTCAGGTCATTAAAGAAATAAGGTTTGTTCTTAATTCAGCAGGTGATAAATTCCTGATAAGTTTACCATCGACCGCGAGTGAAATTGAGCTGTTTTCTTCGCTTACAACTACAGTTATGGCATCTGTTTCTTCGGTTATCCCAAGGGCTGCCCTATGACGTGAACCGAGCGCACGGTCGATTCTTCTGGAATCCGAGAGTGGTAAAAGGCAGTTTGCTGCGGCAATACGGTCTCCCCGTATAACCACAGCAAGGTCATGCAAAGGAGACCCTGGAGTGAAAATTGTAACGAGCAGTTGATATGAAACTTCTGCATTTACCGGTGTTCCGCTGTCTACTATCACACCAAGCTGTGTATTGCGGGTCAGAACAATCAATGCACCGTATTTTTTCTCAGAAAGCACTCGTGCTGCAGTAATAATTTCATCGATAGACTGTTGCTCTTCTTTACGTGAAAATACACCGATAGATCGCCATGAACCGATTTGAATGAGAAGACGTCTTAATTCCGGAGCAAAAATTATAACAATACCTATCAACCATGCGCTTTTAAAGAAATTGAAAAGCGTTTCAAGGGCTCTTAAATTCACCCATCCGGCAATTAAAGATGCAGCCGCAAGAACTACAAGCCCGATAATTAGCTGCATGGCGCGGGTATCTTTTATCCTAAGATAGATTCCGTAAAAGATAACTGAAACAATTAAAATATCCACCAGATCAAAGATGCTTATGGTAAAAAACCAGATTTTAAACTCCAGATATTCCATTATCAACCCTTGATGGCGGCAGAGACATCACAAACCTGTCGCATGGCTTTTACATCATGAACACGGTGAATTGCTATCCCTTTAATCACACAGTATGCGGTGATTGCAGCGGTTCCCCAGATTCTCTCCTTGACAGGGACACCGGTTACCATTCCAATCATGCTTTTTCTGGATACTCCGATAAGAACCGGGTAACCTAATTCATTGAAGCGTTCAGTATTTCTTAATATCTCGAGATTATGTTCCAAAGTTTTGCCGAAACCTATGCCAGGATCAACTATTATACGGTTTTTCGGAATTCCATGTTCTAAGGCATAATCAATGCGGATTCTCAAAAAAGAAATAATGTCATCCACAACATTTTCATAAACCGGATTTTTCTGCATGTTGCGCGGATTTCCGAGCATGTGCATGAGAACAATGTATGCATCATAATTCTTTATAACTTCGTGCATACCCGGATCAAAACGTAAAGCAGATATATCGTTAACAATTACAGCGCCGGCAGTTAAAGCTTTCCTTGCGACATTTGCCTTGCAGGTATCAATAGAAATTGGAATTGATATTTCGGAAGCAACGGTTTCTATAACCGGGATTACTCTTGAAAGTTCTTCTTCTTCGCTTACAGGTTCAGCTCCCGGCCTCGATGACTCACCGCCAATATCAATTATATCAGCACCGTTTTCGACAATTTCAAAGGCATGTTTTATTGCACTTTGTCTATTGAAATGTTTTCCACCGTCAAAAAAAGAATCTGGGGTAATATTCAGTACACCCATAATGAGAGGCCGTGAATCTGAGAGCAATAACTTATTCAAATTGAATTGTGACATTTAATTTTCAAATTAAAGAATTGCCATAAAGGAATAATCAAAGGAAAATTGTTGAAAATATGAAAACACAAGTATTTTAAAATTACCACCTGTATGAACGTAAACCGGTATTAGTGGTATTAATATAAATTTTCATTGGGTTACAAGTCATCTTATTTCATGATCATACTGTAAGCTTCTGCGCGTGTCGGACCCTGGCGCATGATACCGCGGATTGCCGAAGTCAATATTTTTGTTCCTGGTTTATTGGCTCCACGGATTGTCAAACACATATGTTCCGCTTCAATTACAACCATAACACCTTTTGGTTTTATGGCTTCAATTAAATAATCGGCTATCTGCGTGGTCATACGTTCCTGTAACTGCGGTCTTTTTGACATTAAATCCACAGATCTCGCAAGGGAGGAAAAACCTGCAATCTTGTTGTTATCCGGAACGTAAACAATATGAACCTGACCAAAAAACGGAAGAAGGTGGTGTTCGCACATAGATGTAAATGAAATGTCACGAACAATAATCATTTCATCATGATTCTGAGTTGTAAATACACGGATTTCTTCAATCGGGTTTTTCTTTAACCCTGAAAAAAATTCGGAATAAAATTCGGCAACTCTTGCAGGTGTGTTTTTAAGTCCTTCCCTGTTAGTATCCTCATCTATTCCCTCAAGAATAAATGTGACTCCCTTTTTGATTTTTTCAATATCCATGTTTTTTACACACTATCTGAAAAATATTCTTCCTTACAAAAATGACATTAATTAATTTACTTTTCGTATTTTCTGAGCAGGAGCTTTTTTAATTGTTTTTCGACGTCCGCCAATCTTAATGCGGATCATTTTTGTCCGGCGGGAACTTACTCGTTTGCCTTTATCATCATCATCATCATCTTTGTCTTTATCTTTTCTTATTACACTTATCTGTTTTTTTTCTTTCTCCTGCTGCAAACTTACATTTTTAATTTTTTGTTCATCAGAATTTTTTTGCATTATATCTGAAACTGAGTATTCCTTTGTTTTTTCAGAAGAATTTTCAGTATTTGATAAAGTAGCAACTTTTGATTGAGATTTATTTACATTTTTGTTAATATTTTCACTCTGTTTTTTACTTGCAGATTTATCATATGTTCTGTGTTTACGCCTGTAAGTATTTTTCTTTGGTTTGGCAGGTAGACCGTTCATAATTCTGCTAATTTCATTACCTGCAAGAATTTCCCTTTTCAATAGCTCTGCGGTAAGTATTTCAAGTTTATCCATATTTTCACGGATAATTGATTCTGCCTTTTGTTGAGCAGATTCAACGTACTTTCTAATTTCCTGATCAATCGCTATTGCAGTTTCTTCAGAGTAATCCTTGTGCGTTGCGATTTCACGTCCGAGGAATATTTCATTATCTTTTTTTCCGAACGTAAGAGGACCAAGACGTTTGCTCATGCCCCACTCACATACCATTTTACGGGCCATTTTGGAGGCATTCTCTATATCGTTTGCTGCCCCGTTGGTAATATCGTTGAATTTTACTATCTCTGCCGCCCTTCCTCCCAGAAGAACGGTTAGTTTCCCGATACAGTAAGAGTGTGACCAGTTATGCTTTTCATCTGAGGGAAGGAAATGAGTAAGCCCCAGAGCTCTGCCCCGGGCGATTATAGAAACCTTGTGAACAGGGTCTGCACCGGGTACAAATTTTGATACAAGTACATGGCCGGCTTCATGATAAGCCGTAAGCTTCTTTTCCTCTTCCGTTATAACCAGAGACTTTCTTGCAGCACCCATCATTACTTTGTCTTTTGCTTCCTCGAAATCAGCCATAACAACTTGTTTGCGGTTTAGGCGCGCTGCCAGAAGAGCTGCTTCATTGACAACATTTGCAAGATCAGCACCGGTCATACCGGGAGTGCCTTTTGCAAGATCTATCAGGTTAACATGTCTGCCGACTTTTATATTCTTGACATGAACCTTTAAAATTTCTTCCCTTGCCTTTACATCAGGCCAGTCTACAACAATATGACGGTCGAATCTGCCGGGCCTGAGAAGTGCCGGATCTAGAACATCGGGCCTGTTAGTGGCGGCAAGCAGAATTACACCTTCGTTGGTCTCAAAACCGTCCATTTCAACAAGGAGCTGATTCAAAGTTTGCTCACGTTCATCATGTCCGCCGCCTATACCGGCGCCTCGCTGACGGCCGACAGCATCAATTTCATCAATAAAAATAATACAGGGAGCGTTGTTCTTTCCCTGATCGAAAAGATCACGCACCCTTGATGCTCCGACCCCGACAAACATTTCGACAAAATCTGAACCGCTCATACTGAAGAAAGGCACATCCGCTTCACCTGAAACTGCACGGGCAAGAAGAGTTTTTCCCGTACCCGGCGGGCCTACAAGGAGAACACCTTTAGGTAATTTACCACCAAGCCGTTGAAATTTAGCGGGGTCTTTGAGAAATTCTATTATCTCCTGAAGTTCAACTTTTGCCTCTACAACTCCAGCCACATCACGAAATGTTACTTTCTGCTGGTTATCTGTCATGAGCTTTGCCTTGGATTTTCCGAAAGAAAATACTCCTTTTGGCCCTCCCTGCATCTGTCTCAAAAGGAAAAGCCAGACACCTAAAATAAGTATCCAGGGTAATATTGAAATCAGCATGGCAATCCATGTTTTTTCCTGTTCGATGGTAACTTCGATACCTTTATCAACCATATCCTGAATAAAAGCCTGATCATAATTACCGATATTGACAATTATACGGTTATACATACGCCCGGAAGAATTTTTTCCTATGTTCATCGATTCGATTAATTCACCATAAAGTGTGCTGTTTCGTATTTTTGTCTTTATTACTTTGTTATCCTTCAAAAGAGTGCTGAATTCCGTATAACTTATCTTTATCTGATTTGCGCTGTCGGGATTCATTTGTTTCCAGAGGAATACTCCAAGTATAACCAGGAGTAAAATAAACGCTATTCTATGTCCCATCGGCCAGCCGGGTTTCGATCCTCGTCCTGCCGAAGGAGACTTCTGAAGATTAGGTTTACGTCTTTTCAGCAGATCACGCTTGTCAGGCCGTGTTATACCCTTCGGAGGTTTACGTGTTTTCTTCTGTAAGAGATTATTTTCTTTATTCTTATTCATAATTATTCATAATTCCTTTGATATTTTTACTTAATTTTTAACAATACTTAATGACAGAATTCAAAATCATAATGAAAGGGTAAATAATTTTAACATTATGACATGTAAATTCCTTTACTTCAGGCTCATGACTCCTGAATATTTCTGCAAAACATACGCAATTATTACTGAAGTTATATTTAACTATACCGAATCCCGCCTTTGAACTCCAACAGGATACAACCATCAATGACGGTTTTGGAGGGTTCACTTCTTAAACATTCTGATGACCTGATTCCGGGTATCCATATCGGAACTGCACCGGCCCGGACTACCGGTATAGAGTCTCTAAAAATTTTCGGAAGCGATTCGGAAGAAAATATATCACGTATTTTCACCGTTTTTTTCATCCCGAAAGGTGTTATACATTCTCCAAGTTTCACTGTCCCAACTGTTAAAACACCATAATGTTCAATAATATGCGGATGAACAGCTATGTTAGATTTCCCGTCTACTTTAACCCGCCCGATTGTTTTTTCAGCACTTATAATTCCACTATCCATTGGAATTACAGTTTCACCGGGAATGTCTAACGGTACGGATTGAAAAGGCTCTGAAGTAAAAGTAAAAGCGATATATCTACTCTCAACACCACATTTCACTTTTGCAGTAATATCTGCCGCGCCGCGCTTGCTTGCGAACAGCTTCAGAATGTTTTCAATCTCCTCCCTGTCAGCATCGCGACCTGCCCCCTCAAATATTCTTAAACAATGCCTAACAATCCGTTGCTTCAATACTTTATGATAACCCATAATTTCATTTTTATCAAGGAGTATTTTGTATCTGTCAGCGTGAATCAAGCAGCCTTTATACGCCTCCAACATTTTTTCTTCAAGATAGTCTTCCTGAATCCTTGCAAGCTCTGCCATTCTTGAAAGAACACTTGTTATATTGGGCGAATAACTTTCTCTTAGAAGCGGTAGTAATTCGTGACGAATACGGTTGCGGGAAAAAGAAGTATCCTGATTGGTTGAATCTTCACAGTACGAAATGCCCATCCGGTCGAGGTAATCCCTTATTTCTTCTCTGTATACGCACAAAATCGGACGTACCCAGAGATTTTCACGTACAGGGGGTATCCCTGTAAGCCCTGTGGGACCTGTTCCTCTTATCATTCGCTGGAGTACTGTTTCTGCCTGATCATCGAGTGTATGACCGGTAGCAATTCTAATAATATTCCTGCGCATGGCAGCTCTTTTTAAAAAGGCCATACGTGCTTCTCTTGCAGCAGTTTCTATCGAACCTTCATTAAGGGAAATTTCTCCGGCGGTGAGACGTTCTACAGTTAAAGGGATGTTCAGACTGCTGCACATATCTCTGCAGAATCTTTCATCATTATCGGATTCTTTGCCTCTCAGCGAATGGTTAAGATGGGCAGCTTCGAGACCGATACCGAAATCTTTGCTGATCTTAATTAATAAATGAAGAAGCGCAACGGAGTCCCCGCCTCCTGATAAAGCCACAAGAACCTTTCCTTCAGGAAACATCTTATGTTTTAAAGAGTACTCCAGTATTTTTTTTTCGAAATCTGAATACATAATTATTACTCGGTTTCAACTTTATATGATGCCAGCAGTAAGTTCAATTGTGCTACTGAAACAGTCCTGAATCAGAATTCAGCAGATAAGAAGAATGAATATTCAGTAAAATATTTTTCATTATATTTTCATACTTCTGTATCCATATAAAGATGACACAGTTTACTGTATGCCATGAAATCTCAATGCAGATTCAATTGTATTAAGCATAAGCATTGTTATGGTCATTGGACCGACACCACCGGGAACAGGTGTAATAGCCGAAGCCTTCAGGGAAACAGATTCAAAATCAACATCACCCACCAACCTTTTACCGGTTTTAGTTGTTGGATCATCAATTCTGTTTATACCCACATCAATTACCACAACACCTTCTTTAACCATATCTGCGGTAACCATTTTAGGTCTTCCTACTGCAGCAACCAGTATATCCGCCTGTTTTGTAAAATATGCTAGATCTTTCGCCCCAGTATGACAAACTGTTACAACACAATTAGCTCCCTCTTTCTTCTGCACCATAATATTTGCAAGTGGTTTTCCGACTATATTTGAACGCCCGAGGATAACAAGATGTTTCCCTTTTGTTTCAATTCCGGTACGTTCGATCAACACCTTGCAGCCATGGGGAGTACATGGTAGAAATCCAGGCTGTCCGACAACCATTTTGCCCACATTGACGGGGTGAAAACCATCTACATCTTTGTCAGGATCTATCCTGATAAGCACTTTCCCCTCATCGATGTGATTCGGCAGAGGAAGCTGAACAAGTATACCATGGATTTTATCGTTTTTGTTCATTTCATCAACAAGCGTAAGGAGATCATCCTCGGATGTTGATGCCTCAAGAAGTCTTACATCAGAATAAATACCTATCCTTTCACATGCTCTTTCCTTACTTCGAACATAAGTTTGCGAGGCAGGGTCATCACCAACAAGTATGGCGGCAAGTCCGGGGATAATATCTTTTTTTCTTAATTCTGATACTTGCTCCTTCATCTCCTCCTGCATTTGCTTAGCAATTGCCTTGCCGTCAATGATTTTTGCCATAATTAATTCACCTTTAAAAGAATAAATATATTTTCAGATTATAAATAACACTTTAGTGTTCTTTAGTTTTTTTGCGAATAAATAATTATAAAAATAATATTAAAATCTTTATAATTTTTATACGATTTTTGTTAATGTACCCGTTTTTTTTCCTGCAGGAGCATAAGATGGGATATCAAGGTTTGATGATTACGAATTACTATTATTTTTCCCTCTTTTTTCTATCGGGATAAACTCACGGTTGTATTTACCAATGTATTTCGAAGTCGGGCGGATAAGTCGATTATTTTTATATTGATCAAGAATATGTGCAACCCAGCCGGTTATTCTTGACGCCGCAAAAATTGCCGGGTAGAAGTTTTTCGGAATATCGAGAGCGTGTTGAACGGTAGCGGAATAGAAATCCACATTAGGGTAAATACCCTTTTTCTTTAATACAATGTTCTCTATTCGATGTGAAATATCAAACAACTTCTTATTCCCGCGCAGCGAACAGAGTTCTTCTGACATTTTGCGAAGGTGTCTTGCACGGGGATCTTCTTTTTTGAATATTCTATGGCCGAAACCCATTACACGTTGACCTTGTGCAAGTAATGAATCAATGTATTCCTCAACCTCATCTATATCAATTATATCATTGAGCATTTTCATGACACGTTCATTCGCGCCGCCATGCAACGGCCCTTTTAATGTCCCTATTGCCGATGTAACAGCAGAATGTATATCGGATCGAGTGGATGCGGTAACTCTCGCGGCAAAAGTTGAAGCGTTTAATCCGTGGTCGGCATGTAAAAGAAATAAAAGATCCATAGCATTTATATATCTCTCATCAGGCAGTTTTCCATGTAACATATATAATATATTTGAAGTTGTTGTAAGTGTAGGGTCGGGAGATAATATATTCTTGTTGTTACGGATTCTATAAAGACTTGCAACAAGTGTAGGAAGTTGAGCTATGAGCCTGATTCCTTTTTTCTCGTTGGCTTCTAATGAGTTATCTCCTGCATCAGGATCAAAACTTGCAAGTGCGGATATTGCAGTCCTCAGCACAGCCATAGGGTGAGTAGACGGCGGTAAGATTTCCATCATTTTTATAACCTGAGTAGGCACTCTCATTTCCGAGATAATCCTTCGCCGAAAAGCCTTGAGCTCTTTTCGGGAAGGAAATTCTCCAAATAATAAAAGATGAATTACTTCGCTATAGGATGTATTGTTGTCGGCAATATCATGAATATTATAACCTTTGTAATATAATTCGCTGTTTACACCGTCGACAAACGATATATCCGTTTCCGCTGCGACAACACCTTCAAGTCCTCTGGTTGTTTTTTCGTTTTCAGTATTATTCATAAATTAATCTTTCGTAAAATATTTATATTTCAGGTTTGTCCAAATTAGTCATTTTACATTAACTTAATAGCACAAATATAAAAAACCTTTTTTTCTACTTTGGGCAGTATAATAAATTTGAAAGTACATTTTAAAGTATTTTTCGAAATAAAAAGTCATAAATAAAACCAAAATTTAAAGGGAAAGGACAATTTCAGACGATAATTCAGAGTTTTCACTCTAATTTAGACAGCATTTTATATAGTTCTCAAAGAAACTATCGTGTTTTGAACTCAAAAACCCGATTCAATAATATCAAGGGGCTAAGTTGTTCAAAATACATTTTTCAACTAAATTTGATAGCTATGACTATGTTTATAAATTAACTAATTTTTGAGAATTAAGCAATGAAAATAATATTCAGGGCAATTCACCCTTTCCCCGTTTCCAATTTCAAAGTTTAAAGTTTAGTTTCCATATTAAAAAATTTAAGCAATTAGTTTTCAGGTGAATGGATAATTTGCCGGAAATTGTATTTAAATATAGTGTTTTATGGTATTGTTTATAAAATTATAATAAGTTATTAAAAGGGATAATTTCGATTATAATATGACTGCAAAAAGGGCTCACCTCCGGCACTCTTCTGCCTCATCACATAAAAAAAGACCTGGCCGGTTACAGCCAAGTCTTTTTCGGATTATTTTCACATTACCGCACTATCTGAAAAGATGCGTTTTAAAATGCCATGTTTTCGTTGAAGCTTCCCGAAAAATCTCTTCCTTCGTATTTTTTATATTTTTTCAATTCCTTTTCCAGCCGTTTAATACGCTCCTTGAAATCAGGATGATTACGGTAGTTCAGGTCAAAGATATCAATATTGCTCTCATGTTTATTCATCATTATGGATAAAAGTCTCGAGATGCCGTTCAGATCATATCCGCAGCGTGCCATATACCGTAATGCCATCCTGTCTGCCTCGAATTCCTGTTCATCGAGCTTGGGGCTTTTAGCAATGGAGATTGCCCTGTTTGTAATTGCGACAAGTTCTTCCTCGAGTTCGGTATTTCTGCTTTCAGTCTCCTTGTTAAGGAACTCGAAAGCCGAATCCGCAGTTATTCTCGTTTTGTCTTCTTCCATCGACTGCATGGCATGCCCTGCTATAATGTGTGCCATTTCATGTGCGAGCAACGCGGCAAGCTCGGCTTCATCACTGAGAAGTTCAAGGAGTCCGCGGGTCAGGACTATAAATCCACCCGGGCAAGATACAGCGTTTATATGGTCAGTATCAAGGATGTAGTATTTGAATTTTATATCATACCGCTCTGTGCTTTCTGCGAGATACCAGCCCACATGATGAACATAGTTTACCGGCAGTTCATTTTCAAGAAGCGATCCTTCGGCGATGGATGATGCGATGGTATATCCTATCGAATGCTCTTTCTGATATGATATACGTTTTTTCTTATATTTCCTGCTTAATTTATATTTCTTTTGAAGCTTTTCCTGAGATACAGACTTTGAACGGTTTTCGGCAAAAACCTCATATTCGGCAACCGGTACATCATAACCGTCGACAGGAAGCTCGGCAAGTTTTCTTTTATCCGTTCTTGAGTATCTTGTCCAGAAACCTTTTATTGCGGCTGTAAGTGTCGCAGGTGAGGCTTTAACCGAAACTTTGTCCATGGAAAAAGATTTAAGCGGATCGATTTTTTCCTTTTCGGCTCTGGCGGAAAGCGAGTTTTCCGATATCCAGGATACTATTTTAGAATATTCTACTTTATACCAGCTTTTCTTCTTTTCAATTACATCAAATGTTGAACCTTCCGGAACAAGAACAGTCAATTTATAAAACGATCCGGGTCCCGACCGTCCCTGCGCTTCGTTTACAACAACTTTAACATTCTCCGCTGCTGCCATGAAAGCCAGTACAAGGGAAAGAATTCCAACGCAAACAAAACATACTCTTTTAACATTCACCGGATTATGACCTCATGTTTACAGTATTTACTCTTTTGGTTTGAATATCAAATCATATACCCAATTAGAAATTAACGGCACATTTTTCTGTAATATTCTCGTTATCATACGTTGATTCGCCTGGTCCTCATAACTGCCGTTGGTTTGATCCTCCTTCACAAAACTATCTATAACTTCCTGAGTTTCGGGGTCAATGGCATTTAAAGACAGTACCCAGTTGGTAAAGAAAAATTTAAATTCTTTTTTATTAAACGTTTTTGAAGTCGATCGTGAACTCGATTCGTGCTCGACAGAAATAACCATGTCATTTCCTTCGTCGACCGCTGTCTGGAATTCTTTATATTCTTTGATACGTATGCCGGCATCGGATATACCTTTTCTTATTCCCGCTTTGATCTTGTTATTCACTTCACCGTTAAAAACAAGACCCACATCAAATGCTTCTGCTATCAAGCTGTCAAGACTTGTCATAACCATGTTAAGGAGTATTTCGTTTGAACCGACCATTAAACCTGAGTCTAAGAGTGATAAATCCTGCCTGGCCTGCTCACGGAGCAGGATATCACTCATGATTTGAGAATAAGTCTTTACAAGGTATAAATCATTCTTCTTTAAATTTGAAAGTCTGAAATCAACCAAACTGTCAATTTTCTTGATTCTATCCGAAAGAAAAGCTGAATAAGTACTTTTTTTAAGAACTGCCCATGCTTCATAGGAATCTGATTTTTTATCCTGATTAATCGAAGCTATATCGATGCCCGGAATCTCTCTCGATGCGCTAACCATCATCGTATTGGAAATTTTGGTAAAACGATCTTCGGTAGTTTTTCCACGTGTCGTTTGGCTTTTCGCCCACTGGTTGATAAGCGTTGCTCCGGAAATTTTTGCCTCGAAATATTTTACAATTTCAAAACGTGCAGACTCAGATGCACTTTCAGATGATTCACCATTTCCCGATCGAACAATATACTTGTCTTGCGGGTATTTTTGGCGGATATCTTTTGGCATATGTTCCTGAGCGCTAATCTGAAGATGTATTTCAGGCATAAACAACATAAACAGGAGAAATACCAGTGAAACATGGGCAGTTCTTATCATTAAAACCTCCAAAATATATTTTGCTTATACTTCAAGATGAAGTGCTGCTACTTAACTATCGGTATATTGCCCCTGTCAATTTCTTTATTTAAATCATCAAAAGCCTGTTTTGCTTTGAGTTCGGAAAACTCAGCCGCAGCATCCCTCACAGCGCTGGAAAGAGCTTTTTTGACTGTATCCATTGATACTTCTGCAAGTGAATAAAACCTGCCGCCTCTTTCCTCTCTTTTGGATATTACCACACCGGTTAATTTGACATCCACTACCTGCTTGCCGACCGATTCGGAAAACTGAAGAGCTCTTGCATCTTCCATCGTTCCGCTTTGCTGCAGATAGGTCCTCAGCATGCTTTGAACACTTACCTGAATTGTGTTGGCAAGAGCGGTTCTGGCATTTGCATCGGCTACCTGCTTGCCAAGCTCAATAGATTGAGTCTTCTCGGAAGCTCCGGTGCCGTATATCTTGTCTTTTGAATCAGGGGGATTCATATACCATTTCGGATAGTTTGAAGCACAGGCTCCGACCAAAATGGAAACAATGATAAAGATAGATAAAACACCATAATAATTTCTGATGAAACGCATAGGGTTCTCCTTTCCTATTAGATGAACAGGGTTAAATATATTTTGGACTAATTAAGTAAATAGACTTCTTCCTATGGCCTACCGGGAGGTATCGGTAATATCGGTTCCTCGGCCGGTTCTTCACTGCTGCCGCCCAATGCTGCTGCGGCACCTGCTCCGACAATCAATGCTCCGCCAACGATATACCACAATTTTTTTGATTTTTTCTTTTTACCCAGGAACAATTCATCGCCGACTTCCAGAATCACCGAGCTTATTACCTCATCAATCGAGCCTTTGTGCTCATGGCTGGAAGTTGCAATTGCTTTTCTGCTCTCCACATCGACAATTCGTGCAGATACCAGATATGTATTTCCGACTAGACCTATCTGGCCAATCACTAACCTGTCCACCTGCAGCATTTTACCGAATTCTATAGCGCATGAATCCGATACACACCCTATGTTCTGCATTTCAAACTGTTCAAGGATCTTATCAATCTGGGTCTGTTCCACTATGATATACTGATCCTTGTCCTCCTGAGCCTTGTATTCGGGGGATGTGACAAGCTGGGAAATGTGCGAACGTATTTTTTCAGATAAAACTTCCGCCTCAATTTCCGAAACGCCTTTTGCATCAAATGTAAGTGCTGCAAGAGTATATACCTTTTTTTCCTGCGCATGCGTCGAAGTTGCCGAAAATACTCCGGGTAGAATAAGATAAAAAGACATGTATAATATAAGCAACTTTTTCAACATATGGCCTCCTATAATTAAAATGTTGTACAATTATTGTAATGTTTTATCCATCAATAATCGAATATCTTCTGGAATCTTATATTTGTCATCTACTTCGAGCAAATTATATGAAAAATTCTTTACTTTTTTTGATTTATCGAAGGTCAGTATAATTTCCCCTACTCTTCCGCCGTTTCTACCTGCCTGAACGATATGGCAACCCGAAACATTGACAGCTTCTTTCAGAAGTGTCTGCGAGTGCCCTCCGATTATAAGATCAATATCCGGCCACATCTCAGCAACCTGTTTGTCCATATTTACACCCATTTGAGAAATAACTATTATATAATCACTCGATTTCTTTAAAACCGGTAGAATCCTGCCGAGAGTTACATTAGGATCCTCGACTGTAAAATCCTTTCTCTCTTCCGGAAAGAATTTAAACGTTCCTTCACTCGATACTATTCCGGTTATCCCTATCCTTACACCGTTAACAACGAATATCCTGTAAAGGGCAAATACCGAATCGCCATTAACTTTATGTATGGAGGCGTTTATTATATTATCACTAAACCAGTCGAAAAATACAAGATATTTTTCAAGCCCGTAATAAAGCTCCTGGTCACTTATTCCACAAGCGTCATATCCCATTTCCTCCATCAGCTTGAGAACGAGCGGACCAAAATGTTCCACTCTGGAAAGTCCGAAATAACCTCCGGAATCCAGCAAGAGAATATCCCCGTTTTTATCTCTGTAAGACCTTATCAGGCCGGTTCTTTCCGCCAGTCCGCCAAAGGGATCGTTCGGGCAGTTGCAATCTTCCAGTTTTCCATTCGAGTTATTGGTAAAAAGAACCCTTACAACCGGTTCCTCCATTAAAAAGTCTATCTTTTTTTCTTTAATTATGTCCGAAGTTTTTTCAATTTTTGACAGTTCCTTTATTTTTCTTTCCTGTAGTTCCGGTACCTTTTCAACTGTCGGAGGTTCAGGTTTTTTTTCCTGTATAAGAGAAGGAACTGACTGCTTCAAGGTTTTTTCCGCATCGAGCCCTATCAGTAACATCTGGCCGGGATATATTTCGTGCGGATTCTTGATATAGCTATTATTTTCCCAGATGAGCTTCCATTTAAGCGGTTCACCATAGCATTTTTTTGCTATACTCCATAATGTTTCCCCCTCTTTCACATAATACTTCTCGGGGTTTTCGGCCATCCGCTCTAGTGAATTTTCTTCACCCTGCCCGCTCGACATAACCGGCATCAATAAAATACAGCAAAATGATATTCGTATGATGTTTGCTTTCATAAGGAGCTCACATCTGAAAATGAAAGTGAATCGTTTTTATTTATCCAATTACCCAGCCGAAAAAGTGATAAAAAACTTTTTTATTTTTTTTTAAATTTCGCCGCATTAAATTTAACGCATAAACTGTTTTACCTGCAAACCAAAGATTACAATCCCGCTTGCATGCCTGAAAAATCATCAGTATCACAATCCAAGCACATCGACTATCTTTTCTTCCAATAACGCAATAAACTTTTCAGCATTATCTTCCGCATAACCGGTGTTAATGTATCTGATAATACCCGACTCATCCACTAATATTGTATAAGGTGTTGCAGATACGCCGAGACGGCTCGATACAACCATGTATCTGTCCAAAAGGACAGGCAGTTTCGTATTGACTTCCGCAATAAGTTTGCGTGCCAGTTTTTCACTTTCTCCGACATTAACAAGAATTATTCTAAGCCCCGCATCCTGGTATTTCTTCAGGATTTTTTCAAGCTCCGGAATCTCTTTTATACATGGTATACATGTCGAAGAACAGAAGCTGAACAGAATTCCTTTTGATTTATTAGCGGCCTTTTCACCAATATAGTCATTTAGGAAAAAGTTGCCTCCGTCAATTTGTTTCACAAAAAATCCCGGACATGTATCTCCGATCTTAAGCCTTTTCCCCTTTTGAGCCGGCAGAGGACAGGCTATTATGATAAAGAGAAAAACAACAGTCAGCATTAAGATTATTTTTTTCATATTATCCCCTATATGTTTCATGATTTACTGAAATTCTTTCACTAATTATTTCATGAACAGCATTTTATCAATAGAAAATGCGTATCCTGTCTCCACACGGTAAAAATACACACCGGAAGTAATCTCCGCAGCATCAAAGACAAAATCATGCATTCCGGGCCCTTTGGAACCGAGGTCATGCTTGCGTACCAGCTGTCCGATAGTGTTATACACCGAGATAACTACATGGCCTGATTGAGATAATTCGTATTGTATGGTCGTTGTAGGATTGAACGGATTCGGATAACACCGCGTAGTAATAAACGGCTTCAGATTAGATGCAGTCAGCGGTTCATTTTCACGGGTTGTCGAATTAAATACGTTTATTGTAAAGTGACGTTCCGTTTTGCCTTTTTGGGAAATGAAATAAAATACATCATCGTTCAGAGGGATAATTTTACCGCTGTCACGGTCGATCACTTCAAAACTATAACTATCCGGTAATTTTTCAATCCCTTCAAAATTGACACCCACCCTTTCCTTTGAGATATTAGTATTAACATCAAAATTCCAAGATATTTCACCCAAAGAAACGGGCCTGAAATCAACCGTATATGCATAGGGATAACGTTCCCATTCATAATGGGGGAAACTAACGGAAACATATTGACCAATCGGAGGCGGCTCGACATGGTCGTAAATATCCCATTCCTCGTTTGCGCCGCGCTTCACACCAAGATGGTTTGCAATATCCTGGGCTTCCCCTGCATTTGCTTTAATTGTGATCATCCATGGGATGTCCGAATCTTTTACAACCATCTTTGAAGCACTCGTCGAAGGATTCGGTTTAAATTTTATCACCACATTCATGTTGGATAAGTTATTTACGGAGTAACCTTTCCAGGGTTCCATTATCACCGGTGAATTTAACGGATCCGTCCAGCTTCCCTCGTATGTATACAATACGCTGAGATCCGCGCCGGATGGATTCTCTATGTCCTCCCATGAGATATCGAACATCCAGGGATTTGCAATATCATTCCATCCCTGTTTCAGTATAAGGGAAAACGGCTCTGATGTCGTAACAGTTGTACCCTCCGGAGATTCGAGACGGAAATTCTCCTTTGAAACGAGCCAGAAAGACTTACCGGGGCTGAAACCCTCAATATCAGGATATTCATCAGGAGTGTCGCTGCCTTCGGGATACCTGAAAAGACGCCAGCCGGTTTCCATATCACCGGGCGGCAACCTGTCCTCTAACTGGTCTGTGATCGATGTAGAGGTA